>SESH01015304.1_pt1 | contig 22070 bp, 23 predicted proteins | sample 3171561 | NCBI WGS metagenome assembly SESH01 (sample SAMN10866947, study PRJNA518727) | freshwater metagenome | biome: subpolar coniferous forest; feature: holomictic lake; material: water; isolation source: holomictic Lake 442 2011 16.5 m and 2014 13 m | place: Canada: near Kenora, Ontario
CTTCGAACTTGAATGCGCGGGCCGTTTGATTGCTGCGCAATCCGTTATAATTCGCGCCCGTAATAATCTGAATGAACTACATGAGTGTTTTGCTGTGGATCATCGCCGCCAGTCTGGTAGGCGGCATGCTGAGTGTGCTGTGCGCTGCCCTATTTGCGCTAAATGCACGTGCGCACTGGGTCAACGGGCTGGTCAGCTATGCGATCGGCGCGTTGCTGGGCGCGGTGTTTCTCGATATTTTGCCCGAGGCGATCAAGCTGACCACCAACCCCGCCGTGTTGAGCGGTACGGTGCTGGCCGGTATTTTGCTGTTTTTTACGCTGGAAAAACTTCTGTTGTGGCGGCATTGCCATCACGATCATTGCGAAGTGCACGAGCCGCATGAACCGCCAGTTCATGGTCGCAGCGGCACCATGATCATGGTCGGGGATACCTTTCATAACTTCGTTGACGGTATTATCATCGCCGCCGCTTTTATGACCGATGTGCAGTTGGGTCTTGTCACGGCGCTGGCGATCATCGCGCATGAAATTCCTCAGGAAGTTGGGGACTTTATGATCCTGCTGCATTCGGGCTACAGTCGTGCGCAGGCATTGACGCTCAATCTGGTGTCCAGTCTGGCGACGCTGGTCGGCGGCGTTTTAGCCTACTTTGCCTTGCAATCGATGCAGGGGGTGGTGCCTACCTTGCTTGCGCTGGCAGCGGCCAGCATGATTTACGTTGCTGTGGCCGATTTGATTCCGGGCTTGCATCAACGCACACGTTTGCGTGACACCGTAGAGCAAGTCTCACTGATCGTCGCGGGTGTCTCTTCCATATTTCTGGTCAACCTGTTGGTTGGCGTTTGATTCTGAAAGTTTAAAATGAACAATCCTATTCCAAAAGTCGGTTTTGTCTCACTCGGTTGCCCAAAGGCAACGGTCGATTCTGAACACATCCTGACTCGCCTGCGCGCCGAAGGTTATATTATTTCGGATACCTACAAAGACGCCGATCTGGTGGTGGTGAATACCTGCGGGTTTATCGACAGCGCGGTGGAGGAATCCCTGGATGCCATCGGCGAAGCGCTGGCGGAAAATGGCAAAGTCATCGTCACCGGCTGTCTGGGGGCGAAGGGCGATGTGGTAAAACAGGCGCATCCGAAGGTGCTGGCGGTCACAGGCCCGCACGCGACCGATGAAGTGATGGAAGCCGTGCATCAGCATCTGCCGAAACCGCACGATCCGTACTCCGATCTGGTGCCGCCGCAAGGCATTCGTCTGACGCCTAAGCATTACGCTTATCTGAAGATTTCGGAGGGCTGTAACCATCGCTGCACGTTCTGCATCATCCCGTCTTTGCGCGGTGATCTGGTCAGTCGTCCGGTGGGTGATGTGATGGCGGAAGCGCAGAGTCTGGCGGATGCGGGGGTGAAGGAATTGCTGGTGATCTCGCAAGACACCAGCGCCTACGGGGTTGACGTGAAATATCGCACCGGTTTCTGGGGCGGTCGTCCGCTCAAGACGCGCATGACGGAACTTGCCATCGCGTTGGGGACGCTGGGCGTCTGGGTGCGGCTGCATTATGTCTATCCGTATCCGCATGTAGACGAAGTGATTCCCTTGATGGCGCAAGGCAAGATTTTGCCATATCTGGATATTCCGTTTCAGCACGCCAATCAGCGCATTTTGAAACTGATGAAGCGTCCTGGTAACAGTGATAATGTCTTGGCGCGCATCAAACAATGGCGCGAAATCTGCCCTGAACTGGTGTTGCGCAGCACCTTTATTGTCGGCTTCCCCGGCGAGACCGAAGAGGAATTCGAAGAGTTGCTCGATTTTATTGAAGAAGCGCAACTGGATCGCGTCGGTGCGTTTATCTATTCGCCGGTCGAGGGCGCCGTCGCCAACGAATTGCCCGATCATGTGCCGCTCGAGGTGCAGGAAGAACGCCTCGCGCGTTTAATGTGGTTGCAGGAAGAAATCAGCGAAGAAAAATTAAAACTCAAGATCGGCAAGACACTGACTGTGCTGGTCGATGAAGTCGACGAAGAAGGCGCGATTGCCCGCAGTTTTGCCGATGCGCCGGAAATCGACGGGCAGGTCTATATCAATGACGGGCAGCACCTGAACGTCGGAGACAGGGTTGAAGTGCTGATTACGGATTCAGACACACACGATCTGTGGGGCGAACTGGTTTGATTGCTCGCCCCGTGAGGGGTGACTATCGTGCGGGTGGTGCCATCAGGCCCGGCATGATGTCTTTCATGTCTTTTCTGAATTGTTTGCGCTCTTCGGGCGTCATTTTTTCGAAGCGCTCGCGCATTTCTGCGCGGCGCGCGGCGCGCTCGTCAGGCGGTAGCTTTTCATAGCGTTCGTGCATTTCCTTCTGGTGCTCAGCGCGCTCATCCGGTGTCATCTTCTCCCAATGCTCGCGCATTTTTGAGCGTTTTTCCGCGCGCTGCTCAGGCGTCATGCTGTCCCATTCGTGGCGCATTTCCTCATGGCGCTTGGCGCGTTCTTCCGGCGTTAATTTTTCCATATACGCGCGGATTTCACGGCGCTTTTCAGCGCGTTGTTCAGGCGAGAGTTTTTCCATTTTTAGGTGCATCGCTTCGCGCTCTTTTGCTCGTTGCTCAGGCGTCATGCTTTTCATGCGCGCCATATGTTCTTCAATGCCTGGGCTGCCGGCGGGTGGTATTTCCGCCGCCTGTGCGCTCAAATTGAAGGATGCGATGAGGCCCGCTGCCAGCAAAGTTTTTATCATGGTGTTCATCATTTGTCTCCGGATCATTGTGCCGCTCCATGCTTGCATGTTAGGGGCTAATTGTAAGCGAAGTGTTTTGTGTAGCGCCTGTTTTGTAACAACTTGTTTCAATGGTCTTCATCAAGCTCGTCTTTCATTGCGGTGACTGTATTATGTCGCCATGACAAATTTACAACGTATTTTGATCATCGATGATGACGCGCGGCTGCGTGAATTGCTGCTGCGCTATTTAACCGAACAGGGTTTTAGCGTCAAGGCGGTAGGCGACGGCGCAGCGCTCGACCGTGCCTTATTGCTCAATCGCTATTCATTGCTGGTGCTGGATTTGATGTTGCCCGATGAGGATGGGCTGAGGCTGCGTGCAGCGGGTGAGAATGTACCGGTTATTTTGCTCACGGCACGTGGCGATGAGATCGATCGCATCATCGGGCTGGAAATGGGGGCGGATGATTATCTGCCTAAGCCCTTTAATCCGCGCGAGCTCGTTGCCCGTATTCATGCCGTGCTGCGCCGTAAGGATTTGCAGCCGATCGGCGCACCTGAACGGGAGGAAAAGCAGGCCGCTTTTGGTGATTGCGAACTCAATCTGGCCACAAGGGTATTGAGTCGTGCCGGCGTGGACGTATCGCTTACGACAGGTGAATTTGCGTTGCTCAAAGTGCTGGTTGCGCACCCTAGGCAGCCGCTGTCGCGCGACAAGCTGATGGCGCTTGCGCGGGGCCGCGATCACGATCCGTTCGATCGGGCGATTGATGTGCAAGTCTCGCGTCTGCGTAAATTGATCGAACCTGATGTGGCTCATCCGCGCTTTATTCAGACCGTTTGGGGGCACGGTTACGTGTTTGTGCCGGACGGGAAAAAAACGTGAAGCGCGTGTTTTATGGCTCGTTGCTTTCACGCGCCTTTTTATTGATCGTTGTGCTGATCACAGCCTCCCTTGCCGCCTCGCTGATGCTCTTTCGCCATGCAGAACAGGAACCGCGCACCCGGCAGATGGCGCAGTTGGTCGTGTCGGTGGTGAATTTGACGCGCGCGGCCGTATTATCTGCGGCACCCGAATGGCAGGGCGCGCTGCTCTCGGAGTTGGCGGAAGCCGAAGGTTTGCGCCTGCATATTTCGGAGCTGGATGAGCTGCTCGATCCTTTGCCCGATCAGTCTGCCGAGTTGCAGTTGATGATGGATAAGGTGCGGCACAGTCTGGGCGAGAACACCCGTTTTGCCGGCAGGCGCAACGGCGTCGAGGCCTTATGGGTGAGCTTTTACATCGGTCATGAGGAATTCTGGGTGGCCCTGCCGCATGAGCGCATCGAGCATCCGGTGTCGCATGTGTTGTTGGTGTGGGGCGTTGTCGTGTTGTGCTTAGCCTTGCTAGGTGCCTATTTTATTGCGAGGCAGGTGGCGCTGCCGTTGAGAAATCTGGCACTGGCGGCGAAAAAAGTAGGGCTGGGCGAAATGCCGCATCCGCTGCCTGAACAAGGTGTATCCGAAGTGGTGGATGTGTCGCGTGCTTTTAATCAAATGTCCGCTGATCTAGCGGCCAACGAGCGCGAACGTGCGATCGTGCTGGCGGGAATTTCGCATGATTTGCGCACGCCCCTGGCGCGGGTGAGGCTGGCAGCTGAACTCGCCGCTGATGAAGACCTGCGTGCGGGATTGATCAGTGATGTGGTCCAGATGGATGCGGTGATCGGTCAGTTTCTCGATTACGCGCGCCTGGATGAAAGTGAAGCGCTGCTGCTGACCGATTTCGGTGTGCTAGTCGCTGAGGTCGCGGCGCGGTTCAGGGCGATGGCTGTCTCGCTCGAGCTGCAACTGCAACCGGTCGCTGCGGTCGCTGTTCGACCTTTGTTACTCAGACGCGCACTGGCGAATTTACTGGACAATGCAATCAAATACGGCGGCGGTGAAATCACCGTGCAACTTGAATGTCGTGATGGCAAGGTTGTGTTGTCCGTCATGGACAAAGGCGCGGGTATTCCGGCGGGGATGCGTGAATCGGTAAAGCGGCCTTTTATCAGACTGGCTGACGCGAGAACTGATGTGACAGGCTCAGGGTTGGGGTTGGCGATCGTCGCGCGCGCCGCCCGCTTGCATCAGGGTGAGTTTCAATTGGACGAGTGTGCCGGTGGCGGGTTGGCGGCAAGATTGATTTTGCCGCTGTAGGGCTGAATTTATCCAGACCATACTGAGTTTTGTAACCTATTGCTTTATTTGGTTTATTTTTCTACTTGTTTTTATGTAGGATACGCCTTGGTAAAAGCCTGTATCACCTCTCGCACCACCTTGCGCTGCGGGGCGGGAAGACTGAGAAACGCCTCGAAAATTTCGCGCTCCTGAAAACCGATACCATCGTCCCAGCGGGTACGTTGCTCCTTCACTGTTTTATTTATTTCAAGACCGAAGGTCAATTCTTCAGGAGAGACACGTAGCATCGCCGCCAAGGCGATGATCTTGTCATATGGTGGAATAGATTCGCCAATCAGCCATTTGCGCACCCCATGCAATGTGATCGACTTGCCGAAGTAGTTTAGATTGAAATTGCGTTCCAACACGGCTGGCTCAGGCTTGAGGCCTGCCTTCACCATTGCTTCCCGCAATCTTTGGGCAAATTCTTGCTTTACGTTTTTCATGCCGCCACGTTACTGATTTTATTAATTGGTCACGTAATACGGAAAATAGTCACGTTATTTGTTAGACTAATAGTTACGCAAATTACGTAACTATAAAATGTCAGATCCGCAGGTAATTTCAAGAAAGCGAGTTGCCGATCACGGCGAGGTTTATACCCACGCGCGTGAAGTCAATGCCATGCTGGACTTGGTGAAGCAGGAAACCGAGCGCATTGAATCGCGATTTTTAGAACCAGCCTGTGGCACCGGCAATTTTTTGGTAGAAATACTGAATAGAAAATTAGCGGTGGTTTCATTGCGCTATGCCAGGTCGCAACTGGAGTGGGAGCGTTACGCGGTGTTGGCCGTTTCATCCCTCTACGGAATCGACATCCTCGCCGACAACGTGGCGGCCTGTCAGGAGCGATTGCTAGAGGTTTTTGAGACGCAATACCGAGCGCTATTCAAACAGCAAGTTCAGCGCAGCTGTAGCGAGGCCGTGCGTTACATTCTGAGCCAAAACATTTTGCACGGTGATGCGCTCACGCTGAAAACGGTGGGGAGCAGTGAAGCGGACGTGCATCCCATCGTGTTTGCGGAATGGTCGGCAGTGAACGGAAGCTTGCTCAAGCGGCGCGATTTTGTATTTGCGCATTTAGTCGAGCAAGCCAGCCACCGCGAAATGCCGCTGTTCTCAGATTTAGACGAAGAAGCCTACATTCCCGAACCCGTCAAAGACTACCCACTGATTCATTTTTTAGAGGTAGGCAATGGCTGAGTCCTTCAAGCACAACTACAACCCCGATGTGCTCAGCTGTTTGGCGAATCTGTCGAACGATGAAGTATTTACGCCGCCCGCCTTGGTAAATCAAATGCTGGACTTGTTTCCCACAGAGCTTTGGCAAAGCAAAGAGGCAACATTTTTAGACCCCGTCACCAAATCCGGCGTGTTCTTGCGGGAAATCGCCAAGCGGCTGAATGCGGGGCTGACAGAGCAAATACCCGACCAGCAAACCCGCCTCAACCATATTTTTACCCAGCAAATATACGGCATCGCCATTACCGAACTCACCAGTTTTTTGGCGCGGCGCAGCGTGTATTGCTCCAAAACCGCGAATAGCACGCATTCAATTTGCGATGAATTTGAAGATGCACAAGGCAACCTTAAATTTGAGCGCATTCAGCACACTTGGCACGCTGGCAAATGTAGCTTTTGTGGCGCCAGCGAAGAAGCGTATGCGCGTGACGACGCGCTTGAAACTCACGCTTATCAGTTTATTCACACCGAACAACCGCAAACCCTATTTGGAACTGAAATGAAATTCGATGTCATTGTTGGAAATCCGCCGTATCAGCTAGGGTCTGACGGGGGGACCCGCGATGTACCCATCTACAACAAGTTTGTGGAACAGGCAAAGAAGCTGAAGCTGATGCGAAACGCCGATGCGATGAAGGCGTTGATGAGCATCGAAGGCTTTCGCAGCTTGAATCAAGATATTGAAACTATCATCAATAAATCGGATTCGGTGAAAAAAACCAAACAGGAAGCGAATGAGCGAGATTTGACACTGAAGGAAAAGAAGCAGCTGACCGAGGAGGAAAAAGAATACAAATCCATGCGTAAGCAAATTCAGGAAAAGCTGATTAAATTTGCCACGCGCATTCCGGTGTTTATGTATTTGACCGACTACCGCGAGCGCAGCCTGAAAGATGTCATCGTGCAACTTGAACCGGCACTCTTCAAAAAAGTGACCGGACTGACGCAAAAAGATTTTGAACTGTTGGTGAGCTTGGGCGTGTTCAATAGTGGCTTGATGAATGATGCGGTGTACAAATTCAAACGTTATGAGGATGCGAGTCTGGAATACGCAGGGATTTCTAAACACGAGGATGAAAACGTAGGCTTGTATGACACGGTGTTGTCGGCTGAAGATTATAAAGTGACTTTATAGATTTTTCACGACGAATCTTGAGTCGACAGCGCCTGCGAGAGTCTAGATTCTTTGCACGGGTACGCAGGGCGGGTCTTACATCTACACAAGCTAAATTGGGATTTTGATTTTAACCGGGATATTTTTCGGTTAGTCGATTAATCGCATGCCGCAATGTTTGGCTGCACCGCGATCAAATGTGCTGGTGTGGCTGCAACCGGCGTCATTCGCTGAACGCTCTATCAGACAGTCGGCAAAATCAGCACGGCCTTCCTTGAATATCCGTACCGCTTTCCACACGGTGTCGGCATTGGCGACGATGATTTCCTTGGTACGCAGCAGTGTTTCCAGTACGTCAGAGATTTCGCTTTTGCTTGATCCGTAGCAACCGCCCAGCACCCAGACTAATTCCACCACTGAAACCACGCTGATGTAGCCGGGCGATTCCATTGTCAATGACTCAATCAGTGTGTTTGCTTTGGCTGACTGTTTTGCGTCGTCTTGTGTGATATAGCGAACGAGTACGTTGGTGTCGAGGCCGATCATTTTGCTTCAGCTCCCAGGCTTGCGATAACCTCGTTCATTTTCTCAATCGTGACGGGTGAAGCGGGTTTTCTTACCATGCCTTTTAGTGCCTTCACGGAATGAGTAGCGGCGACCAATTCAAAATGTCCCGGTTCTGTCTGGATAAATTCCAGTCTGTCTCCGGTCGCGACGCCCAGCGCGGCACGCACCACGGCGGGAATGGTGATTTGACCCTTACTGCTTAGGGTGGCGGTTGACATAACGAACTCCTTGATAAATTTTCCTTACTTTATAGTAAGGCGTGGTGATAATCAACAAACAGTATTTCGGTGGCAGGTGAAAAAAGCCTCTGTCGTAGTTGGCTGGTGATAATTTCAAATTCATGAAAAGCGATCTCACGCGGATAACCAGCGACTTAGCGGTTGTTTCTTACCGCTTAGTCGATTGGCTAGTTGTTTTATCAGACGCGGAGAACGCGGAGAAAAGCAAATCAAAAACCGGAACAACGGCCAGAAACAAAAACGAAATATCGATTATCGACTTGTTTTTCTTAAGTTTGGTTTACTTTTCTACGCGATTTCACGCGGAGACGCGGAGAAAATCGAATCAAAAATCGGAACAACGGCCAGAAACAAAAATGACATATATCGATTATCGACTTGTTTTTCTCAAGTTCGGTTTGCTTTTCTCCGCGTTCTCCGCGTCTCCGCGTGAGTATGGTGTTGAATTTTCATCTGACTGCGTTCCAATAGTTTTTTGCTAAAGAACTAAAAATAAACCAGAGAATTTCCCCGTGGTTAAAACTGGGGCTGACGCAGTCGGGTTAAAACCCGTAAAATACATCCTTTAGAAAAACAGTCGGTTTTTGTTTATGCTTACCTTTCAGCAAATCATTCTCACACTACAAAATTATTGGGACAAGCAAGGCTGTGCACTGCTCCAGCCTTACGACATGGAAGTCGGCGCGGGCACCTCGCACACTGCGACTTTCCTGCGTGCATTAGGTCCTGAGCCCTGGCGCGCTGCCTATGTTCAGCCTTCACGCCGCCCGAAAGACGGACGTTACGGCGAAAATCCGAATCGCTTGCAGCATTACTATCAGTTTCAGATCGTTTTAAAACCTGCGCCTGCCAATATTCTTGAACTGTATTTGGGCTCGCTCGAAGCATTGGGTTTCGATCTCAAACAAAATGATATTCGCTTCGTCGAGGACGACTGGGAAAATCCGACGCTGGGCGCGTGGGGGCTGGGCTGGGAAGTCTGGCTCAACGGTATGGAAGTGACTCAATTCACCTATTTTCAACAGGTTGGCGGCATCGATTGTCGACCGATCACCGGCGAAATTACCTACGGTCTGGAGCGTCTGGCGATGTATCTGCAAGGCGTGGAGAGTGTGTATGACCTGATCTGGACCGAGGGCGTGACGTACGGCGACGTGTATCACCAGAATGAAGTCGAGCAATCGAAGTACAACTTTGAACACAGCGATGTAGAATTTTTGTTGGGCGCCTTTGCCAGCCATGAAAAACAGGCCAAACATTTGATGGAAAATGAGTTGTCGTTGCCAGCGTACGAGCAGGTATTGAAAGCGGCGCACAGTTTTAATTTGCTCGATGCCAGAGGCGCGATTTCAGTCACGGAACGTGCAGCCTACATAGGCCGGATCCGCAATTTGGCGCGCAGCGTTGCCGCGGCATATCTGGAAAGCCGTGCGCGTTTGGGCTTCCCGATGGCACCTAAAAATTGGGCGGATGAGGTGCTGGCACAGATTGAGAAAAATCAGCCTGTTCTGGGTAAGGCAGAAGGAGCCGCAGCATGAGTACGAAAAATTTACTGGTTGAACTGTTTGTTGAAGAGCTGCCGCCCAAGTCGCTTAAAAAACTCGGCGAGAGTTTCTCTCAAGTCTTGTCCGCCAGTCTGGTGGCACAAAATCTGGTGCTGCCCGGGACTGAAATCACTTCGTTTGCCACACCGCGCCGTCTGGCCGTGCATGTGGAGGGGGTGATTGCTCAGGCGGCTGACAAATCCGTTTCGCTCAAATTGATGCCGGTCAAGGTGGGCCTAGATGCGGCGGGCAATGCGACACCTGCGCTGCTCAAAAAGTTGGCGAGTCTGGGTGCGGATGCCTCGGTTGTCTCCAGTCTCAGAACCGAAATGGACGGCAAAGCGGAGGCGCTTTATTTCGATAGTCTGGTGCCCGGCGTCAAACTGGCCGAGGGGCTGCAGCGCGCTTTGAACGACGCGCTCGCCAAATTGCCGATTGCGCGGGTGATGACCTATCCTGATCCGACAGGCGATGGTTGGAGTACGGTCAATTTCGTGCGGCCTGCGCATAGTCTGGTTGCGTTGTATGGCCGGAAAGTGGTGCCAATCAGCGTGTTGGGACTAACAGCGGGCAATGTGACTCGCGGTCATCGCTTCGAGGCTACGGTCGATGCCATCGTTCTGGAAGATGCAGACAGTTATGAGCGCCAGCTGGAAGCACAGGGCGCGGTGATTGCCAGTTTCAATAAGCGTCGTCGCGAAATCGTGCGTCAGCTGAAAGCGGCGGCAGAAAAACAAAATCTTCAATATATTCAAGATGATGAGTTGCTAGATGAAGTGACGGCACTGGTCGAGCGTCCGAATGTATTGATGGGCTGTTTTGAGGAAATCTATCTGGAAGTGCCGCCCGAATGTCTGATTCTGACCATGAAGGCGAATCAGAAGTATTTTCCGTTGCTGGACAGCGCAGGCAAACTCACCAATAAATTTTTGATCGTCTCCAATATCAGTCCAAAGGATGCCAGTCTGGTTATCGGCGGCAACGAGCGTGTGGTCAGGCCGCGCCTGGCCGATGCTAAATTCTTCTTCGATCAGGACAGAAAAAAACCGCTCGATGCCCGCGTGCTGGGATTGTCACGCGTGGTTTACCACAACAAACTGGGCACTCAGGGCGAGCGTGTCGAGCGCGTGCAGGCGATTGCTCGCGCGATCGGTATGCAGTTGGGCGGCGAGGCGCAAGCCTTGCAGGCCGATCAGGCGGCGCTGCTGGCGAAGGCCGATTTGCTCACCGATATGGTGGGCGAATTTCCCGAACTGCAAGGCACCATGGGGCGTTATTACGCGCAGCACGATGGCTTGTCGGATGAGGTGGCGTTTGCCATTGAAGACCATTACAAACCGCGTTTCGCAGGTGATGCGTTGCCGCGCAACATGACCGGTATTTGTGTCGCATTGGCCGACAAGCTCGAAACGCTGGTCGGTATGTTCGGCATCGGCCAGATTCCCACCGGTGATCGCGATCCGTTCGCGCTGCGCCGTCATGCGCTGGGCGTGATCCGTATGCTGATCGAAAAACAATTGCCGCTCACGTTAACCGATCTGGTGGCAGGCGCCTTTGCCGGTTTTTCGAAGGGATTGCTGAGCGATGCGCAAGCTGAGGTGGAGACTTTTATCTTTGATCGCATCGGCGGCATGATGAGGGAACAAGGCTATACGGCGAATCAGGTGGATGCCGTGTTAGCGCCCAGACCGCAGCGCTTGAGTGAAATCCCCATGCGGCTCGATGCGGTGCGCGCGTTTGCCGCCTTGCCCGAATCGGCAGCGCTGGCTGCGGCCAACAAGCGCGTCGGTAATATCCTGAAAAAGGTCGAAGGGGAGGTGAGCGTTGAAGTCGATCGCACACGTCTGGTGGAAGCCGCAGAACTGGCGTTGTATCAGGCCCTGCAGTCGATCGCGACGGATGCTGATGCCGCGTTTGCCGCTGGCGACTACACAACGTCTTTGCAGGCGCTGGCAGGTTTGCGTGCGCCGGTTGATGCGTTTTTTGACAGCGTGATGGTGAACGCGGACGATCCGGCCTTGCGCGCCAACCGACTGAGTTTGCTGGCCCGTTTGCATCAGGCGATGAACCGCGTTGCCGATTTGTCCAGGCTGGCATCATGAAACTCGTCATCCTCGATCGCGATGGTGTGATCAATCAAGATTCAGACCAGTTCATCAAGAGTCCTGCTGAGTGGCAGCCCATCCCGGGCAGTCTGGAGGCGATTGCAAGGCTCAATCAGGCAGATTTCCGCGTGGTGGTCGCGACCAATCAGTCCGGTATCGGACGCGGTCTGTTCGATATGCCCACCCTCAATGCGATTCACGACAAGATGCACAAGGCCTGTGCGATGGCGGGGGCGCGCATCGATGCGGTGTTCTTCTGCCCGCACACGGCTGACAGCCGCTGTCATTGCCGCAAGCCAAATCCCGGTATGCTCGAAGAAATTGCGGCGCGTTACAACGTCAAATTATCCGGTGTGCCGGTAATCGGTGATTCGCTGCGCGATTTGCAACCCGCCGCCGAATTAGGCGCGCGTCCGTATCTGGTGCTGACCGGTAAAGGACGCAAGACGCAGGCGGCAGGCGGCCTGCCGGAGGGCACGCCCGTGTTTGCCGATCTGGCCTCTGTGGTGGCTGAGTTGCTCAGGCCTGTTCCTTTGGATTGATATGCTGTTCATACGCTCATTTGTTTTCATGCTGTTGCAACTGCTGCTCACGCCAGTTTTTTCGACATTGGCAATTTTCACTTTCCCGTTTTCACCGCTGACGCGCTACCGGCTGATTTCCAGTTATGCCAAAACCATGATCTGGCTGGTGCGGGTCGTGTGCGGCATACATCACAAGGTAATCGGCATCGAGAATATTCCGCAGCAGCCGTGTCTCGTGCTGTGTAAGCATCAGTCGGCCTGGGAGACGCTGGCCTTGCAGGCGATTTTCCCGCCGCAGGCGTGGGTATTGAAGCGCGAATTGTTGTGGATTCCCTTTTTCGGCTGGGGGCTGGCGATGACCAGCCCGATTGCGATCAACCGTAGCGATGGCAAGGGGGCTGTGAAACAGTTGCTCAAACAGGGTAAGGCGCGGCTGGCTCAGGGATTTTTTGTGGTGATCTTTCCGGAAGGCACGCGGATTCCCTATGGTCAGCGCGGCAAATACAAGGTGGGTGGCGCGCTGCTGGCGGCCTCAGCCGGTGTGCCAGTTATTCCGGTCGCGCATAATGCCGGTCGTTTGTGGGGGCGCGCCGCCTTCAAAAAAACGCCCGGTCTCATCACGATGAGCATCGGGCAGCCGATTGCCACAACAGGGCTTAAAGCTGACGAGATTAACGCCCGCACGGAAGCCTGGATCGAGAACGAGATCAACACGCTGGATCACTGATGTTCAAGCGCCTGCGCAAATTAATAGCACCCGCCAAACCCGTAGCCGTTGAACAGCGCGTTGTGCTGCTCGCCGGAAAATCTGTTTCCTATACGTTAAAGCGCAGCACAAGACGCCGCAGCATCGGTTTGCGTGTTGATGGTCAAGGATTGACGGTCAGCATGCCACACCAAACCTCTGAGCGTTGGCTCAACGAAGTGCTGCGGGACAGGGCGGATTGGCTGGTTGAAAAACTGGATGGTTTGCAGGCGCGAAAACTGCCCGAGCCGCAATGGCGTGACGGCGAAACAGTGCCCTATTTAGGTGAATTGCTGACCTTGCGCGTTGTTGTGTCGGCCGTGCCGGTGCATCAGTGTGGTGCTGAACTGTTGGTGTATGGCAATGAGGCGCGGGTTGAAAAGCTGGTGACGCTCTGGTACCGCCGTCAGGCGACGCTTCTGTTTGCCGCCCGGGTCGCGCATTTTGCTGCCCGGCTGAACGTGTCGCCTGCGTCAATTAAGCTGTCGAGCGCGAAAACCCGCTGGGGCAGTTGCACTTCACGCGGCGTGGTTAGGCTGAACCTGCAACTGATCAAGCTGCCGCAATACCTGATTGATTATGTGGTGGTGCATGAACTGGCGCACTTGCGCGAGATGAACCATTCGGCCGCCTTCTGGCGAGTGGTGGCGAGTGCGTGCCCTGACTACCTTGTGCTGCGTGCTGAACTTAAGGCCTGCCACCTGTAATCTTTGTTGCTGCTACAGGCTGACGGTTTCATCTTGTGCGGCGAACAACTCGCGCAAGCGGGCGTACAGTTCGCTGTCGTCCCGCTGGCTTTTCCACGCGCCATCGCAGTAGGCATAGTGAAACCCGCCGGATTTCGCCGCGACCCAGATTTCTTTGTTGATGTCGTGCCGGTTGATGATGATCTTCGCGCCGTTGTCGAACTCGAGTTCCAGCAGGTTGCCGCTGCGGTTGCAGTCCACGCCGCACGCGTCACAGGCCGTCTCGATTTTGATTAGCGCAGCATCGGCCAGTTGGTTGAATTCGGATTCGCTCATCATTTGCTTGGAAACCTTTATAATTGCGCACTTGAAAATTTAGGGAAGTAAACATGCGGCTTTTTATTCATCTTGCCATTATGCTGGCTATCAGCCTGTCGCTGCAAGGTTGCGGACGAAAAGGGCCGTTGATTATGCCGGCGTCTGATGCCCAAAAGGCCGCCATTCCTGCCACACAACCTGCCAAATGACTATGAGCAATCAATTTAATTACATTAATAATCAACTGCATGTGGAAGATGTATCGCTGAGCGATATCGCAGCTGTCCATGAAACGCCCTGTTATGTGTATTCGCGCGCCGCGTTAACCGAAGGTTTTCGAGAGTTTTCAGATGCCCTGCAAGGTCGCGAACACCTGATCTGTTATGCGGTGAAGGCTAACGCGAATCTGGCTATCCTGAATGTATTTGCGCGTCTGGGTGCGGGATTCGATATCGTCTCGGGTGGCGAATTGCAGCGCGTGCTGGCAGCAGGGGGCGATGCGCGCAAGGTGGTCTTTTCCGGCGTCGGGAAAACCCGCGCCGAAATGCGTCTGGCGCTGGACGCGGGCATCTTGTGTTTTAACGTGGAATCGGCCGCAGAGCTCGACCGTTTGAATGAGGTCGCGGGCAGCATGGGTAAAGTCGCGGCGATCAGCCTGCGCGTGAATCCCGATGTGGACGCTAAAACCCACCCTTATATCTCGACCGGCCTCAAACAAAACAAGTTCGGCGTGGCCTATACCGAGGCGGTTGCCTTGTATCGCAAGGCGAGCGGATTAAAGAACTTGCGCATCACCGGCATGGATTGCCATATCGGCTCTCAACTGACTGAAACCAGTCCGTTTATCGCCGCCATCGAAAAGATACTGCTGCTGGTCGATGAACTGGCCGCAGAGGGAATCGCGCTCGAACATCTCGATCTGGGCGGCGGTTTGGGGATTTGCTATGACGATGAGACGCCGCCTGCGATTGGCGAGTATATCGCGGCCTTATTGGGTGCATTGCAGGGGCGCACGCAAAAACTGATCCTGGAACCTGGACGCGTGCTGGTGGGTAATGCCGGTGTGCTGCTCACACGCGTGGAATACATTAAGCCGGGTGAAGAGAAAAACTTTGCCATCGTGGATGCGGCGATGAACGATCTGATGCGTCCTGCCTTATACGATGCGTATCACGGTATTTTGCCGGTGGTGCGCGAGGCCCATGCGGTGCAAAGCTATGAGGTCGTCGGCCCTATCTGCGAGACGGGCGATTTCATCGGGCATGCGCGTGAGTTGGCGATTGCGCCGCACTCGTTGCTGGCGGTAATGTCGGCCGGCGCTTATGGCATGAGCATGAGCTCCAACTACAACACGCGGCCGCGTGCTGCCGAGGTGATGGTGGATGGTGCTGCGGTGCATCTGGTGCGTGAGCGTGAAACCGTGCCGCAACTGTTTTCTGGTGAAAAAACACTCGCGTAGCGATTGCGGCATGTTCCATTAATCCTCGTGTCGCCCCCCGTAGCATTGGGGGGCTGCCGATGGTGTTACGCCAGTCCTACATAGACATTTTGCACATCGTCGTCCGCATCGATGGATTCGAGGAACGCCTCGACTTCTTCGCGCTCCGCGTCGCTCAATGTCACAGGATTTTTTGCGCGGTAGCCTAACTGAGCTGACTGCACGGTAAACCCGTGTTCAGGCAGCGCACGGCATACCGCATCCAGATCAGTCAGATCGGTCAGGAACAGCGTCGCACCATCCTCTGACGGTTCGAAATCCTGAGCGCCGGCTTCAATCGCGGCCAATTCCGCATCGCTACCTGGCGTGGCGGGTAACGCCTCGATCATGCCTAAATGATCAAAATCCCACGCCACGGAACCTGAGGCACCCAGTTGTCCCTTGCGGAACAACACGCGGATGTTAGGATAGGTTCGGTTTGCGTTGTCTGTCAGGCATTCGACGATGACAGGGACACGATGCGGCGCAAAACCCTCGTAGGTCAATCGCTCCAGACTCATGCCCTCATCGAGCAATCCGGCGCCTTTTTTGATGGCGCGTTCCAGCGTTTCCTTGGGCATCGAGACTTTTTTGGCTTGTTCGACGACCAGTCGCAGGCGCGGATTCATGTCGGGGTCGGCGCCGGCGCGGGCGGCGACCATGATTTCCTTGGACAGCTTACCGAAAATGCGTCCCTTCGCATTTGCTGCGACTTCTTTATGCCTGGCTTTCCACTGTGCGCCCATATCTGCTCTCTATTTATTGATCATATTGTGTAAGGACGGCCTGCGTCATGCGCGTGCCCCTCGTGCGGTAACTGTATTAGTCTGCGCCTGTGCGTATTATCCCTGATAAAATAGCCGGCTGGTAAGGCCTGCGGCACCAGCTTGCCATATTTTCAATCCGAACCGAGTGCAACGGCTCAAATAGGCCAGACTTTATCCGCGATAAAGCAACAGGAGAACGCGCATTGCAACCCAATAAAAATTCTGCAGACGATTACGGAATTTCAGATGACAAACTGGCGAGTTTCGCCTCATCCATCGAAATTCCGGCTTGCCCGCGTGTCATCGTTGAAATGACACAGGCGCAAAATGCGTCCTCTCCGGATATGCGCGAGATCGCGAGGCTCGCAGAGCAAGATCCCGCGATGACGGCTGCGCTGCTCAAAACGGTCAATTCGCCCTTTTTCGGCTTGCGCGCGAAGATGCTGTCCGTGCAACAGGCGGTGATGTTCCTCGGTATGCGCAATGTGATCAATATCGTCACGGCGATCGCATTGAAAAATGCAAGCGGCGATGTGCACGGTGATGGCGTGCGCTACTTTTGGGATCAGGCCTCGGTGACGGCAGCATTCGCCGCGGATCTGGCCAACCGTATCGTGGGGCTCGCGCGCGACGAGGTTTATATTCATGTGTTGTTTCGCGATGCGGCGATTCCCTTGATGATTGCCCATCGGGTTAAATCAGGTCAGTTAAGCAAAACTGTGCAGGCGGATAAGCAACTGTATATGGCTCAGGTTGAGATCGAACAGCGCAGCGTTGATCACGCCGTAATCGGCTATCACTTCACGAAAAAATGGCTGCTGCCCGAGCGTACCCAGCAATCGGTGCGTATGCATTTGAATATTGAGATGTTTTTAGGCGGCGCGCAGAAGGAAGAGGTCGCCAAATGGGTGTCGCTGCAAATCGCTATCGGCTATCTGGCTGAACATATTATGCGCGAGCACTTTGCGCTTCCCCATAGTGAACTGTGGTTGACCTCACAGATAGACGCGTTTTTGCGCTATGTCGATATTGGTCGGGCAGAGTTCGATAAAATTACCATCGAGATGCTGGACGAGAAAAAGGGCAGTTCTATGATGGATGATCTGGTGTCCATGTCGTAGCCGCGCGGTATATCCCTGTTGCCTGCCGCGCTTAAATTTGTTGGCGGTGGGGTGACCTGCTAAAATACGGCTCTTTTCAGCCTCCTCAAAATACCCATGCAACATATATCCGAATCAATGACCGCAACCGAGAAACGCGCCAGCTTCGGTTTGGCAGGCATCTACGGGCTGCGCATGCTGGGTTTGTTCATCATCCTGCCGATTTTTGCGCTGTATGCAGAAAAATTGCCGGGTGGCAGCAGCCATCTGCTGATGGGGATTGCACTGGGTGCGTATGGTCTTACGCAGGCGGTATTGCAGATTCCGGCAGGCTGGATGTCCGATCGCTATGGCCGCAAGCCGATCATTTACGCCGGGCTGGTGATCTTTGCTATCGGCAGCTTCATCGCGGCATCCGCCGATAATATCTACTGGGTGATAGCCGGGCGCGCGATTCAGGGTGCGGGTGCCATCAATGCCGCTGTGATGGCGCTGACCGCTGATCTGACACGTGAAGAGCATCGCACCAAGGCGATGGCGATGATCGGCATGACCATCGGCATCACCTTTTCGTTTTCGCTGATTTTGTCACCGCTATTAAATGACGTGCTGGGTGTGCCGGGCATCTTCAAAATGACGGGTGTGCTGGCGCTGCTGGCGATGCTCATTGTGCATTTTGTGATTCCGACACCTGCCATCACGCGCTTTCACAGCGACACGGAAGCGAATGGCAGCAAGTTTGCCGAGGTGTTGAAAAACCCTGAATTGCGCCGTCTTGATTTCGGTATTTTTTCGCTGCATGCCATTTTGATGTCGGTTTTCATGCAAGTGCCGTTCGTGCTGCAAAAAGACGGGCTGGCGGCCTCCGCGCACTGGAAGGTGTATTTGCCGGTTATGTTGATCGCCTTCGTGTTGATGGTGCCGCCTATCATCATCGCCGAGACCAAAGGGAAACTCAAACCCGTGTTCATCGCGGCGGTAGCCCTGGCGATGGCAGCTCAGTTGATGCTGATGTTGATGCAGGATAGCCTGTGGGGCGTGGCGGTCGCCTTGCTGCTTTTTTTCACCGCGTTTAACGTGCTGGAGGCGACGCTGCCGTCGATGATTTCCAAGATCGCGCCGCTCGCCGCCAAGGGCACGGCGATGGGTGTGTACAGCAGCGTGCAGTTTCTCGGCGCATTTTTTGGTGCGGCCGTCGGTGGCGCCTTGATGCAGTATGCCGGGCACAATGCGGTGTTTTTCTTTGCGATCGCTTTGCTGCTGGTTTGGCTGATTGTGGTGTCGGGTATGCAGCCGCTGGCTGTGGTGCGCACCAAGATGTATCACCTGAATGACATGAGCGATTTGGAAGGGGCGGCATTGCAGCTGCAACTGGCGCAACTGCAGGGGGTGCGCGAGGTGCTGGTGGTGGCGGCTGAAGGGATGGCCTGCCTCAAAGTCGAGATGCAAGGTTTTGATGAAGAGGGCGTTGAGCGACTGGTCGCGCCAGCCGTATAAGTTATTGAACGATTAGTCTTGAATAACGGCTGTTGTCGGGTCAGCAGTCGTAGACAGACGTACAAGCATGACTGCGGTATTGGCGGAAAAGTGCCATCAGCTGTCTTTGGCTTATTGAAAATGAAGACCTGTTTGAGTAACTGCAACGGTAGGCGTAGTCAAAGGCGGTGGCAGGTTTTTACTTTATGGTTTTTGAGCGAATAAAACTGCATGGCATTCATAATGCCCCTGTTTTACCAGTAAAGGGCACCCTTGCCGGTCAAGCAGGCAAGAGTGAGCACCTGCCCCTTGACACACTGCCCACGACATACTGTTATGTGCTTTTTAAACGCTGCAACCTGGGCAGTAGTGTCACAGGCTTATCTAAGAAGATACTAATCTAAATGGTTTTCAGTGCGTTGCTGCCGTGGATTTTTTTCTCCCTATCTTATGGCGTCGTTATTTATTTAAAAGGCTGGGATATTGGCATCTATACGCTGATGTTAGGTCTTGCTGTCTGGATAGTGGCCACGCTATTCGACTGGTCTTTAAAATCGCGCAAAATCCTGGCCTATCTGATCTTCTTTATTACGCCGCTTTTAACTGTAACCGGGCAGATTGGCGCGTTAACCGGCTTCGGGCGTGAAGAGGTTTTACTTCCCTGGCAGGGTATTGCGTTTGCGACATCGGGTATCGCCTTCCAGCTATATAAGGGAAAACTCCATTTTCGCGACTTATTTGGCAGTATTTTACAGCCACTCCGGTTGCTCTCAGGACCGCTGGCGCTCTCGTTTCAGCCAATAAAAAAGTTAAATCTGTCTCAATTTCGAATTTATACCGGCTGGATTATTTTGGGCGCGTTCTTTTACGGTGTGCTGGCGTCTGGAATTGCCCCGCTGCTTATTTTAAGAGGGTCTGTCGAGTCCGTGGATGTCTTGGTATTCGCAGTGATTTTCGAGCTTTATATCTACCTGAATTTTTGTGGAATATCGCTCATTGTCCTAGGTATTTTTAACTTGCTCGGTATCCGGACGGCATTGAATTTTAATGCGCCGTTCAGCGGAAGAAATCTGATCGGTTATTGGCAGCGTTGGCACATCAGTTTCGGCCAGGTTTTAAAAATACTTTTCTTTCATCCCTGTCGAAAATTATTTGGCACATCAGTCGCTGTAACCGTGGTTTTCGTTGCATCGGCGATGTGGCACGGCATGACGCTAAATTTTATTATATGGGGGTTCTTTCATGCCTGCGGCTGGCTAATGACCTACTATGTATCTAAGTTTAAATGGGTCAGAACTAAAACAGTGATTGAAGTTCTGTTGATGATTTTTTTTATTATTGTTGGACGCCTGATTTTCTCGGAAGATGATTTCCATCTTTTGTTTTCGAAGTTGTCCAGTTTGATCAGTTTCACTTGGAATACGAATGCCTATGCATTGAGCATGAGCCTCGATCTGCAAACATGGATGACATTAGCCGCTTGTTCAGGCATCCTGCTCTCAGAGATTTTTTTCCCAAGAAAAATGTTTCGCTATAAACTTTTCAGGCGAAATTGGGTGTTGCTGATTTTGTTGGGATTGACGCTCGGATTTGGCTCAAGTGGTCTTGGCAGCGCTTACGGCAACAGATAGTTTCATGGCGTTGCCATTTTATTCATTGGTGCCAGTCACCATACATACAGCATCAGAGAGGAAAATATGATACTTAACGGGCTGGGGATTTTAATTATTGGCGCAAGCCATCTCGCATATCCTGGCTCGCTCGTAAGCAGTCTGAACAACGGTTTGATTGATAAAGGCGCTCATACGCACTCATTTGGCGTGTGCGGGGTTTCACCCTCGCAGTGGACACTGGAAAAGAGAGGAGCCTGCGGCGCTGCGGAAAGAATAAATAAAGGGCCGGTGCAACTCAAAATGGGTAGCAAGGCAGTAACCGTCCCAATTCAACAGCTGATTGAGGCTGAGAAACCCGCGTTGCTCGTCGTTGTTATGGGGGACACTTTGGCTGATTATCGTAACAAGGATGGAATGTCGTTGCGGTGGGCGGCATCAGAAGTTGATGCACTCACTCAAAAAATTAGTGCATCCGGTGTTAAGTGCGTTTGGGTTGGCCCGACATGGGGAGAAGAGGGTAAGTCAAGCCAGAAAACTTATGCCCGGGTGAAGCAATTAGATAAATTGTTATCGGACAGAGTCTCGCCATGTAGCTATATCAGTTCGCTCAAAATGTCGAAACCAGGTGAGTGGCCTACGGTGGATGGCCTTCACTATAACGAAGAATATTACAACCAATGGGGTCCGAAAATTATTGAGGAGTTGGGTAGAGTTGAGTAGTTGGCTGCTCCTGCAAAGCTGGGGGATTTTAGCTATTCAGCAAAGCTTAACGGGGGGTGCTTTCGTATCTTGATGCAAGCCCCTGTAGCTTTATCTATGCCAATAAATTTTGATGAGAAATCCTGTCGTGTCGGAGCCAGTATTGGTGCTGCGCTCTTTCCGGAGCATGCTCAGGCAGCATAAAAAATTCTGCAGGCCGCTGACGGTGCGATGTACAAGGTGAAACAGGCAGGAAAAATAGAATCGTTATGCATCAATCTATTTAACTGCATGACTGCATGCATAATGGTGATGAAAGAGTCGAAATTGATTTTTTAAAACCCTCTCAGGTTTCTGTGAGGCCGGTGTTCATTGCATAGCGGGTTAATTCGACTGCGGTATGCAATTGCAGTTTGCGCATCAGGTTTCTGCGATTCACGTATACCGTACCTGTTTCAATATTCAGCTCATGGGCGATTTGCAACGAACTCATGCCATTGCTGACACTGTGTAAAATCTGCCGCTCACGCGAGCTCAACGTCACTGTTCTCGCTTCAGGTTTGATTAATGACTCGCGAATAAGAACGTCAGCGACACGGGCACACAAATTGTTGTATTGGTGGGTCTTCCGTCACAAATTAAACACCAAGACTGAATACAAGTGACAAAGCATTCGACTAAGATTTTCTTGATTTTCCCTATGTTACATAAGTATAATCCTACCATTCAATCCGAATGCTGTTGCAATTCAACTTGTTTTCCAAATTTTGAGAGCCTGGATTCATGGGGTGTGCCTACTTCACGGCGAAATTTTTGGCCCGGTTTGGCGTATCTATTTCTCGTATATGATTTTATCTGGCTATCGTTCATCACGCTTTTTGCTTAAGGTGTTTTTGCCAGTTTGCACTGGTATCTTTGCTATTTC
>SESH01075209.1_pt1 | contig 22003 bp, 20 predicted proteins | sample 3171561 | NCBI WGS metagenome assembly SESH01 (sample SAMN10866947, study PRJNA518727) | freshwater metagenome | biome: subpolar coniferous forest; feature: holomictic lake; material: water; isolation source: holomictic Lake 442 2011 16.5 m and 2014 13 m | place: Canada: near Kenora, Ontario
CCCCATATACCGTGTTTGAAATGCGTAATTGGGATTCGACGCCGCCCGCGTCCAGCCGGCAGGAGGAACGACCTGCAGGGTTGCAAGATCCACATCCACTTCCCGAGTACTGCCATCGGCTTTCACCAAACGAAGTTCCGCTATGCGGCCGTCTTGCGCATAGTTCACCGCATCCAGCATTCCATGACCCTGCTTTAAATAATCTTCCGGAACATTCGTTTCCCGGTAAGTCAAAACAAGCGGCTCTGCCGCCTCGCCAAGAGATACAAAATGGACCACGCTGGTTTTCGCATTAGGATTAAAAACCTCAAAAATCACTATCGGTTTCGCTGAAACCTGTTTAGAACTGACATCCACAAAACTGAAACCCCTTTCGCCTGTGGCATCAACATAAGTTCCGACAACCTTGGACTCTCCCGTTCTAAGATCCATAACATAAAGCCCCATGGTATGAGAGTCATAGGCGTGCGGAGGCAGCTGCGCTTGGAAAGCATAATTCGTATTCGATGCCGCACGCGTCCAGCCTTCTGGAACTTCGGGAACTGAAAGATTCGTATCAGTTTTGGAAAGCGGCGAGTTTTGGGATAAGAATTTCAGCGTGTCCGCGGGCTGCGAGGACGCGGGGCTCACGGCCGGTTGCGTCTTTTGTGTTTCCTGTACAGAAACCGCCGGTTGCTGCAGATTTCCAGCCTCCTGAAAATTTAAAGGTTCGACGGGTTGGGCCGAAAGAGCCACCCCCTCTACCCCCAACAACAAAAACCCAGAAACCAAGATCGTATTCCAACGCATCGTTTTCATGGTGTGTTCCTCCTTTTTTTGTGTAAGCGCTTACATTTATTGACTAAAAAAATTTACCTTTCCCGGACACTCTTCCTGACGACCACCTCGACCGGCAACAGCTCTTCATGCCCGGCAAACCCCTTTGCCCCCGAAGCAAGCTTTTCCACAAGATGCCGGGTCGCTTGCTTCGCAACGTCATAAAGCGGAACCCTGACGGTCGTAAGCGGGGGCTCGCAGGCAGCCGCACGGCTGTCATCATCAAACCCCATGACCGAGATATCCTGAGGACAGCGCAGTCCTGCTTCGCGCATCTTCCTGATCACTCCGTACGCCATGTCATCGTTAAAGCAAAAAATAGCCGTACCTTTAGGCTTTGTTTTAAGGAATTTCTCGACGGCACTCGCGGCCACATCCTCTTGAAACTCACCACAAAATATCCTGTCTTTTGGAAGCGCGATATGCCTGGATCTTAAAAACGACTGGAACCCCTTCATTCTCAGCTGGCTGTCTACGGAAAAAGCACCTCCTGTGACAACCGCGAATCTCCTGTGCCCTTTTCCATAAAGGTGCTGGGCGGCAAGCCAGCCCCCCTTCTCTTGGTCCGCGCTGACAAAAGAGGCCCTGACGCCCCGCTCCGGATCCCCAATCATGACGCAGGGAATGCCCAGCTTTTCAAAAACCGACTTGTCGCTAAAAACAACACGCCAATGAGTAACGATCATTCCGTCCACTCCCTCCGCGGCCCGGAAATTGTAGCGATCCCATTTCCTGTCTGCGCATTTAAGCATCAACAATTTAAACCGGTATTTTGTTTCAAGGAGAGAGTCCGCCACACCGCTCAAAAGCTTCATGTAATATTCGTTCATGAAGAACCCTTCCCCGTGGGGCACCACCATACCGATCGTGTTGAAAACAGATTGAGTCAGTCCCTTGGCGGCCTGATTGGGGGCATAGTGATACTGGCGTATGATCTTATCCAGCCGTTCGAGTGTCTCCGGCGCCACCTTGGAGCGCGTTTCGGGATTGACCGCACGCGATATGGTCGCGATCGATACCCCGGCTTTTTTAGCGATCTCGTAAACGTTCATTGATCATCCCTTTGCAGTTTATATGTAAGCGCTTACATTATACCTGGCCTGTGCAGCTCTGTCAAATTCATTTATTATCAAATAGCCGGGGAAAGCTCATGGCTTCTGGAAGACGGAGGGAACGTAAAAAAACACGGGCGCGATATTTTTTGACGGCCCTGCTTGTCCGCTCAGAAAAGCAATCCTATTTTTTCCATTTGACGGAACAGCCGACGGCACGCCGCTGATCGGCAGGCACGGGTTTTCCCGCGAGCACCGCATCCACCGCTGCCCGAAGATCCTTACCGGTCACAGGCACCGCATTTCCAGGACGGGAATCGTCATACTGCCCTCGGTAAACCAGCTTACGGTTCTTGTCAAAAAGAAGAAAATCAGGCGTCGCAACTGCGGTGTAAGCTTTCGCCACCCCCTGAGTTCCGTCAAAAAGAACCGGGAATGTAAAACCTTCGCTTATGGCCATATCTTTCAGACTTTCCGGACTATCCTCAGCATAGGCCACGGGGTCATTAGCGCTGATTCCGACGATCGCGAGCCCTTTCCCTTCATAATCTTTGCCGAATCTCACAAGATCCGGAAGGATATGTTTTACGTAGGGGCAGTGCCGGCACAAGATCACAACCAGAAGTGCTTTTTGGTCCTTAAAATCATCACGCCGGACAGCCTCTCCAGTCACAACATCCGGAAGTAAAAAATCCGGAGCCTGGCTCCCGAAAGCGAGAAGCCCTTTTTTCCCTTCCGTGCTTGCTTCCGCCCAAACAGATGGAACGGCCCGAAAACCTGTCGCTATCGTAATGAACGCGATCAGACTCATGAGATAAAAAAAACGATTCGTTTTCATAGCCAACCTCCCTTTCACTTTTTAGAGATTAACCGCTTAATTATTTCGCAGGCGGAGTCAAAGTCGAACAGCACTGATTCTCATCCATAAAATTTCAAGGTAATCAGTACAGCTCTGACTACCCTTTATTTTTTATGAGAGTCAGGACAGCAGCTACCTTTGACGCCGAATTTCTTGAGAAGGATCTCTGCGGGGCACCAACCGGTAAAAGCAGACTGAACGAGATTCACGCCGATGAACGTGGTCCAGATCAGCCACCACGGGCTCACCCAGATCGCCAACAGAACGCTTAGCAGAATAAAAGTTCCCGCCATGATACGGATGTATTTTTCAATCGTCATTTTTTCTCCTTTGCGCAACGAACTACGCGCAACGCTCAACGTTTGGGCTTAAAGCTTTTACGTTGTGCGTTGACCGTTGAGCGTTGCGCTCTTTTTAGCCATCATGTAATAAAAAACGGGTACCGCCGTACGCGAAAGAATAGTCGAAGCGATCTCCCCTGCCATCAATGCCACGGCCAGACCCTGGAAGATCGGATCGAACAGGATCACGGAAGCCCCCACCACCACCGCCGCCGCTGTCAAAAGCATCGGCCGGAACCGTTTCACGCCCGCATCGATCACCGCCTCTTCAAGCGGCATCCCTTCCGAACGCCGCAGTTCGATAAAATCTACAAGAATGATGGAGTTCCGAACGACAATTCCCGCGCCCGCGATCATGCCGATCATCGAAGTCGCCGTAAAGAACACGCCCCCCAGCCAATGCGCGGGCAATATCCCCACGAGCGTGAGCGGGATCGGCAACATGATGATCCACGGCGTCTTGAACGACTGGAACCATCCAACCACAAGCGCGTAGATCAGAAGAAGCACGAAGGCGAATGCGATCCCGAGATCGCGGAACACTTCATACGTGATTTGCCATTCTCCGTCCCATTTGAGCGTCCACCGGTCCGTCGTGGCAGGCTGCCCGTTAAAGAGCTGGTCAAGGGTCTTCTGCCCCTCTGAGTTCGCCGGGACCGCCATCTTCGAGATATCTTTCTTCAGTTTCAGGATCGCGTAGGCCGGGCTCTCGTATTTTCCCGCCACATCCGCGATCACGTACGAGACCCGCATCAGATTCTTGTGAAAGATCGCGGGATCTTTTGTATCCTTTTCGATATCCACAAGTTCCCGCACCGGGATCGGATTCCCGTAACGGGAAAGAAGCGTCATATTGAGAACGCTATCCATCCCCGTGCGTTTTTCTTTAGGCAGCCGAAGAAGGATCTCAACCGGCTCGTATTCTTCGGAGAGATGCGCTAGGTCCACGGTCTTTCCTCCCACCGCGGTCGTAATGGCCTCAGCGATCTGCGCGACCGGGATCCCATTCAAGGACGCTTTCTGCGTATTCACCCTGAGGCGCATCAGTTTCTCAGGAGATTGAACATAGGTATCAATATCCGTCACACCCTCGCTTGAAGCGAGAAGGCTTTCGATCTGCTTGGCGAGTAGTGTCTGGCCCTCAAGGGTAGGACCATAAATTTCAAGCACGAGCGTCGAAAGAACGGGCGGACCCGGAGGAACTTCCGCGACTTGGACATGCCCTCCATATTTTTTTACGATCTCATGGATCTTCGGCCGTACGGCCTTTGCGATATCATGACTCTGCCGCTTGCGATCATGCTTCCCCGCGAGGTTCACCTGGAGATCTGCCTGATGCGGTTTGGAACGCAGAAAATAATGTCGCACGAGCCCGTTAAAATTATAAGGTGCCGCGGACCCGGCATACATTTCAATGTCCTTCACTTCCGAGACCGTCACAAGATAGTCCGCGATCTCCTTGATCGCCTCGTGTGTCTTCGCAACCGGAGTTCCATCCGGCATATTAAGCACAACTTGGAATTCATTCTTGTTGTCAAAAGGCAGCATTTTCATACGTACCAGCTTGAGCGGCACAAGCATCACGGCCAAAAGAAGCATCCCGCCAAGCGCCCAGAGAAACATTCGTCTCACTTTGGGGTTATGAATGAGCGGGTTCATATAGGAACGATAGAGACGCGTGAGAAAATCTTCTTTTTCGCCTTCGTGATGAACCTTGAGCTTCCCCTGGGCGAACGCCTTCCCCAGGATCTGATACGCAGCCCAAGGCGTTGCAACAAACGCCACGAACATGGAGAACACCATCGCCGCGCTAGCACCGATCGGGATCGGCCGCATGTATGGCCCCATGAGTCCGCTCACAAAAGCCATCGGAAGGATCGCTGCGATCACCGTGAGCGTCGCAAGGATGAGAGGGCTTCGGACCTCATTGACGGCTTCGATCGTAATATCGAGGATGGATTTCCCTTTATTGTCCGGAAGCCGGAGATGGCGAACGATGTTTTCCACGTCCACGATCGGATCATCCACCAGGATCCCGATTGAAAAGATCAGCGCGAAAAGTGTGATGCGGTTCAGCGTGAACCCCAAAAAGTAAAAAGTTGCGAGCGTAAGCGCAAGCGTCATTGGAATCGCGATCGCCACCACGCCTGCTTCGCGGAAACCAAGCGACCATGCGATCAAAAGACTCACGCCAAACACCGCGATGGCCATATGGAAAAGAAGCTCGTTGGATTTTTCCTTCGCCGTTTCTCCGTAATCCCGGGTCACGGTCATCTCGATATCCTTCGGCAATGTCGCCTCAGGAAGTTCTTTGACCGCATGCAGGATCACTTCCGAAAGATGAGCCGCATTCGCCCCCCGGCGTTTCGAGATTTCGAGGGTCACAGCTTCGAAGGGGCCTTTAACCTTCGCTCGGGAAGCGGGTCCGAAAACTATCTCCGTCGCATGTTCTTCCTCGTCCGGTCCGTCCACGACCCGCGCAATATCCTTGAGCGTCACAACGCTCCCGGCACTCACACCGATCACAAGATTCTCAAGATCGGACCGAGTGCGAAAAAAGGAGTTCGCCTCGACCGCTTCGAGCTCCGGTACGCTCTCAAGATGCCCGGCGCTTTGCTTCACGTTCGCGGAGCGGATGATCTGGGCCACATCGAGAGGATTCATAAGACGAGCCTTCAATTTCTCTTCGTCGAAGAACACCTGGAACTGGCGCTTACGGCCTCCGCTAATGCGGGTCTCCGAAACATCGGGAATAGCATTTACAATATTCTGAACATTCGCTACGGTCCGGCGAAGAGAGACCGGGTCCTTATCCTTGGCGTGGAACGTAAGCGTGAGGATCGGCACATCGTCGATCGATCGAACTTTAATGAACGGCTGCGTTGCGCCTTGGGGCAGAAAATCGAGGTTGGAATAAACCTTCGTATAAAGCTTGATGAGGCTCTTTTCGGGATCTTCACCGACTTTAAATCTTACAATAATGAGCGCGCCTTCGGGCTCGATGGTGGAATAGACATATTCGACACCGGGTATCTCCCAAAGCTTGCGTTCCCCAAGAGTCACGATCCGCTGTTCAACCTCTTTGGAATCCGCACCGGGATAGGCGACAAAAATATCAAACATCGGCACCGAGATCTGTGGTTCTTCCTCACGCGGAAGATTGATGACCGCAAAAACCCCGATCACCAGCGACGCCGCGATAATGAGCGGCGTGATCTTCGACTTGGCGAAGTAACTGACGATCCCGCTAATGATGTCGGAGTGGTGGTTCGTCATGGGATTAGCCCTTGAGCCGCGTGTTCATTTCGTGAATACCGTTCTCGGTAAGCTGGCCGGAGAGGAATAACAGTTTGGCATACTCCAGCTCAAGCGCCATAAGCAGTCCTTGGAAACCGGACACCGTCTCAAGATACGAACGGCGCATCTCCAAAAGATCGGCAATGGATTTCCGTCCTTCCTGGTAAAGTTTGGCCGTCTGTTCGCTTGCCTGCTGGGCATCCTGCGCAGCCTGTTTTAAAACGGAATGGTCCTCGGTGGCGGTCTCATACCGGTTAAGTTCCAAGATCAAATCTTTGACGATCTCATCCCGAAGCGCCTGACGGTCCACTTTGAGCTCTTCATATTGATGCTTGGCCCCTTGGATTCGCCCGAGATATGTCGGATCAAAGAAATCCATGGTCCCCCGGAACCCCACGGTAAAATTCTCGCCCCCAGAACGCCAGGTATTTGCATCTTCATTCAGACTTCCGAAACCGTAGAACTTTGGAAGAAAAGAGGTCTTTTGTCGGAGCGATTCAATACGCGCGGCATCCACCATCTGGTCCAACGCTGCGAGATCTTTGCGCTGTTGATAGGATTGCGAAAACAAAACCCGAAGGTCAACGGCTTCACGCTTGATCTCCGGCAATTTTCCCACAGGGTTCCACGCAAGCCCGGGGTCCTCGCCCATGAGAATATTCATGAGCATACGGGAGCTTTTAAGAAGCGATTTAGACCGGTTGTGCTCGCGTTCAATCGAAGCCGCAACCACCCGCGCCGCGTAGAAATCCGCTCCAAGGATCATCCCTTTTTGGTTGAGATCTTCAGCCTGCTGAAGGTCCTTATCGCTTGCGGACTTGATGCTAGAGACGCTATCAAAGACCTCTTGCGCGAGCAGGATCCCGAGATAACTTTCAAGGGCCACGATCCCCGCTTCCATTTCCGTAAAATCCGCTTCAAGGTCCGCCGATTTGACCATCCGGCGAGCGGAACGGATCTTCGAGATCGTATTGAAAGAATCGAAAAGCAACATCTCCCCTTCAATCCCGGCGTGATAGTTCGTGCGGGCATCGGGCCGGTTCAGGGATTCCAGCGAAAAATCGTTCTGGGTGAATTTTTGCTGCCGGAGCAGGTCCCCGAAAACCCCGACGGGATCATTGGTAGCCGTGGTGGAGAACACGCCCTGGATATGCGGAAAAAGATCCGCAATCGCAAGGTTCCGATTCGCTTTGGCCTGTTCAAGTTTTTCGTACCGTTTTTTCAGGGCAGGATAGTGCGCGAGAACTTTCTGGTAATAATCAAGGAAGGTCAGTTTTTCGATACAAACCTTCTCAGCGAGAACAGGGGCCTCAGCAAAAACAGGCTGGACGACCAGAAGTAGCACAGACAGGATCGGCAACAAGATTTTCTTAATCACCATGGAATGCATTTTATCCCTCTTCTCTCTCTCACAAAGCAGTTTCTTTCTGGCTCAGGTCATCAATGCAATACTGAAGATACCGGATGTGGTTTGTACCTTATTGCTTCCGAAAACATCCTGCTGAACACCGGTCTCAAAACGCAGATGATCACCAAAAGGCATGACAAAGCCCAGAACCACGCTCACAAGATTTGCGGTATTTCCGTATCCTCCGAAATCATGCGAATAAATCAGTTCGGCCTCAGGCTGAAGCCATGGGAAGACCTGGTACCCGACGGCAAAATTCACGTGAGCCGTCCCGTAATAACGATTTGTGCGTTTCCAGTGTGCAAGCGGCGAGTTATAACCCAGATTCACGGTCCCGTTCCAGAAACCGATATCCTTGGTAAACGCAATGGCATTGTCAAAGCTGGTATAACCTTGGCTTGCGCCGATGTGATCGAGATTGCTGCGCCGTCCGGTGGGTGCATAGATCGTGGGAATGTAGGAGATCTCGAGTTTTTCCTCCTCGGAATCATAAAACCGCCAATGACCCGACACACCAAGGTCTCCCCATCCGAACCCGTGCGTGGGCCCTTCAGTCTCATCCTCCCGGGGCCCTCCCGTATCCGGATCTATCATATCTTGGGACTCATTATAATTATTCGATTTGTTCAAAGTATGCTGGAACCATGAAATGATGGCGATATCGATGTCCTTATAGACCCCGGCCGTTAGCCACGTCTGAAACTGCTGCACCAGGTAAGTCCCATTCTTTTCCCTCTTCCCGTCCGAATTCCACGCAAATTGACCTCCCTGGATCGAATACGAATTCCACAATTCCACCTCGCCGGGGTCAAAGGGCGTCGCATCCATCGTCACGACCTTGGTATGTTCCACGATGGAAAGATTCTCATCCGCTTGCGTCGCATAGAGAGGGACTGAGAACGAAAGGAGAATGGCCAGAAGAAGAAAAACCTTTTTCATTTCTTGTCCTCGGGCCTCGAGACATTCTCTTTTTTCTCAAACTTCGGCCTGCTCCCCGGCAGGCACCCGGAGCCACAACATCCGCCGCTTTTTTTACCCAAAAAGCAACGCAAAGCGCGAAGAGCCGCCAGCGCCACAATGCTCAATGCGATGATCTCATTGTTATCCATGACTCTCCTTTCCATTGTCATTCCCGCGAAAGCGGGAATCCATTTTCTGGATCCCCGATGAAAACATTCGGGGATAACATGCATTGCATGTCATTCAAATCCTAAAAGCCGACCACCCTGATAGACCACAAAAGACGCGGACCAGGCCAGTCCCGTCATATAAAAGATCATGAAAAACATCCAGCCCCAGGATCCTGTTTCGCGTTTCACGATCGCAAAGGTCGAAAAACACTGGCAGGCCAGCACGTAAAAGACCATGAGGGAAAGCGCCACAAGCGGCGTGTAACTGAGTTCCCCGGTGATGGGTGAACGCTGCCTTTGAAGCGCCTGGATGAGACCGGCGGTCATGCCCTCGCCGTGGGTCTCGACGTGATGCACGATCGCAAGGGTGCTGATCAGAAGCTCGCGGGCCGCAAACGAGGCGATGATCCCGATCCCGATCTCCCAGTTAAAACCCAAAGGCCGGATGGCCGGTTCGATGGCTTTCCCAAGAGATCCGGCAAAACTGGAACGGAGCTGAAGATCCTTTTGCTCATGATCGATCGCGCCGAGATGTTCTTTCAAAGCCTCTCCGTTCAGAGTGGCCGAAACCTGTTGCCGTTCCGCTGCAAAACGCGCCTGGACACCCGGGTCTTTCGGGTAGCTCACAAGGAACCACAACACGATCGATAAAAGAAAAATGATACTGCCTGCCCGTGTAATGAATTCTTTGGCGCGGTCCCACATCGTCCCAAACACCGTCTTCAGGTGCGGGATCCGGTAAGGGGGTAATTCGAAAACAAAGGGCATCCGATTCCCTTTGAGAAATGTTTTTCTAAAAAGCGCAGCGACCCCCAGCCCGGCCCCGATGCTTAAGAGATAAAGCCCAAGGAGCGTCAGCCCTTGAAGATGCAAAATGTGAAATACATGCAAGTTCGGGATGAACGCCGCGATCAAAAGCGTGTAAATAGGAAGCCGGGCGCTACAGCTCATGAGAGGCGCCACCAGGATCGTCGCCAGGCGATCGTTCCGGTCTTCGATGGTGCGTGTTGAGAGTATTCCGGGAACCGTACACGCAAAAGAACTGAGAAGAGGCAGGAACGCTTTGCCATTCAGCCCCACTTTTTTCATAAGTTTGTCGAGAACGAATACCGCACGCGCCATGTAGCCCGTGTCTTCAAAAAGCGCGATGAAAAAGAAAAGCAGGAAGATCTGCGGCAAAAAAACAATGACATTCCCGACGCCTGCAATAATCCCATCCACCACAAGACTTTGAAGAGCCCCGGCCGGAAGCCACCCTTGAGCAAGATCGCCCAGTTTTTCTATGGCTCGAGAAAGAAGGTCCATCGGCACCTGAGCCCAGGAAAAGATCGATTGAAAAATGACCCCCATGATCCCGATAAAAAAAAGAATGCCCCAAACGCGATGTGTGAGGATCCGATCCAAACGGTCTGAAAAAGTCAGGACTTTGTGAGACACCCTCTGGACGACCTGACCGCAGAGATGGTCGATCGCCCGGTACCGGCACTCGGGTTCCACGGAAGTCGAGTCGATCCCGTTTTCCTTCAGGGAAGCGCGGACGCTTAGAACCTCCGTCCGCAAAAGATCCCCGATCTTCATGCTTTCAAAAATAGGGCTCCGGAAAATCCTGTCCGATAAAAGCCTCAGGGCCTCCCCGAAAACGGCCTTCGGACGATCCTTCAAACGGTCCTCGATCAACACGACGATCTTATCGAGTTCGGTCTTCAACCGGTCGGGTAAAAACGGCTCCAGCGAGAACTTGGTCGGCCCTGCGACAGGATCGGCGAGCAAGAGCGCGATCGTCTGCTGAAGTTTTACGATCCCCTCACGTTCCATGCCGACAGTCGCCACGCAAGGAACTCCGGTGATTTCCGAGAGTTTCCCGAGATCGACCGTCGTTCCGCTTTTTTTCGCCATATCCCACATGTTCAACACGAGGATCACGGGAATCCCGGTCTCCAGAACTTGCGTCGCGAGATAAAGATTCCTCTCAAGATTGTTGGCATCCAGAATCACAAGCACAAGATCCGGAGGCGGCGTATCTCTCCGTATCCCCAGCAAAACATCATGAACGACCTCTTCATCCAAAGAGCGTGGCAAAAGGCTGTAGGCTCCGGGCAGGTCCAGCACCGAGATCTCTTCACCTCCCGGAAGTTGCGTCTGGCCTATTTTTTTCTCGACCGTCACGCCGGGATAATTGGCCGTGCTATGACGGAGCCCGGTCAGAGCGTTGAAGATCGTGGTCTTTCCCGTGTTCGGATTCCCCACGAGAGCGATCTCTTTCATCTTATTCCCTGGATTATTCTTGATCATCCTGCTCATCCTTTTAAATTTTACTTCTCTGCCGAATAAGACTACGGACAAGAGACTACAGACCGCAGCAAAAGCTTTGAAAGCTGTTGTCTTCAGTCTGCAGACTGTAGTCTGACAAGTATTTTTGCGGCGTCCTGTTTCCGGATCGACAGGCTGTACCCCCGGAGCACGATCTCCATCGGATCGCCCAAGGGCGCAAAGCGCTTCACCAGGATCTGGGTGCCGGTCACAAGACCAAGCTCTTTAAGCCGGTAGTGAAGATCCTCTTCGCTTTGATAACCTTGTATCACTCCCCTTTCCCCAGTCTTGAGTTGATCCAGCGCGACCGTTTTCATTTCCGGCATTTATTGCAAAGCCCCACGAGTTGATGGCAATGGTGTTCTAATTTAAAGCGATGCTTCTCCGCAACGCGCCGCTGCGCCTGCTCGATCTCCGGATCTTTGAACTCCACGACTTTCTCACACTGGCGGCAGATCAGATGATCGTGGTGGGCCTTGGAACACCCGCACTCATAATAGGTATCGCGACTCGTCCGGAAACTCTGGGCGATCACGCCTGCCTCAAGAAGAATCGGAAGATTCCGATAGACCGTATCGCGCGAAACTTTAAGCCCCTGCTTTTTAAGACAGGAGACAAGGATATCCACGTTGAAATGTCCGCGCTGGCGCTTAATACCCTCAATTAGTTTCAACCGCTCTCCGGTCAAACGGCACCCTTTGCCGCGAATAAAACCTTCGAATTCTTTTTTATTTTTAATCACAGAAGAAGTTCCCCTTGCCCCGTTAGAGATAGGAAACGCTTGCGTAAGCGTTTGCGTCAAATAAGACAATGACGTTCGACCGAACAAGGGTCTTAAACCGTTTCCTAAAATCGCTTAGCCTGATCGGAATAATCTCTAACGGGGCTTATTAAGATTAAGTCTGAATAAGAGAGAGTTTAGCGGACAGGCCGAGAAATGTCAACGAAACCTATCCTTTTCTAAAATTTTATCTCTCTAACGGTTGAAAAGGATTGCCCCAAGTTCAACCTCGTTGAAATTGATGGGCATTGGGACTAGACTATTTTTTCGGCAATGCGGGAACGGACTATTTCACTCAGCTTTGAGAAATCGCTGTGCTGGAGGTGAGCCGTCTCGATGGGCTCGAGGACCGTCAGGTTGCAAAAAACCGTGGACTTCATGACCCAGTCCCCCTTGGGGATCGCATTCCTCGTTCCGCTAATAGCGATTGGGAGAATGGGAAGCTTTTCAGAGATCGCCAACTTGAACGCCCCGCTCTGGAAAGGATTCATTTCGTCGGTTTCGCTACGCGTCCCTTCCGGAAAAAAAAGAACGGACATCCCCGAGCGGAGATAGCCGATCGCTTCACGGTAAACATCACGAATGCTACCGCGGTCCTTACGCTTCAAGCTGATGTGCTTGCAAAGGCCAAGACACCACCCTAAAAAAGGAATGCTGAAGAGGCTTTCCTTCGCCACCCATTTGAACTGCAACCGGAGTTGGTACAGGACCACAATGTCCGCCAGGCTCTGGTGATTGGCCACGATCACATAAGTGCGCTTCGGGTCCGCATGCTCGAGGCCATGCACCTTCACTTTCCAATACGGACTCAACCCGATCACGGCGCTGGACCACCAAAAACATTGACGGTGGAGGATCTTTCGCTGTTTATCGAAGGGGAATGTAAAAACGAGAAGGACGAGCATGACGAGATAAAGAATCGCGAGAAGAGAGACACACGCAACCCAGAAAATAAGAGAAAGCAGAGCGTTCAGCACGAGCATCCTCAAAAGTGAGAAAACGTCGCAAAGAAAATAGCTAAACTTAACACGGTCAAAGCCACTCCGAGAATTCGGGTGTTCCGGACTTCGCGCAACTCATCGATCGGCACCACTTTCCAATTGAAGCGCTCCATGATCCATTGATAAAGCCCGATCGATCCTTTGGGTCGGACAGCCGATAAAAGGCCCATGGCAAGACCCAGGAAGCCGATCCCGAGAAAAAAGAATTTCGGAGACATAAAACAGCAGCTGCTAAGCGGACACATAGTGGTGCTCCTCCCTCGTGGTATTCGAGTATATTATAGAGAGAACAGAAGACAGACAACAGAGAACAAGCAAAAAGCTTATTCGGTTATCTGCGATCCATCCCTTATTTATCCTCCCACGCGCTGCGGTAGCCGTTCACGGACTCCACATAGCGGAGCAGGTCTTCGAAAAAAGCGTGGTTCGAGAGCGTCGCGCTGTCTCCGATCATGATGAGCTTGCGCTTGGCGCGCGTCATGGCGACATTCATGCGCCGCGTGTCGGTCAAAAACCCAAGCTGTCCTTCCCGGTTCGACCGCACGAGAGAAAGAATGACCGCTTCTTTTTCCCGGCCCTGAAATGCATCCACACTATCAATCTCAAGCGTGGCTAAGTCACCCGGATCACCTTTATCCCCCAAGATCATCCCCGTTAAAAGTTTCACCTGCGCGCTATAAGGACTAATGATGGCGATATCTTCCGGCGACACGCCCGCTTTGATCAGGCGGTTCAGCTCCGTCACCACGAGCTTTGCCTCTTGAGAATTGTATCGACTTTCGGTCCCATCCTCGACCTCTTCTTCATACCCGAGCCCCGCCGTATCCAGAAAAATAACAGGCGTTTCATCAAGCCCTTCCGCCTTCACATTCGAAAGGTCTTTAAGCACGTGTCCTGCAACCGAGGGATCTGCCACAAGCGCGCTGTCATAGAATTTCCGGGAGGAAAAATCCATGATGCTCTCATGCATCCGGTATTGGCGCTCGAGCCGCACCTTGGATTTCGGGCCCAGGACTTCATGGAGTCGTTCAAAGAGCGTGAATCCAAGACCGCGTTCGCCCGGCCGGGATCGAAAGACCGTCGGCGGAAGCTGGCAATGATCCCCGGCCAGAATGATCTTCCCACCGTGTCGGATCGGGATCCAGGTCGCGGGCTCGATCCCCTGTGTTGCCTCATCCAGGATCACCCAGTCAAAAGCCTTGGCACGGATCAAAGGATCCCCACAAACCGTGTGCGTCGCCACGACCACATCCGAGGCGTTCCAAACTTGCTTGAAGATCTGTGTCTTGAGATCACGGATATCGTCGCGAAGTCTGTTCCCCTCATCACGCATTTCGTTACGTTCTTCCCAGGACATGACACGCCGGTCCTGCCGCCGCTCTTTTTGCCGGGCGAACTGCTCGAGCTGCGCCTCATGAGCGTCGATCATTTTCGCATAAGGATGCGCGGCGAGCTTGTAACTCAAGGTGTGCTCCCGCACTCGTTCTGTAATGCGCGCCGGATGACCCAGACGCGTCACGGGGATCTTCTTTTTCACAAGACATTCCACCAGATGATCGCATGCGGCGTTCGAGGGCGCAGAGACCAGAACGTTTTGGCCTTTCTGAAAAACCTGATGAATGATCTCGGTCAGCACACGCGTCTTCCCTGTCCCGGGAGGCCCATGGATGAGCAGCATGTCCTCGGCTTCAAGTGCCATCGCCACTGCTTTTTTCTGGTCGTCATTGAGCGTCGGATCGAAACTCTGCAACACTTCCGCGGGAACGGGATCTCCTAAACGGGGCTTTTTAAGGCCGAGGCTGATATCCCTAAGCAAAGCGACCCGGGAGTGCTCCGCAGAGCGCGTCATTTGCATTGCTTCATACATGCGCTGATACGTGGTGCGATTCTCGGAAAGACTAAGTTGATAACTTTTTTCGCTCTCGACCCAACCTGGGATCCTGCCGCCAAAAGCCACCGTGATCCTGAACCGGTCCTTTTCGTAAACCGTGCCGGCGGGACAATCCTCCGGCGGCGTCAGAAAACCGGAAAGCGAAACAACATCGCCGGGATTGAGGGAATAACGCGGCAGAGAACGACCGTTCTGGAGAGCGAAGGTCAGCAGCTTCTGGCCTGAAGGATTGTAATGGGTTTCCAGAAGGTCGAGCCTGAAAATGGCCTTGCCTTTTTTTTCACGGGCTTCGGGCTTCTGGTCCAGGAATTCCGTCTTGAAGCGGTTCTGTTCCTCACGCTCTTCATCGCGGAGGAGGCGCGTCAGCCGGAGAAAATGTTTTTCAATGACCGCCTCATCCCCGACCCAGATCCGGCGCTCTTCTTTTTTCTCGGGTCTTGGCGGAAGAGGGGCGTGGACTTTTTTTTGCCTTTTCTTGGGTTTGTCGCGATAGGTGTTGGACATAAGGGCTTCGGCGCTATTCCCCGATGATCTTAACGATCACACGCTTGCGGCGGCAGCCGTCGAACTCCGCATAAAAAATTCGCTCCCAAGTTCCGAAGTCCAGTCGGCCTTTCGTGATGGCCACGACGACCTCACGGCCAAAGAGCTGACGTTTGACATGCGAATCACCGTTATCTTCCCCGGTCCGGTGATGGCGGTACCCCTTGAGATCATAGGGAGCGATCTTCTCCAGGAAATCATCGAAATCCTGGATGAGACCGTCTTCGTCGTCATTGATGTATATGCTCGCGGTGATGTGCATGGGATTGACGAGACAAAGCCCTTCCTTGACGCCGCTCTTCACGACGGCGGCTTCGACTTGCGGCGTGATATTAATGTAATCACGCTTCTTCTTCGTCTCGAACGAGAGATACTCGGTGTGCGTTTTCACAAGATGCCTCCTTTCCAAATTAGCGGCCTGACTTCGCCTTGATTTTCCATGACTAACGGTCGGTAAGACCCGTTCGCACTTTTCCGTTATTTTTAGAAATTAGAGAGAGCCTTTAAGCTGCTCGGCAAGTTTCTTTTTCTCAGGATCCACGGAAAGAATATAAAAATACAGCCTGTTGGTAAGAATATCAACCTTCAACTTACGGCTAAATCCCTCAGGGACATCGGCCTCCACTGTTTTCTCATAAACCACCTGAAAATCCGCACAGGGACGAAGGAACCTCCGGGACAAAGCGCCAGCCCCTTCCCCTTTCTTTTCCGCAATCGCCAACACCCGATAGGCCTCCTGGTATCCCTCACAACGCGACTTCACGGAAGGCGCGGGATAGCGCGTCAAAATAGCGAATGTTTTAATTTCTTCCACCGGCTTGCTTATAAGTTTATTTTGAAGTTCTCGGAGATCCCGGATATATTCGAGATGAAATCCCCTGTGATCGTAAAAAATCTCATCCACGTCGAAGGTCGTCAGAACCTTGACGATCTCCTTTGCCTCAACAGGGTTCTTCCTCTCATCAAGAAACTGCGGGGAGTAGATCACGAAACAGATCAGCACGATACCGCCAAGACCTAATAGCATTCCATCCGCAGAAAAACGAGGAATTTTTTTTCTTATGAAGACCGCCAGGAATTCCGAAAAAGCCACCGCCCCTTCCGCCACCGTTACGGCAAACAAAGGAAGAAGGATCAGCGTATGGCGTGAAGGGCCAAAGGGGAAATGCTGGGAGGCCGACATCCCCCACCACGTGAGCAGCGTCACGCCCACAAATACCCCCAGAGATCGCGTACGCCGATCGGAACTCGTAAAAAAAATTCCGCCCCCTAGAAGAAAAAAACTGAAAAGAGCGTATGAAAAAAAACGGAAGAAAGGGGAGGTTTCCGGGATGAAGGCCATCTTGGACTCGAAGACCACGAACAGATTGCCCAGGAAAAACCGGATCGCATAAACGACCTGCTCCAGAAGATTCCGGGACGTATTCCAATCCAAGCCATATTCCCCCGCGGGACCAAATGCCCATCCGATCCTGGAGGGAAAAACGGCGTATCGCGATTTTAGAAAAAAAAGCCACACCGGAAGAATAAGGGCAAGGAAAAATAGACCACTAAGGAAAAGATTCCTCAAAAGAGCGCGCCGTGTTCCGGGGTCCTTACTCTGCACCACCCAAAGAGCGAGATAAAAAGCGGGCACAAAAAGGAGCACCTGATATTGCATGTGGGTTGCGAAAGCGAGTGCCAACGCGGTGACACACGCGTCCTTCATGGTGAAAAAAGACGTCGCACCCTTGCGCATCAGACACAGCAAAAGGATCGCCACGGCAAGGATCCCGATCGCATAACTGTGCGCTTGTTTGGCAAAAGCGATACTCTCCCACGAGCATGCGACAAGCGCGACCGCGAAGAAACCTTTTACCAAGGATCGTTTTTTATCTTTCCCATAACAAAGGGCAAGAACCCCGAGCGCAAGACATCCCGCCACACAGGAAGGCAGCCGCCCCCAGAATAAAAGCTCCTGATAGTCGAGAGCGGGCGATATCAAAAAATAGGTGAAGAGATACTGAAAAGGAGCGTTGGTCAACGCCAGGGGAAGAAAAAAAATATCGTGCCGGTTTTGACCTTCAAAAATAGTTTCAAAGATCCCCAGATCATCCGTGTGTGTAAAATATTGGTCCAGCTGAAAAAAACGGACGAAGATCCCGACGCCCAAAACAAGTCCCCAAAGAAGGATCGCTTGTTTGTTCCTTCGGAGAGTCTCGAGAAAATCCGGGATCACTTGGCTCATGATCGTTTGGGGGGAAAGGATCGTAAACGCATCTGAAAAACCCCGGCCGTGGTGGTTCGGACTGCCCTGATTCCCTTCGCTCTTAAATGGATGAGAATCAGGGCTGCGAGCTAGTTAGGAAGCGTTTTGCTTATGGTGGTGTCGGCGATTTTTTCGACAATAGTCTCCGGCTTCATGATGGGCTTATAGTCGGTCGGACCCGGGAAAGGGAAGGTCGCCATGTCATAGATCCCGGCTCCGGCTCGCAAAAGCGAGTATCCGAGCCCCCGCCCAACGCTCATGATAAATCCTGTGAGATAATCCGGGCTTTGCTCCATCGCAACGGGCATTTGGGTCACGAATTCTCCCGGGCTGGTCGCCACATTCGAAACCCCTCGGCTGAACTTGGTGAGGGCTTTATTGGAATTCATTTTTCCGTCGACCGCGGCTCCGGCGTGAACACTTGCAAATACCAGCATGATAGCGAGGAACAGAGCAAATTTTCTCATGTCTAAAGTCTCCTTTTTTTTCATCCGAATTCGTTCATTCCATCTAGTAGTATCGACCACTTTGAATCTTCTTTAAATCTTTATCAACACCCCTTCTCAATCCTCAAACCCCTCCGTTTGAAAAACCTCGATCCTGGCCTCTGGAAGCTCCTGCTCTGCAATCCCCGCCTTCTCGATCGCGCAACTCTCAAAAAAAGTTTTTGCGTCCCACCCAGTCTCGGTCGCCACTTCGGGGAGATAAACTCCTTTTTTCCATCCACAAGTCACGATAATGCCATCCGTTCCGGTCCGAATATCTTTGTAACTTTTTACCGGCACAGGCTCCGTAAGAAGCGAGACGTGGATCTCAAGATCCTTAAGTTCGTCCGAACCCAGCGGTGGAAACCGCGGATCCTCAAACGCAGCCGCAAGCGTCATATGAGGAATGCTTTTTCTGAGGGGTTCTGCTCCCAGGATGTGCCCGATACAGCCCCGTAACCGGCCGTGCAGCTTGAGCGTGACAAAGATCCCGCGCTTTTGTTCCATGACTTCATGGCTTAGCTCGAGCTTAGGTTCGGACCCACGCGTTAAGCGCGCCCTCAAGAGTTCGCGGACATAAGATAAAATTTTTTTTTGTTCATCTCTACTAAGCATAGATCGACTCTAGAGTTGTCAGTGTTGTTTGAAAACCATGGCCGCATAACCCACAACCGAACTTCGATCCCCGGTCACGTCCCCCGAATTCGCGTATCGAACGAGGTTCGGACCGGACCATTTCATTTTCTTAGCGAGCAAGATCGAGGTCAAAACAGGGCCCATACCACAAGCTTCCGCCTCCTCTTTGGCGTAGGCGTCATAGATCGCTTCGGCATTCCCTTTTTCGAAGAGAGCGATCAGGGCTTTGTCCTTCCTGAGGGCCGTTTCATAGGGATGAAAATGAGAGAGATCGGTTGTCGCTACCACAAGTGTATTCCGACCCACGAGCGTCTTGGCTAAAGCTTCCGCGAGAAGCGTGCTGTTTGTGATGTTCTGAACACCCATATAGATGGGAACTATCTTAAGCCCTGGGATCGTTTCTTGAAGAAAGGGAATCTGGACCTCCAGGGAATGTTCTTGGAGCCGGCCGGGTATCGCGTTCTGAAAAAGGGGGTGAAACATTTGGATCTGCTGAGCAAGTTCGCGATCCACGGGAACGCGTCCGAGCGGGGTCTCATAAGCGGCGACATCATCCACGAGCACGCCTTGCAAGAAAACGCGATGCAAAAAAGCAATGATGACAACGCTGTCGAACTTCTGGCCCTCCACGGACTTGTACGCTTCGGCCGCAACCTGCCCTGAGTAGTCATAACCCGCGTGCGGTACGATCAGCCCTCGGACATCGGAGGAAGGAACACTCTGAGCTGCAGTCAAGAATTGCCGGACCTTCTTTCTGAGAAGTTCCGGTTCTTCAGGATAGAACTGTCCGCTCACCACCGCCGTGCGGACCTTGTCTTGGGTCTTCATGCCTTACCTCTTAGCGTGAAGTTCAGATTTTATTTTACCTCTAAAAAAAACTTAAAAATTTTTAAAGGCAGGAGAAAAACCAAAGCAGATTAAAGCTGTTTCTCTTTGATAATGTCGAGGAAAACACTCAAGACTTGAGGATCGAAATGGGTCCCGGATTCCGCCCTCATCATTTTGAGCGCCTCCTCATGGGAAAAAGCATGGCGATAGGGGCGGGTCGTGGTCAAAGCATCATAGACGTCCGCCACTGTAAGAATGCGCGCGCTGAGCGAGATCTGCTCCCCTTTCACGCCATCCGGGTAACCGGAACCGTCGTACCATTCCTGATGGTGCCGAACGATCTCACGAAGGTCCTTGAACGTACGGAGCGGCGCGATGATCTTCTCGCCCTTCTCGGCATGAGTTTCCATGATCTTGCGTTCTTCCGGAGTGAGCTTCCCCGGCTTCAAAAGAATGCTGTCCTCGATCGCAATCTTCCCAACATCGTGCAGGAATGCCGCATCCCGCAGGGTTTGAATTGTTTTAGAATCCATCTTCATCATTTCCGCAATCCGCACGCAAAATTCGGCGACTCGCTCCAAATGTCCGCTCGTGTAAGCATCCCTTTCCTCTACGGCGACCGCCAAAGCGGCAATCGTTTCCACATAACCCCGCTCAGCGTCTTTTGCTAAGCGTGAATTTTCCGCCGCGATCGCGATCTGGCTCGCTACGTGTTCAAGCAGAGTGGCATCATCCTGAACAAAAGGCTGTTCATTGCCTTTATTCATGACCAGCACGCATCCCTGGTTTTGGTTCTTGTAACGAAGGGGCACGCAAAGAAGAGTCCGATAGGTCAGATCGTCTGGATCTTGCGCCGTTTCCGAAGAGCCCTCCGAACGATTGATGATAAGCGGACGCTTTTCCTGGCTCATCCAGGTCAAGGCCGAGGACTTTTGCACTGCAAGTCGCAACAGCTTCTCACGCTCTTTGCCCCAAGCGACCGCCTGACTGAAAAAATTTTCCCCGCCCGTCTCTCCGAGCAGAACCACCGCCCCGCTTTCGGCCCCCATGGCTTTAACCATGCTTTCCGTGATCAGATCCAGGAGACCTTCGGTCTTTTCCTCGGAGGTGATCACCAACCCAATTTTTTTCATGAGGTCCTGGATCACCGACCTTGACTGTTCCAACTGCTCGACCTGATGTTCCAGGTTCTGGTTCACCCCATTAAAAACTTTGACAAGATTCCGGATCTCTTCGGACTGGTCCTTCACCGAGATCCCGCCCGCGAGAGCCTTGCCGTCCATCAGATCTTTGGCGCTCCGAGCCATGATCGAGATGGAGGAACCAATTTGCCGGATAATCCAATACCCTACAAGAGAGCAACAGAGAGCGAGAAACACAACGAGCTGCAGGTCCACGCGATACCCTTGCTGCGGCAAGGGGCTAATAAGGAAAAAAATCATATACAGCATGATCGAGATGGGGACTATCGCCATGAGGAAAAAAGCGATGGCCATCTTGCTGTTAATGCTGCTGCTGTCCACAGTTTGGAATTGCATGAACTTCTGCTTTGCAGATTGGGTGTCGCTCATGTTTTTTATTCTACTCTATGAAATGGTTTCCATCATCAGGTTTTATTTCATCCGTCATGGGACCCTAATGGGGACCGAGGGATGTCTGGCATTCGCTGCGACGGGAGTTTATAATCAATTTCACTTAAGGAGGATCCAACGCCATGTCAACCCCATCCAAAGCTTCAGCCACTCAGACGCGGGATTTCGTCGCGGAGGCTCTCAACCTCGAAAGTCTTGTGACTTATCAAAAACATTCGGTCGTCAGCAAACAGATCCTGAATAAAAAAGCAGGGACGCTTACTTTGTTCGCTTTTGATAAAGGCGAAGGCTTAAGCGAGCACACCGCCCCCTATGACGCCTCGGTCCTCATTCTCGATGGTAAAGCCGGGGTCACGATCGGAGGGAAACTCTACAGCCTAAAAAAGGGTGGGATGATCATTATGCCCGCGGGTGTGCCCCATTCACTCAAAGCGGTCGTGCCTTTCAAAATGCTCCTCATCATGATCCGCTCCGCGGAATAAAAAAAGGGCGGATTGTTTCCCATGGAAACAACCCACCCTTTTTCTGATGAAAGCTCTTCTTATTGTTTCTTTTGAGCCCGTCGCTCCGTATGAACCGCCTTCCGTTCCTGGTGAAGCTGTTTTTTGTCTGCCTTGACTTCTTTTTTGGCTACTTTTAATGTTTCTTTGTCCCCTGTCCTTTGTTTGACATTTTCTTGATGCGTCGCTTTGAGCTGCGCCTTTAGCTCCTTGGCTTTTTCTTTATCTCCCGCCAGCTTCGCCTCTTTGATCTGAGCTTTGAGGGTTGCTTCCTCCGACTTAGCC
>SESH01045415.1_pt1 | contig 22002 bp, 20 predicted proteins | sample 3171561 | NCBI WGS metagenome assembly SESH01 (sample SAMN10866947, study PRJNA518727) | freshwater metagenome | biome: subpolar coniferous forest; feature: holomictic lake; material: water; isolation source: holomictic Lake 442 2011 16.5 m and 2014 13 m | place: Canada: near Kenora, Ontario
CGATCATCGATCTCGAGAAGACCCACGCGAATCTCCAGAAGGCGTGCACCTTCGTCGAGCAGCTCGTCGCCGGCGGCGGCGATGTCCTCCTGGTCGGCACCAAGCGCCAGGCGCAGGAACTCATCAAGGAAGCGGCGGCCGCGACCAACATGCCCTACGTCACCAACCGCTGGATGGGTGGCACGCTGACCAATTTCGAGACGATCAAGAAGTCGCTCGTGAAGTTCAAGAAGTACCAGGCGATGGACACCAACGGCGAGCTGGCCAAGTTTTCCTCCAAGGAAGAGTCCGCCATCCGCCGCGAGATGGCCCGCATGGCCCGCAACTTTGACGGCATCGCCAACATCACCGGCCTGCCGGGCGCGATGTTTGTCATCGACACCGACTACGAGGAAATCGCCGTGGCCGAGGCCAAGCGCATGAACATCCCGTCGATCGGCCTGGTCGACACCAATTCCGACCCGACGCAGCTGACCCACCCGATCCCGGGCAACGACGACGCGACGAAGTCGGTCCGCATCATCATCGACACGATTGTCGAGGCCATCACCCAGGGTCTGGCGCATCGCGAGACGCGCCGCACGGCCCAGGCCGATGCCAAGGCCGCCGCCAATGTCGCCGCCGCCTCGGGCGACGAGATCGACCTGGATAAGGTCGTGATCCCAGCCAACCTGAAGGGCCTCATTGAGGAAGAGAAGCCCGTCGTCGCCCCGCGCAAGCGGACCAGCCGCGCCGGCGCCAGCAAGGGCGCCGTCAGCACCGACGAAGTCTAATCCAACCCGTTTAACCCTTATGTCCGCTGTTACAGCTAGCATGGTCGCGGAACTCCGCGAAAAAACCGGCGCCGGCTTGCTTGATTGCAAGAAGGCCCTCGATGAAGCCCAGGGCAACCAGGAGCAGGCGCAGACCATTCTGCGCAAGAAGCTCGGCGGCAAGATCGACAAACTCTCCAGCCGGGCCACGAAGGAAGGCCTGGTCGAGTCCTACATCCACGTCGGCGGCAAGGTCGGCGTGCTGGTCGAGGTCAACTGCGAGACGGACTTCGTGGCCAAGACGGATGACTTCAAGTCGTTCTGCCGCGACCTCTGCCTCCAGATTGCTGCGGCGAACCCGAGCTATGTGCGCCGTGAGGAAGTGCCCGAGGCCGACCTGGCCAAGGAGCGCGACATCGCCTCCGCCTCGCTGGCCGGCAAGCCGGCGGCCGCCGTGCAGAAGATTGTCGAGGGCAAGCTCGACAAGTACTACTCGCAGGTCTGCCTGCTCGACCAGCCGTTCGTCAAGAACCCGGAGAAGATGATCAAGGAGATCCTCACGGAGAAGGTCGGCAAGCTCGGCGAGAACATGGTGATCCGCCGCTTCACCCGCTACCAGCTCGGCGCGTAGGCGCGCCTCGTTGAACCGCTTCCAAGGCGCCCGGCAACGGGCGCCTTTCTTATTTCACCACGCATAGCCCCGATTGAAACTTACCCAAAGAAGTTGCCACTCTTGTCATCGCGAGGTGCGCATAGCGCGCCGTGGCGATCCAGCCCCCCGACAAGCTCTGGGCCTTGAGCCTGTCGAAACGGCTGGATTGCTTCGTCGTTACACTCCTCGCAATGACAGTCGGAATGTAACTTCATTGGGTAAGCCTCAGTAAGACTTCACTCATGCGATCACGCACTGCGGCATGCCAGAAGTGATAAAATTTCAATCGGCCGGATCTTTATTAGTGCCCATTAGTGTGTATTAGTGGTTTCCCTTCATGAAAGTCACCCGTGGTCAGATCATCGCCCGAGGCCTGGCCTGCCGTTGTCCCAACTGCGGCGGGCGCGTGCTCTTCAAGCCGGGCACCCTGTTCGAACTGAACCCGGCCTGCCCCGACTGCGGGCTGCGATTCGAGAAGGATGACGGCTTCTATCTCGGGGCGATGTCCCTGAACTACGGGGTCACGCTGGTGGTCTGCCTCGTGCCGTTGGCCCTGCTCTGGTACCAGGGGGTGCTCAGCGACCGCTGGGCCGGCGGGCTGGCGATCGGCTGCTCGCTGGTGGTGCCGGCCCTGCTGTACCGCGCGTCCCGCAGCTGGCAGCTGATGCTTTATTATTCCTTCTTTCCCCACCACTTGCCCTTGAACCGAAGGGAATTGGGGGCCGAGGACGAAAACGTCTGAGTTTTGTCGGGAGGGGATTGGTAGGGGCCGTTGCCCTCAACGGCCTTCGGTCGGGGAGGCGGTTGAGGGCAACCGCCCCTACCGCCAATCCACGGCCCCATGAGGTTGGCCTGATGAATTGTCACGGCCAAGATTGGCGGCGGTGAGCGCCAACTTTCGGCTTCCGTTTTCAGGCGCGCAGCCTACGTTCGCGCCCTCATTGCCCTCCAGCGCATCGGCGCCGGAGGGTGATCACGGAGAGGTGGCAGAGTGGTCTATCGCGCCGCACTCGAAATGCGGTGAACCGCAAGGTTCCGGGGGTTCGAATCCCTCCCTCTCCGCCATTCCGGCGCAGCCGGAATGGCGGCGGATCGCACCGCGATCCGGCAGACGCGGAGCGGATGCAAGAGGGGTCTACACCAAAGTTTTGGGAGGGGCATGATCCATCGCCACGAATTTGTCACTTAAGCAGCGGGATGAGAAGTTGCAGAGCACTCTATCCGGATTAGGCTGACTCCTCTGACGATAAACCCCATGAAAAACTTCCGCGAACTCTACTGCGCGCGGTACGGTCTCGCCCCGGGGCAATATGAGACCCACATCCTCTGGCGCGCACTGCACTGGCGCGGCCGGCTGTTTTTCTGGGTGCCGGGCCTGCGGCGGACCTTCTATAAGCCCGATTACGAGTATGTCCGCGGGGTGGGCGCGCTGAGCAGCCGGCGTGGTTTTCACAATGAGTCGACGGAGTTTCACTACCATCCGGGCAATCGCGTCTTCCTTCGCCGGGTGTTCCTGATGCGGGTATCAAGCCGGCGGTTGCAGGCTCTCTTCGAGCGCGAGATCAGCCATACGGTGACGATTCCGCCGTTTTGAGGGGGGCCAGGCGGCCGGATTTTCAGCCTAGCGGCGGCAGAGGCGAACAGACGCCTCATACCAATGTCCCAAGAAAAATAGACCATTGGTAGGGGCCGTTGCCCTCAACGGCCCTTCGCGCGTATCAGGCGATTGAGGGCAATCGCCCCTACCTGATGACCCGTGGCCAAAGTCTGGATTATTTGGGACGTTGGTATCAGCCATTGTTGGTGCCGGGGTTGGGCCCGGGTCCGCCTCTGGTAGGGCGGGCACTCCGTTGCCCGCCGCGGCGCGGACGGAAGTCCGCGCCCTACCTCATACCGATTCCAGCAGCTTGTAGAGTCGGGCGACCATCCGCCTTCGCCAAGGCTACGGCGGACAAGTCGGGGTCAGACCGTTTCGAGAAGTTTATACAGGCGGGCGACCATGGGCGTCGCGTCCTCGAGCATGCCGGCGGAGATGAGGGCGTTGTCGAGGATCTGCTCGGCGACAAGCTTGGCCTTGTCCGGCGAGGTGGTATGCGTCTCAAAGAGGCGCTTCATCACCGCGGCGCGCGGGTTGATCTCGAGGTTCACCTTCTGCGGCAGGTCCGCGCCGTCCTTGTTCATGGCCTTCATCATCCGGCGCATGTGGGCGGACATGAACTTGTCGGCGTTGATCGCGAGGGCGGGGGAGTCGACGAGGCGGTCGCTGGCCTTCACCTCGGCGACGCGGTCGCCGAGCGACTCCTTGAGCCAGGTGGTGAGCTGCTTGGTGTCGGCCTCGCTGAGGGCGCCGTCGGCCTTGGGCAGGTCGGAGAGTTTCACGTCGCCATGATCGGCGGCGATGAGCTTCTTGCCGTCGAACTCGCGGACATTGTTCATCACGTATTCGTCGACGGGCTCATAGCAGAACAGCACCTCGAGGTTGCGGGCCTTGAAGGCCTCGAGGTAGGGTCCGCTTTCAATGGTCGTGCGATTGGCGCCGACGAGGTAATAAATTTCCTTCTGGTCGGCGCCCATGCGCGAGACGTAGTCCGCCAGCGAGGTGCTCTTCGTCTTGTCCGTCAGCGAGGACTCGAAGCGGAGCAGTTTCACCAGCTGGTCCTTGTGGGTGAAGTCGAGCGCGGCGCCTTCCTTGAGGAAAATGCCAAAATTGGCGTAGAACTTGATGTAGGATTCGGGACGCTGGGTGGCCTCCTCATCGAGGAACTTCAGGAAGCGCTTCGTGATGACCTTGCTCAGCTTCTCGATGAGTGCCTTGTCCTGCATGGTCTCGCGCGAGATGTTCAGCGGTAGGTCCTCGCTATCGACCACGCCCTTGAGGAAGCGGAGCCACTCGGGCAGCAGGTCCTTCGGCGCGGCGTCGATGAGCACCTTGCGGCAGTAGAGCGAAACCGAGGGCTCGAGCCGGGCAAAACCCATCTTCTCGGTGTTTTCCTGCGGGACGAACAGCAGGGCGTTGATCGAGAGCGGGGCGTCGGCACTGAAGTGCAGCCGCAGGCTCGGGTCGTCGAAGGCATGCGACTGGAACTTGTAGAATTCGTTGTACTCCTCGTCCTTGATCTCGCTCTTGGAGCGCAGCCACAGCGCCTGGACGGTGTTGATGTGCTTGCCGTTGAGATTGATCGGGTAGGACACGAACGCGCTGTAGCGCTCGAGGATCGCCTTGATGCGGCCGTCGTTGGCGTATTCGCTGCAATCGTCCTTCAGTTCGATGACAATCTTCGAGCCGCGGCTCAGCCCCTCGACCTCCTCGATCTCGTAGCTGCCGGAGCCGTCGCTGGACCAGACATGGCCGGGTTCGCCGGTCCGCCAGGAGTGGGCGTAGACCTTGACCGATTTCGCCACCATGAAGGCGGAGTAGAAACCGACGCCGAACTGGCCGATGAGGTTGGTGTTCTTCTGGTCGCCTTCGCCGAGGGCCTTGAGGAAGGCCTTGGAGCCGGAGTGGGCGATGGTGCCGAGGTTCTCGACGAGCTCGGCCCGGTTCATGCCGATGCCGTAATCCTGGATCGTGATGGTCTTGGCCTTGTCGTCGGTGGTGAGGTTGATCTCCAGGGCGAGCTTGTCGTCATGGATCTCCTTCTCGGTCAGCTGGGTGTGGCGGAGCTTCTCGAGGGCGTCGGAGGCATTGGACACCAGCTCACGGACGAAGATTTCCTTCTCCGTGTAGAGCGAGTGGGTGACGATATCGAGCAGCTGCGCGATCTCGGCTTGGAAGGTGAATTTCTGCGGTGTGGTGGTGGACATGGGTTGGTTGAGAGTTATTTGTTGAGAGTTGAGTGTTAACTGTCTGCGCTCGGACGAGCGAAAGGGAGTCAGCAGGGAAAAGGGCCGTCAACTTACCGGTCGTCGCCAAAATATCAAGGGGCGGGATGGGAATTCCAGTAGGTTCGGGCGGATGGATACCGGCGTCCCATGATATCTGGACTTTTAGGTAGGGCGAATCCTCCGGATGAGCCGGGAGCCGACCGCTCGTCGGGACGACTCGTCCTACCTCGGGCCGACGGAGCCCGCTACTTGATCTGGATCTCGATCAGCTGGGGCTTTTCCCGTTCCGAGGTCTGGATGAGCATTTCGAATTCCTTGCCGCCGCGGCCGAAACCGCTGGCCTGGTTGTTCACATACTGGCGGTAGGCGGAACCGGTGACCCGGTAGCGGCCGGACCAGCCGGGCACCGGTTCGGGATTTTCCAGGGTGAGATCCGAGGCGATCACGGCCCCGATATTGGAGTGGGGATCATCACGGTATTTGAAGTAGATCCGCGCCTGCGTCTCCGCAAACTTGGCCACCTCATCCAATCCGCTGCTGGACCTGGCCAGGGCCTGTTCGGCGGCCTTCACATTCAGCAGGCGGGTGTCGGCGCGGGCGGCCTTGTCTTCCTCCTCCGCCTGTTTCTGCCGCCGCGCGGCATTCTCCGCGGATTGCTGCCGGAGGGCGGCTTCCTTCTGCCTTTCCCCCTCCAGCTCTTCCTTGGTCAGGACCGGGGCGAGGTCTTTCAGCTTGAGGACGACCTCGTCCGGCAACAGGGACACCGGCAGGCTGATCAGCACCTTCTTCATCAGCAGCGTCGCCGTGCCCGCGGCCGGGTTGAAGCTTTTGACCGTGGGCTCCGTGAACAGCGTGCCGTCCTTCAGGCGGATTTCCGGGTAGGGCAGGTTGACCTCAACGACCATGGCCCACAGGTGGGTGGCCAGCAAGCAAGCGCAGGCGGACAGGATTGGGCGAAACATCGCGGCACTCTAGGCGGCGGCGGCGAAATCGCAAGCGCGAGACGTGGCGGGCTTCCGCCCGACCCGTCGGGTGGTCCGGTTCCACCCGGTAGGGCGCGGACTCCGTTCCGCGCCGTGGCGGCTCCTAGGTAACGGCTCAAGGGACTGAGCTGTAGGAGCGGCTTTATGCCGCGATGGGGGACGCCCGTGAGCGAAGCCGCTCTCCGATCGGGGCGTAAAGCCCCTCCTACAACCCTGTTTTTTCCCGTCCGGAGCAAAACCCGCTTTGCGGTTTGGGGCTGCGCTATTCCGGCGTGAACACCTTCAGCGGCACCAGCCGTACCGGACCAAGCAGGCCCGAGGGCTGCAGCGGCCAGGCGGAAGCGTCGAAGGCTTGGTAGAAAATATTCACAAAATTGATCTCGTGGAATTTTTTCCATTCCACCTGGCGCCGGTCGAGATCGCGGATGCGGTTGGCGGCAAGGTTGGTGACCTCGAGCACCAGGGTGTTTTTCCCGGGTTTCAGCCAGGCGCCGATTGATGTCTGCATGGGCAACGCCCAAACCAGATCCGTGGCGGTGCCGTTGACGAAGACCCGGGCGGTTTCGCGCACATCGCCCAGATCGAGCCGCCAATCATCGGCGGGGGTGCCGGCCGGCAGGGTGAACTCGGTCTCATAGCGGGCCGTGCCGGCGAACCGCTCCCACGGGCCACCCTGGGCGGTCCACGAACCAAAGCCGGGCTGGCGAAAGGCGGCGGGTAGTTCCGGGCCGCCGCGGAGCGCGGTCACCCGCCAGTCGCCGTTGAGGATGAGGGGCGCTCCCGCCGGCTGCAGGGTGCGCAGGGGAGCGCCGGCGGCGGCTCGCTGGCTGAGGGTCCGGATGAAGCAGGATTCCCCCGGGGCCTGTTGCAGGTAAACCTCGATCGCACCTGCGCGCTGCCGCACGGGGCTGACGCCGGCGGTGCCGTTCCGTGGGTCCATTTGCACGGCAGCCTGGACCGGCCGGCCGAGCGGCACCCAACCGGCAAAAGGCTGGGCGCTGAGATTGGCGATGAAGTACACAAAGCCGTCCTCGCCCCGCCGGCGGATGAACTGCAGCCCGGCGGCAACCATGGGCTCGCGCCGCGCGCCGCTGGCGGCGAGCAGGGCAGCCGGCGGGGCGACGCAGACGCGGCCCAGGCCAAGGCGGGCGCTGCGGCTGCCGGGTTTGTCCGAGTCAAACCTCAGCCGGGCCAGTTCGGCCTGGAACTGGGCCCGGCGCTCAGCCAGTCGGCCGAAACCGGGCACATCGACCGGCAGCTGGTCGATAAAAAGCACGGTGGCCCCGTCGCTGGCCAGACGGAGCAGGCGTTGCAGGGTTTCCCCGGCCATGAGCACGGTCGGCGGCACCACGATCGCACGGTAATGGCCGCCCGCCGTCTGCAGCGTACCGTGGTCGACTTGCGTGCCGGTGAGCTGCGCATCGGAGATCAGGTCGTAGGTGTAGCCCTGGGCGTCGAGTTCCCCCATCAGCTTGCCGCAAGGGGAAGTTTCGAGCCAGCGGGCCTGCACGCTCAGTTGCAGCTGCCGGCCTTCGGGGTTGTGCCAGAGATCATCGGCGGGCCAGAAGACCAGCAGGTCGTTGTCCGGCTGGCCGGCCTGGAGCAGGGACTGGCAGCGCGTGATATAGGCGTTGAGCCCGTCACCGAGATCGCGCCAGAGGGGATTGCGGGGGTTCAGCTGCGAGGAGGCGTAGAACAACCAGCCCGGCCAGGGGACATCGGAGGGCGAGTAGGCGTTGCCATGGTAAAAGAGTTGGTTGATGCCGGCGAGAAACAGCGCGTCGATTTCGGGTTTCATCTCGGCGGGCGATTCATGAAAATGCTCGCGCAGCCAGGTGAAGGTCTCGGCCGAGGCGAGGGGCTTGCCCATGACGTGCGCGGCCGACGAGGCAAAGCGGTGGATGGTCGGCGGATGGCCGGGATTGCCGATTTCACCGGCGGTTTGGCGGAAGCCCGGAATGGCAAAGGGAATCGAGCCGAAGATCTCCGTCTCGGGAATATCGGCGGCGGCATAGAGATCGAGCAGGTTGCCGGGTGCGCCGTGGGCCTGGTTGCGGGTGGTCTGGCCCAGCGCGTGGGCCCACTCGACCCAGCGCTGAATATACGCCAGGTGCAGCGCACCGAGGGTCGTGCGGTAGTCGGCCTTGATCCGGGCAATCGTGTCGGGATCGCCCTGGTCGTTGAGGGCGGCGGCGTGCTCGCGCAGGTCGTAGCCGTGGAGGGACAGAAACTTCTCCGGCACTTCGCCGGCCCAATTCGCCTGATACTCGAAGGAATCATGAAACTGGCCGTGGAGGGTGCCGGCCGGCAGGGTCGTCAGTGCCTGCGTAAAGGGCGCCAGGTAGTGGGTCATGGCCGTCGGGGAATAGGGATTCAGCACGAGCCCCTCCGCGCCGGGGGCCGCGCGCTTCACCTTGAACCTGGTCGGGACGGGAGCGATTTTGCCATCGGCCCCAAAGGCGATTTTCAGCTCCGCGTCCGCGGGGGTGACCTGCGGGCCCCCAAAAGGCCAGCCGGTGCCGGTCGCCATGTCCACGCCCAGGCCCAGGCGTTTCGCCTCGGCGCCGACGTGGGCGAGCATGGCGAGATAGGAGGGGGAGAGAAAGGGGAGGTAGCGCTCCTCCGCGCCCTTGGCGCCGTAGATCGGCGTGATCTCCACGCCGCCGAAGCCGGCCGCGGCGATGGCCTCGAGCTCCCGCGTGAGGTTGGTCGGGTCCACCGCGGAGCCCAGCCACCACCAGCGGGTCCAGGGCTTGTTTTCCCGCGTGGGCTGCGGCCAGCTGAGATCGGGGGAAGCCGCGGCCGGCAGGAGACCAAGGCCGACGAGACCAACCAGCAGGACCAGCAACACGCGCGGGAATTTCATGGGAGGTCCGGCCAGTCAGTCAGTTTCCCCGGCAGCGGCAACGGCGGAATCGGCGGACAGCATGATGGGGAGAAATCGCGGAAGCGCGGAAGCGCGAAAACGCCAGGATTGATTCCGATTTTTCGCCCTTTCGTGGTTCCGCGATTTGTTTGGTTCAGCCCCCGAGGTAAGCCGCCTTCAGCTCCGGGTTGGCCCTCAGCTCCTTGGAGGCGCCTTGCATCACGATGCGGCCGGTCTCGAGCACATAGGCGTCGTGGGAGATTTCCAGCGCCAGCTTGGCGTTCTGCTCGACGAGCAGAATCGTGGTGCCGTGGTCGCGGTTGATTTCAACGATCTTCTCGAAGATGGTGCTGATGAGCTTGGGGGCGATGCCCAGCGACGGCTCGTCCAGCATGAGCAGGGTGGGATTGCCCATGAGCGCGCGGCCGATGGCGAGCATCTGCTGCTCCCCGCCGGACAGGGTGCCGGCGGTCTGGGTGAGCCGCTCCTGCAGGCGCGGGAAAATGCCGAACACATAGGCGCGGTTTCGCGCAATCCGGGCCGGGTCGGTCTGCAGGTAGGCCCCCATCGCCAGATTTTCCGCGACGGTGAGGTTGGCGAAAATCATGCGCCCCTCCGGCACGTGGCAGAGGCCGCGGGCGACGATCTGGTGCGGCGCCAGCCGGGTGAGGTCCGCGCCCAGGAAGTTGATGCTGCCGGACTTCGCGCGCAGCAGACCGGAAAGCGTGCGGAGCGTCGTGGTCTTGCCCGCGCCGTTGGCGCCGATGAGCGTGACAATGCGACCGGCCGCGATGGTGAAGGACACGCCGCTCAGCGCGCTGATGGCGCCGTAGGATACGCAGAGGTCTTTGACTTCGAGCATGGGGTTTAACCACTAATGCACACTAATGGGTCACTAATCCGGAAGATTGTTTTTGTAGGTCGGGCTTTATGCCCGACAGGCAGCGGCAACGTGTCGGGCATAAAGCCCGACCTACAAAAACTCGCCCCTCGAATCGTTTCATTAGTGAGGTATTAGTGGCCATTAGTGGTGAGAAAATCAGTGGTGGGAGAGCGACGTGCTATGGTCCTCGCCGAGATAGGCCTCGATGACCTTGGGGTCGGACTGGATGGCGGCGGGGGCGCCCTCGGCGATCTTCACGCCGTAGTCGAGCACGGCGATGCGCTCGCAGCAGCCCATCACGACCCGCATCGAGTGTTCCACGAGCAGCACACTGAGCTTGAACTCCTGCTTCACGTGCTGGATGAGCCGGACCAGCTCGATCTTCTCGGCGGGGTTCATGCCGGCGGCCGGTTCGTCGAGCAGCAGCAGCCGCGGTTTCGTCGCCAGGCAGCGCACGATCTCCAGCCGGCGCTGCTCCCCGTAGGGCAGGCTGCGGGCCGGGGCGTCGCGGAAGCGGCGAAGATTGAAGATGCCCAGCAACTCTTCCGTCCGCCGCGTGATGGCGGCCTCGTCCGCGCGGAAGGCGGCCAGCCGGATGAGCGAATGCACCGGCGCGGTGGCACGATGCAGGTTGCAGGCGGCCCGGACGTTGTCGAAGACGCTCAGGCTGCCGAAGAGCCGGATGTTTTGGAAGGTCCGGGCCACGCCGAGCCCGGCGATCTCGTAGGGCTTCAGGCCCGCGAGCGGCCGGCCCTGAAAATGGATGGTGCCGTCGGTCGGCTGGTAGACGCCGGTCATCAGGTTGAAGACGGTGGTCTTGCCCGCGCCGTTGGGGCCGATGAGGCCGACCAGTTCATCGTCGCCGATGGTCAAGTCCACGGCGCTGACGGCCGTGAGACCGCCGAACTTGATCGAAACCTGGTCGAGACGCAGGAGCGGCGGGTTTGTGGCCTTGTCGAGTTGGAGAAGTGTAGCCACAGGAGTTAGCGTGAGGTCTCCAAGGCGGTTAGCCACGAAAAGGCACTAGGGCGTGTCTTCAAACCCGTTGTCCGATTGAAAACGGCTAACCCGCATCGCGCGCCAGCGCAGGTAGGGCGCGCTCTCCGAGCGCGCCGCGGCGGCGAAGGGACTCGCCGCCCTACCGTTTGAATGCACACCCTAAAATCATCAGGGACTTCGGCGAGGGACTTCCGCGCGCCTATAGGCGCGACGCAGACGTCGTCCGGCAGAAGTGAACCCTTGTGATTTTTTGTGGCCATGATTCAGAGCTTCGCCTGGCCGAACTTGAAGTTGAAGAGGCCCTGCGGGCGGACGAGCATGAGCACGATCAGCAGGAAGGAGTAGATGATCATGCGGTATTCGGCGACGGGGCGCAGCACCTCCGGCAGCAGCGTGAGCAGGATCGCGGCGAAAATGACGCCGACGGTGTTGCCCATGCCGCCCAAAATGACCATGACGACGATCTCGATCGAGCGGTTGAAATCAAAGCCGCCGGGCGAGATCGTCTGCTTGAAGTGACCGTACAGCCCGCCGGCGATGCCGGCGAAGAACGCGCCGACGACGAACGCCACGATCTTGTAGCGGGTGGTGTTGAGGCCGATGGCCTCCGCGGCGATCTCATCATCCTTGGTGGCAACGAATCCCTGCCCGTAGGTCGAGTGCATCAGGCAATGGACGGTGAAGATCGTGAGCGCGCCAAACGCCAGCACCCAGAAGGCGGTCGTGTAGGCCGGGATGCCGTTGAGCCCGAGCGCGCCGCCCAGCGGCTCGTAGTTCTGGAAGATCACGCGGATGATCTCGCCAAAGCCGAGGGTCACGATCGCGAGGTAGTCGCCCTTGAGCCGGAGCGAGGGCAGGCCGACGAGCACGCCGGCGAAGGCCGCGCTGAGCCCGCCGGCCAGGAGGGCGGCGAAGAACAGGGCGTTTTGGGCCGCCAGGCCGCCGCCTTCGCCGAGCCAGCGGGGCCCGAGCAGCATCGTGACGGCGGCGGAGAGGTAGGCGCCGACGGACATGAAGCCGGCATGGCCCAGGGAAAACTGGCCGGTGTAGCCGTTCACCAGGTTCAGGCTGACGGCCAGAATGAGGTTGATGCCGATGCCTATTGCCACGTCGAGGTAGTAGGGGTCGAAGTGGTCCGAGAACGCCGACAGCCCGGCGGCGGCGGCCACGGCAATGAGGAGGGCGAGGAGCGGGCGCGGCATGTCAGACCTTTTCCTTGGTGAAGCTGCCGAGCAGGCCGGCCGGCCGGAAGAGCAAAACGAGGATGAGCAGGGCGAAGGCGATGGCGTCCTTGTAGGTCGACCAGTCCTTGCTGCCGTTCACGAAGGTCTCGACCACGCCGAGCAGCAGGCCGCCGAGCGCGGCGCCCGGAATGTTGCCGATGCCCCCCAGCACGGCGGCGACGAAGGCCTTCAGGCCCGGCAGCACGCCCATGAGCGGATCAATGGACGGGTAGTTGAGCGCGTAGAGGATGCCGCCGGCGGCCGCGAGGGCCGAGCCGAGGGCGAAGGTGAAGGAGATCACGACATCGATGTTGATGCCGACCAGCGAGGCCGCCTTGGGGTTCTGTGAGACGGCGCGCATGGCGGTACCGATCTTCGTCCGCAGCACGATGAAGCGGAGGGCGAAGAGCAGCACCAGCGTCACCCCGATGACGACCAGCTGGTTGCTCGACACATAAATGCCGTAGAACACAAACGTGGTCGTGGGGAACAGCTCCGGGAAAGGCCGGGGGGTCGCGCCAAAGAAGAACTGCCCCAGATTCTGCAGCAGCAGCGAGACGCCGATCGCGGTAATGAGGACATTCAGCGTCGGCGCGCTGCGCAGCGGCCGGTAGGCGAGGCGCTCGATGATCACGCCCAGCGCCGCGCAGACGGCCATGGCGAGAGCCAGCGCCGCCAGGCCGCCCCAGATGGTGTGCTCCGGCACGAGCTTGCCGACATAGTAGCCGGCGTAGGCGCCGACCATGAACACATCGCTGTGGGCAAAGTTGATGAACCGCAGCACGCCGTAAACCATGGTGTAGCCCAGCGCGATCAGCGCAAAGATCGCGCCGAGGGAGAGGCCATTGAGGAGTTGCTGGAGGAATTCGGTCAGAGGGGCGACGGTGTTGAAAGTTGAAGGTTGAGAGTTGAAAGAGGATTCAGTCCTTGGCGCGAAGCAAGGTTTGCCGGAGACCGCTCAGCATGCGGGTGATTTCCAATGCTCCGGCCTGAATGGATTGGAACTGGGCGGTACTCAAGTAGCCTTGATCGCGGGCAATCACCACTTGAGAGGCGACCTCGAACGCGGAGCCGGTGGCGATTTCCACAAAGCGGGCGAAATCCGACTGGGAGGAACGCGAACATCCCTCGGCCAAATTGGAGGAGATGGAAACAGCGGCGCGACGCAGCTGGTTGGTCAGGCCAAAGCGCTCATCCGCGGGGAAAGACTTGGTCGCCTCGTAGACAGTATTGGCCAAGACGATGGCCTTGTTCCAGGCATCGAGTTTCTCGAAATTGAACATCGGCCGCGACAGTTCGACTTCTTCTTTCAACTCTCAACCTTCAACTTTCAACCTTTCTCACGGCGCCACCGACTCCACGTAAACGAACTTACCGTCTTTCACCGTGAAGATGACGGCTGACTTGGAGGCGTTGCGCTGGGCGTCGATGGTGATCCGGCCGGTCACGCCGGCGAAGTCCTTGGTGGCGGCGAGGGCGTCGCGGATTTTGGCGCCCTCGGTTGAGCCGGCGCGCCGGAGGGCGTCGGCGAGGACCATGAGGGCGTCGTAGCCGAGCGAGGTGCCGGTGTCGGGCGCGGTGCCCCAGCGCTGCCGGAAGCGCTGTACGAAGCCCTGCACGACGGGATCCCTGGCCTCGGGCGAGAAATGGGCGGAGAAGTAGCCGCCTTCAACGGCCTGGCCGCCGATCTCGACGAGGGCCGGCGAGTCCCAGGTGTCACCGCCGAAAATCGGGACGGTCAGGCCGAGCTCGCGGGCCTGCTTGCAGATGAGGGCCGACTCCGCGTAGTCGCCGGAGGCGAAGAGGGCGTCGGGGGCCGCCGCCTTGATGGCCGTCAGCTGGGCGCGGAAATCCTTGTCCCCCTCGGAATATTTCTGCTCGGCGATGATCTGGCCGCCGGCGGCGGTGAAATCCGCCTTGAAATACTTGGCGAGGCCGACGCTGTAGGCGTTGCCCGACGAGACCAGCAGCGCCACGCGGCGGGCGTGGAGCGTGCGGTGGGCGAACTTGGCCAGGACGGTGCCCTGGAAGGAATCGATGTAGCAGGCGCGGAAGATGTAGCTGCCCGCCTCGGTCACGCGCGCGTTGGTGGCGGTGGCGGAGATCATCGGGACGCCGGCGGCCTGGCAGAGCGGCGCCGCCTCGAGGGCGGCCGACGAGCCGGTCTCGCCCACGATGGCGGTGACCTTGTCCCGGGTGATGAGCTTCTTGACCGCGGTGGCGGCTTCGCCCGGTTTGGAGCGGGTGTCCTCCGTCACCAGCTCAAGCTGCCGGCCGAGCACGCCGCCGGCGGCATTGATCTCCTCGACGGCCAAGACGGCTCCGCGGTGGTTGGTCTGGCCGAACGAGGCCTGCGCGCCCGTGAGCGAGGCGAATTCACCGATCTTGATGGTGTCCGCCGCAGTCAGGCGGAGCGCGAGCAAGAGGGCGAGACAGATGGCGGGGGGCAGACGCATGAGGCAGGAGTTGAAAGTTGAAGGTGGAAAGTTGAAAGTCGGGTCAAGCTACAGATGTCCAGCAGCAAGCGGTTGGTTGAGTTTGGGTATCGAATCTTTCAACTCTCAACCTTCAACTTTCAACTGTGGCGGGCCCGCCCGCCACCCGGCTACGGCGCCACCGAGGTCACGAACTGGTATTTGCCGTCCTTGATCGTCAGGATGACGGCGGACTTGGAGGCGTTGCGCTTGGCGTCCATGGTGATGCGGCCGGTGACGGCCGGGAAATCCTTCGTGACGGCCAGCGCATCGCGGATCCTCCGCGGCTCGGCGCTGCCGGCGCGGGTGATGGCATCGGCGAGGACGAGGACCGAGTCGTAGCCGAGGGCGGACCAGGCATCCGGGAGGGCGCCCCAGCGGGTGTGGTACCGCACGTTGAAGTTTTGCACCTCCGGGCTGGGGTTTTCCGGGGAGTAGTGGGCGCAGAGGTAGGTGCCTTCCATGGCGGCACCGCCGATCTCGAGGAGGGGCGGGGCGTCCCAGCCGTCGCCGCCGAAGATCGGGAGGTCCAGGCCGAGCGCGCGGGCCTGTTTGCAGATCAGGGCGGCCTCGGTGTAATAGCCCGAGGCAAAAATGGCGTCGGCCCCGGCATTCTTCACCGCGGTCAGCTGGGCGCGGAAGTCCTTGTCGCCTTCGCTGTATTTCTGCTCGGCGGCGACGGTGCCGCCGTCGGCGAGGAAGCTCTCCTTGAACACGCGCGTCATGCCGACGCTGTAGGCGTTGGAGGCGGAGGTGAGGATGGCGACGCGGCGGGAGTGGAGGGTGCCGGCGGCGAACTTGGCGAGCACCCGGCCCTCGAAGGAATCGACAAAGCACACCCGGAAGATGTAGTCGCCGACCTCGGTGACCTTGCTGTTGACCGAGGCCGACGAGACCATCGGCACCTTGGCGCTCTGGATCACGGGCGCGGCCTCGAGGGAGCGGATGGAGGCGACCTCGCCCAGAATGGCGACGACGTGGTCCCGGTTGATGAGCTTCTTGACGGCCGTGGCCGATTCGCCCTGCTTGGACTGGTTGTCCTCGGTGAAGAGCTCGAGCTGCTGGCCGAGCACGCCACCGCGGGCGTTGAGCTCATCGATGGCCAGCACGATGCCCTTGTGGGAGGTGTCGCCATAGGCGGCCTCCTTGCCGGTGAGCGAGGCGTATTCACCGATCTTGATGGTGTCTTGGGCCGCGGCGGCTACGGCGAACAATCCGATGCAAAACTGCAGGAGAGGGGAGCGAAACGGGGGCATGCGCTGATGAAAACTCTCAACCCTCAACACTCAACTCTCAACTGTGGCGGGCCTTGCCCGCCACCCCCTACGGCTGGACCGCCTCGACGAATTTGAACTGGCCGTCCTTCACCACGATGATCATGGCGGGCTTGGAGGCGTTGCGCTTTTCGTCGATCGTGATGCTGCCGGTCACACCCGGGAAGTCCTTGGTGGCGGCGATGGCATTGCGCAGGGGCGTGCTCTCGGTGCTGCCGGCGCGGCGCATGGCGTCGAAGAGCAAGATGCCGGCCTCGTAGCCGAGCGTGGTGGTGGCGTTCGGCGTCTCCCCGTTCCAGCGCGCCTGATAGCGCCGCACGAAGGACTGCATGGCCGGGGTGGGCGTCTCGGCCGAGGCATGGGTGGAGTAATACACCCCCTCGACCGCCTGGCCGCCGATGGCCACCAGGTCGGGGCCTTCCCAGGCATCGCCGCCGATCAGCGGGCCGGTGAAGCCGAGGGCGCGGGCCTGTTTGCAGATGAGGGCGCCCTCGGTGTAGTTGCCGGAGTGCAAAATGGCCTCGGCCCCGGCGGCCTTGGCGGCAGTGACTTGGGCGCGGAAGTCCTTGTCCCCCTCGTTGTGCTTTTGCTCGGCGACGATCGTGCCGCCGCCCGCGGTGAAGCGTTCGCGGAAGACCCGGGAGAGGCCGACGCTGTACGCGTTGTTGACCGAGGTGAGGAGGGCGACCTTCTGCAGCTTAAGGGTGGTCGCGGCGAATTTTGCCAGGGCCGTGCCCTGAAAGGAGTCGATGAAGCAGACGCGGAAGATGTAGCTGCCGATCTCCGTCACGCGCTCGTTGGTCGACGTGATGGCGATCATCGGCACCTTGGCGTTCTGGTAGACGGGGGCGGCCTCCAGCGAGTTGCTGGAGGTGTTGCCCCCGAGCACGGCGACGACCTTGTCGCGGGAGGTGAATTTCTTCGCGATGGTCGCGGATTCACCGTCCTTCGACTGGTTATCCTCCAGCAGCAGCTCGACCGGCCGGCCGAGGACGCCGCCGGCGGTGTTCGCCTCCTCGACGGCGAGGATGACGCCCTTGCGGGCAGCGAGGCCGAAGTCGGCATTCTTGCCGGTGAAGGCGCCATACTGGCCGATCCGGATGGGGTCCGGCGCGGCGGAAGCGGCGCAGGCGATCGCCAGGCAGGCCAGGAGCAGGGCAAAGCGGGGGGCGTGGGACATGGCCGATGAATCAAAGTGCCCCGGAGGCGGGCGCAAACCCCAATGGTGGCATATTCGGCTGGCGCCACTCCCGCGGGCTGTTTCACTGGCCCCAGTTTGAACATCCTCGACCGCTATCTGCTCAGCGAATGGGTCAAAATGCTCGTGTTGCTGCTGGCCGCCACCATGGGCGTGCTGCTGATGACGGCGCTTTACGACAATTTCCGCGAGCTGGTCCAGCTGGACGGGGGCGCCGGCGACATTCTGCTCTATTACGGGACGCTCATGCCGAGCTACCTGGCGATCGTGCTCCCGCTCTCGATGCTGCTCTCCCTGCTCTTCGTGCTGACCAAGCTGCATGGCCACAACGAGCTCACGGCGGTGCGGGCGGCCGGGTTGAATATTTTCGCCACGACCCGCGTGCTCTGGGTGGCCGCGCTTGGGCTCTGCGGGGTGTCCCTGCTCCTCAATGCCCGCGTCGTCCCGGCCTCGGTCGAGGCTTCCCGCAGCCTGCTGGAGAGCTTCCAATACCGCGCCGAAGCCAAGACCACCCTGCGGGGCAGCCTTGGCCTGGTCTCCAGTGTGACCTTTGACAACCAGCGGCAGAACCGCATGTGGTTCATCAACCGCTACAGCCGCTACAACCAGACGGCCTACGGGGTCACCGTGTCGGAGCTGGATGGCCGTCGCCGCGAAAAGACGCGCCTCATGGCGCGCGAGGCCCGCTTTGACGCCGTGCGCCGCAGCTGGACCTTCCGGCAGGGCCGGGAAATGTGGTTCGATCCCGAGCAGGGGGACTTGCAGCGCACCGTCGCCTTTGCCGAAAAAACCATCCCGTATTTCAGCGAGGATCCGTCCCTCATGCTGCTGATCGACCGGAAGCCCACCGAATTGTCCTTCAACGAACTGGGGCGCATCGTGGATTTTTTCTCCATGGAGAACAACCCGAAGGTCGTGCCCTACGAGGTGCGGTACTACGGCCTGTTGGCCGACACCCTCGGGCCGCTGATCATCCTCGCCATTGCGATCCCGTTCGCCATGTCGGGCGTGCGCGTCAGCCCGGCGGTCGGGGTGTCGAAATCAATCGGGCTGTTCTTCATGTATTACCTCCTGACCAATTTCGCCACGCTGGCCGGCGGCAAGGGCTTCCTTGATCCCATCTGGGCCGCCCTCATGCCGAACCTGGCCATGGTGGGGCTGGCCACCTATTTCTTCGGGCGGATGCGGTAGGCGGGTGGATATTCGCCGGGTGCAATCGCTGTAGGTCGGGCTTCACGCCCGACTCGGCTTACCGGAGCCAGGCAGGCTCCGGGCCATCCTTCTTGGTCATTTCACCAAACCAAGCCCAATCCTCCGTGGCGCAATAATAACCCGGCCACTTGGCGTCGATGGCACACAGCTGGGCACGGTATGGATTGAGGAATATGTAGATAAATACGTGCTGTGCATTTTCGTCGTCGCGCAGGTGATGATCATAGAAGCTGGGCTGCCACGCCGCTTTGATCTTACGCAAGGTTGGAGTCAGATGCCCTTTGAACAGCCGGACGGCAGCAGACAGATCAGCCTGGGCAGAAAGTGTTAGCAGCAAATGGATATGGTCGGGCATAAACACGACGCAACGGGTGTGCCAGATTCCCAATATCTCCAGGCGCTGGAGTTCGCCAAAGCCGGCTGTGAGCAACGGTGGCTCGGCCAAAAGAGTGCATGGTCGCCGCGCGCAAATGGTCAGGAAGTAATCTGCTCCCGGTATCGACTGGCGTCCGCGCCGCAGGGAAGGATATCCGTTCGGTGGCATATGCACGCCCGGTTGTCGGGCATAAAGCCCGACCTACAAGCAGACAGTTTACGTATACTAAACTAGCGCACCGATGAAGCGATGAGGTCTCCGGTTCGGCCGGGCCGGCGCCCGGCCTACGGCAAAAACGGCGGCGGCCAGCGCATGAACTCCAGCTGGGCGATGCGGTGCCAGTTGGAAAAAAGAATGATGCCCCACACCACGATGCAGTTGATGTAGGCGAGAAACACCGCGGCACTGCCCATGTCCTTGGCCCGCTTGGCAAAGGGACGCTTCGTGAGCGAGATGTCATCGATCGTCCACTCAATGGCCGAGTTCAACAGTTCGGCGATGACAATGAGAAACAGCGAGGTGATCATCACGGCCGTGGACACGGCGTTCACCGGCAAAATGATCGCGAACGGGGTCAGGATGGCGACGAACAGCAGGTCCTCCCGGAACGACGGCTCATGCTTCACGGCGGCCCAAAAACCCTCGACGGCGTACTGGACCGACGAAAAGAAATTCCGGAAGTCGCGGCGCTTGCTTTCGGGTGGGGGGACGAGGTCGCTCACGCCCGGAGTTCAGCGGGAGCGGCGGGGGTGGACAAATCTATTCTATTCGGCCTACTATCCAGTAACACCAAATAGTATGGACACCTGGCCCTGCGGGAAGCGGTTTTGTCACAGAGGACACCGAGTTCCGACCCGGCGTGCACAGAGCCCATCTCCTGGCCCAATATCTGGACCTGTCATTCCTCTGTGGCCTCTGTGTCTGGGCTCCGGCCTGGCTCGGTGGCCCATCCGAAAAATCGCCCGATGCAGGCTGCGAGTGGTGGCGGAAACATCAGACTGGCGCAGGGCAACCGGGCGTCGCGCCGAATTACTCCGGGATGGCCGGCCCATCCTGGCCGATGCGGTACTCGGTGAAATCATTCAGCACGTCCTCGTGCGGCCGGTCCTGCTTGAAGATCTGCAGGATGCGCGCGTGCTCCTGGTCCGAGGTCGGGAAGACCTTCGCGGGTTCGCCCGGCAAAAAAATCGCCGTAAAGGAGCGTTTGCCGTCATCCATGCGTCGGATCAGAAGCATGGCCGCAGTAAGGCCAGGCTGCGCCAAATGGCAAATGGGCGGCGGGCGGGCGCACCATGCCCGATACCCGACAGGCCGGGAGGCCCGCCGGTCGCCCCCTGGCGCGATCGGGGCAGCGAGGCGGTTCGTCGGCTTGCGCTTTTTGTCGCCGCGCGCACCCTGCCTCGATGCGTACCGCCTTGTTAGCCGGCGCCAGCGGCCTGGTCGGGGAATTTCTCCTCCGGCAACTGTTGGATTCGCCCGAGTACGGCCGCGTGATCGCGCTCGTCCGCCGGCCGCTCGCGCATGCACATCCGAAGCTGGTCACCGTGACGGTGGACTTCGCCGACTTGGAAAAAGCCGGGGGCGACCTGAAGTGCGACGATGCCTTTTGCTGCCTCGGGACCACGATCAAGGCGGCCCGTTCGACAAGCTCAGGGCGGGCCGGCTCCCGGGCGGCCTTCCGCGCGGTGGATCATACGGCGGTGCTGGCCTTCGCCTGGCTGGCGCGACGCCACGGGGCGGAGAGAATGTTTGTCGTCTCTGCCTTGGGGGCCAACGCGCACTCCCGGGTCTTCTACAACCGGGTCAAGGGTGAGACCGAGGAGGCGCTCGAGGTTCTTGATTTTCAGACCCTCGCGATTTTCCGGCCGAGTCTGCTGCTTGGCCGCCGGGCCCAATCCCGACCGGGCGAGCGGATCGGCGCGGTGATCCTCTGGGTGGCGGAGCCGCTGTTGGTGGGGGGCTTGAAAAAATACCGGGCGATCCCGGCCGAGGTGGTCGCCCGGGCCATGGTGCGCTGCTCCTTCGGCCGGCCCGGGCAAGGGGTGCTGATCTTTCCTTCCGACGAGATCCATGATCTCGGTGAATTTGGCGTGTGAGACCAAATTACCAGGGCGGGTCTTCAAACCTTCGCGCGGTTGCCCCAAGACCGGCTTGGCGCGACGGACCCAAACCAGCGTCACCACTAATGGAATTCCGCCAACGGCGGAATTTTTAGCCAGTGGCTCCGGCTGATCGCCTGCGCGATGGGTTCCGGGGGCCCGCTAATCGCGGGTAGAGCAGGTCTGCGATCAGCCGACCCCCAACCGGCCGGCGCAGGCGATCAGCCGGCGCGGTCATCGGAGATTTCACCCTTGGTGAAATCCTATTAGTGGTCGCCTTCCGGGGTTTGAAAACAGATCCTAGCACTACTTCGTTAAGTGCGTCCACACACCCCGGCGCTGTGCGCCACCCGTTCGGCCGAGCTCACGGCGCCCAAACTGGACGAGCGGCGCGCTGGCTCAGCTCCAGTTGTAGTTGAAGCTGACGCTGATTCTTTCCTCGGTCACACGGTTCGCCATGACCTCATGCCTGAGCCAGCTTTCGAAGAGGATGACCGAGCCGGCCTGCGCGGGGTAGGTGATGTGCGGGCGGTTGGCGGGCCGGGCCTCGGCCTTCTTGGGCGGCGCGGCCATGAACCTGCTCAGGCGCGGGTCCTCAAACTTCAACCCGGGGCAGCCGGGCGGCGTGACGACATAATAGGTGCCGCTGATGAACGAGAGCGGATGCAGGTGCAGGCTGTGGGCCGCGTGCTCCGGCATGATGTTTACCCAGAAGTCGGTCATGGCGATCGTCCGGCCGCGCAGGTCCAGCTCGAGTGCCGCGGAGAACTTCCGGACGTGGGCGGTGATCTTGCGCTCCAAGCCGGCAAACGTGGACGAGAACTTGTGGAGCTGGTTGAGTGAGGCGTAGGAGGTGTAGCCGCCCGGGTAGTTCTTGGCCGACCAGCGCCGGCCGGCAGCGTCGTAATCGCGCAGGTTGCGGCACTCGTCGGCCAGGCTCTGGTTAAAGCGTTCGAGTCCCGCGCTAAGCAGCGGCTCTTGGTAGATCAGGGTGGGGAACCAGGCTCGGGTCGGCATGGCTCACAGGGCAGCCTTTTTCATGGTTCGGCGCAACCCGTTTACTTGGGTTGCCCTGCCGTCTGTAATAAGTTCATCCGGACGCTGATTTTGTTTGATCTAGGGTGAACACCCTGTTTTCCCAGACCCTTACCAAATGAAAAACAATCTTCGTTCCTTTCTCGTTGGC
>SESH01003819.1_pt1 | contig 21949 bp, 19 predicted proteins | sample 3171561 | NCBI WGS metagenome assembly SESH01 (sample SAMN10866947, study PRJNA518727) | freshwater metagenome | biome: subpolar coniferous forest; feature: holomictic lake; material: water; isolation source: holomictic Lake 442 2011 16.5 m and 2014 13 m | place: Canada: near Kenora, Ontario
TGATGATGTGATACTTTCTTCCAAGTTGGTTTAATGGAATGAGCGAACAAGAATGCAATAAGCGTATTGAAATTAAATAGAGGGGGGGATATGAGAATAAGTTATGACATTATTGCATTAAGTTCAATACAGTTTGGAACCAGTGGCGCGCGGGGGCTGGTTACGGACATGACTGATGAAGTCTGTATGGCCTATACATTGGCTTTTTTACAGAGTGTTAGTCCGACACCAAAATCCAGAATAGCATTGGGTATGGATTTACGTCCCAGCAGTCCCGGGATTGCCGGAATTTGTGCGGCTGCAATTCAATATGCCGGTTTTGAAGTGGATTATTGCGGGATATTGCCGACGCCTGCCTTGGCCTATTATGCTCAGGAACAGTCTATACCAGCGATAATGATTACCGGTAGTCATATTCCATTCGATAGAAACGGCATTAAGTTTTATCGTTCAAGTGGCGAAATTACCAAGCAGGATGAAGTTACTATAACTGAAGCGAAGTCGATTATTCCTGAATTGATAGGGAAGGTTGCTTTACCAGAAATCAATCAAGCGGCCTATAAACAGTATGTTGACAGGTATGTGCAATTCTTTCCACAACAGCCTTTGACTGGACTGCGACTAGGTTTTTTTGAGCATTCAAGTGCGGCGAGGGAGATTTTAAGAGAAATTCTCCAGACACTTGGAGCCGAAGTAATATCAATTGGTCGTACCGATCAATTTGTACCAATCGATACAGAAGCGGTTAGTGAAGAAGATGCCCGAAAGGCTCGGCAATGGGCCCTTGAATATGGTTTTGATGCAATATTGTCTACGGATGGCGATGCCGACCGTCCTTTATTGGGGGATGAGCAGGGGCAATGGTTGCGGGGAGATATTGTAGGTATTTTGTGTGCCCAATATTTAGGTGCAAAGTCTGTGGTTACGCCGGTTAGTAGTAACACCGCACTTGAATTGTGTCAGCATTTTTCAGTTATGCGTACTCGCATTGGCTCTCCGTATGTCATTGCCGGAATGGAAAAACTTATTGAACAAGGTCATGACTCCGTAGTTGGCTTTGAAGCCAATGGCGGTTTTCTGGTGGCAACAGAATTGGAAAAACAGGGGCATAGATTAAAACCCTTGCCGACGCGAGATGCCATTTTGCCGATGCTGGCTTTGCTGGTGATGGCTAAAGAACATCATCTGCCGCTGTCTGAGTTATCAAAAGATTTACCTGCACGCTATACCGCCAGTGATCGCTTAAGCTCTTTTCCTTCCGAGAAAAGTCAATTGTTACTTGGTACTTTAGCCGGTTCCAAAAGCTCAGTACATGAGTTATTGGGTGATTTGTGCGGAGAAACAGTTAACCAGGATCAAACGGATGGACTTAGATTGTTTTTTGAAAATGGCGAAATAGTGCATTTTCGTGCTTCGGGTAATGCTCCCGAGCTCCGTTGTTATGCGGAAGCTGATTCTCAAATCCGAGCCGATAAGCTGGTTCGAGCTTGTTTATTGCGCTTGAACACTTAATTTTTATTACTTAACGATATTTAACGAGAACCTAGATGAAAATTATCCCCGTTATACTCTCCGGCGGCTCCGGCACCCGTCTCTGGCCTTTATCGCGCGAACAATATCCCAAGCAACTTTTAACGTTGGTTGGTGATCATTCCATGCTGCAAGCCACGGCATTGCGACTAAAAGAAGTGATCTTGATGGAAGGCGAGTCGGTAGCGGCTCCTATTTTGGTTGGCAATGAGGAATACCGCTTTTTAATGGCCGAACAAATGCGCCAAATCGGTATTCATAGTTTTCCTTTGATACTTGAGCCTTTTGGTCGCAACACGGCACCGGCACTTTCCCTCGCGGCTTTATCTGCACAGATCGACGATCCTGATGCAGTGATGGTGGTCATGCCTGCAGATCATATTATTAAAGATGAACAAGCGTTCCGAGAGGCAATTCATCAGGGCGTAGAATTAGCTAAAACCGGTAAACTGGTTACTTTTGGCATTCAACCTACAGCCCCGGAAACGGGTTACGGTTATATTCGGATTGGTCAAAAGCTGGGAGAGCATGCGTATCAGGTTGCGCAATTTGTTGAAAAGCCAGATCAAGTGACTGCCGAACAGTATCTGGCTAGTGGTGAGTTCTTTTGGAATGGTGGTATTTTTGCCATAAAAGCCTCTGTCTGGTTGGCTAAAATGCAGGAGTGTCGACCCGATATTGCTGCAGCGACCTTGCTGGCGTTTGAGCAACGTACCCAAGATAATGACTTTATTCGGCCCTCTCCCGATCATTTTGCGGCATGTCCATCTGAATCCATAGATTATGCGGTCATGGAGAAACTGGCCTCTGTGCAGTCGAATACCGGTGAAGTTGTGGTTGTGCCGCTTGCTGCCAATTGGTCAGACGTGGGTGCCTGGGATGCGCTTTGGGAAATCGGGAGCAAGGATGAGCAGGGCAATGTATTAATGGGCGATGTTATTGCCGTTGATACCATAGACACCTTGGTGTTAAGTTCCAAGCGTCTGGTTGCTTGCGTTGGTTTGAGTAATGTAATTGTAGTAGAAACGCCTGATGCAATTTTGGTTGCAGATAAAGCTCACCTTCAAAAAGTGAAGGAAGTCGTAGCCAAAATTAAGGCGGCCGGTCGCAGTGAGACAGACGCGCATCGTAAAATTAACCGTCCCTGGGGTTGGTATGACTGCATCGATGACGGTGATCGTTTTCAGGTTAAACGTATTATGGTGAATCCCGGTGCTTCGCTTTCGCTACAAAGACATCATCATCGCGCTGAGCATTGGATTGTGGTTCGCGGTACGGCACAAGTAACTCGGGGCGAAGAAGTTTTTCTGGTGAGTGAAAATCAATCGACGTTTATTCCCTTGGGCACAATGCATCGCTTGGAGAATCCAGGCAAACTTACTCTGGAAATGATTGAAGTTCAGTCAGGGTCATATCTGAATGAGGATGATATTGTTCGGTACGAAGATAGCTATGGACGTAACGAATAGTCTTGATTGAAGAGACTATTACTGATTAGCGGGGCATTTGCACCGCTTTTTGATAGTTTTTGGCTTCTAGGATTCAGATTTTTGTTCGCGGGCCAGTAAATTTTGTACCGCTGTTAAGGGTGCTAATCCTTCATATAAAACTTTGTAAGTTTGTTCGGTAATAGGCATGTCAACACCATGTTTTTTTGCAAGTAAAAAGGTTTCTTTCGCCGCAGAAACGCCTTCAATTTGTTGGCCAATTTCCTGTATGGCTAAAGTTTTATCTTTGCCTTGTCCCAAGGCTAAACCAAAACGGCGGTTTCTGGATTGATTGTCGGTGCAGGTCAGAATCAGGTCGCCTAGTCCTGCAAGCCCCATAAACGTTTCCTGTTTTCCGCCCAGTCTTACACCTAAACGAATTATTTCGGTGAGTCCTCGAGTAATTAATGCGGCTCGAGTATTAGCTCCAAAACCAAGGCCATCGGCAATGCCTGCGGCTATTGCCATGACATTCTTAACCGCACCGCCGACTTCTACACCAATTAAGTCTGAGTTTGTATAAGTGCGAAAACGTTCACCATGCAAAATGTCTGCTAGTTGACTAGCAAAATCTGGTTGGTATGAAGCTATGGTAATTGCGGTAGGTAGTTCTGCAGCAACTTCTCCGGCAAAGCTTGGGCCTGAGAGTAAGGCCGCGGGGGTTTGTGACGAAAAAATGTCGGCTACGACTTCATGAAGCAAGGAACCGTTATCAGGGTCAAAGCCTTTGGTAGCCCAGGCAATTTGTACGTCTTCGTAAAGATGCGCTTTAAGATTTAATAAGGTGTTTTTAAAAGCGTTACTGGGTACAGAAACCAGAAACAGCTTGGTAAAGTCAGCAACTTTGGCCAAGTCTGAGGTAACGGTTAGATTGTCAGGAAACATTATCCCCGGCAAATAGCGTTTGTTTTGCCGATCTTGTGTCAGTGCAATCAAATGTTCAGGATTGTGGCCCCATAAAAGCGTCTGACAACCATTTCTGGCTGCCAGAATTGCCAAAGCAGTCCCCCAGGACCCTGCGCCAAGGATGGCTATTTTTTTGTTCATTTAACGATCCTTAAGCCAGGTAGAGAAATGCTTTTTAATTGATGGTTTCTGAGCTTGGAGCTTGTTGCAAATGTTGTGCGTACAAGGCATCAAAATTAACCGGTGCTAAAAGCATTTGAGGAAAACCGCCTTTGTTGACGAGATCCGAAATAGCTTCTCTTGCATAAGGAAACAGAATATTAGGGCAAAAGCTACCAACCATTGGGCCCATTTCTTCATCAGTAAAACCGCCTAATGAGAAAATGCCTGCTTGATTAACTTCAACCAGATAAGCAGTTGCGTCGTTGTTCTTAACGGTGATAGTTACTGTAAGCGCAACTTCAAACATGGAGTTTTCAAGGGGAGAAACATTTGTTCCAAGGTTGAAATCAACTGTTGGCTCCCATTTTTCGGTAAAAACTTTTGGTGAGTTAGGCGTCTCGAAAGACATGTCTTTGGTATAGATTTTTTGAATCGAAAATTGTTTTTCTACTGCTGTGTTTTCTTCGCTCATGGTAAATTTCTATGGTTGGTGGATGGAAGTGAATGTATGGGATAGATTATGGGGCTCTGGACTTAATCAATAATCGTGGTTATTTTTTAAGTTTATTGTCTGATTTTATTGGTAATTTATAGTCGTTTTCCCAGGCTTGCATACCACCGGTAATAACAAAAACCTGTTCAAAACCTGCTTTGGTTAGCAGTTTGCCGGCCGATCCAGAGCGGGTTCCATTTTGACAAGCAATCAATATGGGTTTGTTTTTATTAGCTTCTATTTTTGGGAGATGGGCTTGTAAATTGCCCAATGGTGAATTGATCGCGTTTTCAATATGTCCTTTAAGAAACTCTTCAGGTTCGCGCACATCGATAACGATAGTATCGCTATCGTTCATTTTTGCAACTGCTAGCAGGGGGGAAATGGCACCAAATTTTTTTAATGCGGTTTCAATTAATTCCTGGATTAATAGGAAAGTAACGACAGCCAAAGCGAGAGACAGGATGTAGTGGTTTAAAATAAATTCTAGATAACGGTCCATGGATAATTTTGTAAAGTTGAGTGAAAAGATGAATTAGTTATTGTTGCAGAACACTTTCCGCATCACTGTGGAAGTAATAATAGACTTTTAAGTCTTATCAAAAGAATAAATTCGCCTGTTATTTTCTCTGATGGTTGCCAGATGCCAGGGATCATATCTTTGTCTGGTATGAGCTTTTAAATATATTTGATATTACCATTACGCAGCTCTGACATTGATGGCATTGGTAGGTTGATCATTGATTTTCATAGGTCAGTTTTATTTTTATGGTTTATTTAATCTGATTAGTAAAGAGTCTGCGAAGAATTTTTGTACACAACTTTTGTCAACGTGTATTAATATAATAGCAACTTGATTAAGCAATTGGCATGTCGCCAAAACACAAAAAACCAGTAAATGTGGCAAAATAATACATCACTCCGACCATTTTGGGTAATGAAGAATAAAATGGCTTACAAAGTGATTTATTTTGTATGAGATGAAGTGATGAAATTTTTTTTTAGTATTGGGAAAGAAGGATAAAGATGTTAAATCGGCCAAAGCCAGTAGTATTACTGATCCTAGACGGGTTCGGTTACACCTTGGAAACAGAAAATAATGCCATTGCAATGGCTGAAACACCTTGTTGGGATAAATTACAACAGGATTGCCCTTTAACATTGTTAAGTTGTTCTGGGGCTGTCGTAGGTTTGCCAGGCGGGCAAATGGGTAATTCAGAGGTTGGGCATGTTCATATTGGGACAGGGCGTTATGTACCACAAGATTTTTCAAAGGTAAATGACGCAATAGTTGACGGCAGCTTTTATGATAATACGGTTCTTTGCCGAGCTGTAGATTTGGCTAAAGAGAAAAATAAAGCGTTGCATATCATGGGGTTGTTGTCACCTGGTGGTGTGCATAGTCATGAAGATCAGATTATGGCTATGGTTGAGTTAGCCGCAAAGCGGGGTCTTGAAAAAATTTATCTGCATGCTTTTTTGGATGGACGTGATGTGCCACCCAAAAGCGCGATGAGTTCACTGGCATTGCTGGACGCAAAATTTAAAGAGTTGGGAGCTGGTCGTATCGCTTCCATTGTTGGGCGTTTTTATGCAATGGACAGGGATAACCGTTGGGATCGCGTAAAAAGAGGTTATGACCTGATTGCAAAAGGTGAAGCAGAATTCAAATCGGATTCTGCTCTGCATGCATTGCAAGCGGCTTATGACCGGGGCGAAACAGACGAATTCGTTTTGCCGACTGCTATTTTGGATGCCGAGCATCAGGCAGTAGCGCTTGATCCAGAAGACTCAGTAGTGTTTATGAATTTTAGGGCGGATCGTGCTCGTGAAATTTCTGTGGCATTAACGGCAACTATTTTTGATGGATTTGAAAGAGATCGAGCGCCACACTCAGGGTATTATTGTACTTTGACGGAGTATCAACAAGATTTTGATTATGACGTGGCTTATCCACCGACGGATTTGAAGAATTGTTTGGGCGAGTATTTGTCTACTCTGGGCATGACTCAATTGAGATTGGCCGAAACTGAAAAATTTGCCCACGTCACATTTTTCCTTAATGGCGGTATAGATGCGGCTTTTCCGGGAGAAGATCGAATATTGATTCCGTCACCCAAGGTCAGAACATACGATTTGCAACCTGAAATGAACGCACCAGAGGTTACCGATAATTTAGTAGCTGCTATTACTGGCGGTAAATACGATGTTATTATCTGCAATTATGCGAATTGCGATATGGTGGGGCATACCGGCATAATGGATGCCGCAATTTTGGCGGTGCAAGCGGTTGATGCTTCATTGCAACGCATTGTAGACGCATTAAAATCGGTAGATGGTCAGATGTTGATAACTGCTGATCATGGTAATATTGAGCAAATGCAAGATAAGGGAACCGGGCAACCACACACTGCGCATACAGTAAATCCAGTGCCTTTGGTTTATGTTGGTGGAAATAAATCATTAGAATCAGGGGGTAGCTTGTCAGATTTGGCTCCTACCCTTCTGGCAATGTTAGGGGTTGAGCAACCCATCGAAATGACGGGGCGTTCGCTTATCAAGTTTGATTAACTCGTGGATGAAAAATAAGCTACTTTGTTGTTTATTACTGAGCGCCTTCGCCTATGGGGCGAGGGCAGAATTTTTTAAAACCAATGACGAGTTAACTGAAGTTCAGTCTGGCCTTAAAGAGACCAGTCAAAATTTGCAGCGAATACAGTTGCAAAAAAGTGAGTTGAACACACAATTGGGTGAAGTTGAGATACTCTATGGAAGAACTGCCGCTTTATTGCGGACATTGCAGCGTCAGGTAGAGCTAAAACGGCAAAACCTGGTCAGGATTCGACAGGAAATGCAAGGGCTTCAGGGTGAGGTCATCAAGCAAAACAAAGAATTGGCTGGTCAGATGAAAGCGGCTTACGCTATGGGGCAAAAGGAAAAGCTAAAGATGTTGCTTAATCAGCAAGATCCTACCTTATCCAGTCGTATGCTGGTTTATTACGATTATTTGAATAAGGCCAGAGTGATAAAGTTGGTTAGTATTGCTGGATCCATGCGGCATTTGGAGCAACTAAGTAAGCAGCAACAGCAAGAAACGGAAATTTTAGATAAAAAACTTCAAGAAAAAAAATCAGAGCAGGTTGCTGTTGACGGTGCCAGAAAACGAAGGAGTCAATTGATGGTGCAATTAAAAAATGACTCCTCATCAAATGAGCAACAAATAATTTATTTGAAAGAAAGCGAAAATAAATTAAAAAATCTGGTATCTTCCTTACAGCGTTCGACAAATGATGTTTCTTTTGAAGTCGAGCAATCAAAAAAAATGCATAAATCTGTTGATACTGCTTCTGAATATTCTCAAGAATTGAAGGATTCCGTAGATGGTGGATCTGAGGTTTCGGCTGCAGTCATTAATGCAGAGGGGCGGGGGAAGGAGTTTTCGGAGCTAAAAGGACATTTGCCTTGGCCTGTAAAAGGGCGATTAGCCAATAAGTTTGGCAGTACTCGGACTGAAAGTTCCGAGAGCATATGGGATGGGGTTTTGATCGATGCGAGCGAAGGCGCTGAAATACATGCGATTACGGGCGGCAAAGTAGTGTTTTCAGATTGGCTGCGTGGTTATGGCTTGTTGATTATCGTTGATCATGGTGAGGGATATATGTCACTTTATGCTTTTAATCAAAGTTTATATCGGCAAGTTGGTGAGTGGGTGGATGTTGGCGATGTTATTGCTTCAGTTGGACAAAGTGGTGGTCGTAGTCAATCCGGGTTGTATTTTGGAATACGCAACAAGGGTAAGTCGGTAGATCCGCTTGAGTGGTGCCGAAAATAATTGGGATCAGGTTGGTTAATAGATTGACTCTAGTTTTAGGAAATTGAGCGTTTGGAGTTTTAAGGTACATGTTAAAAAAGAAAAATATTTTCATTTTGTCCTTAGGGATTATGTTGGGTGTTTTTATAGGCATCTGCGGTAGCGTGTTTGCAGAGCGGAATAATCCATTGCCTGCAACTGCGGCTGATTCAGAAACTTTGCCCTATGAGGATTTACGTACCTTCACAGAGATTTTTGGTCGAATTAAAAGGGATTATGTCGAGCCCGTTTCCGACAAGAAATTATTGGAAGACGCTGTGCGTGGTATGTTGAGTGGACTTGATCCTCACTCAGCTTATTTGGGTGCAGAGGAATATCAAGAATTAAAAGAAGGCACTACAGGCCAGTTTGGCGGCTTAGGTATTGAAGTGACAATGGAAAACGGCTTTGTTAAAGTGGTTTCTCCTATTGACGATACTCCAGCGCAAAGAGCCGGCATTAAAACCGGAGATTTAATTGTCAGGCTTGATGACCAGCCAGTAAAAGGGATGACTTTGGCTGATGCCGTTAAGCATATGCGTGGAGAGCCAGGCAGCAAAATCTTACTGACTGTAGTTCGTGAAGGTTTGGAAGCGCCTTTAAAACTAACGCTAACCAGAGATATCATCAAAGTTAAAAGTGTAAAAAACAGGATGCTTGAAAAAGGTTATGGCTATGTGCGTATTAGCAGTTTTCAATCTGGAACGGGAGAAAGCCTTAAAGAAGCACTTGCTTCACTTAAGAAAGAAAACGCCGGCAATCTTAAAGGCTTAGTGCTGGATTTAAGAAATAATCCGGGTGGAGTATTAAACGCAGCTGTTGAAGTAAGTGATGCTTTTATAAAGAGCGGTTTAATCGTTTACACTGAAGGGCGTATAGAAAACTCTGAAATGCGTTTTAATGCAGCACCTGATGATTTGATTGATGGCGCACCGATTGTCGTATTGATTAATGCAGGATCTGCTTCAGCATCTGAGATTGTAGCTGGAGCTCTTCAGGATCAAAAACGTGCAGTAATTATGGGTGAGAAATCTTTTGGTAAAGGTTCTGTGCAAACTATACTGCCCACCAGTAATGGCGCAGCAGTTAAGTTAACGACAGCTCGTTACTACACTCCATCTGGACGTTCTATACAGGCAGAAGGTATTGAGCCGGATATTGCTTTGGCACGCGTAAAGCTGGAATCATTGGAGAAATCTGAATTCAAGCCGGTAAAAGAAGCAGATTTGTCACACCATTTACAAAATGGCAAAGGTAAAGAAAGTCAGGAAGAAGCTCAGGATAAAGAAAAGGATAATTTGGAAAAAGATTATCCTTTGTATCAAGCGCTGACCTTACTCAAAGGCGTTAGTATTATGAAAAAATAAAAGGTCTTTTTTAGGCGTAAATAAACCCGGATTCTGACAGGCTATTAAGTCGGTCGGTATCCGGGTTTTTTTATGCCTTGAGTTTATGTGATACGGAATAAATAATTTTTCAAGTGACCAATCAGATTTCATAAGGAAGATGTTAAATCAAGAGTTTTGGAAGAAGCATTAGGATTTATTTGGCTGATGGTACACCATCAGGTATTAGACATGTTGAGATTGCCAATTGGTCAGGTCAAGCAATAGCCTGTCCCAGAAGTAGGTTTGCAGAATTATTTAAGTGGGCAGAAGCAAAAAGACCCGGTGTATATTTTCTAATTGAAAAACAAAATTCAGACTCAGCTAATAGAGTATATATTGGTGAATCTGTAAATGTAATCAAGAGGTTAAGTGATCATGATCGCAATAAAGAGTTTTGGACTGAGGTAATAATCTTTACAAGTAAAGACGAGAATTTAACAAAGTCACACATAAAGTATCTGGAATCTCGTCTTGTTTCTATTGGCATTGAAGCAGAAAGATACCAAATGGAGAACTTAAATACTCCAACAGAATCAACTTTACCAAGGGCAGATAAAGATGCGATGGAAGAGTTTATTCATAATCTCAAAATTATAATTGGAACTTTAGGGCACAAACTTCTTGAGCCTATTAAAACTATTCCAGTTGAACATGTAAGGAGCAAAAAGTCTCCTGTTGGAATTCCATTAAGTTTCGAATTAAAAGATTTGAAAGCGTTTGGTCAAATGACTGATGAGGGATTTCTTTTGCTCGCGGACTCAGATGTATCGTCATCAACCAGTTCAAGTATGCCAGGTAACACAAGGTCAATTCGTGAATTATTAATTTCTCAGGGGGGGTTAAAGATTGTAGGTGAAAAGTACACGCTAATGAAAGACACTCTTGTTAGTTCTTCTTCATATGCTGCTGTAATTGTTGCTGGAACAAGTCGAAGTGGGCCTAAAAGTTAGCAAGATAGTTCAGGAAGAACACTTAAATTAATTGAAGATCAGATGCTTAATGATGTTGATTAATAGAGGTAAGATTGGTAAATGCGGTAGCCAACCCAATCTTACCTTGTTTTTTATTAATCGATCGATTTTTGGTAGTTGACAGTAAAATCATTCAAAGTAGCCAAAGCAACAGGCAAGTCTTGAGTATTTTCGAGGTTAAAAGCATTGACGCCAACGCGGGATAAATAAAAAATCTGATCCGGCATGAAATGGCCGGTTGCCCTGATTTCACCTTGATAATTATAGCGACCTCTTAGTAGCCAAGCATGAGAAAAAAGTCGACCGTCAGTAAATACAGGAAAATCCAGCTCAATTAATGAGATGTCGTTTAAATCAGCACCGATGTCATCAACGGAATCGGATGGACCAATTCTGACGCCAATATTGTCTTTAGAATTAAGTAAGTGTTGTTTGTCATTTTTCCAGCGAGTCAAGGAAACGCTGATGTTGCCAGCCTCAAGTTCGGCATCATTGGAAACAAAAGTCCAATTGTCATCAATAATTTGTCTGTCTTTAATTATTTGCATAGACTTCTTCTTTGAAAGGGTTAGTGCCAACGCGTTTTACCATATCCAAAAAGGATTCATCGTCCAGGCGTTGTTTGATATAAACATCAAGGATGGTAGTTATAGCTTGAGTAACCTGATCTTTTGCAACCGCAGGGCCAAGGCGCTCGCCGATTGCTGCTTCATTTTCTGAAGAGCCGCCCAGCGTTAGCTGATACCATTCAGAACCTTTTTTATCGACGCCCAAGATACCAATATGGCCTACGCTTTGGTGTGCGCAGCCGTTCATGCAGCCAGACATGTTGATTTTTACATCGCCGATGTCATGCAGATAATCCAAGTCATCCAAGGCTTCATTGATTTCTTTGGCGACGCTGATCGAGCTGGCATTTGCAAGTGAGCAAAAATCAAGGCCTGGACAACAAATCAAATCCGTAGCAGTGCCGATATTCGGTGTGGCAAGTTTAAGTGATTCTAATTGTTGCCAAAGCGGATATAAATCAACCTGTTTAATGTCCGCAAGAACCAGGTTTTGTCTGTGAGTGCTCCTGATTTCACCAAAACTGTATTTATCAGCCAAGTCTGCTACGGCATCAAGTTGGGTGTCTGTCATGTCGCCCGGAGGACAATCTGGTGCTTTTAACGAGATGAATACGGCATGGTAGCCCGGTACTTTGTGCGTAGCAGTATTATATTTAATCCAGGTTGCAAATGATCTGTTTTCCAGTTTCTGGGCAAAGCTGGTATCGTTCACGGCATCTGTTTCATAGGCAGGTGGGGCAAACTGGAGTTTTACAGTATCAATGCGTTCAGAACTCAGTTCCAGATTATCGCGAATTTGCAACCATTCCTGTTCTACTAAATCAGAAAATTTCTCCATCCCGGATTCTTTAACCAGAATTTTAATGCGCGCCTTGTATTTGTTGTCGCGTCGGCCAAACAGATTATAAATTCGTAATATCGCTTCCAGGTAAGAAAGCAGGTGTTTCTTTTCAAGATAAGGTTTGATGACCTGTCCAATAATGGGGGTGCGTCCAAGTCCGCCACCTACAAGCACTTTGAAGCCAGTTTCTCCGGCATCATTGTTGATCAGATGCAGGCCTATGTCATGAAATTGTGTGGCGGCTCTATCGAGCTTGGCACCACTGACAGCAATCTTGAATTTACGTGGCAAATAAGCAAATTCAGGATGCAAAGTCGTCCATTGGCGAATTATTTCGCAATAAGGTCGTGGATCTTCAATTTCATCGATACAAACGCCTGCCAAATGATCTGATGAAGTATTTCTTAAACAATTGCCACTGGTTTGAATAGCGTGCATTTGAACGCTAGCCAATTCTTCGAGAATATCAGGAATTTTTTCCAGATGTGGCCAGTTAAACTGAATGTTTTGCCGGGTCGTAAAATGACAATAGTTTTTGTCATAAGTACGGGCAATATGAGCCAGTTTTCTGATTTGTTTAGAGTTAAGAAGTCCATAGGGGCCAGCAACTCGCAACATCGGAGCGTGAGTTTGAATATAGACGCCATTCATTAAGCGTAAGGCGCGAAACTGGTCGTCTGAAATGGTGCCATTTAGAAAACTTTCCGTTTGTCGTCTAAATTGGGCTACACGTTCTTCGATGAGTGTTTGGTCGGTGTCGTTATACTGATACATAAATGAGCGTTTAGTGCATGTCCAGGCGAGTAATTACGACCAATAATCATATACTGTAGGTCATAAAATGACAAAGGTTATTGTATGGTGATAATATTGACGGCTGAATTTTGGGTGATTTTGTTAATTTTTTTTGAATAAAAACGAGGAGGTTATTTTGTTACGGTCAATTTTTGTCTTGTTAGCTTTATTATTGTTGCCGGGTATTGCAATGGCTGGTGGCTTTGAAAGTCTTGGACTCACTGGGACAGAGCGGGGTATCTACACTGTTCTGATCTTTATTATTGCCTATGGCTTTGTGATGACAGAGGAATTTACCCACCTGCGAAAGTCTAAGCCGGTTATTTTGGCGGCAGGTATTATTTGGGCGAATGCTTCTGTTTTAGCGACTCAAGCAGGGGTTTCCGCTGAGGATATGCATAAGGCTTTCGAATACAATCTAAAGGAATATGCGGAATTAATGTTATTCCTTTTGGTTGCGATGACATATATCAATTCAATGGCTGAGCGTAATGTGTTTGAAGCCTTGCGTTCTTGGTTAGTAAGAAAACAGTTTGGTTATCGTAAGTTATTTTTGATTACCGGTATCATTACATTTTTTCTGTCTGCAGTAGCCGATAATCTGACTGCGGCATTGTTGGTTGGAGCCGTGGTTATGGCGGTGGGTGCGGATAATCAAAGATTTGTCAGTATCGGCTTTGTTAATTTGGTTGTTGCAGCTAACGCAGGAGGCGCATTCTGTCCTTTTGGCGACATTACAACCTTAATGGTTTGGCAAGCTGAGTACGCCGAATTCTTTGATTTCTTCAAGTTATTTATACCCTCTGCAGTGAATTACGGGGTTCCCGCTGCTGTGATGTATTTTGCTGTTCCAGATGAGCAACCTAAAGAGTCGTCTGAAGAGGCTGTGCAGTTGAAGCCAGGCGCGATTGTTATTTGCGTGATGTTTTTGTTAACAATTGTTACCGCAGTTAGTTTCAAACAGGCTCTACATTTGCCGCCGTTTATGGGCATGATGGTAGGTCTTTCTGCATTAATGTTTTATGGCTATTATTTAAAAATGAATCATCGCGCTGAAGGTGAAGCAGGATTTGATGTTTTCAATAAAGTGCGCGGTGCCGAATGGGATACGTTGTTGTTTTTCTTTGGTGTGGTGTTTGCTGTCGGCGGTTTAGGTTATATCGGTTATCTTGAATTGCTGTCTGGCGCAATGTATGACGGACTGGGCGCGACAACTGCCAATATTCTAGTTGGTGTAATTTCTGCGATTGTTGATAATATTCCCGTTATGTTTGCTGTGTTAAACATGAATCTGGATATGGATTTATATCAATGGTTGTTGGTGACTTTAACTGCCGGTGTCGGTGGATCACTTTTGTCAGTTGGTTCAGCAGCGGGTGTTGCTTTAATGGGGCAATCCGATCATAAATATACTTTTTTCAGTCACCTGAAATGGACGCCTGCCATTGCCGGTGGATATGTTGCAAGTATTATTGCTCACTATCTTATTAACGGTTGATTTTATATGTGAACTGAATGGGGTTTGCTCATAATTGAAGAAATATACCCAATTTGATAGCATTTAAATCGAAAAGTAAAAGATCATAAATTCACCACGAAGGGTGGGGCGCAAAATAGGTATTCATTGTTTGCGCCCCACTTTTCGTGGTTTTTTTATATTGATTCTAAACAAGTCCTCCAATAATTGGGATTTTAATTAATGTTATATTTATCAATTGTATGTCCGATGTTGAGTGAGTATAATGACTGGCAATAAAAATTGGCGCTCGGTTTTTTCGGTTTATTTTCAGCCGAAAGTACGGAGTATGATATTCCTTGGTTTTTCTGCAGGACTACCTTTTTTACTTGTTTTTTCAACATTATCAGCTTGGTTGCGCGACGAGGGTGTTGAAAGATCGGTTATAGGTTTTTTCAGTTGGGTCGGAGTTACCTATTCTATAAAAATATTTTGGGCTCCGGTCATAGACAGGGTGTCATTACCATTCTTAACGCAACTTCTGGGTAAAAGACGTAGTTGGATGTTGTTTGCGCAAATGGGAGTTGTTGCAGGTCTACTTGGTATGGGTGGTTCTAATCCACATGAGGAGTTACAGAATATTGCATTTTTTGCAGTTTGGGTGGCATTTTGTTCTGCTACTCAAGATATCGTGATAGATGCCTATCGTATTGAGTCCGTTCAGTCGGAATACCAGGGAGCCATGGCCGCAACTTATGTGTTGGGGTATAGAATTGCCTTGCTAATGTCTGGTGCGGGTGCTTTTTACATTGCGGATTATGCTGGGTGGAAAGCTGCTTATTTTGTAATGGCTATAGCAATGGTTATTGGTTTTGCTACAACTCTTTTATTGAAGGAGCCAGAGCATAAATCAATAAATCAGGTTGATTCCATAACCAAGCATAAAAATATGTGGCAACGACTATCGACTGGATTTATGTTGGCTGTATTAAATCCTTTTATAGATTTTTTTGATCGTAACGGTAAGGTTGGATTGTTAATTTTATTGCTTATAGCCGTATATAAAATGAGCGATATAACTATGGGGGTGATGGCTAATCCGTTTTATCTTGACCTGGGTTTCAGCAAAAAAGAGATTGCAGAGATTAGTAAGATTTTTGGCTTTATGATGACTATTATCGGAGCGGCTTTGGGTGGCTTGTTGGTGGTCAGGTATGGCATTATGCGTCCACTCCTGCTGGGAGCAGTAATGGTGGCTACAACTAATCTACTTTTTGCCTTGTTGGCAATAAGCGCTCCTAATCTATTGTTATTGGCTAGTGTCATTAGCGCGGATAATTTAAGCGGTGGAATTGCCACATCGGTATTTATTGCTTATTTATCGAGCTTAACCAGTAGTGCATATACTGCAACGCAATATGCACTGTTTAGTTCGTTGATGACTTTGCCTGCCCAGTTATTGGGAGGATTCTCTGGAATCGTTGTGGATCATTACGGATACACAGTGTTCTTTGTTTATGCGTCAATCGTGGGTCTGCCGGCAATCGCATTAGTGCTTTTGTTGATGCATTATCAAAAGGAATCTAAAATTTGTGATCATAATCCATAATCAGTGGAGCGTGGTCAGAAAAGCGCTCGTCTTTATAGATAGATGCTGAGGTTACTTTGTCTTTAAAGTCTCGGCTGGCTATTTGATAATCAATGCGCCAGCCTACGTTATTTGCCCAAGCTTGGCCTCTATTTGACCACCATGTGTATTGATTGTCTTCCATATTAATAAGTCTGAATACATCTAACCAGCATCCATCGGCGAATAATTGATCGAGCCAGGCTCTTTCTTCAGGTAAAAATCCGGAATTTTTTTTATTTCCTCTCCAATTTTTTAAATCAATTTCTTTATGGGCGATGTTCCAGTCTCCGCAAATTATATAGCTTCGACCATTTTGAGAAAGTTCTCGTAAGTACGGAGAGAGCTTTTCCATAAATAGAAGCTTGAAATTTTGTCGTTCTTCTCCAGAAGATCCGGAGGGTAGGTAAAGTGAAATAACACTTAAGTTGCCGAATTGAGCTTCAATAAATCGTCCTTCAGAATCAATATCTTTCCAGCCAGTGCCATTAATGACGTTGTCAGGTTTGTTTTTGCAGTATAAAGCTACTCCGCTGTAACCTTTTTTTTCAGCGTCGTGATAAAAGCAGTGATAGTTTTCAGGGCAAAAAGGATCTGAATTGAGTTGGTGTATCTGTGCTTTTGTTTCTTGTATGCAGACAACGTCAGCATGTTGTTGTTGCATCCAGATGAAAAAGCCTTTGCGTTCTGCGGAGCGGATACCGTTTGCATTTAAAGTAATAATGCGCATAAAAATAAATTGAGTTGCGAAATTTTATTGAAATACGTATTATACGGAGTTCTTTAATAAAGTATGTAGCCCGTTTATGGGTAATGTGAAGTGATATGAAACCAGAAATTCATCCAGAATATAAACAAATTACTGTAACCTGCGGTTGTGGTAATAAATTTGAGACCGGTTCTGTGTTGGGTAAGGATTTGCAGGTTGAGGTTTGCTCTTCATGCCATCCTTTTTATACAGGAAAGCAGCGTGTTGTTGATACAGCGGGCCGCGTTGATAAGTTCCGTAAAAAATACGGCAAATAATTTGTTATTGTTATTTTGTCTGTAAGGATGTTGATTCAGGCTCAATTAAAATAGAAAATTATGTGAATAAAAAAGTATATAAGGTTTTTGATTGCTCAAATGCGAGTAAGTTGGAAATTAAAATTACTTAGATTTTATGATGCAATCATAAACCAGAAAGCCAGTGCAATGAGTTGTACTGGCTTTCTGCGTTATGGGGTGACGGATATGGAATAAGATGAGGGTATGTTTTTTAATTAAACGTTGCTTACTTAATTTATAAGTGAAAGCCGGTAGGATTGATTTATTTTAAATCCGCATCAAGAAGTTTAATGAATTAGGTGCGTCGTAAAGTAGTTTTGTAAGCGAAGAATCAAATGGCATCCAAGCCAGATAAGCCTTCAATTGACCAATTGGTGTAATCAAGAGAACCTTCTTCATTGTCGCCGTTTTTGTAATTAATACGGCAGACATATTTTTTCGTTGCTGGATTGGTTGTCGGATTGCTAATGTCAATTTCGGCGTTAATAACATATTGATAGTTGCCGAGACTCCATGCATTGATTGGTTTTTCAGAGAAGCTAATTGAAATATCCGGGCCAAGTTTGGATTTGATGTAGGTGTTGCAATGCATATAAGCAATGTTTGTTAATTGAGTTGAGATGGGGGCTTGTCCGCCTTGATCTTTGCTGTCGACAAGAAAAATATCAGATTGGATTACTTTGTATACAAACGGCATAACGACTTTGCTTTGAATTAAAAGAAGAGTCGATAAACCTAGAATAAAAATTATGATGGAATATTTTTTCATGAAATTAATGTTGTGTGGGTTAGAAAAATTAACTGTTATGTAAAAATTAATTCTAACAGGAATCAATGTTTTAAGTGTAATGGAATTTGTTGGTGAAAACTTAAAACCAAGTAAATTAATTGGTGACTAGTTTTTGACTTGACAAGGTTTATTGAGCTGGTAGACTGGCACCTCACTAAATTGATTTGGTGTCATCGGTTGGTCAATTAACGTTGATTAACGGTGTGAAAAAGGAGTATAACTATAGCCCCTGACCCAAAGTTGGGGATTTGATAATTTTTTGGAGGTAGAAATGGCAGCTACAACTGAATCAGTGAGAGCTGATGCTGCGGAAGCACCGCTGTTAAACAAAAGAAATATGTTCCTGGGTGCAGCACTCTATGTAGTGTTCTACGGTTGGGTTCGTTGGTATGAAGGAGTCTACGGCTGGTCAGCTGGTCTAGATTCATTTGCACCTGAATTCGAAACATATTGGATGAACTTTTTGTACATCGAGTTCGTTTTAGAAGTAGCGACTGCAGGTATCCTGTGGGGTTATTTGTGGAAATCTCGTGATCGTAAAGTTATGTCTATCACACCAAGAGAAGAGTTAAGAAGACACATGACTCATTGGACTTGGTTGGTAATGTATGCTTTCGCTATTTATTATGGCGCTAGCTACTTTACAGAGCAAGATGGTACTTGGCATCAAACTATCGTTCGTGATACTGACTTTACACCAAGTCACATCATTGAATTTTACTTGAGCTACCCTATCTACATCATCACTGGTGGAGCTTGCTTCCTGTATGCAAAAACAAGACTTCCAACTTATCAGCAAGGTATGCACCTTCAGTATATGGTTGCAGTAGTTGGACCTTTCATGATTCTGCCAAATGTTGGCTTGAACGAATGGGGTCACACTTTCTGGTTTATGGAAGAATTGTTTGTTGCTCCTTTACATTATGGCTTCGTATTCTTCGGATGGGCAGCTTTAGGTGTAATGGGTGTTGTAAACACAGAAGTAGCAGCTATTGCTAAACTTCTGAAAAAAGACTTAGCTTAATATAAGTCTTTGGCTGTAATTACTATCTCCTCTTGCTGTTTCGTTTTTTTTCAGGGCGAAACAGCTAAGAAAGATGATAGTCATTAAATAAAAATAATTTAAATCCTTTAGGAGGTAAGCTAATGAGCGCATCTCAATCAGCTGTACGTTCACGCGCTGAAGCAGTTAAAGTTTCACGTACGTTCGACTGGCTAATTCTGTTTACATTGTTCTTCGTTGTACTTGGCGGATATCACATTCACTATATGTTAACCGGTGGTGACTGGGACTTCTGGACTGACTGGAAAGATAGACGTCTATGGGTAACCGTGGCTCCAATCGTTTCAATCACTTTCCCTGCTGCTGTTCAAGCGGTGTTATGGTACCGTTACCGTTTGCCTTTTGGTGCGGTAGTTTGTATCTTAGGTCTTCTGTTAGGTGAGTGGATCAACAGATATTTGAATTTCTGGGGTTGGACTTATTTCCCAGTAAACTTCTGTTTTCCTTCAAACTTGATGCCAGGAGCTATTGTTCTTGATGTTATTTTATTGTTGTCAGGTAGTATGACTGTAACAGCAGTACTTGGTGGTTTGGCATATGGTTTGCTTTTCTACCCAGGAAACTGGCCAATTATGGCTCCATTACATGTACCTGTAGAATACAATGGCATGATGATGACACTTGCTGATTTACAAGGTTACCACTACGTAAGAACTGGTACACCTGAGTACATCAGAATGGTTGAAAAAGGTACATTGAGAACTTTCGGTAAAGACGTTGCTCCAGTATCAGCGTTCTTCTCTGGTTTCGTGAGTATTTTGATTTACTTCTTGTGGCATTTCTTCGGTAAATGGTTCGGTGGTACTTCATTCACACAAAGCACTTAATAAATTAAGTAATTTGTTTGATAAGAAAAACACAAAAAGACTAATGTTAAAGCAAATATTTGTTAAAAACATTAGATACTCTAAAAACTATAGATTCTCTATTATAGAGGAGGATATATGAAATTAATAAAAGACAAGGTTGCTAAATTATCCTTTGTCGCACTGCTGGTAACTGTTACAGCAGCGATGTTTTACGCACCAACTGCATCTGCACATGGTGAAAAGTCGCAAGCAGCTTTCATGCGTATGCGTACTATTCACTGGTTTGACCTGAACTGGTCAAAAGATACAGTGCCTGTTAACGACACAATGACAATTTCTGGTAAATTCCACGTTTTCGCTGGATGGCCTGAAACTGTTGATAAGCCAGAAATTTCATTTTTGAACATCGGTATTCCAGGACCAGTATTTATACGTCAAGGTTCTTGGATCGGTGGTCAATTAGTTCCACGTTCAGTAACATTGGAGCTGGGTGAAACTTATGAGTTTAAAGTATTGTTGAAAGCGCGTCGCCCAGGTGACTGGCACGTACATACAATGATGAACGTAAAAGGTGGTGGTCCAATCATCGGTCCTGGTAAATGGGTAACTGTTACTGGATCTATGGCTTCATTCACTAACCCTGTTACTACATTGTTGGGTGATACCATCAACTTGGAAACTTACAACCTTAGCAATACTTACTTCTGGCATGCTTTCTGGTATGCTCTAGGTTTGGCTTGGTTGGCATATTGGGCTCGTAAGCCAATGTTTGTTCCACGTCACCTTGCTGTTGAAGCTGGTAAAGCTGATACCTTGGTATCTGCTACTGATAGAAAAGTTGCTATGGGTTTTGCAGCTGGTACTATGGCGATTGTTGCTTTCGGTATGAGTAGCACAAACGCAGCATATCCAGTAACAACTCCTTTGCAAGCTGGTTTATTACGTGGTATGAAGCCAATTGAAATGCCTGCAAGAACTGTTAGCGTTAAAGTTGAAGATGCAACTTACCGTGTGCCAGGTCGTGCCATGCAAATGACTCTGACTATCACTAACAATGGTGATTCTTCAGTACGTTTGGGTGAGTTTAATACTGCTGGTGTTCGTTTCTTAGATCCTAAAGTTCATGAAGATGAAACTGGTTACCCAGATGACTTGTTGGCTGAAGAAGGTTTGACTGTTAGCGATAACAGCCCACTTGCTCCAGGTCAATCAAGAACTGTTCAAGTAACTGCTTCTGACGCTGCTTGGGAAGTTTACCGTTTAGCTGACTTGATCTATGATCCAGACAGTCGTTTTGCTGGTTTGTTGTTCTTCTTTGATGAAGCTGGCAAACGTCAAATGGTAATGATAGACGCTCCATTAATTCCATCTTTCATCTAATGAAAAATTAATGGTTAACTATAGTTAACTGTTGAGGAATTGAAAACCCTCGTTACCTTCAGGTAGCGAGGGTTTTTTTTTATGAATTGATTGAAAGAAAAAAATTCTTAAAAAGAAAGGTTATTATTAATTTATATATAGACTGGTTCATGGTAAAAATATATAAGACTGGCTGAGTCATTAAGGTGTAATAGCAGATTCATATGAGAAATTATCCTTGAATTGAATGAAGATTTAGAGATTAATAAATTAAGAGCAGGAGGTGTATGATTTTGAGGTATTGATAGCTAAATAAATAATAAGCTAATTTAATAACATACTAGTAACTTGTAAAATTAGCCGTTTTTGAGTAAAAAACGCCATGTATAGTGGCTTTTACAAATTCAAACCAACATCATGTGATACTTTGCAAGTAATTCATGCGATAAAGCATTAATTAAAACTTTAAATAATTATTTAAAAATGGAAAGAAATGATAATAATTATAAATTGTAGATTTAAACATATAGTGGTAATATAAATTGTCACTTAAAGCAATTATCGCTTTTCTCAGCCGAGGTGGTGAAATTGGTAGACACGCCAGCTTCAGGTGCTGGTGGGGGCAACCCCGTGGAGGTTCAAATCCTCTCCTCGGCACCAAAATTTAATAAATAAAAACTTAAAGAGCTATCTTTAAGCGTTATTAAAATTTCAATTCAGAATAAAATCTACCCTATTAAATCTAATTAAATCTAAATAAATTTAATAATATGAGTTTCATAAAGAATCTCATAATGGCATAAATC
>SESH01028565.1_pt1 | contig 21942 bp, 22 predicted proteins | sample 3171561 | NCBI WGS metagenome assembly SESH01 (sample SAMN10866947, study PRJNA518727) | freshwater metagenome | biome: subpolar coniferous forest; feature: holomictic lake; material: water; isolation source: holomictic Lake 442 2011 16.5 m and 2014 13 m | place: Canada: near Kenora, Ontario
ATGCCCTGCATAAAGCCGTGACAAGCTTGCTTGCCGGGGCGTGCTACCAAGATGGAACGCCGCACCGCAGTCTGGCCTGCAGATGAGAAAATATTCTGAGCGGTAGAGCCCCGGCCATCAAAGCCATCGGAACGTCGGCCGCGAAGGAGCGCAGCCTCAATTCTTTCGGTGCCAGGTTTCCGTTGCGGCGAACGCCGCTACGGTCGTCTCGATGTCGACGCGCGCCAATTGCAGCGTTATGGCACGCTCGCGCCATGAGCGGGTGATTTTAACTACTTCCTCGACCATCTGGGCGGCGCGATCTTTGGATCCGACGTACCACTCGCCAGAGTCAATGACAGTCTGCACCGCGGCGCCGTTGGGAAAGATGCCGACAACATCGGTCCTGCGCTTCGCCTCGGCGTTCAGATGCTCAAGCGGGTTCGTGGTGTGGATCTGCGTGCGGTGCGCCTTCGGGAAGCGCATGTAGGCCAGTACGTTGGCCTGCGCGCCGGCCATGAGTTCGGCGCGCTTTGGGACTTTTGGCCGTAACGGATTGGCGACCACGCACCACTGTGCACTGGCCGACTCGAACGCGACCTGCGCGAACGTGGTATGGATCGCGGCAAGTACTATTTACCGCTAGCCCTTGCCGACGTGCGCCAGTGCTTTGCGCAGGAAGTGCATCTTGAGCGCTGCCAGGTCGCGCCCAGCGCCTGCGCCGCAACCGCTTGGAGGCCCTCGTGGGCATCGGAGATGACAAACTTGACCCCACGCAGTGCCGCTGTTTTGGCGAATTCATTACGCCCCCGCACCGCAACGAAAAACCCCGGCCCGGGGCCGGGGTCTGCAGCGAGGGTCGGCGAATCGGCCTTAGCGGCGCAGTGCTACAAACGACCACTATTAGCTGTGGGGAGTGCGCCGCGAACGACGGCTGTGTATCGCGGCTGCGGTTATCCTGCCGACCCACGACCGTTCTGCCGGCGCCAGAATCGTCGCCGCTGGTGGGTTACCTAAGTAAGTGTGGCGCCCCGAACAGGAGTCGAACCTGTGACCTCGCCCTTAGGAGGGGCGCGCTCTATCCATCTGAGCTACCGGGGCAAATAATAAAAAGTTATAAAACAATACTTTACGATCGACTAAAAAAATTCAGCTCGTTAGTGTAAACAAAAAGTAAAAAAGTTTTCCCATGCGCGCTCGCCCCTCCTACGGGCGAGGCTCAACGCGTGCAACCTGCGTCGCGCCGATTGTACCGAACCGACCGCCGACACAGCGCAGCGGACGGCACTAGCGTGGCGTCGAAAACCGTTGCCGTGCCCCCTGTTGGGCGGCGAACGCCTAGCCGCGCTGGGCCTTCAGCGACCACCCAGTTCGCGTCGTCTGTGGACTGAAAGCTTCTGCACAGCCGTTGCGTCTGGGCTAGAAGCAAATAGCGCTCCGCTCTTCCAACCCGTGCTGGCGATCGCTCCGCGATGCGCGGCATCGCGATAGCACGTACGCGGTGCAGCACGCAGGGCTTAGTGACCCGCGTGGCCGCGGGGTGGGTGACGCTCTGGGCGACGGCGGTCCTTGTCGATGTACCCACCATCCACCTTATTCGGGTATTCTAATCCGCTCTCGCCGTGACGGCGGGTAGTCTATGCGTGATCGGTTCGCTCGAAATGTCTCAACACCTCTTTACCCGGAGAAGTTCCATGAGCCAGGAAGTCGCCCCCGCCCCCGCCTCGGTCCAGTTGATCCCCGGGAACACCCTGATTACCAAGACGCCCGAGGAAGGCCGTCACCTCGCGATCAAGATGGCACGCCTCATCATGAAGATCACGCAACCCGACGCGTCGGTTCGCGAGCGACTGCGGCCCCTGTACGCCGAGGACGCGGGCATGCTGATTGCGCTCGGCCAGACGGTCGCGATCGAGTTCGCTACGATTGCCGCTGCGAACAACTACTGGAAATGAGTATGGGGGCGGCCCGCTGGGGGGTTTGGGTGCGGCGTGCAGGTCAACCAGCGAGGGCTGCTTGCAAGCTCGATAAATGCAGGGAAGTGTAGACCCAAACAAAACGCCCACAACGCGCGAACCGTGTGGGCGCAATTTTTGTTATTAGCAGAACGCTACCTCTTCGATATATACCGCGCCAAGGGGTTTTCGTACGATTTATAAATCGGCCAAATTCTCTGAACTTCTAGCTCAGGCTTTGCCCACTATGTCCTTGATGTCCCTCATCAAAAGGAACAGGTGAAACGGATCCGATGGGCTGGGTTCAAACTCCCAATTGAGATACCACTGCCTGGCAGGCTCGTCCTTGGCATGCACAAGCAGTGCACGAATTCCTGCAATGTCCGCCGCCTGTGCAGTGCGCAGCAGCGCATCTTTGAGCAATGCTTTGCCCAATCCTGCGCCCTGGTGCTGAAGGTCCACGGCAAGCCGGGCCAGCATCATCACCGGCACGAGATGTTGTGGAATGCCTTTGGTCACACGCGGTGCCGCATTGGATGGATCAACGCTGCCAACCGCCAGGCTGTAGAAGCCAACGACCGAGCCCGAATGGCAACTCACATACGTCTGCGCACTGTTAGATTTTTGTTTGACGAGTGCAAAGCGCTGCAAAAACTGGTTCGGTGCGCTCTGACCACAAGCAAAGGACTCAACGGCGTCCGAACCGGCCAGTTTGCGAACTGGCGCATAAGCCTGCGCACTCAACCAAGGAGCCCCGGCTCAGACAAAAGCTTCTTGAGCTTGGGCTTGGCGCTCACGGGCTGGTCCAATGCAGCCTGAAACGCCAGCCACTTCTCATCGCTCAGTGCAAACCGGGTACGGTCAGCCAAGGTCTGGTTGGACGCGGTGATGCCCGCGTCCAGCAGAAACTCGCTCACATTTTTGTGCGCCACGCGCGCCGCTTCCTGAAGCAATTGCTTCACAGGCGTACGGGCTCGCACATCGATGCGCTCCGATTTGGAATGCATGACTGCCCCAAATATGCCCCAAAATCCCCCGGATGCCAGCCCCAGTCTGCAGACGCAGGTGGACAAGACGCAGAGCCCTTCTGGAGCAAAAGTGTCTATTCCAAAGGGATTTTATTGCGTTCTGTGGACGTCCATGGAAGTACCTGGACGTCAGCGGGAGGGAAGAAATGGTGGAGCGGAAGGGGATCGAACCCTCGACCTTCGCGATGCGAACGCGACGCTCTCCCATCTGAGCTACCGCCCCAAACACGCCGCGGATTCTAGCACCGGTAGCGCCGGTTGCAACCGCAAGGCCCGGTTTTGTCAGTTATTCTTCCCGGCACCGCCGTGTTGGTGATCCCGCGATGGGTGTTGCGAACACCGGGCCGCGCTAGTGGCCTAAACCTACGTGTACAAGGACCGGCAAGCCCGCACGGGTGTGCGCTCGGTGCCGTGCACCGGCCCGTCTAGCGTATTCTCACCGGATGAAACGAACGTGGACCCCCTGCCGGGGCGCTCGTGCGGGACTGCCGTTTGGGGTCATCGTGCTCGCCGCTGGCGCCTCGCGCCGCCTCGGTCGGCCCAAAGCCCTACTTGCGCGCGCGGGTGCCGCATTGGTTCGGCACCAAGTAGTGCGCGCGCGCGCCGCCGGCGCGGTATGGATAGGCGTTGCACTGGGTTACGCGAGTCCGCGGATCGCACTGGCCTTAAAAGGCCTCCCCGTCCAGCGGATCCACGCCCATCGCTGGCGCTACGGCATGGGCGACTCCTTGGCGGCCGCCGCGCGAGCCGCACCGGCGGGACTACGCCTCGTGGTGGTCGCCACCGATCAGTGGCGCTTGCAAGCGCGCGATCTGCGCAACTTGGGCCACACCGGAGCCCGCCGCATCAGAGCCGCTGCCTATGGCGGGGTTCTTGGAATACCGGCAACCTTCCCTGCCCACGCGCGTGCCGCCCTGACCCGTCTACGCGGTGACCGTGGCGCACGCCGATTGCTGCGCGGCGCTGAAGCCGAGCCCATGCAACGGGCTGCCTTTGATCTCGATACGATCGTGGATCGCGCGCAATTGGACCGCGACTGGCCCCGCTACCGACGAACCCCGCGATGACCCCCCCGCGCCGACGCTGCCCGTGGTGCGTACTGCACTGCCTCGTTGCACTCGCGCTGGCACCAGGCGCGCAGGCGGATGCGGATCGTTGGTACCAAATTGCGCTGGATGGGCAACCAGCCGGCACCGCACAGGAGTCCACGCGCCGCGATGCCGAGGGTACGCACTCCCATTCGACGCTGCAGTGGGTACTGCAGCGCGCCGGGCAACGACTCGAGATGGATTTGCGGGTCGACGTTTTAGAAGACGCGCAGGGCCTGCGGCAGCAAACCGTCGACGGCAGCTTAGCGGGGGATCACTACCGCGTAGAGGCCATCGTCGAAGGACAGGATGTGCACCTCCAGGTCTCGACCGCTGGCCGCCGTTATCCGCGCGAAGCGCACAGCGACGGGCCGCTCTGGGGACCGGAGATGGTGCGCCAACAGACGCTGCAAGCCCTGCAACACGACGGCGATCTGTTGCGCTTCCATGCGCTGTCAGAAGACACGGGTGCTGTGGTTGTAATGGAGCGGCGTCTGCTGGGTGCGCGCACGCTCGATGCCCCCTTTCGGGTCAGCGAGCAGACCAGCACCGATCCCCACCCGGTCGAATCCGTGCTCGATAGCGCAGGCTATCTGCTCGAGAGTCACGAATCGTCACCCCTGGGCTCCATGGACACGCGCCGCACGCAAGGGCCGCCCACCACAGCCGCCTTAGTGGGCGCCCCGATTGGGCTGGCGGCGCAGATCCCCGTCGATGCCACACTACCGACGCCGCGTGCGGTGCAGGTCTTGGAACTCATGCTGTCGCCGCGCGGCGCCGCGCTGGACCCGGCAGATTTTACCGGGCCCGGCCAGCACGCCAGTGCCCGCGCCGATGGCCGCGTTGGCTTGCAGATCGAACGGGTGGGTGCCGACGAAGCCTCACACGCGGCCCCAACACCCGCGGAGCGCGAGGCCAACGCGCTCTACAACAGCGATGCGCCGGAAATCCATGCACTGGTGCAACAGCTCACCGCCGGTCTGACGGACAACGACGTGCGCATTGACACGCTGGTCGGCTGGGTCACCCAGCATTTGCATTTCGATCCGGGCTTTGCGATCGCAAGTGCTTTGGATGTGCTGCATCACCGACGCGGCACGTGCGTGGCGTATGCAACCCTCGCCGCCACCCTGCTCCGGTCTGCCGGCTACCCGGCGCGCGTGGTCTACGGCTACGCCTACGCCGAGGGCGCCTTTGTCGGCCATGCCTGGACGGAAGTGTGGCGTACGGGCCAATGGCGGGCGGTAGATGCCGCGCTGGTGGGTGTCGGTACCGCGGACGCCGCTCGGATTGCCTTGGGCCGCAGTGACGGGCACTGGGGGCCTCTTTCCGGACTAGACCAGCTGGCGCAGTCCTTCGGCCGCTTCGACGTCGCTATCGGCGCTTATGTCGTCAACGGCGTACGGACGGACCTGTCCGCGCAAACCCATTGACTTTATAAATTTCACATACTACCTTATCTGAACAAGGTAGCATTATGAACGACGAATCGAAACTTGCCCCGTTACGTAAAGGCCTGCTCGAATTTGTGCTCTTGAAATTGCTCGCCGGGCCGGCGCTGTATGTGGCCGACCTGCTCAAGACGCTCGCGAGCACCGATTTTGCGGCGCCTGAAGGTACGCTCTACCCGCTGCTCAGCCGCCTGCGCCGCGAAGGGCTCGTCCAATACGAGTGGCGCGAGTCCGACCTTGGGCCACCGCGTAAGTACTACCGGCTCACAGACGCCGGTCATCAGCAACTGGCCGAACTGCAAAGTTATTGGGACCGGTTAAACCTCACCCTGCACGCTTTGGGAGTAGCGCCATGCGCCGAGTGATCACTGTCAGCCTGCATGGCAACGCCTACGCTTTGGAAGAGGACGCCGCCGAGGCTCTCTGGGCGTATCTGGAGGCGGCGCGCCAGACCTTGGCAAGCAACGCCGACCAGGCCGAGATTCTGGCGGACCTCGAGCAGGCGATTGCTGAAAAAAGCCAACGCTTCTTGGGGCCCCATAAAACAGTCTTGCGTCGCGCCGAGATGGACGTACTGCTCGCCGAATTAGGTCCGGTCGAAGACGAAGCGTCCACCGACCACGGCGCCAAGCCGGCAGAGCCATCGTCGGCGCCGCCACCGACTCACCGCCAGCACCTGTATCGCATCCGCCAGGGGCAGCGCATCAGTGGCGTCTGTAACGGCCTCGCGGCCTATTTTGGCCTCGACGTCACGTGGGTGCGCCTGGCCTTTTTCGCCTTCGCACTGCTGTGGGGGGTGACGGTACTGCTGTACATCGTCTTGGTCATCATCCTGCCGGTTGCAGACACCCCTGAAGCCTTGGCCGCAGCCTACGGCGAGCCATTCAATGCGCGTGAATTCGTGCAGCGCACGCGTCGCGAAGTAGCTGCACTCACGGATCGCGACTGGCGCCACGAAAAGGCTGAGTTGCGCGCGGAATGGGAACGCTCCAAGTCGTTCGTGCGGACCGAAGTGCGTGACTCGTTGCGTTTTTGGCGCCAAAAACGCCTAGAGGCGCGCCGCCGCCGCCGGGCCGGCGCGCCCAACGCCACCCCGGGAGGTGCCACCGGGCTGCATCCGGGTGCCTCTGCTCCCAAAGCCAGTATGTGGCCGCAATTGATCGCCACGCTCCTGCTGTTGCCGCTGGTGCTCGTATTTGGAGGGCTGGCGATGATCTGGATGCTGGCCATTCTGGCGCTGATCACCACGGGCACCTTGTTTGGGATCCTATTACCGGTGGCGCTACCCATCTGGTTGGCGATCCTGCTGCTGTTTCTCGTGTTTAGCCTGATCACCTGGCCGTTTCGGTGGTTGGGCCATCTATTAATGCCGCCCAACGCGCCAGCCGACCTCGGCCGTTCCTTTTCGCTGTTGCAGTCGGCCGTAGGACTCGTCGCCTTGCTCGCGCTGGCCTTTTGGGCCACAGAGCACGTCGCCACGGTCACGCAATGGGTCGAGGCGATCCGCGCGCACTGGAGCGCACTGCTCGAGCAGTTACACGAACACGGCCGCGACTCCGTCGCCACCTAGGCGATTTCGTTTGCCAGCGGTAATGGCATGATGGGCGCCTCCTCGCGCCCTGAGAGTGCCGTATGCCCTTCGCTCGACTCAATTCGCACCGTACGCGGTGCCGTATCACGCTGGCCGCCTGCCTATACCCGATCGCTGTACTGCTGGCGGCGGAAGTACCGCTACCCGGGCCACCGGGCACCGCGTTGTGCACGATTGCCGGCGACCATCTCGAATTGGCCAACGACGCATTACGCTACCGGCTGGCCACGCGCGGCAGCGCTTTCGGTCGTGACGAACTGGAGAATCACTGGACCGAACGCCGTGAGACGTTGGATGGCACCCTGCTGCGCTTGACGCGCAGCGACCACAGCCTCATTGACAGCGACAGCTTGCATCTCGTCGGCAGACCCAGTTGCGAGCCCGCGCCGCGGCAACCGGACAGCGCGCGCGCTGCGGACCAGCGCCATGGAGTGGATTTGCACTTCGTGCTCGCCTCCGAGGACGATGCATTGCAAATCGACTATCGCGCACGGCTGCGCGATGGCACCGCCTATGTGCGCGAGTTGTACGACATCACGAGTCGCACAGACCTGAACGTCACGAAGGTGCAGTTGCTGGATATCCGCGCTGCAGACGGGACCACCGCCGTCACCACCAACGGCTCACCCTTGCAGAGTGCCGATCGCTACTTTGGCATCGAACATCCCATGTCCGAACCACTGGTCGTCAGCGGCCGGGCCAGCGCGATAGTACGGCGTGTATTGCCGATACGCAGCGGCGTCACCGTGCGTTATTCCACCGTACTCGGTGTAACGGGCTTGGAATCACCACGGCGCGGTTTCCAGGCCTACATCGAGTCCGAACGTGCCCATCCGTTTCGGACCTTCCTGCACTACAACTCGTGGTACGACATCGGCTATTTCACGCGCTACACCGAGGCCGAAGCACTCGCTGTGGTTGCGCGCTACGGCGAGTCTTTGGTGCATCAACGCGGTGTCAAGTTGGACTCGTTCTTGTTTGACGATGGCTGGGATGATCCCAATCACCTCTGGCAATTTCATAGCGGCTTTCCCAACGGCTTCACCCCGCTGCGCGCCGCGACCGAAGCGCTCGGAGCGGGCCCGGGAATGTGGCTATCACCGTGGGGCGGCTACGGTCCACCGCGCCAGCAACGCCTGGCTGCCGGCAAGGCGGGCGGTTATGAGGTGGACGATCAGGGCCTGGCCCTGAGTGGGCCGCACTACTACCCTCTGTTTCATGACACCACGCTCGAACTGGTGCGCCGCTATGGCGTCAACCAATTCAAACTCGACGGCACCGGCAGCCCCGACAAAGTCACTGCGGGCAGCGCCTTCGACAGCGACTTTGCCGCTGCGATGGCACTGATCGCGGACCTGCGCACCGCGAGCCCCTCGCTCTACATCAACCTCACCACGGGCACCTGGCCGTCGCCCTTCTGGTTGCACAGCGTCGATTCCATTTGGCGCGGCGGTGAGGATCATTCGTTCCTCGGTACTGGCAGCGATCGGCAGCGCTGGATCACCTATCGCGATGCGGATACCTACGGTGGCATCGTCCGCCAAGGTCCGCTGTTTCCGCTGAACGCGCTGATGCTGCACGGCATCATCTACGCGCGCCACGCGCGCGGCCTAGACCGCGATCCCGAGCACGATCTGGCCGATGAAGTATGGAGCTACTTCGCCTCCGGAACTGGCCTGCAGGAGTTGTATGTGTCGCCCGATCTGCTGGCCGAGGCCGACTGGGACACACTCGCGACTGCCGCACAGTGGGCCCGCGCCCACGCGGATCTGTTGCGCGACAGTCACTGGGTCGGCGGTGATCCGGCGCGCGATGCCATTTATGGCTGGGCCTCGTGGGCACCGGAAGGGGCGATCCTGGCACTGCGCAATCCCTCCGCCTACCCGCAACGGATCACGCTCGATGTGGCCGCCACGTTCGAACTGCCCAGTCACGCACCGCACCGATTCCGGATCACACGCCGCCACGGGCCGGCGATCGAAGGAGTGGCGCCACTGGCGGGCACGCGCAGCATCGAGCTGCCCGCGCATGCCGTGGTGGTGTGGGATCTGGCGCCGCTGCGTTGAGGGAATTGCCTTGCACACCTTAAATTCGATAAAATTCGAACTATGTGGAACCGGGTCTTTCGCGCTTTGGCCGACCCGCAGCGGCGCGCGTTGCTCAAGCGGCTGCGCGCGGGGCCCCTGCCGGTGGCCGCCCTGGCAGAAGGCCTGGAAATCAGCCCCAGCACCCTCTCGCACCACCTGAAATTGCTGCGGGAAGCCGACCTCGTCCGCTGCGAAAAGCGCGCGACCCAGCGCATCTATGCACTGAACAGCTCGGTGCTGGAGGACCTGGCCACCGCCTTACTTGATCGAGGAAGCGGAACGCCATGATCCTAGACACCCTGCGTACTTACCGCCTGGCCCTCGGGACCCTGGCGTCGATGGGGCTACTGCAAGCGCTGCTCTATACGCGCTTGCCCGACCCCATGCCTACGCATTGGAATGCGTTTGGCCAGATCGATGGCACGCTCGCAAAACCCTGGGGTGTCTGGATCCTGCCGCTCGTCTTTACCGTCGTCGTCAGTGCGATGACGCTCCTGCCGGCCCTCTCCCCAAGCCAATTCCCGATGGCGCCCTTCGCGCGGATTTACCGCGCTGTGGTGGCCATCGTCGCCGGTCTCGGGCTGTGGATGACGTTCCTGGTCGATGCGGTGGCACTGGGCTTGCCACTGTCCATGCCACGACAAACCCTGTGCGCCGTGGGGCTGCTGTTGGTGGTGCTCGGTAACTGGATGGGCAAAATCACGCGCAACTTTTACTTTGGCATCCGCACGCCGTGGACGCTGGCCGACGTGCACGTCTGGGATCGCACCCACCGACTCGCCGGACCACTGGTGATGCTGGCGGGCCTTACCACTGCAGTGCTGGCCGCGTGGCAACCGCGCCTCGGGCTGGTGGCGCTGCTGCTCGGTAGCGGACTGGCCTTCGGCGTCCCTGCCGCCTACTCGTGGTGGATCTCACCGCGAACCCACGGGCTCCCGCCGGAGGACTTCGAGTGACGTCCATCGACTATCTGCATCCCGATCTGCCGGCCAATCTACCGACGGTGGTGATGCCGGTTGTCGAGGCCACCGACGCGAACCTTGCCGGATACGGACGATTGGTCGACGATCCGGCACAGTGCGCCATCGAGATCGTCCGTTGGCCGGCACAGGGTTGGCGCCCCGTCGATGCCGACACCGGCAATGAAGGCGGCACCAGCGAAGGCACCTTTTACAGCGAGTGGCAAGGCGATGTGCTGTACGGCCGCAACGAGGCCGTTGGCGGCCATTACGTGCTTGCCTACGCGGTGCCACCGGAGCGCGCGCGCACCGACCATACCCACGCGCCCACCCGCATGCTGTTGTGGCACGCGAACTATCATCCGGACGGGGGTCAACTGTTTTACCCGATTGAGGCCAAGCCCTTCTACGTGCCGCTCGCACTGCCCGGCGATGACGTGCGGCCAGAGCACTTCATCTGTTTCCGCTTTGATGGGTCGCGCGGCTTGTACATTCATCCAAACATCTGGCATGAAGGTGTCTTCACGCACGCGGGCCTACAACGCTTTCTCGATCGGCAAGGGCGTGTGCACGCGCGCGTCTCCATCGACTTTGCGCGTGAATGGCAGTGCCTCCTGGAGGCACCCGTCCTGCCAACGCCCTGAGTTTTAATCGACCAAGGGATCTACGCGGCGGCCCGCGTATGCGTAATGAATGGGAAGCACCCGACCATAAAGTTGGCGGGTGCGCTCGGGACTGCCGATCATATCGGGGCGTTCGGCAAAGCTGTAGATCGCTACATACCGCGGCCGAAGTCCGTGCAGCGGCGTCACCCGATGTAACGAATAGCGACCGCGAAAAATCTGCAGATCGCCAGGCGCCAACACCAATTGCCGGATCAGTGCCGGGTCGCCATCGAGCACCCGCTCGACGCCCGCATAGTTCTCATCGGTCGGCGTACGCAAGCCCGGACTGTACTCAAAGTCTCCACCACCTTCTGCGTTCTGAATCGCCAGCGTTACGGTGTAATTATTGGTGTCAAAGTGCCAGGGAAAGCCATTGCCCGCTTCGGCCATATTCACGATGACATCCGCAAGCGGATCGCCATAACGATGGAAGGCGGTCTCTTGCAACGCCTCCTGTATGAAGGGCGCGAACGCGGGCCATTCATAAATCGCCCGAATCGCGCTGTCCGCACCGAATTGATCCGCCGCAATGAAGGCGTTGGAACGATCGTAGAAACGCCGCAGCGGGTGCGTTGACGGCAGCTCCGGACGATCCTGCGTAAAGTACGCGTTGGTGCGATTGCAGTTGCGGTGCCCGGCGCCGCGCACCCGCTCGCACTCGGCAATCAAGGCCGGCAGATGCACCGGCCGCACGAAACCCTTCAGCACGGCACAACCCCCGTCCGCGAGCGCCTGGCGCAAACCCGCCAGTAACGCATCGCGGGCCGGACCGCACTGCTCGATGGGGTAGCGTTCGAGATCGACCAGCGCCGCTCCTTGCAGGCCAACAGGATCCGATTGCGGCATACACCACCCACTCTGTGTGCTCAAGGGCAGGCGCTAGTATCCGAAATCAGACCCTGCCCTGTCGACTGTGCCGGCTCGGATGCGCAAAGCGCGCTATCCAGTGGGGCTTTCCAAGCGGCAATCGCCGTGAATAGTGCGATAATGGCGTTGGGAATCGACCCTGTTTCCGTACCCTTGAGGACCGCGCATGAGCAGCGAATCGACCATTATTTACACCCTCACCGACGAGGCGCCACTACTGGCGACGCACGCCTTCCTGCCCATCGTCCGCACCTTCACCGCGCCCGCTGGCATCCAAGTAAGCGCCTCGGACATCTCGGTTGCGGCCCGCATCCTCGCTACCTTTCCCGAATACTTGACCCCAGAACAACGGGTCCCCGACGCCTTAGCCGCGCTTGCGCAGAAGACGCTTTCGCCGGATGCCAACATTATCAAGCTACCGAACATCAGCGCCTCGCAAGGGCAACTGATCGCGGCCATCAAGGAACTGCAAAGCAAGGGCTACGCGCTCCCCGACTATCCCAGTGAGCCCAAGACGGAAGCAGAATCCGCCATCAAGTCCCGTTACGGCAAGAGCATCGGTTCTTCGGTCAACCCGGTATTGCGTGAAGGCAATTCCGATCGGCGCGCACCACGCGCCGTGAAGGAATACGCACGCAAAAATCCGCATTCGATGAGCGAATGGTCGCAAGCCTCCCGCACGCATGTCTCCCACATGCACGGCGGTGACTTCTACCACGGTGAAAAGTCGATGACGTTGGACCACGCGTGTGACGTCAAAATGGAACTGATTACCAAGAGCGGCCAAACGAAGATTCTGAAGGCTAGAGTACCGCTACTGAAAGGCGAGATTATCGATTCGATGTACATGTCGAAGAAGGCACTGCTAGCCTTCTACGAGCGAGAGATCGAGGACGCCCGTAAGACCGGCGTGATGTTCTCGCTCCACGTGAAGGCCACCATGATGAAGGTCTCGCACCCGATTGTGTTCGGGCATTGCGTGCGTACGTTCTACCGTGAAGCGTTCGAGAAACACGACGCGCTGTTCAATCAATTGGGCATCAACGTCAACAACGGCATGGCCGATTTGCACGCAAAAATTGCAAATCTACCGACTTCGCAGCGCGAGGAGATCATTCGCGATCTGCATGCCTGCCAAGAGCATCGGCCGGAACTGGCAATGGTTGACTCGGCCAAAGGCATCACGAATTTCCACTCGCCAAACGACATCATTGTGGACGCCTCCATGCCGGCGATGATTCGTTCGGGCGGCAAAATGTATGGCGCCGATGGTCGACTCAAGGAAGTCAAAGCGGTCATCCCAGAAAGCACTTTTGCGCGTATCTATCAGGAAATCATCAATTTCTGTAAGTGGCACGGTGCGTTCGACCCACGCACGATGGGCACTGTCCCCAACGTCGGTCTGATGGCCCAGCAAGCCGAAGAATACGGCTCGCACGACAAAACCTTTGAAATTCCGGAGGACGGCATCGCCAATATCACCGATCTCGCCACGGGAGAAGTGCTGTTGAGCGAGAGCGTCGAGGCCGGTGACCTCTGGCGTATGTGCCAGGTCAAGGACGCACCCATCCGCGATTGGGTCAAACTCGCCGTCACGCGCTGCCGCAACTCCGGCATGCCGGCAGTCTTCTGGCTGGATTCGTACCGACCCCACGAGGCGGAACTGATCAAGAAAGTAAAAACCTATTTGCAGGAGCACAACACCGACGGCCTGCACATTGAGATCATGTCGCAGGTGCGCGCCATGCGCTATACGCTTGAGCGCGTCATGCGCGGCTTGGACACGATTTCGGTTACGGGCAACATCCTGCGCGATTACCTGACCGATTTGTTCCCCATCATGGAACTGGGGACCAGTGCCAAGATGTTATCCATCGTGCCCCTGATGGCCGGTGGCGGAATGTACGAAACCGGTGCGGGTGGCTCGGCGCCCAAGCACGTGCAGCAACTGGTCGAGGAAAATCATCTGCGCTGGGATTCCTTGGGTGAGTTCTTAGCGCTCGCAGTCAGCCTCGAAGACCTGGGCCTGAAGACCGGCAATACCCAAGCGACGATCCTGGCCGCTACGCTGGACGCGGCAACGGGCAAACTGCTGGACAACCGCAAGTCACCGTCCCCCAAAACCGGCGAACTCGACAACCGTGGCAGCCAGTTCTATCTGGCGCTGTACTGGGCGCAAGAGCTGGCTGCACAGACCGCGGACGCTGCGCTCGCCGCGCATTTTGCACCGCTAGCGCAAACGCTGAGCGAAAACGAGCAGACGATCGTCAAGGAACTAGCCGCGGTGCAGGGGCGACCCGCCGATATCGGCGGCTACTACTGGGCGGACCTGGCCAAGGTCACCGCCGTGATGCGCCCAAGTCCCACCTTCAACGCGGCGATCGCCGCGGCAAGCACCTGAACGACGCGCCACTGGAGGCCCCTAGCGGCGGCGCGCCCGGCCGCGCTAGGTAGGTCGCACACTGGTTGCCAGGAAGGTCTAAAAGTCGACGAGGTCTTTCCCAAAAGCACCATCGTAAGGACCTGCTGGCAAGCCCGTGTTTTTTAGGTTGATCGCCTGATCATTCGCCATCACCGCCAAGGGCAGATAATTGGGCGCCGCCTTGGCGATTGCAGCAACGATGGCGTCCGCGATAAGACCGGCCAATCCGCCGTTGCTGTTGTGCTGCGGCTGATAAACCATCGTTTGGTGATTGGACCAAATTTCCTCGCCTGAGTGCGTGCTCTTTAGCGTGTACTTCAATGCAACAGTCACACTCGTGGACAAGACGATGTATTTGGCATCCCATCGCTCGATCGACACATACAGGACCGAATCGGCGCCAAACATTTCCCCGAGTCGGCGAGGATCGCCCGCATGCACCATATTCGCATCACTCAAGCCATCATCGGCTAAAACCGACTTGACCATGTTGACCGGAAACACGTAATACCCCCGCTCGGCCAGCGGACGCGAGATGGTCGAGAGAAAATAATCCGGCGCATTGACTTCGACGCTTCGGTTGGTCACGGGGACGACCAAGATGGACCGCGGCGACTCCGCTCTGAATTGCGTGTAATTCGAATGCTTGGGCGGCGTGGCACAGCCGGCCAGCGCCAGCAGCGTGATAACTATACTAAAAGCCGTTAATGAACGCATCGGATCCCCTTTACTTCGTCGGGGCGGAGGACGAACCACCTAAAGCCACCGCAGCCATGCGGTCCATAAACACTTTCGATTCGGGCCAATGCGCGGCCTCGAGCCCGAATAGGTCGGCAGCCTCTTTCGTCTTGCCCGCCTGCAACTGCAGGTAGCCATATTCGGCATACACACCCGGTGGCACCCGGGTGTGCTTGGTTTCTGCCGCTTTTACGATCGCACTCAGCGCATCAGAGAACTCAAGCAAATTCGCTGGGGCCTTGTAGTACGCGTACAGCTTCTGATCGTGCTGCCCCCAATCATATTTGGCCTGCTGCGTCGCGCAACCGGCCAACAACACCGCCGCCGTAACGAGTGCGAGTCGGCGCTTCATCGAGCGGCCCCAGTTGCCACGATCACCGTACGGCTCTCGCCATTACTGACGAAGACCTTCTCGACGTAGAGCACGGCAGTGCCTTGGCGGACTTCCACGGTATGCACGCCTTCCAAAACGGCGAGCACCTTTGGGTTACCGTCGAATTGCTTGGCATCGCCCCGGCTCAAGCCGTCGACGTAGACGGCTGCTCCATCCGGTGCGCCTTTCAAAATCAAGCTAGGCGCAGCGGCGCCGGTCATCACAACGGTCTGTGGCAGGGTGCACCCAGCCAGCAGCGCCAGGCAAAGAATTAGGCTAAACCGCTTCATAGTCAGTACTCCCTAGCGCTCGCCAACATAGAGGTTACTTCTTTGCGCATCCGTGATGACGCCCGAAACAATCTCGCCCACCGCACCTTCGTTGGTTTCGTTATCACCAAAAATCGCTGTGATGCGCAGTTGTCCAACCGACTTGGACGGCAACGAGATCTCAAAACCGGTCTGGGCACTCTTCACCTTTTCGCCCGCCTGCAGAATCGCGAGCGTATCGCCGACCCGAATTCCCTGACGCGCACCGCCAGACACATAGACCTGTTGGCCATCGACTTTGAGAATGTCCGTGCGCCACGGGCGCTCCTCCAGCTTGGACATCAGCGCATTCTGCACATCGGAAATGGCGGCGCCAATGGCCCGGTCATTCAAGGTCGCATCATAATCGGCTTGATTGCCAAATCCGGCGACCTGCCCCGATTCTGTTGCGGCGTCGCCTGCGCCACTGGCGGTGAAAAAGACATAGCCAGTGCGCACATCCACAAGGCGAATTTCAACCTTGGCATGTGCGGTCTGCATTTTCGTCGCACTCAAAAAGCCGGACTTGCCCGTCGTACTGCGGCCGAACTCAGTGACCGACCCAATGATCAGGGCATCGACACCGATCAAGCCCCCATCACCGGAGAGCGATTGTTCTGCCTTGATCTTGCTCAGATCGGGCCGTTCGAACACCAGAAACTTTTGTGATCCCACCAAGCGCGTCGAGAGCATGTCAGAGGCCTGCTTGCCCAGCGGATCGAGACTGGCATCTACCTGAAACGACTTGCCGTAACGCGTTTCATTCGTAAAGCGGCCAATCGCCACCTTACGCTTGAGCACCTTAGCGGCGGGCGCGAGGACAGCCTGCTGGGCCGCAACCTGCTGCGCCACCGGCACCGAAGCCATCACGGGCTGCTGCGAGGGCGCCACTGTTGCGCACCCGGCAATGACCGTGGCCAAACTGCCTACTGCGGTGACACTGATCATTCGAGTGATTGCGCGCATCATGGGGATCCCCTCTGCGTAGAACGTCTGCAGGGAGCGTAGTCCCTTCAGGACCACGGAGCAACCTGATAGGGACGCGCTACGGGAGGCGATGGCTGCACGGCATGTCGGCACCCGCTTCCCGGCGCGGTGACCCAAGTCTGTGCGCCATTGCGCCGGGTGCGGGCGCGCGTCTAACCGGGATCAAAAGCAAAGGGCCCTTAGTGCGCCGCCTTGATGCGCTCCAGTGCACGCGCCTCGATCGCTTCCAGTCCCGCGGGCATCGCAGGGGACCAGTGGATGTTCTTGAATCCTTCCGGAAAACTATCAAAAAACTGCGCTTTCTGCCGTCGGTCCACCAACGACATCGTTCCCTTGACACCCGTAAAGTTGCCGGTCGCTTTGGTCACGCGCGCGGCAATCTCCGGGCGTTGATTGAAATTGATCCACGCATAGGCCGCAGCGTCGTTCTGACCCTTTGCCGGCAGTGCGTAGGTGATCATCCAACCAACCGCCCCGGATTTCGGATTAACGAAGCGGACATAGGGATTTTCACGATGCAGTTCCCAACTAGCGGAGTCCCACAGCAGCGCGGCGCTGACCTTGTCGGCCCGCATGGCTGCATACAACTGTGCCGTCGACTCAAAGTACAAGTGCAGATTGGGTTTGCACGCAATCAAGGTCTGGGCGACCTCGTCCATCAATTGCGCATACGCTTTAGGGTCGGAATACAGCGCAAATGGGTCCTTACCCAGTCCGAACGCAAAGGCGATCAACGAGTGACGCAGCGCGCGCATCGATGTTTTGTCATGCAATTCCGGTTTACACAGATCGAGATAGTCCGCGACTTTCGCAGTGCGACGGTTCACGACAATGCCCTGCGCGCCCCAAAGGAAAGGCAAGCTGTAGAGTTTGCCGTCTATCGTGGTATTGGCTTTCACGCTGTCCAGTAGTGCAGGAATGTAGCGCTCGCTCTGAATCCTCGTAATATCGATGGGCTTGTAGAAGTGATACTGCTGCTGCGCGCCGGTCAGTCGATCCTGCGAGGGCTGTATAAGGTCGAATCCGGCGCCACCGGAGGCGCGTAAACGCGCGATGATGCCCACATCGTCATCGACAGTGACTTCCACTGCAATGCCGGTTTCCTTGCGAAAATCCTCAGCCACATCGGCCGGCACATAACCGCCCCACGTGAGAATCCGCAGCTTGTTGGGCACCTGCGCCGACACCGTCGATGCGAGGCCCAGACCAATCAGCAGGAGACTTGCATACACGCGTTTCATCAACAGCCCTTGCGAAATGGGAACCCGACGCTGCACTGACCGATGCTGCCGGGCAAGACTACCTGCCCCTGACGCTACGTGTCACGGCGTTCCTGCGCGATCGGTCGGCCGCGCTGCGCTAGCCACGCAGTCCCGCAGGATGGCGGGCGCTGGACTCGCGCACCGCAGCGCCACGCAGCGCGGTGGACTAAATAACGTATTAAGCAGTTAAATAGCTGGTTTGTATAGAAAAAAGAAGAGTTTGAATGCGCGTCGCAGGCGCCGTGCACACGCGTAAATAGGTTGCTGCGCGCGGATTCAGGCCTGTAAAGTGTCGCCTTGTCATCTGCGGCCTTTACGGTGATGTCCTGAAAGCAGATAACCAAACGACCGTATGGGACCGCTTTGCCGCACGCCTCCCCCCCCTCTGGGAAGCGCCGACGTCCCTACGATGCCATCTATTCCCTCGAGGACCGCCCCCCCAATCTCGCGCTCAGCATGCTGTCACTGCAGCACGTGGCCACGGCGCTACCGAGCTTACTGTTGCTGCTTGCCTTAGCCCATGTCACCGGTGTGTCGGTCGAGACGATGCCAGCGATCCTGTCTGCGACGCTGCTGGGGATGGCCGTATCGACCGTACTGCAAGCCTGGGGCGGTCGCTGGGGCAGCGGCGTCTTCCTGGTGCACTCGGTCGAACCTGCACTCATCACCGTGGCCGCCGCGGCGATGGCGATCAGCGGACCTGGCGCCTTGGCGACCATTTCGTTCGTGGCCGCCATCACGGCATTGGGGGTCAGTCCCATTCTGCCGAAACTGCGTGCGCTGTTCCCCACCTCTGTGGTCGGCACGATCCTCTGTATGGACGGCATGTACCTAGTGGCACCCGCCTTCAAGGATGCGTGGGGCCTTAACGCACGGATGCAGGTCGACCTGTCGAGCGTGCTGATCTCCACCAGTGCTTTGGCAACGATAGTCGCACTCTCGATCTGGGGCACACGACGTCTGCAGTTGATCGCTGTGGTAACCGGACTGGTCGTCGGCGTAACGGTCGCCGCCGTGTTGGGGCAAGTCCAGGGTGCCTCGACCCTCACGGATACACCGTGGCTCGGGCTGCCACACTTGGCTGCACCGAGTTTACACGTGCCCCCTGCGCTGCTGATTGCCGCTGCCATCACCTCGCTAATGAACCAGCTCGAAAACATGGGTGGCGCCGTGGTCTTAGACCGCATGACCGATGCGGACTGGAAGCGTCCCAACGCCCTCTCCATGTCGAACGCTGTTCGTGCAGGCGGCCTTGGCAACCTGGTGGCCGCTTGTTTCGGCGGCGCACCAAACGTCTATGACTCGGACAATGTAGCCCTCGCAAGCGCCAGCAAGGCCACATCGCGTTATATCGGTTTTGCAACCGCCGCCGTCTTCTTGGGTCTGGCCTTCCTACCCAAGTGCATCGCCCTCGTGGCGCTTATCCCAACGGCATTGAGTGGTGGACTGGCGGTTTACACGGCACTGTTTCTGATGGTGACCGGTATCGAGATGGCCACCGAACGGGCCGTCGATCACCGCGCCACCTTCTCCATCGGACTGGCGTTGGCCGCAGGACTGGCTGTGATGGTGTTGCCGGGCATTAGCCAGAACTTTCCTAAAGAGTTGCGTTTCATCGCGGAGAACAGTTTCGTCGTCACTGGAATCGTGGTCGTGCTGCTGAATTGGCTGTTCCAACTCGGCACCAAACAACGCGTCGAGGGCACCCTTACGGCAGACGATCGCCCCGTGCGTCAGCAGGCCGTCGAGTTCATCGAACGGCAGGGCGGCATTTGGTCCGCACGCCGCGATGTCCTACAACGCGCGATTTCGGCCTCTTTAGAAGCCATCGAGGCCATCGCTGCCAGTGGCGGACGCCGACCGGTACGCATCCGCGGATTCTTCGACGAATACAATCTCAACATTGAGTTGGTGCATACGGGCGATCCGATTGCGCTGGAGAAAGGCCCGGGCCTTAGCCAAGCACAGGCCGACCATCTCCTCCATGCCGACATCACTACACTGGATATAGACTTGGCGCTGCAGCAGGTAGGCTCTGCGATCTTGCACCACCTCGCTGACAAGGTCAGCGCCGAGGGCGCGGGTACGCTGAAGGATCCTGCTTTTATCAGACTGCATTTTGAACATTGATGCAGCCAGGCCCAGGATAGGGCGCGGGCGCAGACGCGCCAGATCACGCGGCGGTCGGCGTTAAGCCGTTTGCCGAAAAACGACCTCAGCCGGATCCTGCAAGAACGATGCAATTCTCGCTGCGACTGGGGCAACGTCCGCGCAACCGAAAGCCGCCATTACATATTTGTCAGGCCTGACCAGGACGAAAATTTCCTCTGCCGTACCCAGAAATTGCGCCAGCACACCATCGCTATCCACAACGGCCATACAGCCTTGTGCAACGTCGCTGCGCGGAACAGCGCAAACCAACACTTGTGCCGGCGCCAAGGTCGCCAGGAACGGATCGCTTGCCACCTGGCGCAGTGCAGCCGCTGTAGACGAGAGCGCTAACAGTGCAAATCCGCGACCGAGCACCTCGTCCAGTCGCTGGGGACCGCGCGCGGTCAGCACCAAGGGCTGCGGGATGAGGCGCCCGATGGGTGTCGACCTTGCCGATTGACCATCCGGCACCAAGAAGCCCTGCGCAAAGCGTGCTTTGGGCTTGTATTTCATTTGCGCAAAATAGTCCCGTGCGCCAGGCCAGAGCGTGAGCAGATGGAAGGCCGAGCGCGTCAGCCAGCCGATCGCCCGATGGCGCGGCGCCATGATCCGGCCCATGCGCAGCGCCAATTGAATCATCCCAGCGACATGGGGTCGTCGCTCCGTCTCATAACTGCCCAGTAAGCCCGCCGAGGGGCCGTGCTGCAGGACCCAAGCGAGCTTCCACGCCAAGTTATGCGCATCGCGCAGACCACTATTCATACCTTGGCCGGCGAAGGGAGGGGTCAGATGACAGGCATCGCCCACTAGAAATACGCGCCCCTGCGACCAGCACTGCGCTAGCCGTGCGTGAAATGTATACACCGTCTTACGCACGACGCGACTGCCTGGGGAGACGTTGCCCAACTGCAGAAATTCCGCCACCACGTCGTCGTCACAGATCCGCGTCAGGTCCTCATCCGCCCGCAATTTAAATTCGAAACGACGAGTTTCGTTGGGGCCCGGCAGCGCAATGAACGGACGGTCCGCATCGCAATAGACGTAAGTCTGCTTGCTCGGTGACACGGAATTCTCAAGATCGATGATGAGCCACTGCTCTGAAAAGGTATCGCCTTCAAGAGACAGACCGAGCGCGTTGCGCACAAAACTACTGGCGCCGTCTGCGCCAATCAGATAACGGCTGCGCGCCTCGACGCTCGACCCATCAGCATTTTGCAACGTCACTAAAACACTATCGGCGTCTTGCGAAATCGCCTCTGCCCGACACCGAAAACGAGTCTCCACGGTTGGCAATTGCAGCAAGTATTGCCGCAATTGGCTTTCCAATAGCGGCTGACGAAAGGCATTGCGCCGTGGGTAACCATAGGGCGTATCGGTCGGCCGCACGGTCAGAAAAACGCGGCGCGACGGACCCACATACTCCGAGCCATAACCGGGCACGATCGTGGCGAGCACCGTCTCGACCACGCCGATCGCCTGCAGGGTCCTGAGCGCCTCGTCATCGATCGACACCGCCCGCGGTTCACGCACGGTGGACGCGTTGCGCTCGACCAGCAGTACACGGATCCCATAACTACCGAGGAGACTCGCCGCGGTCAGGCCCGCCGGGCCCGCCCCCACGACCACCACGTCATAGACCTCGCCCGCCGCCACGCCGACGGCCGCCGCCGAGGTCATGCCTCCTGCACCACCGGATTGACCAAGATGCCGATGCCCGGAATCTCAACCTCGACCACGTCGCCTGCTTTCATCCAAATCGGGGGTTCGCGCTTCGCGCCCACGCCACCGGGTGTGCCAGTCACAATCAGATCCCCAATCGACAACGGCGTAAACGTGGAAATGTAGGCAATCAACGTGGGGATCGGAAACAGCATGTCGGCCGTGGGAGCCGACTGCATCTGCTGGCCGTTCAGGCGCGTGCAGACATGCAACACAGAGGGATCCGGGATCTCGTCCGCAGTCACCATCCAAGGTCCGCAGGCCCCGGTGCCCGGGAAGTTTTTGCCTGGTAAAAACTGATGGGTATGCCAT
>SESH01033965.1_pt1 | contig 21939 bp, 20 predicted proteins | sample 3171561 | NCBI WGS metagenome assembly SESH01 (sample SAMN10866947, study PRJNA518727) | freshwater metagenome | biome: subpolar coniferous forest; feature: holomictic lake; material: water; isolation source: holomictic Lake 442 2011 16.5 m and 2014 13 m | place: Canada: near Kenora, Ontario
TTCCTGTTCCGCGGAGAACGGGAGATCCTTTACCGATGAGATGGACTTTTTTTGCGATAACGATATTTTCAATAAATGTTCCGCCGTCGACCACAAGCGTGTCGCCATCCTGTGCGCGGTCGATACGAACCTGCAGTTGTGCATTGAGCAACTGAGCAACCATTATCACGACAGCAATATATGAGAGCCTGTTCAAGACCATGTGAACATCAATAATACTCCAAAGACAATTGACTGCGCCAGAAGAAGGAATCCAAGTTTTTTAAATCTCACTCGTTCGTTCAAACGAATTGTTCCATACACTGCATGAACAATCATCGGAACAAAAGCGACAACAACGGTGGAAGCCGTCCAGCGAAAAAGCGACAGAAGAATGACCGCAGCAATAACGAACACATGATAGAGAATATTCATTTTCCCCAGTTTCATTTTTTCCTTTGCCGAAAAATGTTCCGCTGAACGCGATGCCGCGCCGATCTTCATGTGAACGTAAAAGACACTGCAGCCGAAGAACAGAAAGTTCAATATCCACAGCACCGCTCCATTCAGGTCGAACGATCCTGTGGAAATATAATAAGCAGCCGGAGCACTCAGCGTCAGCCCTGCAACGGCCGTCAGATCGCCTGCAATTGATTTCCGGCCCTTGTGCGACAAAATATAGTTGCCGAAAAACGCCAGCGCACCAAGCGCGGCAGCGGTGAACAGATGAACGTATCCTTGAAGAACTAGCGGGCAGGCGAAGACAAGACCGGCCAGCATGTAAACGGCGCCCCATAAATAAGAGGCGGCAATCTTTTCTTTCTCTTGCGGAATCCCGTTCAATTCCCGAAGGATCGTATGGAAAGGAATATAACTTAAGAAAACGCCCAATACGGAAAACGCCAGCAGAATATTGTTGAATGTTGCTTTTCCGGCATAGGCAATGCCGACGATCATCGGAACGAACAGCACCGCCCACGACCCATGTTCACGCGTTAACAACGGTTTGGGAAATTTCATACACTATTTCCGTCCTGCCAGCCACGCTTTTCGGGAGAACCACATTGCCGCCAGCAGCAGCACCGGCATTGCCGAAATAAAGTACGAACCTGTTGAAGGGTAGCAATACACTTCAAAATTTGCCATCGTCTGATGTCCGAACATCGGCGGAGTGAACGGCGGTACTTTTATTGCGGCGGTGGGATCGAGTTCGTGACCGTAGATGTACATTTTATAATAGAAACTCCACAACGAGAAAATGCCGAAATAGGTGAACATCACGAACAGATCGACGAGCTTCGACATCTTTCCAAGCACGATCACCCTCAAGGCAAGAAGAATCGTTCCGCCGATCACGAACGGGATCCATTTGAATTCCGTAAAATCCGTGTCGATAAGGGGACGCATGCCGATATAGTGATTCAGCGAGTTGATCTCCTTCAGATCGTCCTGGTTTGGCGTCTTCCTCCCCTCAAGCTTATAGGTGTAGATATTCAAAATCAATCCATCGGGGAACTGATTGGAATACAGTGTCATCTTCCACAGCGGTGTAAAGAACGACGGCAGCAGCATGGCGGCGGCGAGAATAATGATCAGCCGGCTGCGCATATCAATCGGTATCTCAAAAAACAAATTTGCTTTTTCTATATAGTGCTGCATTATTACTCCTTCAAAAGAATCAAGAAAGGGCGGATTTCGCCGCCCCTCTTGTCGTACATCACTTCACAAGCATGTAACCTTGCATCTCCTGATGGAGAGCCGAACAGAAGTTTGTGCAGTAATATGCATACACTCCCGGTTTATCGGCTGTGAATTCAATGGTCTTCGTCTCGCCCGGATCGACCACAACGTTGATGTTGTATTCCAGAATTCCAAGACCGTGCAGTTCGTCGGTTGTTTGTTCGATGTTCGTCATATGAATGGTGACCTTGTCCCCTTTGTTCACCTCGATCTTGTTCGGTTCGAAACTTGAGCGAACCAGCACCATGAACACCTCAACATTTTTTCCGTTGCGGACCACTTTCGCATCTTTTACATCCCAGATCGCCTTCGGATCCTTATTGTCTTCTTTCGGATAGACTTCGATCGGATGCAGCTTGTCCGCTTTGATCATTTGCGCATTGTGCGGTTCCGGTTCGGTGAATGCATCATAAAGCACGGACATCTTTTCGCCACCGATGTCGATCAGTTGCGATGCTTCCGGCTGCGACGGTCCGACGCTGAGATGGCGGCCGTGGGAGAGTTTATTCAAAGCAACAAGATATTTACCGTCGGGGCTTTTCGTGTCCCCTTCTGCTGCGCAAAGATGACCGATATTGTATGCAACGGGAACCTTGTCGACAACTTCCCATGTGCCGAGTTTCCACTTTGCCACGGCGCTTTCAACGAAGAGCGAGGTGTAGGCAAATCCTTTATCATCAAACTGTGTATGCAGAGGACCAAGGCCAACATTGATTTCGGCTTCTTTTACGGAATTGTAATTCAACACGGGAATTCCGTCTTCGTTGCCGGTGAAATCTTTTTTCTCAACAGCGGTCAGTATTTTTTCGATACTGAACACGGTCGTGATGCTCTGAAGTTTTCCGCTGCCGACAATATATTTTCCGTCGGGGGTCACATCGACACCGTGCGGAGATTTTGCGATGGGAAGAAGATAGACAATTCCTTCGGCGGTTTTCGGATCGAGCATTTTTACGCCGTCCACCATTTTTGCTTTGCCGGCTGCGAGCGCTTCTTCAACTTTTTTCCAGTTGACAGCGGCAATATAATCGCGGTCTTTTTGCGTTGATGTCACTTCCAGTTTACCGATCGCTCGTTCGCTGTTATAGCATGTCCAGAATGCCCAGCCGTTGCTCGGACCTTTTCCGGCATCGCCGAGATCGTAGTTGAACGGCGGCATCAGGATCTGCCAGCCGACCGACATGTCTCCCGATTTCGGATCGACTTTAACAGCGCAAACAATACCATTGTATTTGGTTGCATACTCTTCGATCTTTTCAACCCGTCCCTTCGGCAGCGGTATGGAGAATCGCGAAGCAGAAAGAATGTACTCGCTGTTCTCCGTCACGAATGTTGAGCCGTGGTTACCGGAAATATTGGGAATGGGTCCAAGAATCTGCTTCGTCTTAAAGTCGCGCAGGTCGATGCGGGCAAGCCTGTTGTTCGCATTGTCGTTGACGAACAGCCAGCGGCCGTCATAATCACCGTCTGTTTCGCTGAGCGCCGGATGATGAACATCTCCCCAGGTAAATCCCCCCAGCATCGCTTTTGATTCCTTATCAAATCCATACCCGGTTGCGGCATACGGCGCAAACACCGGAATAGTGGAAAGATGGCGCATGGAAGGAACGCCGTAGATATACACCTGGCCCGAATGACCGCCGGAGGCGAAGAAATAATATTCATCCAGATCACCCGGCGCCACATATGTTTTTTGCGCTGCTTCCTGAACATCGGAACGGACTGCCCCGCGTCCTTTCTTATCGCCGCCGCATCCGGCAGCCATTGCCGTTATGAATAGAGCAATCAGTAATACGTTTACTGTGTTCTTCATGAGTGTGTCTCCTTTGGTTATGAGTTAGCGTTTCTGTTATTTGTTTTTTACCACAGATTGTCTCTCTTTCTTTTTCAATTCATACGCTTGACGCAGTTTCCCGATCGCTTCCAGCCGTTCTTCTTTCGTCAACGGGATCATGGTGGACAATACGACATCCATTGTCCCGGTCGGTTTCATCAGAAAATCATCAAGCGTTCTTCCGAACCGCGACTGCACATCTTCAACCGCTAATGCAAGATCGGGTCCGATCTGCGCCGCCGCTTCAACGCCGAGCGATGAGACGGAATGACACACAAAGCACCGCCGTTGCACAAAGAATGCGCCGGGACCATTTTTCATCCGTTCTTCTTTCTCACTTTCTTCGCTCGACGGGATATCCCTGAAATTATTCCCCGGTATGTACTCAATGGGCAATTTTGCTTTTTTCCAGCTCATCACCAGCAATGCTAGCGACTGGGCGTCGGACGAAGAAAAACCAAAACTCGGCATCACGGTTTCCGGCACAAGTTCTTTCGGATTTTTGAAATGCGTCACATGCCACGTGAACATCGATGCAAAACCTTTGATGCGTTCATAATTGAACTGCTCGGCGGATTTTTCTCCTTCGTACGTAAGATCCGGACCAACCGTTCCGCCTCTGCCGTTCACAATGTGGCATGCACGGCATCCCTTGTTGTTGATGATCTGTTTTGCATTGTTGATCACATCCATCCCGTTTGTTTCTTTTTGATAGCGATGGCATGTGTTGCAGTTCATCTGCATCATCGCTTTTTTATTGCTCACAACATAAAATTCCGCCAATTCCTTTCCTAACAACGGCTCCTCCCAAAACGGTGCAAATCCGTGAGCGGACTGCATCTCGGTTGCATATCCCTGACCGCCATGGCACGGCGTACATCCGAATTTACTGATGGGATGTTTTACCAGTATCTCTTTAGGATGAGAGCGGTACGGATTTTCGGTGTTCTCCATCCCTTTCCATTCCATTCCCATGTGACATGTGATGCAACGGTCGGTCACTCCAAGATCCTTTACATAGATCTGTTGAAGGCCGCCGCGAACGGTCGCGGCCCGGTCAACGCCGAGTTTTTCCTCCACCACCGACTGAAATTCGTTCTGATACATCTTCCACTCCGGCGTCATATAATTGAACACAATGTAGCCGGTAACGATGAAAAAAATGATGCTCACAATACTGACAATAGTCTTGTCCTTGATGACAAATTCCAGTTTCTGCTTCATGTTCTTATGGTTCATTTCTCATCTCGTAGTTGAGCGGTTGATAAAATGATTCAATGCGGCTGCGCCGGTGTTGCACTCAATTAAAATTTTACCGGCATCGTCGGCCATGATTCCCACGGCCAATAGAAGTTCCAATACGGTCCCCGCAGGAATGTGCCGATGACCGTAAAGATGATGATGACAACACAGATTCCGATGAATGCATAGTTTTGTTTTTTCCGTTCGGAAGAGAACCACACGCCGGCACTCCCTGTTCCCGATGGATCACGGTACGGCCACCATACGGCAAGCGCGATGAGCAATGTCGGCAGAACAATGCCGCCGATAAATGCTCCGTTGATGGTAATGAATCCAAGTTTCAGCGTTGTATCGGTGACGATCTCCTGCAGCCAGAGAAAATACCATGGAGCTTTGGCGGGATTCGGCGTTACCGAAGGATTTGCCGCTTCTTCAAGCGGAGCAGTAAACAGGATCGCCAGAAGGATCGTTGCCGCTGTTGTTGCCAGCGTTACCAGCCAAAGGCGGCGGATCAGATGCGGCACCGATGAAACAGTATTCTCCTCTTCGTTCACCATGGTGGTCTGCACATGCACGCTTGTTCCGTTGGTAATGCCGAGCAAAGAATATGTTTTAGACTTTACGGGAAGCGCCTTTTCCGGTTTTTGATTTAAAGATTCATGATCAGCAATTGCCAGTCCACCGTCCTTACGGATGCGCCACATGTGATACAAAAAGAGGAACAATACGAGCACCGGCAGAAAAAATACATGCAATACATAGAACCGTATGAGCGCGTTCTGGTTAATAGTGTTGCCCCCGAGAAGAAAGAATCGGATTTTTTCACCGACGACCGGAGCTGAACTGGCAATATTCGTTCCCACGGTGATCGCCCAATATGCCAGCTGATCCCACGGCAGCAGGTATCCGGTAAATGAGAGCAGCAATGTTGAAAGGAGCAGAACGATCCCGACGATCCAGTTGACCGGACGATTGGAACCGACCGACGTACCGTTTTTATACGCACCGGTCAGAAATACACGCACCATATGAAGGAATACTACCGCAACCATCAAGTGGGCCGATATCCGGTGCACAGAACGCAACAGCCATCCGAATGCAACGACAAATTCAATATCCTTAACGGAACTGTATGCCCGTTCTACCGACGGCACATAGAGAAACATTAGGATCATTCCGGTAACGGTGAGGATAGAAAAAAGAACGAAGGAAACGGTGCCGAGATAGAATGAATAGTTCCAGGACAAGCTCCCTTTCGAGATCTTGTTCGGGAACCAGTGAAGCAGAATATTCTTTACGATGGCGTCGCCGGATTCTTTTTCGCTTCCCGGATTCCATGTCCAGACCAGTTTGTTATAGATCTTCTTTGCTTGTTCTGCAAATTGCATTGTCCGCTCCGTGTTAAAGACCGTTTATACCGTCAATCGAAAATTTTGTTCAACTTCTTCGCCCAGATCCACGATCAGCTGACCGTCGTCGGGGGATTGTTCCAATTTATACCATCGCAGTGGACGCGGTGCGGGTCCCGCAAAGTTGGTGCCGTCCGCATAGAACTTCGACCCGTGGCACGGACAATGGAATTCAAAATTGATCTTCTTCTTCAGTCCGTCTACTTCTATATCTTTTGGCTGATTCAATTTGGTGTACTTCACGGTACAGCCAAGGTGCGTGCAGGCCCCCGAAATTGCGTAAAAAGTTTTTCCTTCCTTAAAGACATACAATCGTCTGTCTTCTATGAATGTCACCCCTTCGGATATCTGCGCGGGATGCCCGATCTTGAACCGCTCGGATGCTTCATAAAGAATATCCGGAATAAGAGCCCGCACCGATTGAAATCCGGTTGCACCTGCCCCCAGCAGAACGCTGCCAACGCCGATTTTTTGCAGAAATGCGCGGCGTGAGTTCTTGTCCTTTTCCGTTTCTTTCGGTGATTGAGCAGAATCTGATTCGTTCATAAATTTTTCCCTCGTTGACGTAACCGTTGTTTCATGATTTGTAAAAATGTCTCAGTTCACATTATCCATGCTCTTCGTAATAAAAGAGTTCCATCGTCATTGCATCGGTCGGACACCGCACGGCGCACAATCCGCAGCGGATGCATGTCTCGTCATCTTTGATCATCGCCGTAGCCTGTGAAAACGGATCGACATTATAATGCTCCAGCAGCTGCGTTTTCATTCCGGCGTCAATATCCAGATCGGCCAGCGGAACAAGTTTCAGACAGTATTCCGGACAAACATCCACGCACCGGTTGCACATCACGCATTTGTCGGCATCATAGATGGTCTGCACATGACAGGAGAGGCAGCGTTCCGCCTGCCGTTTCGCCTGTACTTCCGTATAACCAACTTCCACTTCCGAAATTCCGGTGCGGCGGTTCAAGTCGATTGTCGGCGGCGCTTCACGCGTGAATTGTTCGAAATCCTCGGGACGGGTGAATCTTTTCGTAGGAATTTTTTCAATGGAAAGATCGAACGACGCTGACGCAGATTTACCATTCAAAAATTCATCGATGGAAAGGGCTGCTTTTTTTCCGTTGGCAACCGATTCAATAATGTTGCGTGGTCCGAATGCCGCGTCGCCACCGGCAAAGATTCCCGGTGCGGTTGTTTCCAGTGTTTCGGGATTGATCTTCAGGAAGCCGGCAGGAGATATTTCCACTTTATCGGCGGAGGCGATGAACGAAAGATCTGTTTTTTGACCGATCGCAAGGATCACTGTATCAACATCAAACCATTCCGTCTGCGATTCATCAAAGACAGGACTGAATTTTCCGTTCTCATCGTACGTCCGCGTAACACCGACGAATTCAACCCCTCGCAGCTTACCGTTCTCGCCGATGAATTTTTTCGGACCGCGCTGCGGATGGAAGACCACCCCTTCGCGTTTGGCCTCTTCGAATTCTTCGTAACCCTGTACGGAACGAAGCACCGGCATTTCGGCAAACGATTCGAGGCTTGCAATATGCACTTCCTCCGCACCCGATCGCCGTGCAACGCGCGCCGCATCGACCGCTTCATGGATCGTTGTATCCGATTCCGGCATGGTGCGCAGTGCGGAGCGGGCGGCATCGAATGCCACAAATCCGCCGCCGATCACCAAGACTTTCTTTCCAAGATGTACCCGGTAACCGTTGTTCACATTCAGCAGGTAATCAATGGCTTTAACAACTCCATCAAGATTCGATCCTTCAATGTTTATGTCGCGTCCTTTTTGTGTGCCGACAGAGATGAAGACAGAATCGAATCCTTGTTTCTTCAATTCTTTAAGACCGAATGTTTCCGTCAGCGGCGTGTTATACCGTATCTCAACACCCAGTGATTTTACTTTATCGATTTCTTTGTCGATCAATGTTCGAGGAAGCCGGTATTCCGGTATTCCATGACGAAGCATTCCTCCGCCAACCGATGTCGCCTCAAAGATCGTTACGCTATAGCCCATCAATGCCAGATCGTGTGCACATGATACACCCGTCGGCCCGGAACCGATCACGGCAATTTTTTTGCTGCCGGCAAGACTTTTCTTTTTTTCGTTCTGCATCGGCAGATGCCAGCGCCATTTATTTCCGGCATCGGATTCGCCGTTCAATAAGGCATTCACCGTATCGGGTTCGAGAGACTCTATCCCGTATTTATCCGTGACGAACCGTTTCAATGCACGGATGGAAACGGGGGCATCGATCTTTCCCCGGCGGCACCAGTCTTCACACGGAGCGGCGCAGACACGTCCGCACACACTGGCAAATGGGTTGGGGGAACGGGCGGTGAGAAATGCTTCTTTGTATTTTCCTTCTCCAATTTGCTGCACATACCGTCCGGCATCCGTATGAATAGGGCAGCCGATCTGGCAGGGAACAAGATTCTTCCAAAACTCTATATCCGGTACTTTCAGTGAATATTTATCAGCCATAGATACGTCAACGTAAGGATGCAAAATGCATGTCGGTCAATGGATCACCGACCGTCAATTCCGGTTCTTTGCGGACAATTCTTTCTCCATCAGTACTGCTGCCGGGAAAAGAATGTTGTTCTCTAAATGAACGTGTTCGTGAAGATCGCGTTCAAAATCCTGCAGTTCCTGAAAACAGACGCGGTATGTTGTGCACGCATCATCCGGAGGAGTGTACCCGTTGCTCAGTGCGCGGATCGCATACATTTCATCGCCGGCATTCTGGTGTTCTGCTTCCATCATGCGGATGGGATTCTGCACGGTGCCGAACGGAGGAGTTTCTACTCCGGTATTTTTCTTCTTCCCTTCGTGCAGCAGCGTGATGTACGGGAACAGCAGTTGTTCTTCCTTTCCCATGTGCTGATGCATCTCTACCGCAACCGTTTCAAAATGGCGGGCGATCTCGATCACTTCGGGATAATTCATTCCATGTACGGTGGCGACTTTTTGCGTGTGTGTGTAAATAATCGGTATCATCTTCCGCACGTATGCATGATGATGCTCTACAATATATGCGGCCAGAATATCGGGTTCCCATTCGGCAAATCGCGGCTTGTCGTTATTTGCTGCAAATGCAACTGATGATAGTTCGTTCAGCAGCACAATGGCATCGATCCCTTTTTCTTTACACGCTTGTTCAATCGTCTTTCCACCACGGCAGCAAAAGTCGAGCGAGAATTTTTCGAATACCGCGGCCGTCTGAAAATTATCGGTGACGATTTCTTTAAGGGTTTGCGTCTGAATGTTTGAATTGATCATGATCTGTTCCTTTGTTACCTGTTGTGAGCGCGGTAATTGTGGGAACAATATAGCCGAATAGCGCTGGAAGGAGTTTATGACTTACATCATAACATGGAAATATACTGCGCTCATGGCGATGCGCAGAAAACATCGCTGATGCCATTGGTCTTTTTCTGCCGGTTGGTAACGATTGGGGTGTGCTTTGCTGAGGATTACTTCGAAAGTTGTTTCCAGATGATCTTGCCGTCAAGATCAATTTCAAGCTGCCGTTTCTGTTCTAGGGATTTGATGGAGCGGATCACGGTTTCTACGCGCAATCCCGTCATATCGGCCAGTTGTTGACGGGTAAAAGCAATCTTTACCGGTTTGTCGGACCGGTGGGATTCGTGTTCAACAAGATATCGTATCAGGGTAAGCAAGCGGTGTTCCGCCTCCTCAATGGCAAGCTCGGAAAGCATTGTGGATTTATAGACCAGGCGATTGCATAGTGTCTGCATCAGTTCAAGATGAATATCAAAGTTGTTCTTCAGCAGCAATAAGAAATCATCGTAAGGAATTTTCCATACATCGCTTTTTTCCATGGCAATTGCAGAGGCGGGATAATTCCCTTTTGAAAAGAACGGCGGTTCGCCAAAACTCTGTCCATCGGTGAAATATCCCTGAACAAATTCACGTCCATCGTCACTGTAATTGGACATTTTGATCCGCCCGGACCGGACGATGAAGAACGCTGACGCAACGTCGCCATACTGAAACAGCATATCGCCTTTGTTCAACGTAACGATGATTGCATGATATTGGGACAAGATAGAATCGTTGATCATGAATGTAAAATAACAGTATTCACGGAATTTACAAAACGGGAAAAACCCGATCCGCACCGGTCAAAAATCATATAACGACCATACAGTTTTTCGTTGACTTGATCACACTTTTTTTGTATTATTGTAGTCCAAAATTGAAAAACAGAGTCACAGTTCTAATGGAAGGAAGTTATACAATGTACGCAGTAGTGGAAATTGCAGGACAGCAATACAGAGTGAATCCGTCGGAAAAGCTCTATGTATCGAAACTCGACAATGCTATCGATAGCGTCGTTACGTTCGATAAAGTGCTGCTTCGTGCGGATGAAAAGACCGTCACGGTCGGAAATCCGGTTGTTAAGGGCGCTTCGGTTGAAGCAAAAGTGCTTGCACACAGCAAAGATGATAAAGTGATCGTGTTCAAGAAGAAACGCCGTAAAGGCTATCGCGTAAAACGCGGACACCGTCAGCAATACACACAGATCGAAATCACGTCAATCAATTAAGTTTACGTTTTAGAGGAGTTTGAACAATGGCACATAAAAAAGGGGCCGGAAGTACTAAGAACGGACGCGACAGTAATGCGCAGCGTCTTGGTGTAAAGCGTTTCGGCGGCGAATTGGTCAGCGCGGGAGAGATCCTGGTACGTCAACGCGGAACAAAATTTCATCCGGGCGATAATGTCGGACGCGGCGGAGACGATACCTTGTTTGCACTGAAAACAGGACGCGTGAAATTCCATATGATCAGTAAAACACGTCAGGCTGTTTCTATTATCCTTGCACAGTAAGTTTTACAGACAATGATTATGTTGTATGAAGCGTCCGCCCTTGGTGGACGCTTTTTTTATTTTGGGTCATGTTCAGGTGGTAACAATCGTGCTTCGGCGGACTTGACGCTAACCCGAAAATTGAACAGACCTTCAACACATTAATGCAGAAAGCGTTACTTCACATTAACCAAAGGAGAATACCATGAAAATTACCGTTATCGGAGCAGGCAATGTCGGTGCAACAGCTGCACAGCGTATTGCCGAAAAAGAACTCGCCAACGAAGTCGTGCTGGTTGATATCGTTGAAGGCGTTCCGCAGGGAAAAGGTCTTGATATGTATGAATCCGCACCGATAGAGGGATTCGACACGATGGTCACCGGAACGAATACCTACGATGCAACTGCGGATTCTGCTATTGTCGTGATCACTGCAGGAATTCCGCGCAAACCGGGAATGAGCCGCGACGATCTGTTGAACACGAATGCCGGCATCATTAAATCCGTGACCGAACAGGTCTGCGCAAAATCTCCGAACGCGATCCTTATCGTCGTTTCCAATCCGCTTGATGTGATGGTCTATGTCGCACAAAAAGTATCCGGATTCCCCCGCGAACGGGTAATCGGTATGGCCGGCGTGCTAGACACTGCGCGCTACCGCTCGTTCATCGCCATGGAACTTGGCGTATCCGTTGAAGATATCACCGCGCTGATCCTGGGCGGACATGGCGACTCGATGGTCCCGTTACCGCGCTATACATCGGTAGCCGGTATTCCGCTGACGGAATTGATGAGCCAAGAGAAGATCGATGCTATTGTAAAACGTGCACAGAACGGCGGCATTGAGATCGTCAACTATCTGAAAACCGGAAGCGCATTCTACGCCCCTTCATCCGCCGCTGTGCAGATGGTGGAGGCAATTGTAAAAGATAAAAAACGGATCCTTCCCTGCGCCGTGATGCTGAATGGCGAATACGGCATTAAGGACACCGTTGTCGGCGTGCCGGTAAAACTCGGACGCAAAGGATTGGAACAGATCATCGAGATAAAATTATCGGCGGAGGAAACAGCTGCGCTGAAGAAATCTGCGGATGACGTGAAGGTGAATATGGATAAGGTGAAGTTATAAGAACAATGCTGTAGATTGCTTGTTTAACAAAATGCCCCGCAGATTTTTGCGGGGCATTTTTATTTTTTCTTAGACCAAATTACTTACCAGGAAAATCCTACAGTTTCATCACCATCGTCACTTCGTTCCCCTTTTTATTATACTTCACGGACTGCATGAATGCCTTCATCAGAAATACGCCGCGGCCTCCGGTATTCAACAGATTCTCCTCCTTCAGCGGATTTGCAACAGCATCAGGTGCAAAACCTTCCCCTTCATCCTTCACTTTTACCGTCAGCGTTTTCCCTTTCATGGAACAGCTCAGTGTGACATATTTAGATTCATTATTTTTGTTGCCGTGAATAACGCCATTGTTGACCGCCTCCGTTACGGAGACAAGCAGCGCATGCAGTTTTTCTTCCGGCAGCTGAAATTTATCATTCATCGTGCGGAAAAATTCCTCCACAAGATTGATGTTCTTTCGGCTGCTGGGAATTGAAAGTTTGTATATCCGGTCTTTTGCTGTCATTGTCCGTTCATTGTATTTTCAGATGTTCCTGTTAAAAATAATACCGCACATTCATGGACATATTGGAATATTCCTGCACTCTTCCGCCGCTTTGATGCTGAAACTCTTTCCACCCCCGTATCTCAACCAGCGAAATTGGGGAGAGATGTATTGCGATACTTGTTGTCGGTCCGGCGCTGAGAAACGTGCTTTCAAACTGCCGGGTGTTGTTCACATATTTGAATTTCTTCTGTGCAAACGAGCGGAAGCCGAACGCAAAATACCATCGACCATCAATGGAGTAACGGAACTGCGGCGAAAAAGTTACCTCTTCGATCCGCTGCAGAGGCCGTTCGGAAAATTCCTGCCAGCGGAGTTCTCCCCGTTCGAAGACCCGCACGTAGGCCACCACGTCCAAGCCGACCCGTTTCGTCATATCATACGAGGTAGAATCAAGAAATGCAACCTGCCGATACGAATAACTTTTTACCGACGGAATGAGCGATTCAAAATCGAATACCGTATAATTGGCAAGCACTTCAAATGCATTAAACATTCTAAAATTCTCGGACGGACGGTAGGACATATCGGGGGTCAACCGGAATATCCTGTTCCAATTGTTGTTGGCACTTTTATCGCGTAAAAGATAGACAAGATGCGCGATGGTGGCCTCAGCCGTGAGCGAAGCGGAAAAAACCGAACTAAACCGGTGCGTCTCCTTTAAAGAAATATTCACCAGCAATTCATCCCGGTCGTCCGTGTTGACCGTATCGGGCGTATCATACCGGAGAATGCTGGCTGAACTTAAGAACAATACTTGATCGGCCGGCGAAATATCGCTGAACACATTCACGCTGACCATGGTCCGGAATGCTGTATTGTCCAGACGCGATTCCTGGCGTGCGCGGCTATCCTGAACATTGTTGTCTATGCCGTTAATTTTTTCGATACGATGTTTTTCATCCCTCTCGGCTATTCGAAATCCTAACGATGCAAGGGTCGACTGCATTGCATAATTTATTTTCATTCCCCCTTCAATATTGAATTCATTCACCGCCGTATTAAATGAAACAGAGGACGGATCGCTCAGCACATTGTAACGAAATGCGTTTTTAATCGAACGGGATTCAACATTGACGGTAAGTTCCGTGCCAAGACCCTCCCCCACATCGTAGACCAGAATATTTTCCACGCCGTATAATTGTTCGCTCCGTGAACGGATGTTGGACGAAACACCAAATACACTTTTTACCGTATCGGCTGCCGTAATAAAAAATTCACTTTGGTTGCGGATCCAATGCACGCGGACACTATCCGTGGAACCCTGTGCAAATTGAGTTGCAATGTTCACTCCGGCACTGTCGTTCTTGAAGTAGCGTCTGCCAAGATCGCTTTGATTAAGGTGTCCCGACATTTCCGCCCGATAACCGCCAATATCAAGCGAATCTGCGTTTGCATACAAACGGTAGTTCAGTCCGTTATCGGTCTCACGCTGCTGTTTGTCATATCTCATTCCGAGAAGCGGTGTGATGGAAATGTTCGGCTCGGGCTGATAGGTTATTCCCATAACACCGGAATGGATTCCGGCATTGCTGCTTCCGAGCGTTTGTTTGTCCGAAAGGATGAATGACTGCGATTCAATGGCAAGAGAAAGCGGTTCCGAGATCTTCTTCGATGCACTGAGCGAGATATTCTGCTCATCGCGGAAAGAACTGTACTGACTACGGATGAACGAGGAAGTAAATTTTTCGCTGAGGTTGACGAACTGATCGGAATCATTGTACCGGTACGCGGCATCGGCGTTCCAGAGATAGGTATTGACATTCCGTTCGAACCGAAGTGCTGCAATATTTGAGTCGGGCAATAGAGGTACACGTGAATGGAATCCCGTTTGCGCAAACGCAGAGGTAAGAACAAAAAGAAATGCCGCTGTCGGTATTCGAACGTTCATTGCTTCTTCAGCAGATCGTTCACGGAATATTGCGGTTCATATCCCAGCAGACGTTTTGCTTTCCCGTGTGAGATGATCGCGGAAGCACCGGAATAATCACCGGCATATTTTTGCACTTCCGGATAAAATTGCAATAGCAGATCTTTGGATTCTTTTCCCGTCCAATTTTCCCGTGCAGTGATAAAAAATATCTCATGAAGATTCTCAAGATCGTGTTCGAGCGCTAACCGGTGTGCACGCGCAACATCATACACGTGAACGTATGTCCAGAGATTCTTATGCCAATTGCGGTATTCGTTCACCAGTGTTGCGTAGAAGGGAAGTTGTTCCTGTTCGGGAACCCAGATCCACGGTTCGCGCAGACAAACCGTGCGGATCCCGTATTTGGCCGAATATGTCCTGCAGATCTGTTCGCCAATCACTTTGCTCAGTCCATACGGATCCTGCGGACGCATTGGATGGAGTTCATCGATCGGAATGTATTCCGGCACCATCCGGTTCACCATGAAGGCAAAACCAAGGGTCGATTCACTCGACGTAAACACTACTTTTTTAATGCCGTTCCGTGCGGCAGATTCAAGAACATTGAACGTTCCGTTCACGTTTACATGGAAAACGCGTTCGGCTGGATCGTTCAGCGGATGAGGGATTCCGGCGGTGTGAACAACGGCATCGTATCCTTTCATCGCCTGCTCAACATCCTGAAGAATACACATGTCCGTTTTGTGAAAGACAACATTCTTCTGTTTGGGGGGATTCAGATCCAGAACGCCGACGGAATGTGCGTGTGCCAGCAGTTCGTCGACGATGTATTTTCCGACAGATCCGCTGCCGCCGGTCACGAGAATGTTCATGGGGGATCGTCCTCTATTCCCTTAAAAGGGAACATTTTTGTTCCGTTATTGCAGTCCAATGCAGGAAAAATCAGGATGTCGCGTTTCTTTCCATTATTTCAGATCCCAGACAATCGTCACTTCATCCGAGAATGATACTTCCTTCACGTCGAAACCGGATGCCTGATCAGAATCTGCCGCACCGCGTTTGAGCATTGCCGTCTGATAGACCGGTGTCTGCGCCATTGTTCCATACAAAATATGCTTTACGGTGCCGATCTTTTGCTGCGCAGCCGCTGCCAGGACTGCTGCTTTCGATTGCGCATCTTTCACGGCGCGGTCCAGCAGTTCATTCTTTACCTGTTTCGCTTTTTCATCGGACACAATGAATTGAAAAGAGAAACGGACGTCGTTCTCGCTACCCATGAATGATGTGATGATCGCGGCAATCTTTTCTTTGGTGTTAGGAAATTCCACTGCGATCGTTTGCCGGGCAGCATACCCTTTGTCAATATTGGAATTATTTTCCCACACCACATTTTTGGAAACGTTAAAATCGGTTGTTTTAATATCTTCCTTTTTGAATCCGGTCATCTGCAGTTGTGTAATAAGCAGTTCTGTTTTTTGGTTCAGTAGTTTTACCGCCTCGGCAAATTTTGGATTGACTACTGCGGCATCAATCGTCAGCACGCCAAGATCGGGAATGGTTGTATAGGATCCGGATCCTTTTACTTCAAGGGTCCGTTCGCCGGGCTGAGAAAAAACTGCAGCCGAAAAAATGAGAATGGCAATGAACTGTTTCATAAGCGTTTCCTCGATGTCAGCTGTAATGAAAGCGGTGACTCATGAACACAGCATCCATCAGTATTGTATTTATTGTTTTGGTGTGATCGGGGGGAGTTCGTATGCCTCGCACACGGATTGAAAACCGCCGGATTTATGTGCAGCATCGCAGAACGGTTTCGTTTTGCTGAGTCCGCATCGGCACAGCGAGATTCGTGTCCGCCCGTTTAGATTATAACGGTTGCCGTTCATATCAACGATCTCAATATCTTCCCCTTCAAGACGAAAGCTTCCGTTATTATTCACAACTATCTTTGTTCCCATATTATGATGCCCTCAATGCGTTGATGATGTTCATGCGCGAAGCACGAACTGCCGGCAAAAATCCGCCGAAGACCCCCATGATCAGTGAGAAGAGAAGTGTTGATCCTACGATACGAAGTGACAAGGAAAATCCGAAGGCAAGTTCCGAAAACGTTCCGAAATTTGTCGTTGAGAATGAGACAAACTGCATGAATGACGCAAGGATCAATCCGATCACTCCGCCGACGAATGATAATGCAAGAGCTTCGATCAGGAATGCGGTGAGAATGCTCCGGCGCCGGAAACCGAGTGCGCGCAGCGTGCCGATCTCCACTGTCCGGTTTGCCACGGCGGCGTACATTGTTATCATTGCGCCAATCATTGCACCAAAGCTGAAGATGATGGTGATGACCAGTCCGAGCGCTTTAATGAATACCGCCATTCCCGCCGATTGTTCAAGGTAAAACTGCTGTTCCCGTTTCACTTCCAGATCCTGCAGACGCTGTTCGGTCTCCAGTTTTGTTTTGATCGTTTCGTAATCGTTGATATTCTTCAGCTTGAATGTGTACGAAGAGAATGTTGCTGTACGGCCGAATTCCTGCATAATGTTATCAGCATCCGCCCATATTTCTGATGCAAATCCGGTTTTTCCCGCCTCTGCTACCCCGACGACCGTCCACAACTTTGATCCGATCTGTACCTGCTGACCGATATCGATATTCTCAAATTGGTCGTGGATCTTGTTTCCGATGACGATCTCCATTGAACCCTGCCGGAACCATCTTCCCTCTTGTATCGAAACCTGAGAACGGAGAGAAAATGCGCCCGGTGAAACTCCGCGCACCGTGATGTTTCCCATATCGTTCGTTTGTTTCTTCCGCAAATTGATGATCGTAACAACATCGGACGTGCCGAACGGTTTCCCATCGTTCATCACAGCAATTTCGGAAAATGTTGAAATAATGCCGATTTGATCGCGGCTGACTGCGCTGAGCATCTCGCCGGATGAACCTTTGCGAAGAATAATGACGTTATCATTTGAACCTGTTGCCACCATCGTGTCTTCAACTCCCTGCGCGAGCATCAGAACAGCGGCAAACACAAAGACAACAAGCGCAATGCCGGTAACGGTCAGCGCCGTTGTTAACCGCCGGGTCCAAAGATTTCGGATATTGTACGAAAAGGGGATCTTCATAAAAAATTTACTGTATGTTTAAAAAATATTACATCAACCGATCTGCCGTAATCCGTCAACGATTGTCATCCGCGCAGAACGGTATGCCGGAAAGATCGCTGCGACCACTCCGACAAGAACGGCAAACGACATCGCCATAACCATTGTTGAAACGGCAACTTTGAACACCGGAAAGAGCGTTGAGAATTGCGCGCCGAATCCCTGGCATATGGGAAACGTCAACAACAGGCCGACTGTTCCGCCGATCATTGAAATGAAAAGCGATTCCCCCGCAATCAAACCGACAATGTGAAACGACGTAAAGCCCAGGGTCTTCAAAACCGCATATTCGCGGATGCGTTCCCGTGCCGACATGATGATGGTATTTGCGAGCACCATTAAAATGATGCCGATGATAACGTACGAAACCAGTTCAAGCGATGTAATGATCGCACCGGAGAGAGAAACGAAACTTTGCTGGAATGCTTTTTCCGTTTCCGTCTTTGTCTTGGCGGCAGAATTGGCGAAAATAGCATCGACCGCTTCCGAGACCGCCGGTGCCTCGTTCATATTTCCGATCTGAATGATATACCATCCTACATGATCGGTAGCCCATGAAGCGACCTGCCGGCTTCGCTCATTCAGATATTCCCATTGAAAGAACATTTGTGTTTCATCCGCCGATTTATCCTTGCCGGAATAAACTCCTGCTACAACAAATTGCCACTCCCCGGGATAAATATCTCCGGTAACATTGATGATATCGCCGATCTTGAAACCGTATTTTTCCACAAGTTTTTTTCCGACAATACACGAGTTCCGCTGCTTCTTGAAGTTTGCCAATTGTTCCTGCGGAACGGTATATTCCGTGTACACATCGAAGATCGTTTCGGGATCCACGGCTACACGCGGAAAGAAATTCTCGAAACTCTGGTCCTTGAATGTTCCCTGGAACCAGTTTGCAAACGATACCTTTGTTACGCCGGGAATTGCTTCAATCTGACTTCGGTACGAATACGGAAGAGGAAAGATAAATGAAACGGCGTGCCGTGTTATCAATCTGTTCGCCGACGATGCTTCCACCCCGTACGACCACGATGTCACCACCGTGCGCAGAAGGCCGAATGCAAGTACCGCAACCGCAATACCGAGCATGGTCAGCAGACTCCGCAATTTATGACGGAGAAAATTTTTATAGATAAGCTTCAATACATTCATAACGTTGTTCTTTATTTTTCAAAAGAGGTATCGAATCGAACAGATCAATTGGCGGTCAATTCGCCTTTATCCAAATGCCGGATGATGCGTGCGCTTTGGGCAGCATGCGGATCGTGCGTTACCATAATGATCGTTTTCTTAAATTCCTTGTTCAGGCGTTCCAGCAGTGTCAGGATCTCTTCGGCCGATTTCCTGTCGAGATCTCCCGTCGGTTCATCGCCGATCAGCACCGTCGGGTCAGTCACTACGGCGCGGGCAATGGCTACGCGCTGCTGCTGTCCGCCGGAGAGCTGTTTCGGATAATGCTCCATCCGGTCATCAAGACCGACAACCTTCAGCACCATTTCAACGCGCTCTTTTCTTTCTTTCTTTGTCAGATTCGTAAGCAGCAGCGGCAGTTCGACATTTTCGTATGCCGTGAGCACGGGAAGAAGGTTGTAGAACTGGAACACAAATCCGATATTCCGCGACCGCCATTTTGCCAGCGCGGATTCATTCAGCCGTGAAATGTCGGTTCCCGCAATAACAATTGCGCCGCTCGTCGGCTGGTCGATGCCCGAGATAAGATTGAGCAGGGTCGTCTTGCCGGAACCGGACGGCCCCATCAATGCAAGAAACTCCCCTTCGGGAACATCAAGCGAAATATTTTGAAGAACAGGGATTTCCAGTGTATCGCGATGATACACTTTTGTAACATTTTTAACTTCGACAAGAGTTGCCATAAGAGAATAGTGTTGTTGTAAGAAGGAATATTATTTCAAAATAATCATTCGTTTCGTATCGGAGAACTGTCCGGCACGCAGTGTGTAGAAATAAACACCGCTCGGTATTTCACCGTGCAGCATTGAAAAATAATAACGGTGCTGTCCGGCATTCTGTTCCTCGTTGATCAGGTCCGCTGTTTCTTTCCCCAGCACATCGTACACTTTCAGCGACACGGCTGTCCGGACCGGCAGGCGGTATTCGATCACGGTAGACGGGTTGAACGGATTGGGATAATTTTGATCAAGCGTAAATATTTCCGGAAGCGCCTTTTTTGCGGCGACCGATGTCGGCAGCATGCCGCGATAATTCCACTTTACCGCATCAAAAATAATTCCCTGTTTTGTTGTATCACTGCCGTCGCCAAGACGGACATAACCGCTCTTCCCCTGACGAAAGGGAAATGTTCCAAGTGAAACCCAATCATTTTTTATCAACTTTTGATCGATAACAACAGTGTGCATGCTGTCGTTTGCGGAGACAATATATTTTGCTTTAGTGGCATCACCGTACGGAATATATGCCGAAACTTCATACAATCCGTCTTTGGCAAGGGTCGGCGTCCATGTTGCATAGCACGTATCGCTCATTTTCGTTCGTGTCCACCAAAAATGACCGTTGTAGTAGCCGCCACTCTTTTTATCGTACCATCGTGTTACTGATGACGGAGAAGTTGTGTGCAGATAAAACCCTTTGTCCATTTGTGCGTCATCAACAATGGAATCCGCTTGAGAAACTTTTGTATACCGCACGGTTACGCCCCAGTAGATCCTGTTCAGATTTCTGTATCCGTTGTTATACCCGACCCAATCATACTTCACTCCTTTTCCGTTCAGGCTGGGATATGTGCCGGAATTTTTATTCCCGTACGGATCGTTGACGATGACCGTTCTGTTGTTCACATCGTATCCGTTAATAACAATGATATGCCCTGCTGTTGTCAATCCGTTACAGATGGTGAACGGATATCCTGAATCAACATTGGCAATGGCTGTTTCAAAAAAGGTTGCATTGGAATCATACCGCACGGCACTCAATCCATGATTACCGTAATAATCCACCATGCGTGAATACGGACTGTAGCTTCCTGTCCACATAAAACCGTAACCGCCATACGATGTTTTGCCGTTCGGGTCGCTTGCCGTATAGGAATAGGAAAGTTCTCGGAAACCGTATATCTCGCACACGTAATTCCCGTATGGACTATTGTGAGAGGGAGATGATCCTGATGCAGAACACCAGACATTCCACCGGGGCACAATATTATAATATGCGATCACCATGATCGATGAAGTTGCACCGCATGCCGAACTTCCGTTATACCAATCCGGTGTATCCCACACCTGATGAACGTATGGCATATCAAGGGATACGGCGGCAGGTGTCGACGGTGACATCGGCACGGCCGATCGCGCTAAAATTGTTTTTTGTAATACCGCGTTGTCGTATGCTATTTTTTCTTGTTCTCCGGCAAGTTTGTTTTCACCGGCCAATGTGCGCGAATAGATTCCGCCTCGTTTTGTATCTGTATAGATAATGGAATTAGTGCGTGCATCGAACGACGGGTCCGCTTCAAAGTATTCATCCGTACTGGTCCACTGACTTTTCTTCATCGTGCCGGTGTTGATGCAATAAAGATCGGCAGAAACAAGCTGCTGATGGTCGATGATTTTTCGGGAAAAAACGATAAGGGAATTATCGGCCCACGATGGTGATTCACCTTCACCAAGAGATGCGGTGGATCGTGCGGTAAGTGAATACGTAAACATCGATCCATTGAGCCTCGAGTAGAGAATCTGCGACCCGTCGGGCGACCATTGTGGCAGAGCATAACTGCCGTTGTGGTCCGTGATTCGCGTTCTCTCCTGTGTCGTGAGATCCATCATCCACAATTGATCGGCATCATCATTGTAGACAACAAATTTTCCATCCGGAGAGATCGGCGCAATATTGGAATATGTTCCCAAAGAATATTTTTTTTCTTCGCCGCCGGAAATCACAATAAGATCGTTTTCTATCGTACATCCCACCGATCCATCCCGCGCAAAACTGATCTGGCCGATTCGTGAAGACCCTCGGTGCAGCTCTGTTTTCGTATTGTTCGTCAGGTCGTACAGCACCGGTATTTGCATTCCATTTGCCTGCACTTCCTTAAAGCCGGCAAAATTTCCGTCCGGAGAGACAGTATAATAGAGTGCGCTGCCCGGCACATTTGAAAGGAGAGCAATTCCCGAATTAGATGC
>SESH01036939.1_pt1 | contig 21925 bp, 22 predicted proteins | sample 3171561 | NCBI WGS metagenome assembly SESH01 (sample SAMN10866947, study PRJNA518727) | freshwater metagenome | biome: subpolar coniferous forest; feature: holomictic lake; material: water; isolation source: holomictic Lake 442 2011 16.5 m and 2014 13 m | place: Canada: near Kenora, Ontario
CTTGATATTGACTTCGGTATGCTGATTAAAGGTTGTAGACACCATAAAAAACAACAACAACACAAAAAGCACATCGATCATAGAGATCAAGGTAATATCGACATTTTCTCTTTTTTTGCGTTGAAATTTCATCAGGAATTTTTCCGGTCTTCATGCAAAATATCGATCAGTTTTAAGGCTTCCTCTTCCATGATAACAACGTATTCATCGACCAGTCTTTCAAAGTAACGATGAAAAATCAAACTGGGAATAGCGACAGCCAAGCCTGAGGCGGTAGTAATCAACGCTACCGAAATACCGCCCGCCAAGGCTGCTGGATTTCCGGCGCCATGTAACATGAGCGAAGAAAAAATATCAATCATCCCGAAAACGGTTCCCAATAAACCCAGCAAAGGGCCAATGGCAGCAATCGTACCCAAGGTATTGAGAAAACGCTCGAGATCATGAACAACTTTGCGTCCGGTCTCTTCAATACATTCTTTCATGAATTTTCTGCCATGATGGCTATTGGCAAGGCCCGCCGCCAAAATACAACCTAAAGGCGAACTGTATCTCAGGTGCCTGAGAGCAACCTCATCCAATTTTTTTTCATGAGCCAATTTCCATACCTGGGCAACCAGTTCGGGGGGCAAGATTTTCTTTCTGCGTAAAGACCAGAAACGTTCCGCAATAATGGCCATGGCTGTGATTGAACACATAACGATTGGAACCATCATCCAACCACCGCTTTTTATAATTTCAAACACATTATTTTCCAATTAAAGTAAATCAAGGCATTCATCATGGTAGAGATGAATTTTTTAACAATGAACAATTTCCAACAGCAGACGCTATGAGCGAAGTCGGTACTAAAAATTATTTGCCCTATTTTAACCCATGACGGCTCTTTGTTGAGAATTTTCCCGACCTATCCAGAGATAAGCAATCAGCCAAGCCAGTCCACAACAAACTGCAGCCAACGAGTAAATCATTGCTGAACCTAGTGATTCCCAATAATAACCACTGTAATAACTTCCCACTATGCCACCCAAACCATAACTCAGGCTGCTATAAAGTGCCTGACCTTTGCCCTGATGTTGCTGGCCAAAATAATAATGTACCAGGTGAATAGCAGCAACATGAACCCCTCCAAACGTTGCGGCATGTAGCACTTGGGCAAAAATCATCACCCAGAAATAATCGACACACCAGGCAATAAGCAACCAGCGAATTACGCTCAGCAAAATACTGAACAGTAAAATGGCTCGCAGCGAAAAACGCGCTAACATTCGACGCATAAAAATAAACAAGATAATCTCGGCAAACACGCCTAACGCCCAAAGAAATCCGGTCAGACTGGCCGAATAGCCGTAGTGTTTTAAATAGATCGAATAAAAAACATAATAAGGCGCATGAGCAAGCTGCAACAGCATGTTAACCGCCAGAAAGGCTAAAACAGCTGGCTTTTTGATAATATGCCAGATGCCGATAGCTAGCGATTCCTGTTTGGACGCTTGAGTTATCGGCACCGTTAAGCTGACTAACCAGATTAACAGCATCAAACCACTGATCACTGCCGGAAGTATCGCCGGGGGCTGATGATCTAAAGCCCAGCCTATGCCGAGAACCGCCACAATAAAACCGATAGATCCCCACAATCTTATCTGACTGTAACGATGGGTTTCGGTTTTTAAATGGGCCAAAGTAATCGCTTCAAATTGCGGTAAAGCAGCATTCCAGAAAAAACTGAAACCTATCGTTATCCAGGCAAACCAGACATAACTGTGCGCGTATAAAAAGCCGGCAAACAATAAAGTCGTAAAAAAAGCCGCAATACGGATAATGCGGAGACTTTTTCCGGTACGATCAGCAATCCAGCCCCACAATATTGGAGCAACAATCCGTGTACCAGCGGTCAGTGCGGAAAGCTCTCCGATCTCAACCGGATTGAATCCACTGTCTTTTAAATAAAGACTCCAGTAAGGGATAAAACCGCCTACCGTTGCAAAATAAAAAAAATAAAAACCTGATAATCGCCAGTAAGGAATAGTCATTTGAATTAAGTGTATAGCTCACTAGTTGCCATGCGCTACTGCGTGAGAGTTCCTTGCAGGAGGTGCTGGGTACCGTATTTGCATTATTTATGGTACGAGCGCGCATCGGAACAAGTGAAATGATTAACTGATATTATGTAGTAAAGCCTTAATCCCGTTTACCGCGCCGAACACCGAAGCTTTTAACAGGAGGTTGCCAAAGGGACACGAGTCCCTTTGGCAACCTCCTGTTAAAAGTGAAGCGCGCAGGATGAAGCGGTAACCGGGAGGCCTTTCTTTTGGGCACTTTTCTTTGGCCACGCAAAGAAAAATATCTCGCACTCGGGTGCGAGAACCCAATTAAAAAAATCCGTCGCGATAGCGACACTAAATCTAACTAAAGTCTCATCTCAAAACAGGTAAACCTGAACTAACACCTGCATTTTGCGCCCGGTGCCGTAAAAAATGATCCATTAACACTATCGCCATCATCGCTTCGGCAATCGGTGTTGCGCGTATGCCGACACAGGGATCGTGGCGACCTTCGGTAACTACATTAATCGCTTCACCTTGCTGATTAATGCTTCTACCTGGAATCCGTAAACTGGAAGTCGGTTTTAAAGCAATACTGGCCGTGATGGTTTGGCCGCTGGAAATGCCGCCCAAAATACCGCCCGCATGGTTACTTAAAAAACCTTCGGGAGTCATTTCATCGCGAAACTGCGTTCCTTTACTATCAACACAAGCAAAACCGTCACCGATTTCTACGCCTTTCACGGCATTAATGCTCATCAACGCATGGGCCAAGTCAGCATCCAGCCGATCAAAAACCGGTTCGCCCAAGCCTGGCGGAACCAGGGTAGCGACAACTTCAATTCGCGCACCGATGGATTCACCTTCCTTGCGTAAGGCGTCCATATAGACTTCCATTTCATCGATTTTATCCACATCAGGACAGAAAAAAGGATTGCTATCGATAATCGACCAATCGACTTTTTCAATTTTAATTGGCCCCAACTGGGATAAATATCCGCGTATTTCTATGCCCGCCTGTTCCTTGAGATATTTTTTGGCGATGCCGCCTGCCGCAACACGCATCGCTGTTTCACGCGCTGAAGAACGCCCGCCACCGCGATAATCCCTAAAGCCGTATTTTTGCTGATAGGTATAGTCTGCATGGCCGGGTCTGAATGTGTCGGCAATTTTGGAATAATCTTTTGAACGTTGATCAGTATTTTCGATTAACAAACCAATCGACGTTCCAGTGGTTTTGCCTTCAAAAACACCGGATAAAATTCTGACCTCATCGGCTTCGCGCCGTTGCGTAGTATGCCTGGATGTGCCGGGCTTGCGGCGATCCAAATCTTCCTGCAAATCAGCCTCTGACAGGGCCATGCCCGGAGGACAGCCATCAACGATACAACCTATGGCAGGGCCATGACTTTCACCAAAAGAGGTGACGGTAAATAATTTTCCTATTGAATTTCCAGACATAGTTAATCTAAAGCCGTTAAAAATAATGCATTATAGTGCCTGACCTGTTCCGCAGTCAGCAGGAACACGCCATCGCCACCCCGCTCGAAATTAAGCCAGTAAAAAGGGACATCGGTAAAGCGGCTTTGCAAAGTTTCTGCACTGCTCCCGACTTCAATAATTAAAATACCTTGCTCGGTCAGATAGCGGTCGGCATCAACCAAAATTCGCAATACAAGATCCAAACCGGATTCACCGCCTTTAAAGCCCATAGCCGGTTCAGCGTGATATTCTGCGGGTAATTGCTTCCATTCTTCAAGACATACATAAGGCGGATTGCTAACGATGATGTCGTATTGAACTACAGGTAAGTTCTCGAACAAATCAGACTGATGCAAGGTTACCGCATCAGCTAATTGATGTTTGTCGACATTCAGCTTGGCAACTTCCAGGGCCTCAGTCGACAAATCCACGGCGTCCACATAGGCATCAGCAAAAGCATAAGCACAAGCGATTGCAATACAGGCGCTACCGGTACATAAATCAAGGATACGTTCGACTTGCTCTTCTTCAACCCACGGAGCGAAGCGTTGTTCGATTAATTCGGCAATTGGCGATCTGGGCACCAACACCCGCTCATCAACGTAAAAAGACAAACCGGCAAAAATAGCTTCATGGGTTAAATACGCTGCTGGTATACGTTCATTGATACGCCTGTCGATCATATCAATAACCTCCTGCCTCTCTTTTAGCGTTAACTTGCTTTGCAAATAAGTATCTGACAGATTATAAGGCTGATGTAGTGTATGTAAAACCAGCGCCGCCGCTTCATCCAGCGCGGTGGTTGTACCATGACCAAAACTCACTTCGGCCTCGGTAAAACGACTGGCGGCCCAGCGAATATAATCGCGAAGGGTTGTTAATGTAGTTAAAATTTCAGAAGACGTTGTTTTCATTGCTGGGTAAAGTATGATGACTGCAATACAGTTCGACGAGTTCACAGATTTTAAACTAAACTTTGACAGCTTGTTTGAATATTAAATAAACGAACTATGAGCCAAACCATTAACAACCTGAGCCAAAGCGCTGCAAATCTCGCTAAAAACAAACTTTTAATAGATTGTTACCGGCATATGCAAAACGATGATCTGGTCTTACCCACTATCCCGGATGTATCTTTTAAAATTCGTCGCGCCATTAATGACGATAACTCCAGCATTTCCTCTATCGCTCGCGTCGTCCAGATTGATCCGTCAATTACCGCACGCTTGATTCAAATCGCCAATAGCCCGTTCTATATTGGCCGAAAAAAGATTGAAAGCTGTCCGGAAGCCTTGACCCGATTAGGTCTTAAGTCGGCTCAAGACATTATCACATCGTTTGCGATGAAATCTGTCTTTAACGCTAAATCCGCTTTTATTCGTCAAAAAATGACCGAGTTATGGGCGCACAGCAGTTACATTGCTTCCATAAGCGCGGTTTTTGCACATAAAGTGCCGGGATTTGATCCTGATCGAGCCATGCTGGCCGGTTTGATCCATGATATTGGTATCGTGCCGATTTTAACCTATGCCGACAATCACCCAGATGTAATCGCCAATCCCAGAGATCTGGTTGAAACAGTAAAAATGTTGCGCTCTGACATCGGAGTGCAAATTGTGCGGCGCTGGGATTTTCCCAAAGACTTTGAAGATGTAGTAATTAATGCCGAAAACTGGTTTCGTAACGATCCCAGTCCTTCCAGTTATTCAGATATTGTAATGATTTCTCAGTTACACAGTTATATTGGTAAAGTTGACATCAAAAAAATCCCCAAGATAGACTCACTGCCGGCTTACAAAAAACTGGCTGGTCATTTGAATATAGATGACAGCATTAATATTCTCGATGCGGCGAAAGATGAAATTGAACATATTCGGAAAATGCTGGCTTAAGTGGACATTAACTCGCTACTCAATGCCCAAATGCCCGTAACCAACAGGAGCGTTGAAAACCTGCTAAACCTTCGAGTCGGTCAGCAACTGGATGTTAAAACTATCAGAACCGATATAACAGCCAGTACAAATGCCATTACGTTAAGTTTGGGCAATAAAAACATCTCCGTACAAAGCACTCAACCACTTACGCTAAATCCCGGACAAGCTGTAAAACTCCAGGTAATTCAAATAGCGCCGACGATAGAATTTAAAATTGTCACACCGTTGCCTGCAATAAATAGTCAGGCACCTGACTTGCGCTTAAAATTAATTTCAAACACATCTGAGAATTCGCCCCTCCCTGTTAACAAAGAACTGGCACAGCCTTTAAGCGCCGCTGATAGTAATGCAATCGCAGTAATTAAGGATCTTGCCACCAAGACAAGTTTGCCGCTCAATCAAGCCCTGGTCACAAAAATAGTCAACATAAGCGGCAGTAAAATCCTGCTACAGTTTGTAACCGCACCAACTACAACTGCGACCATAATACCATCGACAGAAACCAGTCCTAAACAAACGGGACTAATAACAATTGAGCGCTCTCAACTGCTCAACGCACCTTCAGATTTAAAAATAGGACAAAACCTGAATCTTGAAGCAATCAAAACGGGGCCTATGACAGCCTTCAAGGTTATACCGCCCCAGACTAATCTTGGCGCATCAGAGGCAAAAATAGCCGAATTTGTAAAACAGTTTCTACCGCGACATGAAGCCGCGCCTGTCTTTTTGAATCAATTAATAAAAGATCTGCCGCAGCTCATGAATAATGAAACGGTTCCCCAGGCTTTAAAGGATATTGCGGCACAAATCATCCAGAATCTACCCCCTAAAGAACAATTGGTCAGCAGTCAGGGACTTAAGCAAGCGCTGACCAATTCCGGGCTGTTTCTTGAAGCCAAATTACCGGCACAAGCTGAGTTAATCAAAGTTTTACCTCAACTCATTAAAAATGAAAGCTTACCACTTTCCATTCAACGCATAGCCATTAATGTATTGCAAAATCTGACACAAAAAGATCCTCTGCTAAACATCCCGGCCAGTCAGCCTAAACCACTTTCCACTACAGAATTAGCGGCGCTTAAGTTAAACCTTGAAAAACAAACGGCGACTAGCAATACAGCCCCGTTAGATCAGGAGGATTTTAAAGCTAATCTACTAAAATTTATTGACGCGTTAAAGCAGGAGCTTTCTGCTCAAAATGAGCTGCCACCGAATCCAGTCGAGCTGGATCTGCTCAAAAACCTACAAACTAAAACCGAAAATACCGTTGCTAAAATTGTACTCGATCAGTTAGTGTCGTTACCTAAAGAAGAGAGTACCAAGCAAGTCTGGGTCATCGACATTCCCTTTCTGGACAGACAGCGGGCCGAATCGGTCAGAATTGAAATCCAGCAGGATAAAGAAAATACACAATACGCCGGTAATAAGGATTGGTCGGTTAATATCACTATTACACCACCAGAACTCGGCACCATTCATTGCCTGGTTTCTTACAGAAATGAGGTTATCAATACTTTTTTTAAAAGCAACAGTTTTAAAACGGCTGAACTCATTAAACACAATCTCGATTATCTGAAAAACCAACTTGAAGAATCGGGACTAAAAACCGGACATCTGGATGCTCAGGATGATAATCAGAAAATACAATCAACGCATCAATTGATCAGAAAACAGTTATTTGATGATAAGGCTTAGTATTAATTGATGTTACGCAGTAGTTTTATCCACTAAAAACACAAAAGTATTATATGAAATATCTGGTTACAGCCCATCACATAATTTTTTCTTCAATTAAAACAGTATTTTAAATGATAATTGAGTAACTCAATTATCATCAGGTCAGAGTCACTCATCGCAACTTGTTCAAAGCCAGCTTCGAACTCCGGCGTGGAGTCCAAAGCTGGCTTTGGATAGAAATATTTTTAGAACTAAAGGTTGATTTGCTAAATCAATACATTATATTGATTTGTTCCATTTCTTTAGTAGACCAATTGCGATTTTTAGTCTCAAGAACTGCAAGACAACATTGAACAACCGGCCCTTTGTCTTGCCCAGTCAGGGCGTTTTAAGGCGAAATCTTCTTTACCAGGCTGTTCATCATAAGGATGACGCAATATTTCCAGCAACTCATTCACCATTGAAAAATCACCCTGCTCGGCTTTATCAATGGCCAGTTGCGCCAGGTAATTGCGTAATACATATTTGGGGTTAGCTGCATTCATTGTTTTTTGCCGTTCAGCTGTGCTGACGCCTGTACTTTGAACACGTTTAATATAGTGCCTGAGCCAATTGCCAAGTCGCACAATGTAAGCTTCGGTTAATTGGTCCGGAACATAATAAGCATCCAGCAAAGGCAACATCAACACTTCATTACTGAGCTCACTATCCATAACCAACAGCGCAAGCTTACGATAAAAAATCGTCATATCCGTTTCAACTAATTGCAATAAATCCAATAGCTCGGTATTAAATTCATTATCGATCTCTGGATCATAAACATTAAGCCCCAGCTTGGCGGCCACCATTAATTGCCAGCCTTGCTCAAAGGTCTGCTGATAAACATTAATGGCTTGTTGCAGCGGCTCAACCTGTTCTATAAGTGGATAAATTGCATTGGCCAATTGCCCGAGATTCCAGAAAGCAATTTGCGGCTGACTGCCAAAACGATAACGACGTTCAGCTGAATCAGTCGTATTAGGTGTCCAGTTGGGGTCATAATTCTCCAGCCAGCCGTATGGACCATAATCAATGGTAAGGCCAAGAATCGACATATTATCGGTATTCATAACGCCATGAACAAAACCGACCCGCTGCCAGTGCACAATCATTTCTGCGGTTCGTTGACAAACTTCTTCAAACCATGCGAGATAAACCTCAACGGAAGGTTCACCCAAATGCGGGAAATCGGTAAAAATTGTGAAATCCACCAGTTTCTTCAATAAGTTAATATCCTTTCGGGCAGCAAGAATCTGAAAACTGCCAAAACGGGTAAAGGACGGCGCAACCCTACAAACCACTGCACCCGGTTCGGCTTTGGGATTGCCGTTGTAAAACATATCCCGAATGACTTGCTCGCCAGTCAGAATAAGGCTTAACGCTCTCGTGGTCGGCACACCCAAATGATGCATTGCTTCGCTGCACAGAAACTCACGCACCGAGGAGCGTAAAACTGCCAGTCCGTCTGCATTCCGTGAATAAGGTGTTGCACCTGAACCTTTCAGTTGCAAGGTCAGATGCTCATCATTACTGTTTAAGACTTCCCCTAAATTAATAGCCCGACCGTCACCGAGTTGTCCCGCCCAATTGCCAAACTGGTGGCCGCCGTAACAGGTCGCATAACAATCCATACCCGCTAATTGACGATTACCGGCAAACACCTGTGTAAAATCAGCTGATTCACAAATTTCCCGCGTCAAGCCCAGAAGCTCTGCTACTTCATGGGAATAGGCTACGGTTTGAGGTTGTTTAACGGGCGTCGGCAGAACGCGCGAATAAGAAGCGCCATGTACCTGACGACGATTGTTAGTGATTTCTGGGTCTGCAGGTAACTCGCGCGTGAAACGATTATCGAAGATCAAGTCATCAAGGTGTGGGGTTTTAGCTTGGTAATTCATCGGCTTTGCTCTTTCACTCGCTAAAGCATCATCTTCTTTAGCGAGCTTATGATTGACATAAATGTATGAGCCTAAAACCGCTGCGACTCATTAAAATATCGTGCTTTTCGTGGAGGAAACAATATTTTTTGAGTACGTAGCGCTTAAAAATTCTCTGCCTTCGCCCGGGCTTCTTTTGCCCCGGTAAAATTTTGCTGAATTTCTCTGACATGAGCGATCAACAACCAGCAGTGTTTTTTCAGTTTATTATCCGAAGCCGCCAATAAGGCAGATTTTTTGGCGAGATCTTCCGACAAACGGGGTTTTTCCTGCTTTAATCTCAATAAAGCCAATTTATAATACAAATTTGCATTTCTTGGCTCAATTCTGATGGCTCGCTCTAGCGATGCCGCCGCCAATTCCAGATCACCTCTCTGACTGTTTTGATTCGCGGCCAAAACCAGCGCACCAACTGCAGGCGTCATTGACGCTGTAGCCTCCATGGGCTCAAATGCGGTTAATTCAGGCGAGGACACTGTTGGTGGCGGGGCAGAAAGCAGCAAGGGTTGCTCCCGTTTTGGTTCTATAACAGGAGCAATATCGGCTGGGGCAGCCGATTCCGACATTTCAGAACCCCCCGCAGGCTTGGTAGGCTCGACTGGTGGTATGCTTCCCAACGGAACCTGTTCTGCCGGTGGCAAGGAAGAAGGAATTGCCTCGGGCTTTATCACTGAAATATCTTTAAGAGGCTGAATTTTAACAACTTCATTAGAGGGAGTCTTATGTGATTTTGATTTTTTTTGCGGGCTTGCAGCAGGTTTTTGACTCTTTGCCTGACCGCCATAGATTGGCGCGGGCGGTTGTGATCCGTAAAACTCGGAGCAACCGGCAAACAAAAAGGACAAGGTACAAATTATGACTAATCGGGTAAATGACATGATTTATTAAAAAAGCTCTATATTGTCGGACTGATCTTCTTCCTGATGCGTATTTTTTATCGCCAACGCTTCATTCACTGATTTACCTTCAACGATAGCATCAAACATCAGTTTTTCTGATTCCATGGTGTAGCGGGCACGAATTAGCGTTTGAAACTGCCGCCATTCTGAGGGGTTATACAGACGATCAGGACTTTCCACCAACTCAGATAAGCCTTTTAAATTAGAGGTAACATGTTGTAAACATTGTTGCATCCGATCATAAAACTGGAAAGCAATAATCGAAGACTGAATTTTATCGGTTGTTTCGGAACAACATGCTAAGGCGTCATCTCTTATTTTACTGTTATCCAACGTCAGTAAATGATCATTAATGGCATGCATATTCTCAACAATGGCAGTAAACGACTCAGTTAAAGTATTGACCGATAGATCAGCCTCATTCAACATATCTTCTACCTGAATAGCCGATAAAATAAGCATTTTTGATGTTTCCCTTACCTGGGTCCAATCGAGATCAGGATTATAGGAGTTTGAATTAGACATGCATTAATACCCGGTAAAGATTTGTACCCATAAAGACTAAAAAACTTAATGCTCTTTAGATCTGGAGTAAGCGACCTGATGATCATTAGAGAAATTAAATAAATTATAACAAGTATACTGCCTGATAGTGTTATTTAAAATGTCAGTCTAGCCAACTGAAAACAAATATCGTCACCTCTAAGCAACGCCATAATAAAAATGCACCTAGGTTTTAACAGGGTGGAGATTTACAATACAACCACTTTATAGATTTCATTTTAGTTATATGAGCAAAAGATCGCTGTTCGTTTTATTGATAGTACTTATCTCCGGCTTAGCGGCTAGCGCCGTTTATTTAGCTCCATCGACCTTACAGAAATCGGGACTAACGCCCCCTGCAACTGTTTTTAATCGTACCGGGGAAACCGTTGCCGTCGAAAAACCCTGCTCGAATGAACATCCCGAATGGCGTGAGGCACAAGTCATTGATGGCGTAAAGATTGAAGCCTCGCCCTCCTGCGAACCTGATAACCCCTATGATATTGCTGTGTCGGTCAAAGGCACCAATAATGTCTCGATGCAAACGCTGATGCAAACTCATTTTGCACAGGACGCGTTAACGATGAGTGATGATCTGGATGGCGATGGCGACCCTGACATTATTCGCATCAAACTGGAAGTGGTGGAACTTAACGGCGCCAGTCCGGACGGCGACTTTCTGATTAACACTTTTGACATTGCTCCCGGTATTCAGCCAGGACTTTGGGTCTATGCTCCCAAATCCAGCGGCATGGCGCTTAAAAACTTCAATTCCCTGGTCGCCAATCCGTTGTTGCGCGCACCGTCCCCGGTTATTCGGGTTGAGCAGGGCGACAAAGTCTATATCACGCTGGAAAACACCCATTATTTGCCGCACACCATACATCTTCATGGCGTTGACCATTCCTGGCTAACACCCGCCGGTGACGATAATGACGGCATGGAAGAACATCCGGTGTTTCCCGGCAAAAGCCACACCTACGAAATCCAGCCCAGACATACCGGCTCAATGTATTACCATTGCCACGTACAGACCGCCCAACATTATATGATGGGCTTAAACGGCCTGTTCATTGTCGAAGAAAACAAACCCGACAATTGGGTGCAAACCTTTAATATCGGCGCTGGCCAGGTGCGTCATCCTGCGGTTGCCGTCCAAAAATATTTCAGCCAGGAATATGATTTATATTATCAATCTGTTGATAAAAAACTGGCCAAAATTATTCAGGAGGCTAACGATCCAAGACTTATCGCGCACAGGATGAGCCGTGAATACAACATGACTGAGTCCTTTGAAAACTACTTCATGCTCAACGGCCATTCTTTTCCTTACACGCTCAGAGACAGCCTGATTGTCGCCAATGAAAACGAAGATATAAAACTGCATGTGGCTAATGCCCAGCGCTCTTTAGTTGCTCTACATATTCACGGTCATAAGGCTACCATCACTGCTTATGATGGCGTCGACCAACCCGAAGCCACGCAAATAACCCGCGATGTCTTCGATATTGCTCCGGCGCAACGACTTGATTTACGTTTGCAAACCCGAAACGACGGTTTACACAGTTATGGCCCGGGTTTATGGATGTTTCATGACCATGTCCCGACCGGCACAACCACTGATGGCATGGAACCGGGCGGTAATATTGCGATACTGGCCTATAAGCCTTATCTTGATGAGCAAGGCATGCCAAAAATGCATGAGGCTTTGCTTGATCAGGTTTTTAATAAAGATTATTACGCAAAAAAACAGGCAGTATGGGGGCAAGGCGAATTCGCGCCGCTATTGGGCGAACCCGGTTTGTTAAAGCCTGATTATCTGCGACTCATCCTGTTTGGCTTGGCAACCGGTTTAGGTATTGGTCTGGTTATTTTGATGATATTGATTTATAAGCGGAAACAAAAGTCATGAAAATATTTTTGATACTCTTTTGCCTGCTGGGCTTACACTGCCAAATATCCAAAGCAGATGACTCCATGACCATGATGCATAACGGTAGCATGCAAATGGATGAAAAAGGCATGATAATGAATGCCAATACCGACAATCTGCCCAAAGATTGCCCGAAAATTTCCGGCGACGTTAACATCACCATTCATGCCGGTCAGAAGCATGCGTTAAAATTCCCTGGAAAAATGTTTGCTTTTGACAATCAGGAATGGGACGTTGCGCCCTGCTCCCGAATCAATATCACCTTTATCAATGATGACCAGATACGCCATCAATTGATGATTCATGGTTTGCCGGGCTATCTCTATCCACAGGGCATGTTTCATCTGGAACTTTACGGCCAGGGCGAATTAAAAGCTTCGTTGATTGTGCCCAGCCAGAAGAAAACTTATCTGGTGCACTGTGAAATAGCGCAACACATGGAAAAAGGCATGAAGGCGCAATTAAAAGTCGATGGTGGAGATGTAGATTTACCCAGTATTCCCGGCATCAGCAAGCCGGTTAAAGCAGATATTTATCCGGTCGACTGGCAACAGACAACTTGGGCTGTGTTGATTTTATGTATTTTGGCAGGTTGCGTGATTCCATTTTTCGTTATAAGAAAAAAATGGTAGGAATTGGATAACATTATCCCTAAATACTTCAAGGACACCATGAAACAATTGCTTTTATTTCTTACACTTTCCACCGCGATATTCATCTGCCAAAACGCCTCAGCGCGTTCACAACCGACAAAAGCTGTTCCTAAAGATTCCCTACAATGCGCTGCCTTTAGTCCTTATGTGGGCAAACTTAGTCCGGATTACGGCGCGCAACCATCCAAAGAATTAATTAATCAGCTACTCGACACTTTAGTCAAGGAAACGCCTTTTCGCTGCATCATGACTTACGGCGTGATGAATGGCTTGGAATATACTTTTGCCGCAGCGGAAGCCCGGCATCTTAAAGTCATAGCGATTATCTGGCTCGATAATGATATTGCCGTTAATTCAAAATCTATCGCCAGAGGTATCGAAGTAGCAAAAGCCTTTCCAAAAACCATTATCAAATTGAGTTGCGGTTCCGAAGTCAGAACCCGCCACAATTATGAGTTTGATGGCGAAATCACTCGTTGCATCGATGAGTTACACAAAGCAGGCGTAACTCAACCCATCACTACCATTGATACCTGGTGGGAATGGTGCAACCGGGTTTCACCTTGTCATCAAACCAATTTTGGTGCGCAAGTCGATTGGATCGGGATCAATATTTTTCCCTGGTGGGAAAACAAACATTCCGGTGTTTTTCCGTGTACGCCGGCAGAAAAAGCCGCAGATTTTCATATCGCTAGACTTGAAGATGTTCATAGGACTTATCCCGATAAGCCACTAACGCTAACTGAATTTGGTTGGCCCAATGGCCCTGAAGGTGGCACTGAAATTAACAAACGCACCCAGCAGCATTGCAGTGTTGCTGGCCAAAAAAATCAAGAGCTGGTCGTTAAATCCACTTTTAAGAAACTCACTAAAAAAGGCTGGGGCGGCGTAGTTTTTGAAGCTTTTTCGGAAAGCTGGAAACCTGGTAACGAAGGAAATTTTGGCAGTTTTTGGGGTATTTGCAAAGGTGAGGCACCCTATTCTTGCATGCGTTTTTAGGTGGATGTTGGGTTGAAAAAGTACCAACCCATTTCTATTCTTGGAAACATTAATCTATTGTCTCAGTCCATTGACAACGTTCCGAAACAACCTTAGCTGTGTTTACATTGCCAATACCTTTGGCAATTAACGCCACGACCCTATCATCGGTATCGTAACCCACATGTGCCTCAAGAGGGTTAGCGAATTTTCCCATTCCGAACGCATCAAAAACATTCGCGATGTTAATGTTGATATTTGTAACGTCAGTACATAACCTTGAATCGAGGTACTTTTCTACAAAACCATGGGGTATTGCATAACTTAATAAATCATTAGGATCACTAAAGGCAATAATGGGCATTTTAGCTAACATCCGTTGATTATATTTTTCGCCATTCGACTGACAAAAAGCAGCTTTTTGATTACTCACCTCAGGCAATTGACGACCTAACTGCAACATAGGCAATTGGTTGGACAGCATATAAACCGGAATTACCTTATCCTTTAGGGCCTGAGTAAAATCTGGATCTCGCGTATACAGCAAGGAAGCAATACGTTGCATGCCATCAATAGTGATGCGACTACCCAGGCTGTGTGAAATAAACGAATACTGGTCAATCTTTGTATTCTCTGCCGCCGTATCATCATTAAATGAACAGGCTTGAGAAACATCATCGGGTAATTCATTCCACTTGCTTTTAGTCATCCAGCAGAAAGATTGACCAAAAGAAACCAGTATATCTTCCCGACTTTCTCCCAAATAAATAATGGGATCAGGACTGGTATCGTTGGAAAACTTCTTCATCAAATTATTGACTTCAGCTCTGCGAAACGAATATTCACCCGAATTATCATAAGCCAACACCTCTTTTTGCTTGGCAGTAATTACAGACCAGGTTAATTCATAAAACAGTAATTCTTTAACCCTGTCTTTGCTTAATAATCGGGTAATTCTTAAATTACCCAAATTTTTAGTCGTATCAATTCGACTTGTTAGTGTAATATTTTTGACCTGCGCGGCCATTGCAGTGAGGTCCAGTTCCTTGGCGAGTTTTTCCAGGAATTGAGTGGTATAACCCGGTAAATGATCCCCTACCCCATGAACCATCAGGACCTTCATTTTACCAGGCTTATTGCCCAGAAAAGGCGAGAGTCCTTTAAATGGCTTGCCCCGAATTTCACATAGGCGCGTATCGACAGCCTGCTGTTTTTCAAGAAAAGCTTCTGCTATGCCTTTGCCAAAACTGGCGCAGCCGCTTAGCAATATGATAATGACAAGCAACAAGCTGATTTTGAGACTGCTTTTCATAAGTAACTTTATAGCTCAGGCTTTATGGCTGTCACCAGCGCATTGACTTCACGTCGATTAGTAAGATTGATTTGCGAGAATCCGGCTGCACTTAGCTCAGCTAATGCTACCGCTTCACGCATAATATGATTTTCTGATTCATCGCTAAATAAATGAACGATCCAATGCTCCATGACATCCAATTTATCAAGCTGAGGCAAAACCTTAAAATAGCCGCTGACTTCGTTTTGTATGAGGCGAATCTGTTTATCAAGATCGTCCAAAGCATAGCGATCACCATTAATAAATTGCCCTCCAGGTTTTAATATTCTATAAATTTCCTGTATGACTTCTTTACGATAAATATTTAAAAAATTATGTAAGGTATAAGCAGTAGCCACTATTTCGACGCTGCTAGTCGCTATGTTTTTTAGTGCCGTCAACGCATCATCACCACAAAATGCCAACCTTTCTTGCTTAACCCATTCATCCAGATGTTGTTTGGCTTGCTTCTGCATGACGGGTTCGTTATCAATACTTAAGATATTAAATTTATCAGATGCTGATAATAACGCCAGGGTTGTAATTCCAGTACCACCACCTAACTCTACAACATTAACATTTTCAGTTGCTTGCACAGCATAATCTGCAGCCGCAAGACCAACAAGTTGGCTCATTTGGGTTGCTAACGGGCAGATTAAATTGAGTAACTCATAATCTTGGCCAATAACGCCAGAAAAAATCGCATCAAAAGGTATTTTCTCAGTCATCATAATTTAGCTTGTTGTTTGCTTTCAAAGGCAGCAAGTTGTTCAGCCGTTGCTTCGGTTTGAAATTTATCCTTCCACTCGCTATAAGGCATACCATAAACCACTTCTCTGGCTTGATCGTAATCCATCGTTATGCCCTGCTCTAGTGCTTCGGTGAGATACCATTTAGCAAGACAGTTTCTGCAAAAGTCTGCTAATATCATTAAATCGATATTTTGAACGTCGGTGTTTTTCTGCAAATGACTGATCAAGCTTCTGAACGCCGCTGCTTCTAATTGTGTTTGAGAATTTTTATCCACAGATTTACTCCAAAATAATGTTTATTCTAGCAGAAATAGCTATTCAAGCATGTACATTACAGACTAAAAATTTTACAATGAACTGTTGCAAAATTTGCGTAATCACTCGCTGTAGATATGAGAATCCATAGTTCATCATTAATTTTTTCGCCGACAAACCTTAATCAGAAAACTGACAGGAATAATAGTAAGCAAAATAATGAGCTAAATAACGCAAAGCAGGCAGCTGGCAAATCCGCAAATCAGCCGTCTTCACCAGATGAAATCAAACAAACACTAAAAAATACCGGTATAGAGGTTGATTTTACAAATAACAGCCTCATTAAACCCACTGACTCGCGAACCTTAAGAGCCCTTTCTGCTTACACACGAGAATTTAATGCTCCATTGCAAGATCAACGTACTCAATTGATTACAGGTATAGATTTTTACGCCTGATCACCCTTACCCTAAGTTAATATGAAACAGCTTTTCGAATTTTTCCCTATACTTTTATTTTTTATTGCGTTTAAAGTTTACGATATTTACGTGGCGACTGCTGTTGTCATTGCGGCAACTATTATTCAGGTAGCTTTCGCCTGGTTTAAATACCGCAAGGTTGAAACCATGCAATGGATCACGCTGGGACTGGTTGTCGTCATGGGCGGTGCGACCTTATATTTGCAGGATGAACAATTTATCAAATGGAAATTATCAATTATAGAGTGGCTATTTGGGATTGCGTTTTTGGGCAGTCAGTTCATTGGCAAAAAAACCTTTATTGAAAAAATGTTGTCCGGTAGTCTGACCTTACCGATTTTGATCTGGAAACGTTTAAATACCTTATGGGCTTGTTTTTTCATCAGTGTGGGCTTTATAAACCTGTATGTGATGTACAATTACAACACTGAAGATTGGGTAACCTTTAAAACTTTTGGCGTACCGGCTTTAATGGTTGTTTTTATTTTTGTGCAAATGATTTTTTTATATAAGTACGTACCTGATACAGAGGAATAACTCATGCTGTACGCCATTATCAGTGAAGATATTGCTAATAGCCTGGAAAAACGCCTGATAGCTCGTCCCGAGCATATCAAAAGATTACAGAAATTACAGGATGCTGGACGACTGGTCTTGGCCGGTCCGCATCCTTCAATTGACAGTGAAAATCCGGGAGTCGCCGGATTTAGCGGCAGTTTGGTAGTTGCCGAGTTTGAAAGCTTAACTGACGCTCAACATTGGGCAGACGTTGATCCTTACATTGAAGCCGGGGTATATGCCCAGGTTATCGTTAAACCATTTAAAAAGGTCTTTCCACAATGACATCCGAGTTAATTAAACAACTGTTAAACGATGCTTTCAAACCTGAGCTTCTAGAAATCATTGATAACAGTGCCGCTCATGCCGGCCATGCCGGCGCTCGTAGTGGCGGCGGTCATTATCATGTCACCATCGTCGCTGAAAGTTTTGAAGGGAAATCTTTAGTTCAGCGGCATCAGCTTGTTTATAACGCGCTGGGCGATATGATGAAACAACAAATTCATGCCTTAGGCATTAATGCTCTCTCACCCTCTGAAGAAACTAAAGGAAGTTTATAAATGAAACAGAAATTTATCCCCTTACTTATTGTCGGTACTGCATTGCTTGCCGGTTGTGATAAACCAACTACAACTACTGGCAGCACATCTACTACTACTCCTGCTGCCAACGTTGCTCCAATAGTTGATAAAGCCGATGCAATTGCTGTTGTAAACGGCCAATATATTCCCAAATCTTCCCTGGCCGCATTGGAAAAAGAAGTTTCCGAGCGTAGCCACGGTCAAAATTTTCCAAAAGAAAAACTGATTGAAGAACTGATTCAACGTGAATTACTGGTTCAGGATGCAACACAAAAGAAACTTGAAAACTCACCTGAATTACTTGCACAGTTAGAAACTGCTAAAAAAGCTTTATTGACACAAGCGGATTTGCAAAACTTCATCAAAGCCAACCCTGTAACTGAAGCCGAAATCAAAGCTGAATATGACAGCAAAATTAACGCTGAAAAGGGTACTGAATATAAAGCGAGCCATATCCTGGTTAAAACTGAAGATGAAGCCAAAAAATTGATCGCTGAATTGGATAAAGGCGCAGAATTTGGCAAATTAGCCAACAAAAATTCTCTGGATGCTAAAGAATCGCAAAACGGCGGTGATTTAGGTTGGTTTTCTGCAGGCCAAATGGTTGCTCCTTTCTCTGAAGCAGTCGCTACATTGGAAAAAGGCAAATACACCAAAGTTCCTGTTAAAACACAGTTTGGTTATCATGTGATTTTAAAAGAAGATTCCCGTCCGTTAACACCTCCACCTTTGGAAGCTGTTAAAGAACAACTGACACCTTTCCTGCAACGTAAAAAAGTTCAGGATATGATTGAAACCTTGCGTAAACAAGCCAAGGTAGAGATTCTGGTTCCGTTAACTGACGAAAAACCTAAAACTGATGCTGCGCCTGTTGCCCAAGAGCAACCTGCAGCACCTGCAGAAGCAGCCACACCAGCAGCTGAACCAGCTAAAGCAGCAGAAGGCGCTACAACAACTCAAGCGGTCGAAGAAAAACCGGCTGTTGTTACTGAACCTGCCAAAGTAGCTGAACCCGCAACTGCGGCACCTGCTGCTGAACCTAAAAAATAATTTTTAATTAACAATTAATTATTTATTCTAACGCCAGGCAACTTAAATTATTTTGAGTTGCCTGGCGTATTAAGTAATAATCTTCCGCGCTTCTGAATTAACCGCTCCAAAAAATTCCGTTTTAATCATTAACCAAACAGTTATTCCCAAATAATAATGGGGTACACATGTTAATTAAAAAATGAATTGCAAGACGACCCCGGAAGCTATTTATCTATTAAAAAACAGCCCCTCAACCCGCTTTCTGGCCCATGGCGTTTTTCTTAAAAACTTCAAACTCGATTTGATGCTGGGCTCATGATTAAAACATCTTATGTCGATTAATCTACCCAGTTCATTCCAGCCATAAGTAGCAACCAACTCTGTCAGCAACGCTTCCAGAGTAATACCATGCAAAGGATTTTCAGGTTGTTTTTCAGTCATAATTTCGCTAACCATTAATCTTCACCCTCGTAACGACGACGTATGGCTTCATCTCTGGCATCATTAATTTCGCGCATGACACTACTAACATCAGCCTTTTTACTGCTACCCTGAAAACGGCCGGTCAAAACAACATCAATGTTCAACTCACCACTTTCATAGAGCTTCCAAATTTCTTTACCATATTGAGTTAGCAGTAACTCAGGAGCAAAGCGGCCAAAGTAATCGGCCAAATTAGCCACATCGCGCTCCAGCATCCGGGCAGCATTATTATTAGCCGCTGCATCAACGGCTTGGGGTAAATCAATAATAACAGGGCCGTCAGCATCAACTAATATATTGTATTCGGAAAGATCGCCATGTACCAATCCGGCGCAAAGCATTCTGACGACTTCCTTTATAAGTAAACCATGATAGTCCAGCGCCTGTTCGTGGCTGAGGACAAGGTCGTTAAGTCTTGGCGCGGCGCTACCGTGTTCATCGGTAACCAACTCCATCAACAAAACGCCTTCGACAAAATTATAAGGCTTGGGAACCCTGACGCCTGCTGCTGCAAGACGATATAAAGCGTCAACTTCGGCATTTTGCCAAACCTCTTCTTGCTGCTGACGGCCGAACCGAGAATTTTTCTCCATGGCCCGAGCTTGACGAGTATTTCTTACCTTACGTCCTTCCTGATATTGAGCCTGCTTATGAAAACCGCGTTTATTAACATCTTTATAAACTTTCGCGCAACGAATCTCACCTTCAGACAAAACAACATAAACAGAGGCCTCTTTTCCACTCTTTAGCGGACGAAGCACCTCGTCAACCAAACCATCCCGCACCAAGGGTTCAATACTTTTTGGAGTTTTCATAACAGCCCTTATACATTTCCTTGATAAATATTTGTAATATTCGTGCCTTTTGCATTGATATAGACTCTGACCCGGTGTTATTTATTGAAATTTTAGTATATTTGTAAGGATTCGGCAGATTCTAACAATATAGCAAGGTAAACCTTTAACTGACCAATATAGAGTTTCTTTTATATCTAATTATTTTTTAACCAGTTCAAAACGCCCAATCCAGCAACATAACCACTGGCAAAGCAACCTGTTAATAAATAGCCACCGGTTGGCGCTTCCCAATCCAGCATTTCACCTGCACAAAAAACGCCGGGCATCGACCGTAACATTAATTGCGCATCAAGCGCTTCAAAATTAACACCACCGGCACTACTGATGGCTTCATCAATGGGTCTTGGTGCAAGCAACTTAATCGGCATAGCTTTTATCGTATCGCAAATACGAACAGGATCAGAAAACTCTTCCTTAAACAATACTTCCCTGAGCAAACCAGCTTTTACACCGTCAACACCAATACGCTTACGTAAATGATTTCCCATGGAATTTTTTCCTCGCGCCATGGAAAGCCTGTCTATCAAAAACTGTTTATCCCTATCAGGAGCAAGATCCAGATAAATCATGGCCGCCCCGGTTCCTATAATCTGTTCCCTTAATAGGGCCGACATCTTATAAATCAAACTCCCCTCGACACCTTGAGCGGTCACAATCAATTCTCCCGACTCAGAAAAGCGGGTGTCTGAAGAATCGATAAATGAAGCCACTACTGATTTTAATGGCTGGCCAGCAAAACGACTTCGGAAAACATCACTCCATCCAACATCAAAGCCACAATTAGATGGCTTTAAGGGCGTAACCGAAATTCCACGCTCAGCTAACATGGGTACCCAAGCACCATTAGAACCAAGCCTTGCCCAACTAGCACCACCCAAAGCCAAAACAACAGTTTCTGCACGAATTTTTTTTTCACCATCCGGCGTTAAAAAACGCAACAAACCGTCATCCCAGCCCAGCCATTGATGACGCATATTAAAACTAACGCCATTTTCACGCAATCTATGCAGCCATTTACGCAGCAAGGGTGCCGCCTTCATATCAACGGGGAATACCTTGCCTGAAGAGCCGATAAAAGTCTCAAAACCCAAAACTTTTAGCCAATCCCTTATAGACTCAGGACCAAAAACTTCCAGCATCGGTTTTATATAAGATTGACGGCTACCGTAGCGAGACAAAAAACCATCAAAAGATTCAGAATGGGTAATGTTCATTCCGCCTTTTCCTGCCAACAAAAATTTTCGTCCTACAGAAGGCATAGCATCATAAAGATCAACCTTAAAACCTGCCTGACTCAATACTTCTGCAGCCATCAGTCCAGCCGGGCCACCGCCGATTATAGCAACTGTTGAATTGCCATGTGTTACCGCCAATGATTTCAGTATCATAGCCCTCCCGATCCTGACCCTATTAAACCGTCAATATAGATAGTAAGAGCATGCCTGCCTACCAAAAAGACCCATTATACAATACCA
>SESH01062227.1_pt1 | contig 21923 bp, 7 predicted proteins | sample 3171561 | NCBI WGS metagenome assembly SESH01 (sample SAMN10866947, study PRJNA518727) | freshwater metagenome | biome: subpolar coniferous forest; feature: holomictic lake; material: water; isolation source: holomictic Lake 442 2011 16.5 m and 2014 13 m | place: Canada: near Kenora, Ontario
TGCACGCCCACATTAATCTCTCTGCGCTCTCTGCGACCTCCTGTAAATCATCGGGGGAGAATGGGTCTTTATGAGCGAACCCACCAAAGCCGTATTCTTAAGCTACGCTCGTGAAGATACCGAGGCGGCCCGCCTTCGTTCCTGCGGAACTGCGGCGAGGCAAACGGAGGAGATTTGGACATGAGTGAGACAAGCAAAGCTGTTTTTCTGTCGTATGCGCGTGATGACGCGGCGGCGGCGCGGCGCATCGCCGAGGCACTGCGTGCTTCAGGTCTCGAGGTGTGGTTCGATGAAAACGAGCTGCGCGGCGGCGATGCCTGGGACGCGAAGATCCGGAAGCAAATCGACGCCTGCTCGCTCTTCCTCCCCATCATCTCGGTGCATACGCAAGAGCGCAGCAAAGGCTACTTTCGGCTCGAGTGGAAACTAGCGGTGGACCAGACGCACCTGCTCGCCGAGGGGGTGCCGTTCATCGCCCCGGTGGTCGTCGACGATACGAAGGAAGCCGACGCCGTCGTGCCGCCGGAATTCATGAAGGTGCAGTGGACACGGCTGCCGGGGGCACTGCCCACGCCGCAGTTTGTGGAGCAGGTGAAGAGGTTGTTGAACGGGGAGGCAAAGGCCCAGAGGTCAGAGGTCAGGGGGCAGGGGTCAGAGGACAGAGGTCAGAGGACAGAGGTCAGTCCGGCGTCGCCCAAGTCCGCCGTGCCCGGCTGGATGTGGGGAGTTCTCGGCGTGGTTTTAGTCGGAGTCGCCGTCGGCGTGGTTCTGCTGCGCCAACCCGTCCCGACTCCTCCCGTAGCGGCGAGCGCCAGCGAGCCGAAGCCCGCGGCAGCCAACCCATCACCTCTCACCCATAACCCGGAACCAGCAGCAGTTCCCGCCGCGGCCAAATCCATCGCCGTGCTCCCGTTCGCTAACATGAGCGAGGACAAGGACAGCTCATTCTTCGCCGACGGCATGCACGAGGACATTCTGACGAATCTCGCGGTGATCCGTGATCTGCGGGTGACCTCCCGTACCTCGGTGATGGAGTATCGGGGCACCACGAAGAAAATCCGCCAGATTGCGTCGGAACTGGGTGTCGCCTACGTGCTCGAAGGCAGTGTCCGCCGCGCCGGCAACAAAGTGCGCGTCACCGGCCAGCTCATCAACGCCCGCACCGACGAGCACATCTGGGCCAAGTCCTACGATCGCGACCTGACCGACATCTTCGCCATCCAATCCGAGCTCTCGCAGGCCATCGCCGCCGCCCTCTCCGCCGCCCTCTCGCCGCAGGAAATATCCCTGATGGAGAACCGCCCGACCACCAGCCTCGCCGCCTACGATCTCTTTTTGAAGGCGCGGGTGTGGGATCAGGGTTATGATCACCAATCCTCCCGGGCGCAGGTGGAGCAGTGGCTGCTCGAGGCCGTGACCCTAGATCCGGCCTTCGCCCAGGCCTGGGCTTTGCTTAGTTCGGTTCACGTCTATGCTTATAGCGGCAGCGAGGACAGCTCCCCGGAACGTCTCGCGCAGGCCAAGGCCGCCATCGAGACCGCCGTCCGCCTTGCGCCCGGCGATCCGGTGGTCATCGAGAGCCAAGGCGGCTATTATTATCACGGTTTCAAGGATTATGCGCAGGCCGCAGTGCACTACCGGCGACTGTTGTTGCTCAATCCCAATTCGGCCATCGCGTATGGGCAGCTCGGGTTCCTGGAGCGCCGGCAAGGGCGGTGGCAAGAGGCGCTGGACTACATTCGAAAATCCGTGCAGCTCGACCCGCGCAATCAGGTCATGGCTTGGGAGGTGGGCGACGCCCTCCGCGATCTGCGGCGCTACGACGAGGCCGTGACCGCCTTCCGTTACGCGACGGGAATCGCGCCGGACAATTTGTATATAGCGATTGAGGAACCCGGGGTTGCCTTCAACGCCCGCGGCTCAACGCGTGAGGTTGACGCCTGGCTGGCGCAGACCAAGCCCACGGCGGCAAATTCCAACCAACTGCTGGCCCTCCGCCTGGAATGGGCCCACCGGTGTGGGGATTACTCGACGGTCGTCCGGATTAACCAGCAACATCCCTATCTGGACACCGCTGCTGAAACACGCTGGGGGCAGGACGTGAATGCCGTCATTGGCCTGGTCGGCCACAATGAACTCGCCGCGGCCCGCACTCGGGCGCAACAGCTCATACCCGAACTTAACGCCCTCGTCGAAAAGCAAGCCTCCAACTTCCAGGTCTGGAAGGGACTCGCCTACCTCTACGCCTTTACCGACGATCGGGAGTCCGCTTTGCGCTGTGCGAACCGGATGAAGGCACTGCTGCCCGAGACGGTCGATGCCAAGATAGGCCCGTCCCTTAGTCTCGCCTATGCCCAGATCCTGGCATGGACCGGCGACAAGGACGGCGCGCTCGCCGAACTCGCCCGCCTGCTGCGCACCCCGCGGGGAGCCAATGTTTACACCGCCCGCTTCGCCGTGGGCTGGCTGCCCCTGCGCGGCGACCCGCGCTTCGAGGCGCTGCTCGCCGACCCGAAGAACAACGAACCCCTCCTCATGAAATGAGCGTTGCGGAAAACAAAGCCGTCTTTCTGAGCTACGCCCGTGAGGACACGGACGCGGCGCGGCGCATCGCCGAGGCGCTGCGGGGCTTCGGCATCGAGGTGTGGTTCGACCAGAGCGAGCTGAGGGGAGGGGACCAGTGGGACGCGAAGATCCGCCGGCAAATCAAGGAATGCGCGTTGTTTGTTCCGGTCATTTCCCAGCAAACCGAGGCGCGCGCCGAAGGCTATTTCCGTCGCGAATGGAAAATCGCCATCGATCGCACGCAGGATATGGGCAGCAACCGGGCCTTCATCGTGCCGGTCGTCATCGACGGCACCACGGAAGCGGGCGCCGACGTCCCGGAGGAATTCATGCGGTACCAGTGGGCCCGGTTGGCGAACGGCGAGCCGACGCCAGAATTTGTCGCCCAGGTGAAGCGGTTGCTCGAAGCGCCCCGAAAGCCCACCCTCAAGGCCGAGCACGCCCGACCGCCGACTTTGCCGCCGTATCTGAAGCAGGCCGGCCAGAAAACAGAGGACAGAGGACAGAGGGCAGAGGTCAGTCGAGACGGGGCCAAACCCGCGGTTCCTGGCTGGATGTGGGCTGTGCTCGGGGTAATCCTCATCGGCGTTGCCGTCGGCGTCGTGCTGCTTCGCCCGTCCGCAACGACTCCTACCGTAGCAGCGAACGCCCGCGAGCCGAAGGCGGCGCCCACCGCTCCAGCAGTTAGCGACAAATCCATTGCAGTCCTCCCATTTGCGAACATGAGCGAGGATCAGGCTGCCAGCGCATTTTTCGCGGATGGGGTGCACGAGGACCTGCTGACGAATCTCTCCTTCATCAAGGACCTGCGGGTCGTCTCCCGCACCTCGGTCATGCAGTATCGCAACACAACCAAGACGATCAGCCAGATCGCGGCGGAGCTGAAGGTCGCCTACGTGCTCGAGGGCAGCGTGCGCCGCGCGGGCAGTAAGGTGCGCGTCACCGGTCAGCTCATCCGCGCCGCGACCGACGAGCACGTCTGGGCCAACAACTACGACCGCGATATTTCTGATGTGTTTTCAATCCAGGCCGAGCTCTCTAAATCCATCGCCGGTGCCCTGCAGTCCGCGCTCTCGCCGGAGACGACGGCGCTGCTCGAGCGCAAGCCGACCAATAATCCTGCCGCCTACGATGCCTACCTGCGCGCGCGGCAAATGAACAACTCCGCGCAATACTCCACCTCGCAAGACATGGTCTTGCTCTTGCACCGCGCCTTGGAACTCGACCCGAATTTCGCCGCGGCCTGGGCGGAGCTCGCCACGCGCGAGTCATTCACCTTCTTCAAGACCGTGCGAACTCCGGAACAGCTGGCGCGGGCCAAGGCCGCCATCGATCGCGCCCTGCAGCTTGCTCCCGATGATCCGGCGGTCGTCGCGGGCTTGGGGGACTATTACTATTACGGCCATCGCGACTATGCGCGGGCGACCGAGCAATACCTGCGCCTCGCCCAGTTGCGCCCCAATGACGCCCGCGTTTACAGCTCACTCGCGCGCATCCAGCGCCGCCAAGGACGGATGCCTGATGCCCTCCCCAATTTTCTGCGCGCTGCCGAACTCGATCCACAAACCGCGGTCTTCGAATCCGATTATCTCTACTGTCTGTTCGGCTGCCGAAAATACCCCGAATTTGAGGCGCGTATCGGACGGTTTCTACAGTCCAACCTCGACGATCTCTACGTGCGGGTCTTCAGCGCCCTGATCGCGTATGCGGCCCATGGCTCCACCATTCAGATGCAGGAGTTTGCCGCCCGCATCGTCCCGACTTCCAACCGTCCCGAGCACCATTACAGCCAACTCGAAATCGCCCGCGCCGCGGCCAACTGGGCCGAGGCCATCCGGCTGGATAGCAAGCAACGCTACTTTGACAGCGACGACGACACTCCGCGATTTCTGCAAGATGTGACGGCCGCTGCCACCTTCGCCGAGGCGGGCGAGACCGCCGCTTGCCGCGCCCGCGCCACCGAAGCACTCGGATCCATGCAAGCCCTGTTGGGTGAACAGCCGCTCAACGCGCAACTATGGGCCGCGCTCAGCTTTGCGCACGGCCTGCTCGGCCACCATAGAGAGGCCGTCGAGTGCGGGACAAAGGCCCGCGAGCTGCTCCCCGAATCGCGCGACGCCATGAGCGGTGCAGCCATCTCCGCCCTCTGCGCCTCGGCTCTCGCTTACGTCGGCGAGAAGGACCAGGCACTCGCGGAGTTTGAGCGCCTCCTGCGCGTGCCCTTCGGCACGAATGCAATCCTGGATCGCGGCATCTGGTCCGGTTCTTGGAAACCCCTGCGTGACGACCCGCGTTTTCAAAAGCTCCTCAATGACCCGAAGAACAATGCGCCGCTGTTCTGAGGTGGGACCGAACGCTCAACGCTAAACTATTAACACTCTAGTGAACGAACCCCGACCAAGGCATTTTACCACGGATCAGCCGTCGCCTGGCTATGGCCCGACATGTTTCCACGGATCAAGGCAGGATCATTTTTGTGTCTCTTTGTGCCTTTTCGTGGCTAAAAATTCCGGGATCGAATTCCTGACATGAGCGAACCCACCAAAGCTGTCTTTCTCTCCTACGCCCGCGAGGACACCGAAGCCGCCCGGCGCATCGCTGAGGCCTTGCGTGGCTTTGGCGTCGAGGTCTGGTTCGACCAGAGCGAGCTGCGGGGCGGCGACTCCTGGGATGCCAAGATCAAGAAGCAGATTCGCGAATGCGCCCTGTTTCTGCCTCTGGTGTCGGCCCAGACCCAGGAGCGCACCGAGGGCTACTTCCGCCGCGAGTGGTTGCTGGCCGTCGAGCGCACGCGCGACATGGCCCATGGCCGCGCCTTCATTGTGCCGGTCGTCATCGACGATACCCCCGAGGCGGAGGCATCCGTGCCGGAGGAATTCATGCGCTACCAGTGGACGCGGCTGACGAGCGGTGAGCCGACCCCGGAATTCGTCGCGCAAGTGAAGCGCCTGCTGGACGGCCCCAAGAAGCCCACCCTCAAAGCCGAGCACGCCCGCCCGCCGACTTTGCCGCCGTACCTGAAGCAGGCGGCCCAGAAAACAGAGGACAGGGGACAGAAGACAGAAGATGGTCAGGCCGGGCGCAAACGCGCCATCCCTAGCTGGATGTGGGGCGTAGTCGGCGTGGTCCTGATTGGGGTCGCCATTGGCGTCGTGCTGTTGCGCCAGACCGCACCGACTCCTCCCGTAGCGGCGAGCCCCAGCGAGCCGAAGCCGGTGCCCGCCAACCCCTCGCCCCAAGCTTCCGGTCTCCCGGCCCGCCCTGAGCCTGCCGAACGGACTCCCGCCGCCGACAAATCCATCGCCGTCCTGCCGTTCACGAACATGAGCGAGGACAAGGACAGCGGGTATTTCGCCGACGGCATCCACGAGGACATCCTGACCAATCTCTCCAACATCGGCGAGCTGCGCGTGGTCTCGCGCACCTCGGTCATGCAATATCGGGCCACGACCAAGCCGGTGCCCCAGATCGCGCGTGAGCTGGGCGTCGCCTATCTGCTGGAGGGCAGTGTGCGCCGGGCCGGCAACAAGGTGCGGGTCACCGGCCAGTTGATCCGGGCCGGTTCCGACCAGCATCTCTGGGCCAAGTCGTATGACCGCGACCTCACCGACGTGTTCGCCATCCAGGCCGAACTGGCCAAGGAGATCGCCGGGGCGCTCTCCGCCGCGCTCTCGCCGCAGGAAAAGGCACGGCTAGACCATGCGCCGACCACCAATCCCGCCGCCTACGACCTGGTGTTGCGCGCCCGCCAGATCGACCGCAATGGCAACGACACCCGGCAGGAACTGGAAACACAGGAGGCGATGCTGCAAAGCGCCGTAGCGCTCGATCCCGCCTACGCCAGCGCCTGGGCCGCCCTCGGTTCGGTGAACTCCCAGATGATCTTCAACGCCCTCGACACCTCGGAGGCCCGGCTGGCCAAGGCCAAGGCGGCCATCGACCGGGCCCGCCAGCTGGAGCCCGACAGCTTAGAGGTCCTGGCCGGCATCGTCACCTATTACTACTATGCGCTGCGGGATTATCCCACCGCCTTGGAGCAGATCGGGCGGATCACCCGGCAGTGGCCCAAAAACTACTTCGGGCCTTTCCTGACCGGGCTTATCCAGCGGCGGCAGGGTCAATGGGTCGAGTCGCTGGCCAACCTGCGGCTCGCGGCGGAGCTTGATCCCGGGTCGGCGGAGATCGCGCGCAACCTGATGATTTCGCTCGGGTCGATGCGGCGCTACCCGGAGGCGATCGTCGAGCAGGAGCGCCGCGTGCGGCTGCTGCCCGAGTCCCTGCGCGAGTCCTTCGAGGTGGCGCGATTGAAGTATTTCCTGAACGGCTCGAGCAAGGAAGGTGATGGGCTTCTGGCCGGGCTCATTGCCGCGCGGGCCGACCCGGCGCTGGCGGCCGGATACCGCAAGTTGTGGGCCGCGATGAAGGGCGACTTGGCGGCCGTGCAGGCGCTCAATCGCGAATACCCGGAAGCTTGGGCGCCCGGCCTCGGCAGCGGCGGCGGCTCCCCCGCGGAGTATGCGTTGAATAACGCGGTCGTCATGGCGGCGCAGGGCGACCTGGCCGGCGCCCGGAAGCGCATCGAAAAACATGCCGCCGAGCTCCGCGCCCGCCTAGTCAACGAGTCCCGGAACACGGTGGTCTTGGCGCAACTGGCTCAGATCGAGGCTCTGCTGGGTCACACGGCGGAGGCGCTAGCCGCCGCGCAGCAAGCGCGGGCGATCATGCCGGAATCCCTCGATCCGCTTTCGGGCCGCGGGCCGCATCAGGCCCTGGCTTTTGTGCTGGCGTGGAACGGAGACAAAGAAGCGGCCTGTGCCGAACTGCGGCAACTCCTCGCCACCGGTAGCCAGCCCAACGTCCATGTGCTGAAAACCGGCCCGACCTTCTTCCCGCTGAAGGGCTATCCCGCCTTCGAGGCCATCCTCAACGACCCGAAGAACAACGCGCCGCTGTTCTGAGGAACTGCGAACGCTTAACGCCCTATGATCATCCAACACACCCCGGCGCGGAGCGCCACCCCTCTCCAGAGGGGACCCAATCCTTGGCCAAATGGCCTTGGATCCCCTCTCGAGAGGGGTGCCCGCAGGGTGGGGTGTGTGATTGGGTACGACTCACCCTGCCTTCAGGATTTCCCTTTTCGTGTCTCTTCGTGCCTTTTTGTGGCTAAATCCGATTGCTGTTTCCCCTCTCTTCACCTCCTTCGCCCATGAATCCAGAAACCGCCGCCGCCACCTCCACCGCTGTGCCGTTCAACGACGACGTCTGGGACGATCTCCTCAACTACATCGAGGAGAAGCGCGTCATCCCCATCGTCGGGCCCGAGCTCCTCAAGGTCGAGACCGAGACCGGCCCGCGGCTGCTGCAGGAGTGGCTCGCCGAAAAACTCGCTGCCCGGCTTGGCGTTGATCCCTCACCCCTGAGCAAGCCGCTGCTGCTGAATGATGTCGTCTGCAGCTACCTGACCGGCCACGGCCGGCGCGAGGAGGCCTACACTCGCCTGCGCACCATCATGCGCGAATCGACCTTCCAGCCGCCGCTCCCGCTCCGGCAGCTGGCGGAGATCACCGACTTCAACCTCTACGTGTCGATGACCTTCGACCCGCTGCTGGAGCAGGCGGTCAACCAGGTGCGCTTCGGCGGCGCGGCCAACACTGAGGTTATCGCCTACGCCCCCAACCGCGTGGTGGACCTGCCGGTGGAGCGGGATGACCTGCAGCGTCCCGTCGTCTACCACCTGCTCGGCCGGCTGTCCGCCTCTCCGACCTATGTCATCTCCGACGAGGACATGCTGGAGTTCGTCTGCGCCCTGCAGAGCGAGCATCTGACTCCGGAGAAGCTCTTCCACGCGCTGGAACACAACCATCTGCTGATCATCGGCAGCGATTTTTCCAACTGGCTGGCGCGGCTGTTCCTGCGCATGACCAAGCGCCGCCGGCTCTCCGACCCGCGCGACGTCGGCGAAATTGTGGCAGACAACCACAGCCTGACGGATGTGCGGCTCGTGTCGTTTTTGCAGCAGGTGAGCGTGCGCACGAGGATGTTTTCCGGGGCGGAGGAGTTCGTGGCCGAGCTGCACCGCCGCTGGATGGCGCGCCGCGGCGGCAGCGCCCCGGCCGCCGGGGCAGGGGTGGGGCAGCTGCAGCGGTTTTTGCCGCCGGCCCGCGAGATGCCGGAGTCGGCCGTGTTCATCAGCTACGCCCGGGAGGACCTGGCCGCCGTGCAGAAGCTCAAGGCCGGGCTCGACGCCGCCGGCATCACCACGTGGTTCGACATGGACCGGCTCGAGAGCGGCGACGACTACGACCGCAAGATCCGGAGCAACATCGCACGATGCTCGTTCTTCGTGCCGGTGATCTCGGCCACGACGCAGCGGCGGCACGAAGGCTATTTCCGCCGCGAGTGGAGCGACGCTGTGGACCGCACGCGCGGCATGGCGGACGGCGCCGTGTTCATTTTGCCGGTATGCATCGACGACACCACGGAAGGGGAGGCGATCGCCCCGGAAAAGTTCAAGGCCGTGCACTTCAGCCGGCTGCCGGGTGGTGAGGTGGCGCCGGAGTTCGCCCGCCGGCTCCAGGAATTCTTCGCGGCAAGGCCGCGCTAAGGCCCGGAAGGATTGGCCACGAAAAGGCACGAAAAGACACAAAAACAGAAACCCTCTCGAACGAACCCGGCGCCTATCAGCGCCACGCAAATCTACGCCAGCCTGCCCAAACCCTCTTCGTACCTCTTCTTGGCAAACCCTCCGAACAATTCCGCTGAGGTATTGGCCACAAAAAGCACAAAGAGCACAAAAATAGAAACCCTCTCAAACCCACCCGGCGCCTATAGGTGCCACGCAAATCCGCACCAGTCAGCCAAACCTTTTTCGTGCCTTTTCGTGGCAAAAATTCCGAGCGACCAACGCCCCACCTAATTTATAGTCCCATGTCCCAAACAAATTCCCCTTCCTCTCCCTTGCCCGGCAAATCCGCCGCGGCCGCGCCGGTGGCCACCGTTGATGCCCAGAATCCGTGGCTCGGCCTGGTTTCATTTACCGAGGAGACCCGCAGTTTCTTCCACGGCCGCGAGGAGGAGGCCGGCGAGCTCGGCCGGCGCGTGCAGCGCAAGCTACTGACCATTCTTTTCGGCCAGTCCGGCCTTGGCAAAACCTCCATCCTCCAGGCCGGCCTGGTGCCGCGCCTCCGGCCCGAGGGCTTCTGCCCGGTCTATGTGCGGCTCGACTACGACCCGCACTCACCGCCCCCGGCGGAGCAGATCAAGCGGGCCGTGATGCGCGCCACCGAGGCCGCCGGCACCTGGACCCAGAGCGGTTCCGCCGTGGCCGGCGAGACGCTGTGGGAATTCCTCCACCACCGCGAGGACGTCCTCAAGGACACCAGCGGCCGGACCCTCATCCCGATTCTCATCTTCGACCAGTTCGAGGAAATCTTCACTTTGGCGCAAAGCGATGACGCCGGCCGCAAGCGCGCCCAGGAATTCCTCGCCGACCTGGCCGACCTCGTGGAGAACCGCCCGCCGGTGGCACTCGAGGCCCGGATTGACCGCGAGGAGGCCGACGCCGCCAAGTTCGACTTCGCCCGCGCCGACTACCGGATCTTGATTTCGTTGCGCGAGGATTACCTCGCCCATCTCGAGGGCTTGAAGGGGCAGATGCCGTCCGTCACGCAGAACCGGATGCGGCTGGCCCGCATGACCGGCCCGCAGGCCGTGGCCGCCGTGCGCGCCCCGGCGCCGCATCTGGTCAGCGAGGCCGTGGCCGAGGCTGTCGTGCGCTTCGTCGCCGGCGGCGCCGACCTGGCCCGCGCCGAGGTCGAGCCGTCGCTGCTCAGCCTGATCTGCCGTGAGCTGAACAACACCCGGCTGGCCAAGGGCCACGCCGAGATCTCCGCCGACCTGCTCGATGGGTCGCGCGACACCATCCTGTCCGAATTCTACGAGCGCGCCCTGAAGGACCAGCCGGCTGGCGTGCGGATTTTCATCGAGGACGAGATGTTGACCGACTCCGGCTTCCGCGAGAGCGTGGCCGAGGAGCGCGTGCGCAAGGGGTTTGTCGCCGCCGGTGCCGCCGAGGGCGCGCTGGCCCTGCTGGTGGACCGCCGCCTCTTGCGCGTCGAGGACCGCCTGGATCTGCGCCGGGTCGAGATCACGCACGATGTGCTCTGCAGCGTGGTCGGTGCCAGCCGCCGGGTGCGGCACGAGCGCGAGGCATTGGAGGAATCCCAGCGCCAGCTCGCCGCCCAGCAGGAGCGCGAGCGTGCCACCCGCCGGGCCCTGACCCGGGCGCGGTATGTTGCCGCTGTGGCCAGCATCTTGATGTTGCTCGCCGCCGGCAGCGCAGTGTTCGGGTTCGTCAACCTCCGCCGGGCCCGCGCCGCCGAGGCGCAGACGCAGGCGTCGCGCCAGCTCGCCGAGCAGGCGCGCGGCGAGGCGGAGAAGCTCGTCGGCTTCTTGATCGACGATTTCTATGAGGAGCTGAAGCCGACCGGCCGCGTCGAAATCGTGGGCAAGCTGGCCGACAAGGCCGTGTCCTACTACGACGGGCTGCCCGCGGAGCTGGTGACACCGCAGACCCGCCTTTATCGCGGCATGGCCCTCGTCCGGAAGGCGAGCTCGCTGGCCGAGAGCGGCAAGATTGCCGAGGCCACCAAGGTATCCACCGAGGCGCAGAAGATCTTCGAACAAATGCGCGCCGAGAGCGGGCCGAACGACGAGAATACCACAGCGCTGGCCCTGGCGATCGGATCCAGGGTTGGTTCATCCAATTTCTTTCAGTCCAAACAGGAAGTGGAGGAAGTGGCCGCCTTGCTGCGTCCCCTCATAGCCTCCGGCCGGGCCAGTCGCGCGGCCAAACTCGCCTTGGGGGAAATTCTGGGAATTCTACCTCACCTCCAGCGGGACAATGGGGAGCAAGCGATGGCCACGTGTGAGGAAGCGCGCAAGGTTCTGGCTGACTTGGGCGCCTTGGACCTGTCCGATCTCGCCGCCGCCTCCGCCTACGGCGATGCCACCGACACCCAGGCCCGGGTGGCCTTGCGGCTGGGCCGACCCGATGAGGCTCGGCGGCTGGCCGTGATCGTCGGCGATATTGCGGAGAAAGTGCTGGAGCGTCGACCGGGCGACCTGCAGGCCATGGTCAACCGCTACTACTCGGCCAGCGTGATCGGCGACGTCGCTTTTGCCCGCCACCAATTTGCCGAGGCGGAGGCCATCTACATCAAGAGCGTGGAAGCCGCCCGGAATTACGTCCTGTTCAATCCGGCGGACAACCTGGCCTGGCACGATTGGAGCCAGGGTTATGTCAATGTCGGCGAGACCCTGGCCGAGCAGGGCAAAATGACCGAGGCCTTGGTCCAGTATCGCGCCGCCACCGCGCTGGAGAAGGACCCCCGAAACAAGACCGGCTCCGACATCGGGGTTTTCCAAGCCTGGCAAAACATGGCCCGGCTTGAGGCCCAACTCGGCAACGTCAAGGCGGCGCAGGCGGCTCATGCGGAAAATGTCCGCGTCGGCGATTTGATCCTAAAGGAGCGCGCCATCAACGAGGAGTTGGTCCAGATCACGGCCCTCGGCCGGCAGCTGCAGGAACTGGACATTTTGGCCGCCGAGGGCGATTACGCCACGATCCATGCGCGGGCGGCGGACATCGCCCAGCGACTCGGCAAAATCAAGGAGACCAACGAAGGCAATGTGCAGTTTCGCCAAAATATCTCCCGACAGTCCCGCGCCATGATTGTTGAGTCATCGATCCGGCTCGGGCGAAATGAGGAGGCCGTGACCGCCGCCCGGGATGCGGTGGCGCGACCGCTCACTTCGCGGCTTGATCAGTATATTGCGCAAGATGTGCAAGCCCGGGCCAAGGTCCGCCTCGGACAGGCCCTGCTTAGCACCGGCCAGCGCAACGAGGCGCTCGCGGCCTTCAGCGAGGCGCTGGTCTTTTATCGTTCCGAGCAGGCGAAAGGCGCCAACGGGGCCACCTTCCAGTTGGATTTCGCGCGCGTGCTTTATCACCTGTCCCGGACCCAGGCCAACGACGAAACCGGCCGCGCCCAGCGCTGGGCGCTGCTGGCGGAGGCCGCCGGCGTGCTCGACAGCATGAGCTTCGAGACCCGCAAGCTCGTCGCCAGCCAGGAACTGATCAAGTGGGTGCTGGCGGCGCAGACGGCGGAGTGAATGGAAACGCCCAACGCTTAACTTTGAACGCCCAATCTTTTTCCACCGAGTACACTGAGAACCAATCCGAGTTCACAGAGCATTCCTTGGTGGACTCGGTGTTCCTCTGTGTCCTCTGTGACTAATTCCGTATGAGCGATCCCGGCAAAGCGGTGTTCCTATCGTATGCCTCCCAAGACGCTGAAGCGGCCCGGCGCATCTGCGAGGCATTGCGCGCGGCCGGCCTGGAAGTCTGGTTCGACCAGAGCGAGCTGCGCGGCGGGGATGCGTGGGATGCCAAGATCCGCAAGCAGATCAAGGAGTGCGCGTTGTTCGTGCCGGTCATCTCGGCCAACACCAACTCCCGGCCCGAGGGCTATTTCCGGTTGGAATGGAAATTGGCGGTCGACCGTTCCCACCTGCTGGCCGACGACCATCCTTTCCTGTTTCCCGTCGTGATCGATGATACCGCTGACACCACCGCCCGGGTGCCGGAGAAATTTCGCGACGTGCAGTGGACGCGGCTGAGCGTGAAGGACACGCCGGAGTCGCTGGCGGTGCGGGTGGGGAAGCTGCTCGGCGGCGGGCCGCCGGAGGTCAGAGGTCAGGGGTCAGAGGTCAGAGGTGAGCACTCAAAATCCAAGCGCCAGCCTCCCTGGCTGCGCTATGCGTGGGCCGGGGTCGGTATTGTGTTTGGATTGGTCTATGCCGTGCGGCCGCTTTTCCAGACGGAGCGCCGGGCCGAGCCGAAGGCGGCTGTGTCGGCCACGTCCCAAGAGGCCAAACCCCAGACCCCAGAACCAAAATTCTCCGCGGCCCGCCAGCTCGCCTATCAGGCGCGGGCGCTCATGGATGGGCTGGACTCCACCTCCGACGATTATGCGACAGCGGAAGGGTTGTTGAAGCGGGCCCTCGAGCTGGATCAAAACGATGGCGAGGTTTGGGCACTGTCATCCCGGCTCAATAGCCTGTATCTCTCGCGCGGCTGGAGTATCGGCGGCGGCAATGCCCGGGCCGAGGCCGCCCGCAGTCAGTCGGAGCGGGCGCTGAAGCTCGCGCCGGATTCGGTTGAATCCCTGCTCGCCGTCGCGCGGGCGAATCGAAACACCGATGCCCCACGCGCCGAGGCGGCGCTGCGCCAGGCCCTGGTGCGGGCGCCGAACAGCGGCCCGGTGCTGCTCAATCTCGGATCGCTGTATCGGGTGCAGAACCGCCTGGACGAGGCGATGACGTACTACGAACGGGCCGCCGCCGTGCCGGAGGTCAGGTCTCTCGCGCTCTACGACCAGTTTCTGGTCAGTTTTTACCGGCGGAAGTTTGCGGACGCTGATCGCTACATCCGGGATTCGATCGCCGTTGTGCCGACGACAAACTCGGTGACCGGGCTGGCGATGGTGGAGCTGACGTGGCGCGGCCAGCCGGAAGCGGCCTTGCAGGTGTTGGCGGCAGCCCCGGGCAAGGTGCGCAACGAGCCCAGATCCGTGATCGTCACGGTGCTGGCGTCCCAGATGAACCGCCAGCCGGAGGAGGCGCTCGCGGCGTTGCATCGCTTTCCGGCCGAGTATGTCAACGACGCCTGGTATACCGGCCCGAAGGCGCTGCTCGTGGGCCTCTGTGAGGCGCAGGCCGGCCGATCGGAGGCGGCGCGGGTCGCGTGGGAGTCGGGCATCGCCCTGCTCCAACGGCGGCTGCACGACTCCCCCAGCAATGCCAACGAGCATCTGCGGCTGGGCGAGTTGCTCGCCTGGTCGGGGCAAACCGAGGCGGCGTTGCGCGAGGTCAAGATCTTCGAGGAACTCACGAGCGGTCGGGATACGGATTGGACTTTTTCCGCGGCGCGCATTTATGCCGCGCTGGGCCGGGCCGAGAAGGCGGTGCCCTTGCTGGAGCAGGAGCTGCGGGCCCCGCCGTCGGGCCGCTGGCCGCTGACGCCCGCGCTGCTGCGCCTCGATCCGCTGTGGGACAAGCTCCGCCCCGATCCGGGTTTCCAGAAGCTCTGCGCGGAACCGGCTCCGCAAACAGAGGACAGAGATCCATCCTTCGCCAAGGCTGCGGATGGCACGCAGAGGACAGAGGTCAGCGCCCCGATCGATCAGAAATCCGTCGCCGTTCTCGCCTTCGCGAATCTCTCCGACGACAAGGGCAACGAATATTTCTCCGACGGCATCAGCGAGGAGCTGCTCAACGTGCTGGCGAAAATTCCAGGGTTGAAAGTCTCCGCGCGGACGTCGGCATTTTATTTCAAGGGCAAGGAGGTGCCGGTGCCGGAGATCGCTCGCCAGCTCGGCGTGGCCTACGTCGTCGAGGGCAGCGTGCGCAAGCAGGGCGACAAGGTGCGCATCACGGCGCAGCTGATCAAGGCGGCGGACGGTTTCCACGTATGGAGCGACACTTTCACCCGCGACCTGAAGGACATCTTTGCCGTGCAGGACGAGATCGCCGGACTCATCGCACAACAGCTCCAGCTCAAGTTGGGCGAGGGTGGAACCCGGGTGGCGGTGGATCCAGCGCTATACGAACTGCTGCTCCAGGCGCGGTCCCTGACGCTGCGCGAGAGCAATGAGGATTGGCGGCAGGCGATTGCGCTTTATCGGCGCGCGTTGGAGCGGGAGCCCCGCCTGGCCCTGGCGTGGGCGGAGATGGCCCGGGCCTATGTGCAGCTCGGTCGCTTTGGCGGGATGCCAACTCCCGAGGCCATGCGGGAGGCGCGTCCGGCCGCGCAGCGGGCGCTGGAATTGGAGCCGGATCTGGCGACCGGGCTCGTGGCCCTGGGTTGGGTCCAGCGCACCGCCGACTGGGACTGGCGGGGGGCGCAGCGCTCCTTGCAGCGCGCCTTGGAGCTGGCCGGCGGCAACTCTTCCATTATGGGGGATCTGGCCGTCTTCTACTTCAATATCGGCCGCGTGGGCGAAGCAAAAGCGCTGGCCCGCCAGGCGGTGGAGCGCGATCCGCTCAATGCCCGGGCCCAGGCCAGCCTGGGTTTCATTCTCAACCTTAACGGTGAGTGGGAGCAGGCCTTGGGGCCACTGGCGCAGGCGGTCGCGCTCGCGCCCGCCATCGAGGAAGTCCGCTCGCATACGGCACGGGCCCTGTCGGCCCTGGGTCGCTCGGCCGAGGCGGCGGCGGCGGCGGAACAGGAACCGAACGAGGCCTACCGGCTGGCGGCGCGGGCCTTCCTCGCGAGTCCGCCGGACCAGGCGGCGGCCAGCAACCGGGCCTTGGCCGAGTTCATCGCCAAGTATGGCGATGAAATGCCGGGTTATGTGGCCAACATTTATGCGATCCGCGGCGAAGTGGACCCGGCCTTTCTCTGGCTGGAACGCGCCCTGAGCCGGCGCGACGCGGCGGTGGTCTGGGCCAAGACCAACGTTAACTGCCGCGCCCTGCACGCCGATCCCCGCTGGCCGGCGTTCCTGCGCAAAATCGGCCTGGCGGATGACCAGTTGAAATGAGCTGCGGGAACGCTCAACGTCCAACGCTTAACTTTTAATTCTCAAGTGATCGAACCTCAACCAATGCATTTAGCCACGGATTACACGGATCAAGGCAGGATCATTTTCGTGTCCCTTGGTGCTTTTTCGTGGCTAAAAAATCCGGGATCAAATCCCTGACATGAGCGATCCCGGCAAAGCCGTCTTTTTGAGTTACGCCTCGCAGGATGCGGAGGCGGCGAAACGTATATGTGATGCGTTGCGACAGGCCGGCGTCGAGGTGTGGTTCGACACTGACGGCGGGCTGGAGCACGGCGACGAGTGGGACCAGAAGATCCGCCGGCAGATCAAGGAGTGTGTGCTGTTCCTCCCGCTCATCTCGGCCAACACGCAGGCGCGGGAGGAGGGGTATTTCCGGATCGAGTGGGAACTGGCCGCCGAGCGCGCCATGGGCATCGCATCGGGCACGGCCTTCATCTTGCCGATCGTCATTGACGACACGAAGGAGCCCGCCGCGCTGGTGCCCGACCGTTTCCGCAAGGTGCAATGGACGAAGCTGCCCGGCGGCGTGCTCACGCCCGACGTGCAGGCCCGTTTCCTCAAGCTCTGGTCGCACCGGGCGGGGGTGGTGAAGCACTTGAGCGAGGAGAAGGGAGCAAGGAGCCGGGAGCAGGAAAACCAAGGCCCGGAGGCCGCTGCGGCCTTGTCCGCGTCCGGCTGGAAGGTTTACGCCGGGCTCGCTGTTACAATTTTTATCCTGGTGGGAGTAGCGGGTTGGTGGCTGCTGCGTCGACCCGCGCCCGCCGCGCCACTGGCGGTGACCGCGGCCGGCCCGGCTGCTCCGTTGTCCTCGCCGGCGCGCGACTGGCCAAAGAATCCGGAGCTGAAGCGGGCCATCGCCCTCATCGAGGGGCTGGAGTCCATCCCCGATGACTTCGCCCTGGCCGAGCAGATTGTGAAGCCGATCATCGAGCGCACGCCCACTGATCTGGAGGCCGTGACCGTGATGGCCCGGGTGCAGAGTCACTATATGCGGCGGGGCTTCGACCGGAGCGACGAACGTTCGGCGCAGGCCCAGCGGTATACGGAGCGTGCCTTGCAACTCGGGCCCAACGAACCCGAGGCCATGTATGCGGCGGCGACCTACCTGTACAGCCGGGCGATCGACAATCCCCGGACCGAGCGGCTGTTGCGCCGGGCCATGGAACTGGATCCCCAGAACCCACGTCTGGGCCGGCTGCTGGCTGATCTCTTCAACAACACCAACCGCCCGGCGGAGGCGATCGCCCAAGGGCAGGACAATGTGCGGCGGTTTCCCGGCGACGTGTTGAGCCACTATGATCTGGCCCGGACTTACAAGGATCAGGGACGGTATGAGGAGTTTGACCGGGAACTCGACGCCACACTCACGATCGCGTCGTTGCCGAACGCCATCGTGTGGAAGGCCCGGCTCCAGTTTGGCCTGCACAATGACTTTGCGGGTATGAAGACCTGGCTCGACCGCGTGCCCGAGCGGGTGCGCGGCACGGAGCGGGCGGTGTTCAGCTATTTTCTCTATGGCGGCTTTGGTGGTGACCCGGAGTCGGGCCTGGAGGCCCTGCGCGGCTTTCCCCAGAAATGGTTCACCGACTTCGAGTATGCCGGGCCGACGGCACTGTTGAACGCGTCCCTGCTGGAACTGCAGGGCAAGACGGAACTCGCCCGCCAGCAATACGAGGCGGCGCTGGCGGAGATCCAGCGGATGCGCGCAACGGATCCGGGCCGGATTGGGCTGAACAGCGTCGAGTTTTGGACGCTGCTCGGGCTGGGACGGCACGCCGATGCCCGGGCCAGCCACCGACGCATGATCGAGGGCTTGCGCCGGCCTTACGCGCAATATCTGGTGAACGGCTGGTGGTTTAGCGCGATCCCCGGCTCCTTGCTGCTGGGAGAGCGGGCAACGGCCCTGACCCTGTTGCGGGAATCCTTGGAAAACTTGCCCGAGAGCCGCGCAGCCTTCCGGCTGCGCTTCCAGATCGACCCGCGCATGGCGCCATTCCGCACCGATCCGGAGATCACGGCCCTGCTCGCCGAGCCGGTTGGACGGTTGCCGGTGGACGGTGGGCGGAAGCCGGAGGTCGGTATTCCGATTGATCAGAAGTCGGTGGCGGTTTTGGCTTTTGCCAATCTGAGCGACGACAAAGGCAACGAGTACTTCTCCGACGGCATCAGCGAGGAGCTGCTGACGGTGCTGCAAAAGATCCCGGGGCTGCATGTGGCGGCGCGGACTTCGGCCTTTTCCTTCAAGGGTCAGAAGGCGACGGCGCAGGAGATCGGCGCCAAGCTCGGCGTGGCGAATTTGGTCGAGGGCAGCGTGCAGAAATCCGGCAACCGCGTGAAGGTCACGGCCCGGCTCAGCCGCGTGGCCACCGGCGAGGAGCTGTGGTCGCGCAGCTACACGCGGGAGCTGAAGGACGCCTTCGCCCTGCAGGAGGAGCTCGCCACGGCGATCGTGGGCGAGCTCAGCACCCAGTTGCCCGGCGGCGCGGCGGTGGCGAGCCAGGTCAAGGCGGCGATCCGGGGCGGCACCACGAACTCCGAGGCCCACCAGCTCTATCTCCAGGGGCGCTACATCCTGGCCCAATTCTCGATGGAAAACATGGGCAAGGCGATCGGCTGCTTCGAGCGCGCCACGGCGCTGGACCCGGATTTTGCCCTGGCCTGGGCGGCCCTGTCCCGGGCCCACGCGATGCACGTCGGCTGGTCGGACCGGATGACGCAGGCGGAATTCACGGCCGAACTGGCGCAGGCGCGGCGCGCCGCCGACCGCGCCTTGGCGCTGCAGCCGGACATGCCGGAGGCGCTTAATGCGCGCTTTGAAGTCCAGTTCAACTACGACTTTGATTTTCGGGGCGGCGCGGCGGTGGCGCAGCGAGCCCTGGCGCTGGCTCCGGCCGATCCGGTCATGCTCAGCGCGTCCAGCCGCGTGGCGGGTCTGTATGGCCAAGGTGAACGGGCGGTGGAGCTCCTGCGGCAGGCAGTCGCCCTTGATCCGGTCAACGCCGAGATTCGGGTCTACCTGGCGCTCGCCCTGGTGCAGGTGCAGCGGTGGGCGGACGCGCGGAGTGAGTTCGCCCGGGTCGCCACGCTCAGCCCGACCACCCCCTGGGCGTATGCCGGCGCCGGCTTGACCTATCTCTACGAGGGCAAGTATGACCAGGCCCTGACCCCCTTGGAGCACGAATCCACCGAATTCGCCCGTCAGCTGGTGTCCGTCATCGCGCTCTGGGGCCTGCACAAGACGGCGGAGTCGGATGCCGTGCTGGCCCAGATGATCAAGGTGAACGGGGACGTCGGCGCCTACCAGATCGCGGAGATCTATGGTTTCCGCGGGGACAAGGACCAGGCCTTTGCCTGGCTGGAGCGAGCCCACCGGCAGCGTGACGCCGGGATCGTGGTGTTCACCAACGATCCGTTTTTCAACAGCCTTAAGGATGATCCGCGCTGGGCCCAATTTCGGCGCAAACTCGGTCTGGCGGCCGACCAGCTGAAATGAGCTGGAAGTTAACGCTGAAGGCCCAACGTATAACCCTGAATGACCGCCCCATCTTTTGACACTGAGAGAACGGAGAACCAAACCGAGTACACCGAGCAACCCTCCGTGGACTCGGTGTCTCTCTGTGTTCTCGGTGACTAAATTTCTGACATGATCAATCCCGGCAAAGCCGTATTCCTATCGTATGCCTCGCAGGACGCTGAAGCGGCCCGGCGCATTTGCGAGTCCCTGCGCGCCGACGGCGTCGAGGTGTGGTTTGACCAGAGCGAGCTGCGCGGGGGCGACTCGTGGGACGCCAAGATCCGCCGGCAGATCAAGGAGTGCGCCCTGTTCATCCCGATCATCTCCGCCACCACGCAGGCGCGGCCTGAGGGCTATTTCCGGCTGGAATGGAGGCTGGCCGACCAGCGCACGCATCTCATGGGCCGGAACAAGGCATTCCTGCTGCCGGTGTGCATTGACGCGACGCCGGACGCCAACGCCGATGTGCCGGACTCCTTCACGACGGTGCAGTGGACCCGGCTGAAGGATGAGGCGGCCCTGCCGACGTTTGCGGTGCGGGTGGGGAAGCTGCTGGAGGGGGGCGGGTCAGAGGTCAGGGGTCAGGGGTCAGAGGTTAGGAAAATCGAATCGAGTGTAGGAGCGGCTTTACGCCGCGATTCGGGCGAGCCATCGCGGCATAAAGCCGCTCCTACCGCTAAATACCCCTGGCTCGTGCCGGCCATCGCCGGCGCAATCGCCCTCGCGGGTGTTGTGGCCTGGGTGGTGCTGAAATCCGGTCCGGAGGCCAAACCCCAGCACCAGAAGCCCGAACCGGTCTCTCTTTCCCCGGGCGCCACCGAATTGGCCCGAGTGCGGGCGCAGCTGACGCCGGATCGCTGGCAGCGGGAGGATTTTGCCGCGATGGCGCCGACCCTCGACCGGCTGATCGAGGCTAATCCGGATCTGGCTGATGCCTGGGCCATGCGGAGCATCATCAACAGCCTGCAGGTGCTCCGGAACTACGACTCGAGCACGAAGCCGCTGGAAGTGGGGAAGGCGGCCGCCGACCGCGCCACGCGCCTGGCCCCGGGGTCGCCGCTGGCGGACATCGCGACCGGGCTGCACCTCACGGCGATGATCAGCCGCGGCGGCGACGCCCGGGCCTGCCGGCCGTACCTCGACCGCGGCGTGGCCGCACTGCCGCCGGATGCGCTGACCCGCTATGCGGAGCTGGCCTCGTTCTGGTTCGCCTACGATTTCGATCAGGTGCAACGCCTCGGGGAAACGTGGCGGGCGGCGGATCCGGCGGCGAGTTTCCCGGCATGGATCTTCGCGCAGCTGAACGTGGTGCTGCGCCGACCCGCCGAGGCGGAGAAGTGGGCGGAGATCGCAAAGGCGGATCCGAATATCACCGGGGTGCGCGCGTATTTCACGGCCTTTGAGAGCAAATATTACCTGCGCGCCAATGTACCGGCGGCGTGGGAGCAACTCCAGCAGGTGCCGGCGGCGGGGCGCTCGGTGCACCGGGTCGTGCATGGGCGCTGGCTGGTGGCCATGGCCGACCACCGCTGGGACGAGGCCCTGCAGGAACTGGCCCAGGTGCCGGAGACGTTCCTCTTTGACCGGGCCTACCACGGCCCCAAGGCGCTGCTGGCGGGATTGGCGCACCAGCGCGCCGGGCGGCCCGACGCGGCGGTGGCGCAATTCCGCGAGGCGGAGCGGCTGTTGCGGGAACATCTGACGGTCGATTCCGACAATGAGGAATTGCACCTCGTGCTCGCGGTCGCGCTGGCCTGTGCCGGCCGCGGCGGGGAGGCGCGCAATGAACTCGCCCTCGTCGAGCCGTTGGTGAAGGGCCGCACCCCCAGCATCTATCGCGGGTCGCTGGTCCTGACCATCGCGCAGGCCTACGCCGTGCTCGGGGACAACAGCCGCCTCGCGCCCTGGCTGCGGAAATTGTTTGCCGAGCCTTCGCAGTTCCCTTTCACGCCGGCGTCCCTCCGCCTCGACCCGCGTTTCACAGCCACCGTCGAGGCCCCGGAAATCCAGGCGCTGCTGAAAGAATTCGCCAGCCTGGACATGCCTCCGGTCCCTGCTCCCTCCTCCCTGCTCCCTGCTCCAGTGCAGCCGCCGGTGGCGGATGCGAAGTCCGTCGCCGTCCTCGCCTTCGCCAACCTCTCCGACGACAAGGCCAACGAGTATTTCTCGGACGGCATCAGCGAGGAGCTGCTCAACGTGCTGGCGAAAATTCCCGGCTT
>SESH01019036.1_pt1 | contig 21868 bp, 16 predicted proteins | sample 3171561 | NCBI WGS metagenome assembly SESH01 (sample SAMN10866947, study PRJNA518727) | freshwater metagenome | biome: subpolar coniferous forest; feature: holomictic lake; material: water; isolation source: holomictic Lake 442 2011 16.5 m and 2014 13 m | place: Canada: near Kenora, Ontario
ATCAGATCCGAACAAGCGCAGGAAAGAAGCATTCAGCTGCATGGGCTGGATTGCGGGTCTCTTGGGTATCAACGGGTGCCGGCCACGGCTTCCGCTGGCTGGCTGCGCTCACCCGGCGACATTACTTTTATGCAATTAGGGTCCATTAGTGTAGATTAGTGGTTAAAATGAATCGGATGAAACCTCCTTTCAGTGCAAAAACCAACGAACTCAATGTCTGCGGCTGGCAGGCCGTCAGCACGCTGTTCGCCCGGCACCCCGCCGAAGTGCGCCGGTTGTTCTTCGACGCCCCCACGGGCAAGCGGGCGGGGGAGCTCTGTTCGCAGCTGGCGGCGCAGAAAAAAGTCTACCGGCAGGTCGAGGCGGCCGAACTCGAGAAAGTGGCCGGCACCAAGCTGCATGGCGGCATCGTGGCCGTCATCGCCGAGCGACCGCTCAACAAGGTGACGCGCGAGGTGCTCGCCCAGTGGGGCCGGACCCGGGCGCCGCTGCTGCTGCTCGACCGCGTGAGCAACGCCAACAACGTCGGGGCCATTGTCCGCACCGCGGCCTTCTTCGGGGTGCAGGCGATCGTCGTGCCCGATCATCCGGCGCAGGCGCTGCCGGGCGAGGCGGCCTATCGCGTGGCGGAGGGGGGCATGGAGTTTGTCAGCTTCTACCGCGTGCCGACGCTGCCGGGCCTGTGCGCCGAGTTGAAGCGGTCCCATTATCTCATTGGCACCAGCCTGCGCGGCAACCAGCTGTCACCGTCCGCCGCCCGCGAGCGCGGCCTGCCGCGGCCGCCGGCGGTCATTTTGGGCAACGAGGAGAAGGGCATGGCGCCCGAGGTCGCGGCGCAGTGCGACCGCCTCGTCAAGATCCCGGGCCTCGACACGGTCGAGTCCCTCAACGTGTCCGCGGCGGCCGCGGTGCTGTGCTGGGAGTTTTTCGGAGCGCGATAGGAACATTGATCAGTGTTCAACGTTCATTGTCCATTGGTCATTGGTTTTGAAAATGAACAATGACAAATGAACGTTGAACGATGAAAAATACCTACCGCCCCAGCAGCCAGTCCACGAATCCGTACCGGCTGGCGGGGGTCGCGGCGGGCGCTTCCCGGTTCATCTCCGGCACGCCCAGCACCGGCTCGTAGTGGCCGGCTTTTTTGTAGAGAATGACAATGTCCTGCATGCCCCAGGCCTCCTCGAGGTACGCGCGCATGATGATGTCGGGATAGCGTTGCAGCGTGCGCTGGAGCCACTCGGGCGAGGTGACCGCCACGCCGTAGTCGCCGTGCTCCTCCTCGAAGTATTTCTGGTAGGCGAAGCCGGTGCGGGCGAACTCGTCGAGCAGGGCGGCCTTGTCGACATTCTCGGTGACGTTCCGCTGGCCGCGCGCCAGCAGGCTGGTGAAGCAACGGCCCTGGGTGGAGAAGATGATGACGCCGCACTCGCGGGTCCATTTCACCAGGCAGTCCAAAGTGGTCAGCCACTTGTCGTGGTTGAGGTGCGTGACGAGGGAGCCGACCCAGATGAGGTCGAATTGGTTGGAAAACTTGAGCTGATTCAGGTCCGGTTCGGAATACACCGGTTGGGCGCCGAATTGCTGCGCGCAAAAATCCACGCCATCCCGGTCGAGATCGCAGGCCGTGATCTTCGCGTAGCCATAGTGGGCCCGCAGCCAGCGCAGCACCCGGCCGTGGCCACAGGGCAGATCAAGGATCTCGGGGTAGTGGGGCTTGTCGCACAGCACGGACGAGAAATGGATCAGCTCCAGCGCGCGGCGCCCGAGGTCGAAATATTGCTCCGGCGCCTCCGCCGCCACCATGCCATCCCGCGGGGCGATGGTGCGGTCGACGGGGAGGGTGGAGAAATCGTAAAGGGGGTTCATGCGTTAGCGATAGCAGCAAGGCGCGCCGGCTGGCCTGCGTCAATCGCAGGAGCACAGGCCGATTGTGTAGGTCGGGGTTTATCCCCGACAGGTCAGCGCTGAATGGCGGCTTTAAAATGCCCGACGTGTCGGGGGTAAACCCCGACCTACAGCAATATCATCATAGCTCCCGTAAAACCGCCCGGATCGGCGAGCCGTCGCCACCGCGGATCTTCAGGGGCAGGGCGATCAATTCGTAAATGCCGGGCGTGACGGCCCGCAGGTCGAGGTTTTCCAAGATGACAATCCCCGCGGCATCGAGGGCGTGGTGGATCGGCAGGTCCTGGCTGGTGCGGTGATCGACGGAGGGCACGTCGAGTCCAACCAGTTTCACGCCCCGCGCCGCCAGCCAGGCGGGGAGTTCCGGTGTCATCAGCGGCCAATCGGGCGGAAAGCGGGTTGGGTCGGTCCACGAATCACTTTTGAAGAGGACGCGGGGAGTAGCAGAAAAATCAAGGGCGGCCAGGAGGGCGGGGGTGATGGTGCTCTGGCCCCGAAGGTCGACGACCCGCGCCGGGCCGAGGTAGGTTTCCACCGGCACCTCGTCGATCTTGGCCCCGGCGTCGTTGTAATGGAACGGGGCATCGCCGTGGGTGCCGGTGTGCACGCTGACATGGAGCCGGCCGACATTACACGACGAACCTTCCGGGATGGTGGCGACGAGCTTGAACTCGGCGGCGGTATCACCGGGCCAGACGGGCATGCCGGTGTAGAGGGGACGGCTGATGTCGTGGAATTTCATGTGACGAGCGGGCGTTGGACGGGAAATTTTTCGTAGGCCCTGGTTTCCATGATAGTCCTGAGCCGAGCAATCGCCTCGGCGCAGTCGGCATAGCGGGTGTAGAGCGGGGCGGGGGCGAGGCGGATGATGTCGGGCGGGCGAAAATCAGGCACGACGCCGGCCGCCTTGAGGGCGCAGCAGATCCGCCACGCCTCGGGGTGAACCAGCGAGACATGGCCGCCGCGCTCGGCCGCCGCCCGCGGGTTGGCCAGGCTGAAGCCAAAGTCGCCCAGCTCGGATTCCACCTCGTCCATGAGGGCGGCGGTTTGGGCCAAGGACTTGGCGCGCAGCGCGGCGATGCCGCCGGCCTCGGCGATGAGTTCCAGCGAACCCTGCAGCGGGGCCAGGCTCAGCAGATGCGGGGTGCCGATCTGCAGGGCGGTCGCGTCGGCGGCGGGCTCGTGCTGCAGGGCCATCGCAAAACGGCGGTCGGGTCGTACGCCCCACCAGCCGGCCAGGCCGGTGGCGCGACCGTGATGCCGGCGGTTGAGGTAGAGTCCGCCCACGGCGCCCGGCCCGGCGTTGAGGTATTTGTAGGAACACCAGAACGCAAAATCGACGCCATCGCGGTCGAGGTGGTGGGGCACCGCGCCGATTGAATGCGAGCAGTCGAACCCAATCAAAATACCCCGGGCGTGGGCCTCACGGGTGAGAATGGCGGCATCAAGCCACTGGCCGCTCTTGAACAAAACAAGGGGCAGCAGCAACAGCTGCACGTCGGGGGTCAGGGCGGCGATGATATCCGCCGTGCGCAAAGTGTGCCCGTCGTGACTGCGTACGAGGCGCAGGTGCATGGACGGGTCGAGCCCGCGCTGCCGCAGGTGACTCGTCAGGGCATGAAGGTCGGAGGGGAAATTAAGATCATCAGCGACGATTACCTTTCGTGCAGCTGTGGGTTCAAATAGCGTGGCCAGTAACTGGTGCAGGTTGGTGGTGGTCGAGCCGGTTACTGCGATCTCGTCCGGCTGGGCGCCCAGCAGTGGGGCGAGCCGGGCGGCGATGGTATCGCTCAACGTGATCCAGGGCGGATGGGCTTCAGTCCATCCATCGATTCCGAGTTGCCGCCATTCGCCCAGCACGCGCTGCAGATGGGCCTCGGCCCGGCGGGAGAGCAGACCGAGTGAATTGCCATCCAGGTAGATCCGGCCGGGCGGCTGGAAAAACTCTGCCCGGAAGCGGGCTAGGGGATCGGCTTGGTCGAGGGCGGCGGCCTGCTGGCGGATCCCGGAGAGCGGATTGGTCATGGTGGGCACGGTCGCACGAAATGACGGAGGGGCAAAGGCGAAAAGAAATTGGGTCCTTCGCCAAATCCAGGGGATGACGATTGGTGGAGCCCCACGGCGCCGGAAGCTCCCACCACTAATGGCTTCATCCAAGGATGAAGCCTGCAAAGTGTGCTCCGACTGATCGTCTCCGCCACTGGGATTCGGGGGCCGGCTAATCGCCGGCAAAACCTCAGATTGCGATCAGCAGACCCCCGGAGCTTATCCCGGAGACGATCGGTCGGAGGGTGAGTTAAAGTTTCGCCACTTGGCGAAACTGATTAGTGGTTACACCGATTGCGCTGTTGGATTTTAGGGCAGCCCGCTGAATGTGGCGAAGTACCAGAAATTGGCTGGCCGGAGGTCCCCCGGCGGGCAGTATTTCCCGCGTGAACGAACCAATTTGGGCTGACCGCGTCTGGAAACCACAGCCACCGCTCGCGGAGGCGGTGCGGGCCGAGGTCTGCGTCATCGGTCTCGGCGGCTCCGGCCTGGCGGCGTTGGATGAGCTCGTGAACCAGGGCATCAGTGCGGTCGGCGTGGAGGCGCAGACGGTCGGGGCCGGTGCGGCGGGGCGCAACGGTGGGTTCGTGCTCGCGGGCCTGGCGAAATTTTATCACGAGACGGTCCGGCAACTGGGCCGGGCCACCGCCGCGGCCATCTATCGCCAAACGGCGGATGAGATCCAGCGCCAGGTCGACGAACTCCCCCGGATCATCCGTCAGACCGGCTCGCTGCGAATTGCCGCGGACGCGGCGGAACTGGCCGATTGCCAGCGGCACCTGGCCGCCTTGCGGGCGGACGGCTTTGCGGCTGAACCTTACGCCGGTCCCGAAGGGGAAGGTATATTGCTGCCGACCGATGGCGTGATGCAGCCGTTGCAGCGCGCGCATAGCCAAGCGACTCACCTCATCGCCCGCGGCACCCGGCTTTTCGAGAATTCCCCGGTCCAAAAGATTGAACCTGGCCTGGTCGTCACGGCGGCCGGCACTGTGCGGTGCGACACCATCATCACGGCGGTCGACGGTCGGCTGGAGAAGATTTTCCCGGAGTTGAGCCCGCGCGTGCGCTCCGCCCGGCTGCAGATGCTGGCGACGGCTGCAGCCCCGGAGGTGAATTATTTCCGGCCGGTCTATTGGCGGCAGGGTTACGAATACTGGCAGCAGCAGCCGAATCGCACCGTGGCGCTGGGCGGCTTTCGCGATCACGCCGGGGAGGCGGAATGGACCATGGCGGGCGAGCCGACCAAGCTGATCCAGGATTTGCTCGAGAAATTTCTGCGCGAACACCTCCGGGTGCAGGCGCCCATCACCCACCGTTGGGCCGCGTCGGTGGCCTACACCACGGACGGGCTGCCGGTGCTGGAGCAGGTGCGCCACAAAGTGTGGGCCGTCGGCGGCTACTCGGGTACCGGCAATATTGTCGGGGCCTTGTGCGCCCGGGCGGCCGCCCGGCTGGCCGCCGGACAGATGTCCGACTGGGCCGAGCTGCTGGCGCAGGCCCGGGCCGGCGCCAAGTCATAAGGTAGGCTCCGGAATTGACACCCGTGGTCCGCGCCGACACCAATCAGGCCCGATGAATCGTTTGGCCGCCTTTTTTTACTTCAGCTTTGCGGGATACTTTAACCCGCAAAACGCCGGCGGCTTGTCCCCACGCAAACTCTGAACCGAATCCAGAATCAATTTGCCAAGGAGCCGCCTCACCGGGCGGCTTTTTTGTTTCAAGCCCCAGCCAACCCATTTCTTAACCACGGATTTCACGGATGAACACGGATCTCAATTCATGGAGGGCCCGCGTCCCGGCGGGCCGGGGCTCGCAGGGACGCGAGCCCTCCAAGTGTTTCATTCAGCATTAAGTTCCGAGTTCATCCGTGAAATCCGTGGCCAAACAATAATTTAACCCGCCCCTGCCATGATCCTGCCCAAAAACAACCGCCTCTCTGAAATCGAAGTCGCCGAGCTGACCGCCATCGTGGCCGAGTTTGGCTGCCGCATCCAGCCGATCGTCGGCGACGTGCGCACCATCTACGCCATCGTGGGGGACGAGCGTCACGAGCTGATGATCAGCCGGCTGGAGGGCCTGGACTACGTCGACCGCGTCGACACCATCCAGTCGCCGCACAAGCTGATGGACATCAAGTCCGACCTCGCCCGCCATCGGGTGAAGGTGGGCGGGGTGACCTTGGGGGAGGAGCTGCTGGTCATGGCCGGGCTGTGCACGATCGATCCCAAGAATCCGAATTATTTCTACGAGACCGCCCAGGCCGTGAAGGAAGCCGGCGCCCATGCGCTGCGCGGCGGGGTGTGGAAGCCCCGGACCAACCCCTACGCCTTTCAGGGCGACAATCGCTCGCTCGACATCCTGATGGAAGGTTCCCGCCGCACCGGCCTGCCGGTGGACACGGAAGTGATGGACGAGGAGCAACTGCGGCTCGCCCTCGACGCCGGGGTTCACATCCTGCAGATCGGTGCCCGCAACGCGCTCAATTACTCGCTGCTCCGGCAGATCGGCAAAGCCGTCGCCGGCCGACCCACCGCGGTGCTGCTGAAACGCGGCATGCACCTGGGTACGATCAACGAGTTCATCTCCGCCGCCGAATACATCGTGAATTTCGGGAATCCCAACGTGATCCTCTGTCCCCGCGGCACGCAGCCGGGCCTCGACGGCTACCGCAACCACCCCGATGAATCCATCACGCCGCTGCTCAAGGAACGCACCTGGGCCCCCGTGGTGGTCGATCCGTCGCACTCGGTCGGCAAGGCCGCCTATGTGCCGGCCTGCGCCCTCGCGGCCGTCGCCTACGGCGCCGACGGGCTTTGCATTGAGGCGCATGTCAGTCCCAACCACGGTCTCGGCGACGACCCCAAGCAGGCGGTCACCCCCAAGGTGCTTGCGGAGTTGATTATCCAGGCCAAGGCCCTCCATGCTCTGCGTCGTGCTGCCAAACTGCCCGACCGTTCTTGAGAATATGCTCATGCCGTCTCCAATCGGTAGGGCGAGTCCTCCGGACGAGCCGCGCCCGCCCGGCTCATCCGGAGGATTCGCCCTACCCGCGGCCCCGACTCCAACTTTCGCCCCATGAAAAAGAAACTCGCCAAAATCCGCACCCAGATCGACGGGCTCGACCAGAAGGTCGTCAAGCTGCTCAACACCCGGCTGAAGTGCGCGCAGCAGATCGGTGAGCTCAAGCGCGGGGCCCGCGGCCGCATCTACGTGGCCGAGCGGGAGGCGGATGTGCTGCGGCGCGTGGCGCAGGCCAACACGGGTCCGCTCAAGCCGGCGGCGCTGCAGGCGATCTACCGCGAGATCATGTCCGCCGCGCTGGCCCTCGAAAAGCCGCTGTGCGTCGCCTACCTCGGGCCTGAGGCCACCAACACGCACGCGGCCGCGCTCCGCAAGTTCGGCTCCAGCGTCGACTATCGCCCGATGCCGACCATCGCGGATATCTTCACCGCCGTCGAGAAGGGCGAGACCGACTACGGGGTCGTGCCCGTCGAGAATTCCACCGAGGGCTCCGTCCGCGATTCGCTCGATCTGTTTGTCGAGACCCCGCTGAAGATCGTCGCGGAGATCCACCAGGACATCGAGCACACGCTGCTTTCCCACGAGCCGCTGGCGAAGATCAAAAAAATCTATTCCAAGGACCAGGCGCTTGCCCAGTGCCGGCGCTGGCTGCAGCGCCACCTGCCCCATGCGCAGCTGGTCGATGTGGACAGCACGGCGCTGGGGGTGCAGATCGCCGCCAAGGAAAAAGGCGCGGCCGCCATCGCCCCGCGCATCGCCGGCGAGCGTTATGGCGTGCCCGTGGCCGCCACCCACATCCAGGATCTCAAGAACAACACGTCCCGCTTTGTCTTTCTGGGTCGCGAGGCGTCCGGCTCGACCGGCACGGGCCACGACAAGACCAGCCTGCTGGTCTCGCTCCACCACGAGCCCGGCGCGCTGCTGCACGCCCTCCAGCCCTTCAACCGCCGTAAGCTGAACCTCACCCGGATTGAGTCGCGGCCCAGCCGCCTGCGGCCTTGGGACTATATTTTCTTCCTGGACGTGAAGGGCCATTATGACGACCCGGCGATGCAGGCCGCGCTCAAGGAGCTCAGCCGCAAGTGCCCGCTCGTGAAATGGCTCGGCAGCTACCCGACGGCGAAGCGGTAGGGCGGCCGCTCGCGACGAAATCGTCACCTACTTTGGGCTCGGCAGAGCGCTGGGCGTGGGGTTTCCTCGGGTTGTGCGCGCCCTGAAAATTCTCTTTGTCACCCCCGAGGTTGAGCCGTTCGTCAAGGTGGGCGGACTCGCTGACATGGTGGGGGCCCTGCCCAAGGAGCTGGCGAAGCTCGGCCATGATGTCCGCATTGTCTGCCCGGCCTACGGCTCGGTGAAACGGATCGGCGAATGGCGGGCCCTGGTGGAGCCCCTCGGGGTCGACGTCGGGCCGGCGGGCATGTGGGCCCGCACCTGGGCCACGGTGCTGCCGGGCAGCGCCGTGCCGGTGTATTTTCTGGAAAACAACGACTTCTTTGCGCGGCCCGAGGTGTACACGAGCCCGTGGGGTTCCTGTGAGGACAACGACCTGCGGTTCGCGTTTTTATCCCGGGGGGCGCTCGCGCTCTGCCAGCAGCTGGGTTGGACACCGGAGGTGGTGCACTGCCACGACTGGACCACCGGGCTGTTGCCGGTGATGCTCAACACCACCCTGCGGCAGACGCCGCTGGGGGCCGCCGCCACGGTGTTCACCATCCACAACCTCGAGCACCAGGGTTACTGCAGCCGGCGGGTGATTGATTTTGCCCGGCTGCCCGCCGGCGAGTTTCGCGCCGACAGCCTGGAGTCCGGCGGGGCGGTCAACCTGATGAAGGGCGGGCTCTACCATTCGACGAAGCTCACGACGGTCAGCCCGACCTACGCCGAGGAAATCAAGTCGGAGGACGGCGGCTTCGGCCTTGATGCGGTGCTGCGATTTCGCGGCGGGGATTTGCTGGGCATCGTCAATGGGATTGACGACGCCTCCTGGGACCCGGCACGGGACCCGGCGCTCCCGGCAAATTATTCTGCGGCGGACCTCACCGGCAAGGCGGTCTGCAAGGCCCGGCTGCAGGAGCAGTTCGGCCTGGACCAGGACCCGCGCGTGCCGCTCTTCGGTGTGGTCTCGCGGCTGGCGAGCCAGAAGGGCCTCGACCTCCTGGCCGCTGCGCTCCCGGTCATCCTCGACCGCCTGCGGGTGCAGGTGGTGCTGCTCGGCAATGGTGATGCGCAGATGGAAAACACCTTCCGCCATGCGACGCACGTGTATCGCGGCCGGGTGGGGGCCCACATCGGTTTCGACGGCCGGCTGGCGCGGCTCATCCAAGGCGGCAGCGACGTCTTTGTCATGCCCAGCCGGTCCGAGCCCTGCGGCCTCACCCAACTGTACGCGATGCGCTACGGCACGGTGCCGCTGGTGCGGGCCACCGGCGGGCTGGTTGACACGGTGGAAAACTTTGCGGAAGGGCAGGAGCGGGGTACGGGGTTTGTCTTCCAGGAGGCCTCCGCCCATGCGCTTTTCAACACCTTTGGCTGGGCCTGCGCCACCTACTATGACCGGCCGGAGGAATTCGCCGGACTGCAGCGTCGCGGGATGGCCCAGGATTTTTCCTGGCGCCAGAGCGCGGACCGTTACCTGCAGACGTATGCTTGGGCGATCGAGAGCCGGACGGGGGCCAAGCCGGACTAGTTGCCGCTCCGAGAAAACAGCTCTCGATGCCGAGCTGTAGGAGGGGCTTTACGCCCCGATCATGGACGGACGAGGGCAATGCGGTATTCGCATCGGGGCATAAAGCCCCTCCTGCAGCCCAGTTGCTTCCCGTCACAGGCAAACCGCGTTTTGCGGCCGAGGCTGTATCGTTCCCGCTCAGCGGCGTAACATGGCGCCCCTCGGGACGTCTTGGGGCTTCCGGCGAACGCTCCTTTTTAATGGCCCGATGAGGGCTCGCTTGATTTCATTTTAACGAAGCGTTCACCAAGATCATGCTGGAATCCAAGACGCGGTCCTCTAGCCTCAATCCGTAATCAACCCCGTAATCCGTCCATGGTGAACCCCTTCATTCGATCTGTCGGCATGGCGGCGGCCTTGGCCGTGGTGGTGACCGCGCAGACCGTGCAGCCCGACAACGTATTGTCCCAGGACGAGCAGGCCTCCCGGTTTCTGGCCCAGGCGACCTTTGGTCCCACCACGGAGGGCATCGCGGAGCTGCGCACGCTGGGCTACAACTATGGCGCCTGGATCGACCGGGAGATCGCGAAGCCGGCGTCCTATGCCGCGCCCCTGGCGGTGGACGCCAAGACCTCGGGTCAGATCACCACGATCACCAACACCTATAACCGTCGCGCCCGCAACCAGGTGATGATCGCCGGCAGCGACCAGCTCCGCCAGCGGGTCGCGTACGCATTGAGCCAGATTTTTGTCATCTCGGACAATATCTCCGCCATCAGCGGCGCCGCGGAGGGCTCCAGCAGTTACTACGACATGCTGGTGCGCGACAGCTTCGGCCCGTTCCGCCAGCTGCTGCTGGATGTCACCTATCACCCCATGATGGGCCGCTACCTGAGCCATTATCACAACCGCAAGGCCAACAGCACCAGCGGAACCCGGCCCGACGAGAATTACGCCCGCGAGGTCATGCAGCTTTTCTCGATCGGGCTCTACCAGCTCGACGGCGCGGGAAATTATATCAACGGGGCGAGCGGCCGCCCGCTCGAGACCTACACCAACGATCAGATCACGGAATTCGCCCGGGCGTTCACCGGCTTTACGGACGAGGACAACAACGCCAGCGCGGTGGGCACCGGCAGCGGCCGCACGGATTTTCCCAGCGTGAAGGCCCAGAACTACACCCAGCCGATGAAGATGTGGGACCTGCAGCACGATACGGCCGTCAAGACGCTGCTCGACTATCCCGGCGTGCGGAAACGGAATTTGCCCGCCTTCCAGAGCGGGGTGCAGGATGTGAGCGACGCGATCGACAACCTGGTCGAGCATCCCAGCACCGGGCCGTTCATCAGCCGCCTGCTCATCCAGCGGCTGGTGACCTCCAACCCCTCCGACGGATATATCACCCGGGTGGCCGCCACGTTTGCCAACAACGGCAAGGGCCAGCGGGGCGACCTGACCGCGGTCATCAAGGCGGTCCTGCTCGACCCCGAGGCCCGCAGCCTGTCGTTCGTGGTCGATCCCCAGCACGGCAAGTTGCGCGAGCCTTTCCTGCGGGTGACCCACCTCCTGCGCGCCTTCCGCTATGCCGTGACCAGCGGCCTGCTACCCTATGAGTTTTCCTCGACCGTCACGGAGAACACCCTCGGCCAGTATCCGCTCTCGTCTCCCTCGGTGTTCAATTTCTACCTGGCCGACTACGAGCCGCAGGGCCCGATCGGCGCCGCCGGGCTCGTCGGCCCGGAGTTCCAGATCCTGAATTCCGTGTTCGGCATCACCACCCCGAACGCCGTCTACAACCTCATCAACACCAGCGCCGGCAACTTCAGCCTCGATCTGGCGCCCCAGGCCGCCCTGGCGGACAACGCGGCCACCTTGGTGGACAACATCGACCTCCTCCTGACGCACGGCATGCTCAGCAGCGCGACCCGCACCCTGGTCATCAACGCGGTCAACAGTGTGACGACCGGCATGGTGCCGACCGGCAGCACGCTCGCCCTGACGAAGGCGCGGCTGGCGGTCTACCTGGTCGCCATGTCCCCCGATTTCGCGGTGCTTAAATAATTAACCGGCCATGAGCACCTCCTCCGACCGCCCCCTCAATCGCCGCGAGTTCATCGGCCAGGCCAGCTGCGCGGCCGTCGGCTCGACGGCCCTTTTCTCCACGCTGCTCACCCTGCGGCTGGCCAATTCGCTGGCCGCCCAGACCGTCACGGCGGGTGGGGACTATCGCGCCCTGGTCTGCCTCTTCCTCTCCGGCGGCAATGACTCCTTCAACATGCTCGTGCCCACCAGCGCCGGGGAGTATGAGGCGTACGTTAAGGTGCGGGGCAATCTCGCGCTCGCCAAGGACAGCCTCCTTCCGATCACCCCGGCCAACCTCGGGGGCCGCACCCTGGGGATCCATCCCTCGATGCCGGAGGTGCGCGACCTCTTCAGCGCGGGTCGCCTGGCCTTCGTCTCCAACGTTGGCTCGCTGGTCCGGCCGCTGACCCTGGCCGACTACAAGGCGGGCCGCTACCTGCCGGTTTCACTCTATTCCCACGCGGACCAGATCAAGCAGTGGCAGACCTGCATTCCCGACCAGCGCACCGCGATTGGCTGGGGTGGCCGGGCCGCCGACCTCATGCGTTCGCTGAACAGTCCCAGCCTCGTGTCGATGAACATCTCGCTCTCGGGCCAGAACGTGTTCCTCACCGGCCAGCAGGCCTTCACCTACAGCGTGGGCTCCAGCGGTGCCACCGCCCTGACCGGTTACAGTCCCACGGCGGTCAACAACCTGACGGCGGTCCGGACGAAGGCGGTGAACAGCATCATGGACCAGCAGTACCGGAGCCTGTTCGAGCAGACCTATGCCCAGAGTACGAGCGAGGCGGTTGATTCCTATTACGAGTTTTCCTCGGCCCTGAGCGGCGTCACGCTCAACACCCCGCTGCCCACGGGCAATTCGTTGGCCGCGAATCTGGCCATGATCGCCAAGATCATCTCGGCCAACGGCAAGTTCGGGGCGCGCCGCCAGATATTTTTTGTGCAGCTGGGCGGGTGGGACCACCATGACGAGCTCATCGCCAACCAGCAGACCATGCTGGCGACGGTCAGCCAGGCCCTCAGCACGTTCTCGTCCGCGCTGACGGAGATCGGGATGGCGGACAAGGTCACGCTCTTCACCGCCTCGGACTTTGGCCGCACGCTGACCTCGAACGGCAACGGTTCCGACCATGCCTGGGGCGCCAACCATCTGGTGATGGGCGGCGCAGTGGGCGGCGGCAAGGTGTACGGGGACCGCGACAACGGCTACTACCCGGATATGCAGAAGCTCTCGCTCATCGACACCGGCCAGGGCCGGCTCATCCCCGGCGTGGCCGTGGATGAATATGCGCGCGACCTGCTGACGTGGTTCGGCGTGGGCGCCGGGGACCTGGATTATGTGCTGCCTGCCTTCAGCACCCGTTTCGGCGGACGGCCGAGCCTTGGGCTCTTTTCCGCCAGCAGCGTCGCACCGGCGCCGACGCCCGTTCCAACGCCGACCCCGGCGCCCAGCCCGCCTGCCAGCAGTGGCGGCGGTGGTGGTGGCGGCGGCGCGGCGAGTCCGCTATTCCTCGCCGGGTTGAGCGCGCTGGCGTTGTTGCGGCTCAGGCGGCGGCGCCTCGCGCAGCAAAAAGCGGCGACGCCGGGACCAGGACCCGCCGCCGGCTGATCCGCCCGCCGGTTTTTCTCCTCGCGGTCGGAGGGCAACTGGCATGAATTGAGGCCATGCCCGGCTGCTCCGATCGACCGGTTCCACTGTCTTCGCGTTTTCCATGAAGCCATCGCTTTCCTCCCCGCCCTCCCGCTTCCGCCGGCAAAGCGCCTTCACGCTGCTCGAGATTTTGGTGGTGCTGGCCATCATCGGCCTGCTGGTCGGACTGGTGGTCAGCAACACGGACAAGATTTTCGGCCAGAGCCAGGAGGCGGTCACGCGCATCTTCGTCCGGGACTCGCTCAAGACCCCGCTCGTGCGCTACCGCATCGACCTCGGCGACTATCCGACCACCAATGAGGGACTGGGCGCTCTGCTGGTGGCCACCCCGGCCAACGCCGAACGCTGGCGCGGCCCCTACATGGACGTTTCCGGCAGCAAACTGCCGGTCGATCCGTGGGGCCAGCCCTACGAGTACCGCTATCCGGGAGTGAAGAATGTCGGGGGCTACGACTTGTTTTCCAAGGGACCGGACCGGACGGCGGATACGGCGGACGATATCGGGAATTGGTGAGGTGGGCTCGAAAGGTAGGGGCAACCGCCCCTACCGAGACAGACATTGCCGGTTCAAAATCCACCCGGCCTGGTTCAATACCGGTCCATCACAAACCACATGATCCAGGTCGCGCCGAGGCTGAGCATGATGATTCCCGCCAGGCCGAAGATCATGCTGATGGGATTGAAGCCGCCGAGCGCGACCAGGGCGACAATCAGCAGATTGCCCAACACCACCAGGAGGAGGTAGTCGCGCCGGCGCTTGGATTTGATCTTCTTGATGACGATTTCATCCTGCCCCAACTGGCGCTCCCGGTTGCGGTTTTCCTCCAGCACGGCAAAGACATCATTCGGATCGGTGGGCTTGGGTCCGGTTGGGCCCCGGGTTGGCGCAGTCGGGGGGCCTGCCATCTTGGCCAGATCCTTCGCCGTGGGCGTCGGGGCATCGGCGGGCGCTCGCACGTTGTCGCGCTGGAATTCCCGGTCCTTGAAGCCGTAGTTCTTCCGGGGCGGGTCATCGGGCTCCATGGGGGCGGAGATTGGGCGCCGGCCGGTGGATTGCAGCTCTAAATCTGACCTGCGATCAATTCCTAGGAAACGGCTCAATCCTCCGAACTGTAGGAGCGGCTTGATGCCGCGATGTTGGACGTTCGTGAGCGGCGGGGCTTTCAAATCGGGGCGTAAAGCCCCTCCTACAGTCGTGTTTCTTGCCGCCACGGGCAAAAATGCGTTTTGCGACCGAGGCTGCATCGTTCCTGCGAAGCGACCGTCGGGCCCCCCCCCCGCTACTTTAACGGCGCGGGCTCGAGTTTTTCGATGCGCACGGCGGTGACCTTGTATTCGGGCGTCTTGGTGTATCGATCCCGGTGCGAGGTTGTGATCTGGTTCAGGAAGACGCGCGTGGAGTGGAAAGTCGTATAGACTTCGCCCGGCTTGACGTGGTCGCTGATGCGCACCGGCAAGTCGGCCGAGCCCTGCGCGCTGCGGAGCCGCACGGTTTCCCCTTCGCTCAAACCCAGGCGGGCGGCGTCGACGGGCGAGAGTTGCAGGTAATCGGTGGCATGCAGGCGGTCATTCGGCGTGCGCGCCGTCTGCGTGGCGGCATTGTATTGGTAGAGGTTGCGGCCGGTCGTGAGCAAAAAGGGAAATTCCGGCGAGACCAGCTCGGGCGGGGGGATGAACTCGATGCGGCGAAGGGCCGTGGTCTTGCCGTGGGTGAAATGGTCCGCGTGCATCAGCGGCGTGCCGGGATCCTGCTCGGTGTAGCACGGCCATTGGAGGCCGCCGCGCTCGTCCATCCGGGCATAGCTGATGCCGGCGCCCTCGGGCCAGAGGCCCCGGACCTCGTTCCAGATTTCCTCGGCGGACCGCCAGGCGAAGTGTTCGCCCCGGCCCATGAGCCGGGCGATGGCACAGACAATCTCCCAGTCGGAACGGGCCTCGCCTTGGGGCAGCGCCGCTTGGCGGACGCGCTGCAATCGCCGCTCGCCGTTCATGAATGTGCCGTCCTTTTCGAACGAGGAGGCGGCGGGCAAAAAAACGTCGCCGAATTCCCGGGCGGTTTCGTTCATGAACAGATCCTGCACGATCACCAGATCGAGTTTTTCCATCGAGCGGCGGGTGGCGTGCATGTTCGGATTCGTCATCACGATGTCGTACCCGATGGACCACAGGACCTTTAGTTTGCCCGCGTCGGCCGCCTCCATCATCTCGATCATGTTGAGGCCGGGATGGGTCGGGATGGGCGTGTGCCAGGCCGCCTCGAACTTCGGGCGGGCCTCGTCGATCGGCACATAGCCGGCGAGGAGCTTGGGTTCGCAGCCCATGTGCGGTGCGCCCTGCACGTTGTTCTGGCCGCGGAGCGGATTGATGCCGGTCCCCGGCTTGCCGATGTTGCCGGTCAGCAGGGCGAGGTTGACCAGGGCCACGATGCCCTCGGTGCCCTGGATGTGCTCGGTCATGCCGAGACCATGGACGCTGAGCGCCGGCTTGGCCGTGGCGTACAGGCGGGCCGCGGCCCGGATTTTGGCGGCCGGCACCCCGCAGATCTTTTCGGCCTTTTCCGGCAGGTAGTCGCGGATGAAGTCGCGGTACTCGGCGTATTCCGTGAGGCGGGTGCGGATGAATTCCTCGTCGACGAGGCCCTCGTCGATGATGGCGGCGCCCAGCGCGTTGAAGAGCACCACATTGGTGCCGGCGTGCAGCTGGAGATGCAGGGTCGCATACTCGCACAGCTCGATCTTGCGGGGGTCGATGATGATGAGATTGGCGCCGTGACGGGCGGCCTGCTTGAGGCGGGCGCCGGTGACGGGGTGCCCTTCGGTGGGATTGGCGCCGCAGACCATGATGGTGCGGGCCACCTCGATCTCATCGAGGGAGTTGGTGGCGGCGCCGGTGCCGAGGGTCAGCTTCATCGCGGCGGCGGTGGGCGAGTGGCAGACGCGGGCGCAGCAATCGATATTGTTCGTGCCGAGCACGACCCGGGCGAATTTCTGGGCGACGTAGTTTTCCTCGTTGGTGCCGCGGGCGGAGCTGAGCAGGCCGATGCTGTCGGGGCCGTGCTGGGCGGCGGCCGCTTGCAGGCGGTCGGCGATGAACCGGTTGACCTCGTCCCAGCTGACGCGCTGCCACGCCCCGTCGCGGCGGATCATGGGCGAGGTGACGCGATCCTGGGCGTAGACATAATCGAAGGCGTAGCGGCCTTTCACGCAGGTGTGGCCGTGGTTGCTCGGGCCGTCCAGCGAGGGTCGGATGCTGGTGATCTGGCCGGCGCGCGTGCCCACGTTCACCTCGCAGCCCGTGCCGCAGTAGGAGCAGATGGTCTTGGTCCACTCCGTCGGGCTCCCGCGCGCGAGGACCGTGATGTCCTCCAGAGCGCCCGAGGGGCAGGTGTCGACACAGGCGCCGCAGCTGACGCAACCCCCGTCGAGCAGCGTGGTACCCTGCACCGGCAGAATCCGGGTGGTGTCGCCGCGGTTCCAGGCCTTCCAGACGAACTGGCCCTGCACCTCCTCGCAGATGCGCACACAGCGGTAGCAGGTCACGCACTGCGCCATGTCGACATTGATGTAGGGATGCGACTGGTCCTGCATGAAAGGCACCTCGGGCGGGGGCGCGGTGCGCGAGCCGCCGGCTTTGACGTCATATTCACGGAGGTAGCGATGGAATTGCTTGTCGGGAAACTGGGCGACGGCCTCGGCGGGGTAATCCTTGGCCAGCAGTCCCAGCAAGGTTTTCCGCACCCCTTGAACGGCCGGCGAGTGGGTCTGGATCTCCATGCCCTCGCGCAGCGGGGTGTTGCAGGCGGTGGCGAGGCCGTTGAGGCCCTTGACCTCGACGGCGCAGAGCCGGCACGAGCCGTAGGGTTCGAGCCGGTCGTCGTGACACAAGGTCGGCACCTCAAGCCCGATCTGGCGCAGGGCCTCGTTGATCGTGAGCCCCTCGGGGAACGCGTGCGCCGAGCCGTTGATGGTTACTTGAAGCATGGCGCAATCTCGGTGGGGTAGTAGCGGAGGATCGACTCGGCGAAGCGCGCCAGCCCGGTGCCGTGACCGCAGAGGCTGGTGAGTTTCAGGGCGGTGATGAGATCCTGACATTCCTGCAGGTCAGCCCGCGTGGCATCACCGACGAGGGCGTGGCGAAAAATCTCCTCAATCCGGCTGCTGCCGCTCCGGCAGGGGGTGCATTTGCCGCAGGATTCGTAGGCCCCGAAGGAGAAGACGTGCTCAACCAGCGCCGGGATGGAGGTGTGTTCGTCGAAGGCCACGACCCCGCCGTGACCGACCCCCGCGCCGATGGCGGCGAGTTCCTCGAAGCCCAGCGGCGTGTCGAGCAGATGCGGGGGAATAACCCCGATGATCGGGCCGCCGATGATCACGCCCTTGAGCTGGCCGCCGCCGCGCAGCCCGCCGCCGATCTCCTCGACGATGTGCCGCACCGTGACGCCAAACTCGACCTCGTAAAGTCCGGGCCGGTTGAACAGCGAGTTGAGCGACAGCGCCTTGGTGCCGCGACTTTTGGCAAAACCAAGGGCCGCATAGGCCTCGGCCCCGTGGGTCACAATCCAAGGCACGCTGACCAGCGTTTCGACATTATTGACCAAAGTGGGACGATCGAAAAGGCCGCGCTCGGTCGGGTAGGGCGGGCGGGCCATCACCTCCGGGCGCCGGCCCTCGATGGAGCGGAGCAAAGAAGTTTCCTCACCGCAGACGTAGCTGCCGTGGCCGGTATAAACCTCGAGATCGAAGGCGAAATCCGTGCCGCCGACCCGCGAGCCGAGCCAGCCGGCGGCGCGGGCCTCGACGAGGGCCTGGTTCAACCTGACGCCCGCGAGCGGGTATTCGGCGCGGAGATAGATGTAGCCCTGACTCGCCCCAACCGCGCGGCCAGCCAGAATCATGCCCTCGATCAACGCGTGGGGATCGTCCTCCATGAGATAACGGTCGATATAGGCGCCGGCATCGCCCTCATCCGCGTTGGCGACAATGTATTTCTGGCCGGCCGGCTGGGCGGCGACGGCGCGCCACTTGCGCCCCGTCGGGAAGCCCGCGCCCCCGCGACCGCGCAAACCGGAGGCCTCGACGGCGGCGAGGATGTGCTCGGGCGTCCGGGCCAAGGCCTGCGTCAAGGCCGCATAGCCGCCAAGTTTCTGATAGGCGGCCAGTGATCGCGCCCCGCCGGCCGCGATGCGGCCGAGGACAATGCCTGAGCGGGAGAACACCTTGACCGGCGGACGCGGGTGGGTCTGGCCCTTGGCGGGTGCGGCGAAACATTCGCCGAGACAGTACACCCGCGGACTTTGGGCGGCAGCCTCGGCCCAGCGCGCGGGATGGAAGTGACTGGCGGCAAAACACGCGGTGCCCTGACAGGCCTTGCCCGTGTGTTCGCCGTGCGGCAGATGATAGAAGGACGCGACGTCGGCGGACAACGCAGGCGCTGGTCCAGCGTGGTTCGGACGGGTACGGTCAGAGGAAACGGGCATGGGGTACGACGCGGGTCGCGCATCGGGGGCACCGTTAAGCTACGCAGAGGCCGGCACGCATCAATCTCGGAAGTTGCAGGTGGGCGGGGTGACCTGCACCCCGCCAGGCATGGGCAAATGAGGGGTGAGGGCATCCATTCCATAGCAGTTTTATCAAAGCGGTGCTATTCCAGGATCGTGTAGTTGTCGTGCGATTTCATTTGTCATGGTCAGCACCAAAAGGTGGAACCCGACCTCCGGGTGGGTTGGCATGAGGTGTCGCACAGAAAGGGCGCCCGGAGGTCGCGCTCCACCCATGTCAACTCCTAGGTAACAGCTCAAGAGTCTGAGCTGTAGGAGGGGCTTTATGCCCCGATGTTTGGCGCTCGAGCGTGGCGCAAGTTGCGAATCGGGGCATAAAGCCCCTCCTACAGCCTGCTTCTTCCTGTCACGTGCAATACGCGTTTTTCGGCCCAGGCTATATGGGTCCGGCTAATTCGCGCAGACTCGTCGATACAGTGCCTCGTAACGGGGCACGATGACGGCGGCGGAAAAGTGCGTTCGCGCCCGCTGCTGCGCGGCGCGGCCGAGGGCGGCGCGCCGGTCGGGCGCGGCGAGCAGCGACTCGACGGCCCGGGTCAGCGCGGCGGTGTCGCCGAACGGCACCAGCAGGCCGTTCTGGCCGGAAGTCATCACCTCGGGAATGCCCCCGACCGCAAAGGCCGCGCTCGGGCAGCCAATGCTCATGAGCTCGAGGATGCTCAGGCAGAAGCTTTCCACCTCGGAAGTGAAAAGCCCGAGGTCGGCGGCCTTCAGGTAGTCGTCAATCGCGCTCACCCGCTCGCGCACGATCACGCGGTCCGTGAGCCCGAGGCGCTGGACCTCGGCCTGGTAGGGGGCGAAGCTGTCCCCGGCGAGGATCACGAGCTTGAAAGATTCGCGCGGGCGGATGGCGGCGGTGGTGGCGAGGAGCAGGTCGATGCGCTTGAGCGCCCGGAGATTCGAAAGATGCAGGAGCATCGCCTCGCTGTCGTTCAGGCCCAGTTCGCGGCGCACCTCGGGGCGCGACCGGCCCGGCGGGTGGGGCTCGAAGAAATTATGGATGACCTCGATGGGCCGTCGGACGCCGAGCAGGCGCACGGTTTCGGCGCGCATGAACTCCGAGACGGTCGTGATGGCGTCGGAGTTCTCCAGGGCATGGGCGATGGCCGGGCCGTAGCCGGGATCGCGGCCCAACAGGGTGGTGTCGGTGCCGTGCAGCGTGGTGATGATCTTCAGCCGGTGCTCCTCGTGCAGCATCGCGCGCGCGAGGACGGCGGCGGTGGCGTGGGGCACGGCGTAATGGACGTGCAGCACGTCGAGGCCGAAATCCCGGCTGACCTCGGCCATCTTCACCGACAGCGGCAGCGTGTAGTCCGGATGCTTGAACAAATTGTAGCTGTTCACCACGACCGGGTGAAAAAACACGCGCGGGTTGTCCGCCGGCATGCGGAACGGCGGCTCGTAGCTGATGAAATGGATCTCATGCCCGCGCGCCGCGAGTTCCTCCCCGAGTTCGGCCGCCAGGATTCCACTGCCCCCGACGGAGGGGTAGCAGGTGATGCCGATCTTGAGTGGGCGGGAAGCAGTCATGACCAGAAATTCAGCTGGGCCACGAAAAGGCACAACAAGCATCCGTCCGGCAGGCTCTGCATACCCGCGCGCCTATAGGCGCCTTGCGAGTTTCGCCCGCCGCCGGGTTCTTGTGCCTCTTTGTGGCCATGAATGCTTGGAGTGTAGCTCAGAATCGTCGCGCGGCCCGGGACAGCGGGGCGAGCGAGTCGAAAACCAGCGGATCGTTCGGCCAGAGGGCGATCGCGGCCATGGCGCCGCAGCGGCTGCCGTTGACGGCGGCGCGGGCCAGTTGCAGCGCCGGATAATTGCGGGTGCGCAACTGTGAGGCATGCGCGTGCATCGCGTCCGTCCAGGCGGTGAGGATTTCCTGGGCGGAGATATCGATCAGCACCGGCGGCACGCCCGCGGGCTCGGCGTCGGGCGCGATGGCATAGAAAAGCAGCTGGCCGATCGCATGGGCATTGCGGGCCTTGAGTTCCTTGAGGCCGCCGTAGCGGGCGAGTCGCGCCGCATCACGCACCAGCTGGCCCAGCCGGTAGTGGTCGGGGTGCTGATTTTCCACCAAGGTGGGGGCCAGCACGAGCTCAGGGCGCACCCGGCGAATGATGCCGGCCAGCTTGATGGCGTGCTTGGCCTTCACCTCCAGATGGGCGTCGCCGTCCAAGGTGATGAACTCCAAGGTCGCGCCCAGAAGCTTCGCGGCCTTCTTGGCCTCGGCGGTGCGCACGGCCGGCGTGCCGTTGGAGCCGGCCTCGCCCCGGGAGCAGATGACGAGATGCACCGGGCGGCCCGCCCGGGCCTCGCCGGCGATAACCCCGCCGCAGCCGAATTCGAGGTCGTCCGGGTGGGCCCCAAAGGCGAGCAGCGGGGCAGGGGTGGCGGGATTTTTCATGGCGGGTGGTAAGGCGTGATTTGTGGTCTATCAGCCTACTAAAGGCGAGCGAGGTGTCTCGGCAATTACTTTGCCGATTCGGCGTGTTGTAGGTCGGGGTTTATCCCCGACACGAGTGCCGCGGAGTCGGGCATAAAGCCCGACCTACAATCGAAGGAGACTCTTGGGTTACCATGCTAGCTCGGCAGATCGGTGTAGGCTTCATCGGAGCGGTCGATGGGGTCGCGGTTGACAAAGGTTATCTCCGGGGCGTCGGCTTTGTTCAAGTAGGCCTGCTCGCCGGCGCCGGCGATGTAGTGCGTGCAATGAATGATAGACTGCATCCAGCGCAGGCGGCTGTCGCGGGTGGGGCTGATCTGGGCCTTGGTGTATGGGGTGAGGGGCAGGGTCACATAGGAATCCCCGCCCTCGTGCAGCTTGAGCGTCCCATCCATGAGCCGGGCGCGGACCATCTCGCCCTGGTGGGGCACGTCGACAAAACAGTCCGAAATGGCGCAGGCGGCGGTGCGTACGGCCGGGTCGCTGGAGCGG
>SESH01072617.1_pt1 | contig 21725 bp, 15 predicted proteins | sample 3171561 | NCBI WGS metagenome assembly SESH01 (sample SAMN10866947, study PRJNA518727) | freshwater metagenome | biome: subpolar coniferous forest; feature: holomictic lake; material: water; isolation source: holomictic Lake 442 2011 16.5 m and 2014 13 m | place: Canada: near Kenora, Ontario
CCGGTTGGGGATCGCGACCAGCACCAGGGGGCGCGCGGAAATGATCTGCAGCGCATTGAGCACATCTTTGAGCCGACTCGCACTGCCAGGGGTCTCCATCTTGTTGATGAAGACGACATGAGGCACCTTGTGGTCATCGAGGAACTTGAGGGTGGGTGCCACCATCAGAGCCCGGTTGGGATCGGGCTCGCAGACCACCACAGCGATGTCGGCAGCCATGAGCACATGGGCCGCTTCCTGGCTGAATTCCACCGAGCCGGGACAATCGATGAGGGTCCACTCCTCACCCTGGTAGGTGCAGTTGGCGAGACTGGCTTCCACGCTCATCTGGCGGGCCTTGGCCTCCAGGGAAGCATCACCGACGGTGTTCCCCTCCTTGACGGAGCCCTTGCGCGGCAAAGCACCTGCCACGAAGAGAAGACTCTCCAGCAAGGAGGTCTTTCCAGAGAGGTAGGGACCGACGATGGCCGCTACGCGTGGAGCTGACAGTGAATTCCCGCTCACAGTGCCTCCTGATTGTTTGGTTCAGACGAGTACCGCCCCAAGTGTTCCGACCTCGTCACACCCTGGCAACACCAAACAAATGCCGCCTCGGAAAAGGCGGCATAAGTCACAAAATAGCGGAGGTTCCTAGTTCCTGAGTGGCCTTCCCGTTTTCAGGATGGCATCCATGCGGGCCTGCGTCTTTGCCAGGCTGCAAAGGCGGGCGAAGGCCTGCCGCTCCAGCTCGAGGATCCTTTCCTCACTGACCTCCTGCACCACGCTGACATCGCCACCGGTGAGGATGCTGGCCAGTTCGCCCATGATGATCCCATCGTGCTCGCTGGCCAGTCCCTGCAATTGGAAGTCCCGGACGGCGCACTTCAGGGCTTCCGCCCCGCCCCGGCCCGGCAGACGCAGGGTGCGCTCCTTCACGGGCTGGAAGTCCGCGGCCATCTTCAGGACCTCCTCCTTGGCCTCGAAGAGGAGGAAGGCCTTGTTCATCACGCGGCGGTCCGTGCGGCGCAGGTAGCCATTGCGCTGGGCCTCATCGAAGCTGGTGTGGACCGTGGCCGTGCCGATGCCCTGGAAGGCGGCCTTCACCTTGGGCATGGGCCCAAGTTCACCCTTGGCGGCCAGCGCCTCCTCCATGCGCAGCAGCATCTGCAGGCAGCCGCCACCCGCGGGAATCACCCCGACGCCGACTTCCACCAGGCCGATGTAAAGCTCAGCATGGCCCACGGTGCGCTGGCAGGCCATGGTGATCTCGCACCCTCCGCCCAGGGCCAGGTTGAAGGGGGCGGCCACTGTGGGGAACGGGGCGTAGGTGAGCATTCGGGCCGCGTACTGCAGTCTGCGAGCCACCTCTTCAATCAGGTCGAACTGCTTGTCCTTGGCCGCATTCAGCACCATGACCAGGTTCGCGCCTGCGCTGAAATGCTGGCCCTGGTTGCCCACCACCAGACCCTTGAAGCGGCCGGGGATGTGCTTCTGGATGGTCTCTTCCATGAGGCCAATAATGCCGTCATCCAGAGCGTTCATCTTGCTGCGGAAGCTCAGGCAGGCCACATCGTCACCGAGATCGATGAGTTGGGCGCTGCCGTTTTCCGCCACCACCTTGCCACGGCCCTCTTCCCGCTTTAGCACCGTGACCCGCCGGTCTTCCAGGATGGGATCGAAGGCGAGGGTCTTTGGATTTAGTTGTGCCACGGGCACGCCATGCTCCCAGCGGTAAAAGCCCGGAATGCCCTTGGCGAGCATCTGCTCGATGAGCGGAGCCAGGGTCAAGCCATCGAACTTCATGCGGGCAGCCACCCGCTCGAGGCCGAGGATGTCCCACAGCTCGAAGGGGCCCACCTCGAAGGCAAAGCCGTTCTTGATGGCGCGATCCACGTTCAGGGGGCCATCCGTCACCTCACCGAGCCGGTTCACAGCGTAGATGAGGTTCGGTGCAATGCAGCGCCAGGCCAAACGGCCGGCCTCTGTGTCACTGGTGAGCAGGGTCTTCACCTTCTCCGCCGGATCGTCGATGCCCTTCAGCTCCTTCAGGATCGGCCAGTCGCGCTTCACCTGGGGGATGTACTCCCGGGTGACCGGGTCCAGGGCCAGGAAGGTCTTCTTTCCCTTGGCGTCCTTGGGTCCCTTCTTGAAGAAACCCTGCTTCACCTTGTTGCCGAACAGCTTGTTGTCCAGCATGAACTGGAGGAAGTCGGGGAACTTGAAGACGTCGCGAACTTCGTCCTCGGGGCAGAGGTCATAGACATTCTTGGCGGTGGCCGCGAGGATATCCACGCCGGCCAGATCCGCCGTGCGGAAGGCCGCGCTCTTGGCCCGGGCCGCCGCATCGCCCAGCACCGTATCCAGCACTTCAAAGGGGATCTTTTCGGCCAGGGCCATGTGCAGGGTGGCCATGATGCCGTGGATGCCGATGCGGTTGCCAATGAAGGTGGGGCTGTCGTAGGCGGGTACCACTTCCTTGCCGAGGCTTTCCTCCAGCCAGGTGCGGAAGGCGTGCGCCTCTGCCTCATCGACTTCGGGGCCCTTCACGAACTCCAGCAGGCGCAGGTAGCGGACCGGGTTGAAGAAGTGGGAGATGACGAAGTGCTGGCGGAACGCATCACCGCGCCCTTCCACCAGCAGCCGCAGCGGAATGCCTGAGGTGTTGGAACTGATCCAGGCGCCTGGTTTCAGCAGGGGTTCCAGGCGGGCGTAGAGGTCCCGCTTGATGGCCAAGTCCTCTTTGACCACCTCCACCACCCAGTCGCAGTCCGAGAGGCGGTCCAGGTGATCCCGCAGGTTGCCGGGCCGGATCTTCTTCAGGTAGGCGGGGTGCATCGCCAGGGCGGGTTTCGCCTTCGCCAAGGCCGCCAGGGCGCCCACCGCCAGCTGGTCCGGCGCCGCATCATCGAGCACGATGTCGAGCAGTTCCACAGAGCAACCCGCCGACGCCACATGCGCTGCGATGCCCGAGCCCATCACACCTGACCCCAACACGCCGATCTTCTTGATGGCCATTAGAACTCCTATTTTTTAACCGCAGATGTCGCAGATGCGGTTGAAGATCAAAGCTTTTCGATAATCGACGCAATGCCCTGGCCGCCGCCGATGCACATGGTGGCAATGCCGTATTTCCCGCCGTCGGTCTCGAGGCGGTTGAGCAGGGTCGTCAGGATGCGGGCACCGCTGGCGCCAAGGGGATGGCCGATGGCGATGGCACCACCCCAGGCATTCACCTTGGCGGGGTCGTAGCCCCCTTCGCGGATCACGGCCAGGCTCTGGGCGGCGAAGGCTTCATTGAGTTCGAAGGCGTCAATCTGGTCGAGCTGCAAGCCGAAGCGGTCCAGGGCCTTCTTTACGGCTGGCACTGGGCCGATGCCCATGCGCTCTGGGGCCACACCGGCCACCGCCCCGCCCAGGATGCGGGCCCGGGCCTTGAGGCCCAGGGACTTGGCTAAGCCCTCCTCCATGACCAGCAGGAACGCAGCTCCATCGGTGATGGGGGAGCTGTTGCCCGCGGTGACATTGCCGCCCGCCAGGAACGCTGCTTTCAGTTCACTGAGCTTTTCGACGCTGGTATCGGCGCGCACGCACTCATCCTGCTGGAGGGTGACGGGCTTGCCATCAAGGCCCCGGGTCTCGAAGCGCACTACCTCACGTTCGAATTTCCCGGCCTGCCAGGCGGCCGCAGCCTTCCGGTGGCTGTGATAGGCGAACTCATCCTGTTCCAGGCGGGTGATCCCGTATTCCTTCGCCAGGTTCTCGGCGGTGATGCCCATGGAGCAGTAGGCCTCGGGGAAGGTCTCGTTGATGTAGGGGTCCACGCTGGGATTGAAGCCCATCATGGGGACTTTGGACATGCTCTCGACACCGCCAGCGAGGAAGAGGTCGCCCTGGTTGGTCATGATGGCCCGGGCGGCCATGAGCATGGCCTCCTGGCTGCTGCCACAGAACCGGTTGATGGTGGCGGCCCCGGCGGTGATCGGCAGGCCCGCGCGGAAGCTAATGAGGCGGGCCATGTTCATGCCCTGTTCACCCTCGGGCATGGCGCAGCCCACCAGCACATCCTCCAGGGCCGACCAGTCCTTGAGGAGGGGTTTGAGGGCCTCGACCACGGCGGCCCCCAGATGCTCGGGCCGAGTGGCGGCATAGGAGCCCTTGATGCCCCGTCCGACGGGGGTTCGCTTGGCTTCGACGATGACTGCGGTTCTCATGGTTCCTCCAGTGGGAAGGGACGGGTGCTCACTGTTTCCGAGGAGCCTAGCACCCGCTGGGACCACGGCAGCGACTTACCGTGGGTCAACGGATTCGCCCCGGGTCCAGAGGGATTCCAGTCAAGATAGGGGGACTTTCCGGATCCCACATGACCCCTGCCGCCCACCCTGCCCTCGAATCCCTGCTCGCTGAATGCAGGAAGGTGATCGTGGGGCAGCCGCTCCTGCTGAACCGGCTGCTGGTGGCTCTTCTCTGCCGCGGTCATGTGCTGCTGGAAGGGCTTCCAGGGCTCGCCAAGACCCGCACCATCAAGACGCTCGCGGCAGCCAGCCACACCACCTTCCGCCGCATCCAGTTCACGCCCGATCTGCTGCCCAGCGATGTGGTGGGAACCCTGATCTTCGACCCCAGGGAACTCACCTTCACGCCCAAGCGTGGCCCCATCTTTGCCAACCTGCTGCTAGCAGACGAAATCAATCGGGCCCCCTCCAAGGTGCAGGCCGCGCTGCTGGAGGCCATGGAAGAGCGCCAGGTGACTCTGGGCGAGGAGAGCTTTCCACTGCCGGATCCTTTTCTGGTGCTGGCCACCCAGAATCCCCTTGAGCAGGAAGGCACCTTCCCCCTGCCCGAAGCCCAGATGGACCGCTTCCTCTTCAAGCTCCGGGTCGACTACCCCAAACAGGAGGAGGAGATCGAAGTGCTGCGCCGGGCCCACCTGACCGGGGACGAGGTGCGCCCCGTGGTGGACGCCGCTAGCCTCCTGGCTGCCGGTCGCGAAGCCCAGCAGGTGCACCTGGACGAGGCCATCCGCACCTACATCGTGCGTCTGGTGCAGGCCACGCGACCCGGGCAGGGCAAATCCTGGAAGGGCAAGGAGCTGCTCCGGTGCGGGGCCAGTCCCCGGGCCTCGCTGTCCCTCCAGGCCGCCACCCGCGCCCTGGCCTACCTCCAGGGCCGCGATCATGTGCTCCCTCAGGACGTGGTGGACCTGGCCCCCGATGTGCTGCGCCACCGCCTGCTGCTCACTTTTGAAAGCGAAGCGGATGGCACCACCACCGACCAGGCCATCGTCCAGCTGCTGCAGGCTGTGCCCAGGCCGTAACTTTCCCCTTCTTGGGTTGACCACCTCCTTCCATGGTGGGCAGACTGACCTTGGCCCAAGCGCCAGAAAGGAGGTTCCATGGGACGACACGCCGATCTCTCCGAACCTCCGTCGAGTTGCGCCGCCCGCTGAGGTGGCCTTCCCTGTCTCTCCCGATTCCGCCCCCTGAATGGGATGGCAGCTCGCACCCGCGCGCTGCTTCCGCACCTCCGGACCGGCCATGATCCATCGACTGCTCGACACCGTTTGGGGCCAGGCGACCAACCTGCTGACCGCTCCGATCCGCCACCGCCGGTGGATTGATCTGCTGGTCATTGCAGCCCTGGTCGGCACGCTCGCAGCCCTGCTGCTGGTGGGTCGGGAGTGGACCGCCGTCCATCGGCCGTCGGTGGAGATCACCCTCAGCGCCTGGGCCCTGCCGAAGTACCTGCTGTTCTCCCTGACCCGCGCCATCGCCGCCTATGTCATCTCGCTCACCTTCACCCTGGTGGTCGCCTACTGGGCCGCCAAGGACCCCGTTGCCGAGCGGATCCTGGTGCCCATTCTGGACATCCTCCAGAGCGTGCCCCTGCTGGCGTTCCTGCCCCCCGTGCTGCTGCTCATGCTCACTCTGTTTCCCCGCAGCAACATCGGCCTGGAGTTGTCTGCCATTCTCCTGATCGTCACCTGCCAGGCCTGGAACATGGCCTTCAGCTTCTATCAGTCGCTGAAGACCCTGCCCAAGGATCTGGAGGAGACGGCGGGCCTCTACGGCTTCACCTGGCTCCAGCGGCTGCGCCTGGTGGAGATCCCCTTCGCCACCCCGGGGCTGGTGTGGAACTCCATGGTGAGCGTGGCGAATAGCTGGTTCTTCCTCATGTCCGCCGAGGCCTTCAAGGCCGGGGACAAAAACTTCCAGCTGCCGGGCATCGGTTCCTATATGAACGCTGCGGTGGAACAGGGCAACACTCGGGCGCAGGTCTGGGCGATCCTCACCATGCTGGCGCTGGTCATCCTGCTCGACCAACTGGTATGGCGACCCGTGGTGGCCTGGTCTCAGCGCTTCCAGGTGGACGAAAACGCCGAGATCGATCCCAGCGACAACTGGCTGCTCCGCTTCATGCGCCGCTCCCGCCTGCTCCGCTGGCTGGAGGTCCGGCGCAACCAGCGCCTGACGCGACGATCGCCCCGGCCAGTCCTTCTGCGGCGGGCGGAGGAGAGCTTCAAGCGGCCGGGACGGCTGGCGCCCTGGTTCGCCACCTCGGCTCTCGTTGGCATGCTGGGTCTCCTCGCCCTCGGCGGCCTCTCGGTGCTTCGGCTCCTGGCCGATGTCAGCGCCGCCCAGTGGCTGCACCTGTTGAAGTCCGGCGGGGCCTCACTGTCCCGGGTGCTGCTCTCCACCTTCCTGGCCACCCTCTGGACCCTGCCCGTGGGGCTCTGGATCGGCATGTCGCCGAAGTGGTCGCGCCGACTCCAGTCCGTGGTGCAAGTGGCCGCCTCGTTCCCGTCCTCGTTGATCTTCGCCAGTCTCATCCTGGTCTTCCAGGGCCTGGGCATCGGCCTGGGAGTCAGCTGCGTCCTGCTGATGGTGCTCTCCACCCAGTGGTATCTGTTGTTCAACATCATCGCGGGCGCTCAGGCCATCCCCTCCGACCTGCGGGAAGCAGCCCGCGCCTATCGCCTGTCCATCTGGCGCCGCTGCTGGACCCTCTACTTCCCCGCCGTGTTCCCCTTCCTCGTCACGGGCTGGGTGACCGCCACCGGCGGCGCCTGGAACGCCAGCATCGTCACCGAGATCGTCACCGCCCGCCACCAGACCCTCCGCACCTTCGGCCTTGGGGCCGAGGTCGTCATGGCCACCGACCAGGGTTCCATGCCCCACTTGGCTGCCAGTGCGCTGCTCATGGCGGGCCTGGTGGTCCTCTTCAACCGCCTCGTCTGGGGCCCCCTCTACCGGCTGGCGGAAACACGCTATGCCCTGAACCGCTGAGGTGGATATGCAGCAACCCTACAATGCTCCCATCTGCGAACTGCACGGCATCCAGATGCGTTTCACCGGCACCAAGGGCAAGGTCCAGCGGGTGCTGGAGGATATCCGCCTGGATATCCGGCCCGATGAGATCCTCTCGCTGATTGGCCCCAATGGCTGCGGGAAGTCCACTCTGCTCAGGATCCTGTGTGGTCTGCTGGAGCCCTCCCAGGGCGAGGTCCGGCATCACGGCGATCGCTTGGTGGGGCTCAATCCGGGTGTGGCGATGGTCTTCCAGACCTTCGCCCTCTACCCCTGGATGACCGTCGAGGAGAACGTGCGGGTGGTGCTGCGCGCCCGCGATCTGCCGGAGCATGAAGTGCGGGAGCGGGCCCATCAGGCCATCCGCAAAGTCGGTCTCGAAGGCTTCGAGGAGGCCTTCCCCCGGGAGCTGTCCCGCGGCACCAAACAGCGTGTGGGCGTGGCCCGGGCCCTGGCGGTGGACCCGGAGATCCTGGTCATGGACGAACCCTTCAGCCAGGTGGACGCCCTCACGGCGGAAGCCCTCCGCGCAGAAATCATGGATATCTGGGCCGACAAGGAGCGCAATCCCTCCGCCATCGTGATGGTGAGCCAGTCCATCCGGGAGGCCCTGCTCATGGCCGACCGCGTGGCCGTGCTCTCGGGCATCCCCGGCACCCTGCGGACCATCGTCGAGGTGCCCCTGCCCCGTCCGCGGGACAGCCGCTCGCCCGAGTTCATGAAGCTGGTGGACCACATCCACGACATCATCACCAGCGTGGAACTGCCGGATGTGGTGGTCACCGCCACCCTGCCGAGTGCATCCCAGGACGACGATGTGGAACCCCTGCCCTTCGTCCAAAGCGCAGATATCCTTGGCCTCCTGGAGTTCCTGGAAGCCCAGGGCGGCACCAGTGATCTGTTTCAGGTGGCCTCCCATACGCATGTGCCCTTCGAGAAAGTCCTCACTACCGTCAAGGCGGCGGAAATGCTCGATCTGGTGGATACGCCGAAGCGTGCCGTGCTCCTCACCACCCTGGGCCAGCGCTTCGTCAACGCCAACATGGATGACCGCAAGGACCTTTGGCGGGCCCAGCTCCTCGAGCTGCGCCTGTTCCGCGTGGTGCGGACCATGCTGGAGCTCGGCGAAGGCGAGCTGGCCAAGGAGGCCCTGGTCCAGGAACTGGCCACTCGACTACCGATGGAGGATCCCGAGCAGACCTTCGAGACCCTGGTCGCCTGGGGTCGCTTCGGAGAACTCTTCGCCTACCGTGAGGAGCGGGGCGTTCTCACTCCTGAATAACCGCGAGCAGAGCCCTGCCTGACTACCGCCCCGATCGCACTGTCACCGGCGGCGCCAGGGCGCACAGTGCCACCCCGGCCAGGACCAGCAGGGTGCCAACTGACTGCAAGGGCCGCATGGCTTCCCCCAGCAGCAGCCAGCCGAGGATCACCGTGGCTACAGGCTGGGTCATGAGACCCATGGCGCCCAGGCTGGTGGGCACATGCCCCATGCCCCAGGTGATGAAGCGCCAGGCCACCACCTGCACGCCGAGGCCAAGTCCCAGCAGGGCCGCCCAGGAGCGCATGGGATAGCCGGTAAAAGCCTCCCCCCGGAGCCAACCCAGGAAGCCAAAGCCCACCGTGCAGCAGAGCACCACCCAGAACAGGGCCTCGGGGGCGCTCAGTTCCCGGCGGGCCCGGCCCAGAGCCAGCGTGAAGGCCGCATAGGCCAGGGACGCCAGCGCTCCCAGCAGCTCTCCCAGGCCTGTACCCCAGCGGGCACCCTTGGCTAGACCCAGGACGAGGGCACCCGCCAGAGCCAGGGCCATGCCGAACCAGAAGCGGCGGCGCAGACGGGCGCCCAGCCAGGCCACAGAAACAATGGCCACCCAGAGGGGCGCTAGGGTGACCAGGAGGGTGGCGTTGGCGGCACTGGTGAGATGGAGCGCGGTGTGCCACAGCCACAGGTCCAGCACGAAGCACAGTCCGGCAGCCACGGCCCAGAGGCGGGCCCGGTCCGTGGCCGCCCGGCCCGTGCCCCGGGCCATCCAAGCCACGAAGGGCAGCGCGAAAGCCATGCGGTAGAAGCCTACGGCCAGGGGTCCAGCGGGTGCGGCCCAACGCACCAACATCGCGGCGAAGCCTAGCAGGGAAGCCCCCAGGATCAGGGCAGCCAGTCCTCTCGCATCCGGCGCTTCCGGTCCCGCGGTTTCATCCATGACTCCAGCGTTCCCGGTTCGAGCTCAGTCCGCAAGGATCTCCGCCACCGTGCTGAGCAGGACCGCAGGCGCCACGGGCTTCAGCAGGAACCCAGAGATGCCTTGTTCCTGCATACGGGTGAGGCTGAGTTCATCGCGATGGGCCGATAGGATCAGGATGGGCATGTCCCGCAGGGCCGCGTCCTCCCGACAGGCCCGCACCAGGCTTTCTCCGGGACACTCTGGCATAAGGAAATCCACCATCAGCAGGTCCACCGGGGTCTCCCGGAGCACCTTGAGGACCTCAAAGAGCGAGGTGGGTTCCACCTCCACCGGTTGGTGGCCCTGGGTTCGCAGGGCCCCGGCCACGAAGACCCGGACCAGACGGCTGTCGTCCACGATGGCGATACGGGCCATGGGGTCTCCTCGGCCTCTTATCGACCATCCTCAGCCAAGGATGAAATATGGTTCCGGCCAGGGCCGACCCGTAAGGAGTTCAGTTGGCCCAGCGGGAAATCTGCTCCCAGATGTCCTCGTCCCGGGCCGGCCCGTTCAGCAGGATCGCAAAGACTCGCACCTGGCCATCCAACGTTTGCAGATAGCCGCAGAGACTGGTGACCCGATCGAGGTGGCCGGTCTTCACCCGGACCCGGCGGGCGAGGTTGGGGTCCTTCACCTTCAGCTTCCAGGGCTCGCCGCCAATGATCTTCAGGGACGATACGAATTCCGGTCCCACTTCGAAATCGTGATAGGCGCCGCGCAGGATCACCGCCAGGGTGCGCGCCGACAGGCGATTGTCCTTGCTAAGCCCCGAGCCATCAGTGATGCGAACCCGGTCCGGCCCCAGGTTGAAGGCCGTCCGATAGAAGTCCTGGATTCGCTGGATGCCCCGAGGCCAGGACCCCGCGCCGAACTTGCGGACCAGCATCTCAATCATGAAGTTGTTCGACCACTTGTTGATGTCCATCACTTGGGCCCGCAGAGGCGGGGAGGTCCAGGTGGTCAGCTTCCTGGGAGCCTCCTTGCCGCTGGCGCCACCCTCGATGGCAATACCCGCCTCCTGGAAAATCCGCTGGATGGTCTCGCGGGCCTGCCGTTCCGGATCCGGCAGCAACCGCCCAGCCTCATCCCGATTGAAGTTGACGGAAAGGGGGAGCACCGTGGGCAGGGTGTCGGCAGAGGTGTTTTCCCAGCCCGCCGGCGCCCGCTGGTCATCGAAGGCACTCTGCTCCAACCGGATCCCGCCGGTGACGCGCTGGACTCCCTGCTTTCGGAGCGTATGGGCCAGCAGCCAGAGACGTTCGCTGGTGAGCAGGGGATCGCCATCGCCCTTGAAGACCAGATCCCCTCGCACCACCCCGTCATTGAGATCGCCCCAGACTTCCGTGTCGAGAGTGAAGTCCGGCTTCAGGGCCTTCAGCAGGGCGTAGGTCGTCACCACCTTGGTGGTGCTCGCCGGCACCAGGGCGAGGTCATCGTGGTAGCGGTCCAGGGCCTTGCCCGTGTGGGCATCCCAGAGGCCCGCAGATACCACCACGCCCCGGGCCTCCAAGCCCCGAGCCCAGCTCCGGAAATCCGGTCCGGCCATGGCCAGGACAGGCAGCGCGAGAATGGCCAGGGTGGTTCGAAGCACAGGCATCATTCCTTCGGCGCAATGGATTTGGGGGGAGTGCTACCGACTCTGGGGAGACCCCCGACCCGGTTGAGCGTATCGGTGATCCCGAGCAGGTTCTGCTCGGCCGAGAACAGCCAGTCATGGTGCAGGGTCTTGTTCTGGTAGACCAGGATGCTGTTCTCAGTGCTGCGGCTACGCACGCCGACAATGGGCAACCCCTCCGTGTTCCCCGATGCTCCCGCTTGCACCTGGGTGATGAATTCCCACTCTCCCGATGGGGTCATCGGATCCTTGTATTTCTGGCGGAGAATGCGCGGCCGCATCTTCATGACCTCGTCGAGGTCCTTGGGGTAGCGCCTCATCTTGGCGAAATAGATTCGGAGCGAGGTGGCGATGGCTTCGCCGCGATAGATCAATTCCTGCTCGTTGGAACGCTGGGTCTCCGCGATTGCATTGGGGGCGATCTTCAGCAGCATGAGCCCCATCACCACGGCCATCGCCAGGGCGAGGGCCATGGTGAATCCGCGCTGAGACCGGGGGGATGCCATGAGTGCTCCGCCTCCAGAGTACTAGCCCCGCTGCCCCTTGCGGGCCATGAGCTCACAGAAAGCTTCGACCACCCTGGGATCAAACTGGGCGCCGCCTTCGTTCTCCAGTTCTTGCAGCACCTGGCGGAAGCCCTTGGGACGCCGATAGCCCTTGCCGCTGGTCATGACCTCATAGGCCTCGATCAAGCCGATGATGCGGCTGCCGATGGGAATATTGGTCTCCCGCAGGCCATCGGGGTAGCCCCGTCCATCCCAGCGCTCGTGGTGATGCCGGATCATCTTCACCACATCGAAGGGGAACCGGAGATCCTTCAGGAACACCGCTGCCATTTCTGGATGGCTCCGGACCTGCTTTTTTTCCTCCCCACTGAGTTCATCCTTGCCAAGCATCTTGGGATCCAGCATGAGGAGGCCCACATCGTGCAGGATCGCCGCGATGCTCACCGCCTCGACCTCTTCAGTGGGAAGCTCGAGTTTCAGGGCGAGGTCCCGGGCCAGCCGCGCCGTGGCAAGGCTATGGGGGCGCAGGCTGGGAATCCGTGTTTCACCCGACTGGAGGATCCGGTGGCTCACAGATAGAAAGGCGTGGTGATAGCGTACGTGGAGCCGGGCCTCCTGCATATGGAACCCGAGGATCCTGCCCATCTGCTGGATCACTTCGAGCTCGGACAGGGAGAAAGAAATGTCCTCCTGGCGGAACACCAGGAGTAAGTCATGCCCCTGGGGCGTCTCATTAAGCAGGAGCGGCATGTAGGTGGCGAAGGCGCCCTTGAGCTCCGGCGATTCCGCCATTCCCACCCGGGTAATGAGCCGCAGATCCTGTTCCTGCACCGCCGGGAGATGGAAGGTGGCCATGGCCAGAACCTGCTGCTGCAACTCTGGCGCCAGGGGCAGGGTACTGTAGGCCAGGAGGGGGCGAATCTCCTCCGGATCCTCGATCCACAGCGCCACGCCAGAGGCGGAAAGAATCCGGCACAGCAGGTCGGCAATCTCCCAGAAGAAGGCTCGCTGCTCCGGCGGGATCATGCCGCGCTTGCGTTCGGGCTGCGCCGGCAGGGGCGCCACCCAGCCGCTGAGGGTGCGGTCGCCCTCCCAGGGCACGGAAGCATAGGAGTCCTGGCCCTCCGGAAAACCGTACATGCGCTCCAGGGAGGAGGGGCCACTGGCGGGAAGGGGCTGGTCGGGCGATTGCATCGGTGCCGTTGGAGGTGGCAGGAGGCTTCGACTGCGGTCCGACGCTGGGGCCACTTCATCGATGACGGCAGCGGCTGTGGGCAGGGCGTCCGGAGTGGGTACGTTGTGCGGGGCCCTCGGCGAAGATCCGTACAGTCGGAATTCCCGGAGCACCTCAACGAGCTCCCCGCAGAGCTTCAGGGTGGGCGGTTCATCCCGTTCGACCTCGAAGGCACCGCCCTTGATGCGGTCCCGCTGGATCAGCAGGCCCACCCAGTCCCCGGCGAGGTAGACCGGGGTGATGAGGTAGCGCGGTGACTCGCCACCCTGCCCAAATTCTGCCAACTCGGGGGCTTCAGCGGGGTTGTTCACCACAAAGGCCCGCCGAGCGCGCTGGGTGCGCACCATGAGGGGATGCCCCTCCGAAATGGAGACCGGCGGTCGCGTGCCCCGGGGCCAGCCATAGAAGCTCACCACCTCGAAGACGTCCTGGCCTGGACTGCGCAGGTAGAGAGCCCCCTTGGTGCTGCCGACCTCTTCAAGGCAGCGGTAGAGCACCTGGGAACATTGATTGGCGAGGGCCTCACCGAGAATCAGGCTGGACGGGGACATGGCGGCATGGATCCCAGTTGAAGTGGCAAATCATCATCATGGCAGACCCAGGGACAGGAACCCAGCGATTCGAAAATGAAAAATCGCGTTTATTTACCTATCGATCCTTTTTAAAATGGGGCGTGAGAGCAATGGGTTGACCCACACCTCCCGCCTGGCCCGGTCGGGCCATCCGACCGCTTCGAAACCTCCGCGCCCGAGCCGGGGAAGCAACGGCTGTCTGACGTGCTCAGGGCTCGAGCAAGCAGCCGCTGAAACACAGAAATTCGGCTACTGTGTCCCGATGACCCCCCTCTCTTCCTGGCAACAGGTGGCCTGGCATGAACGCCGCTCTTACTGGGAGCTGCCGGAGCAGGAGCGCCTGGAACTGCGCGGCACCCTGGAGAGAGAAGCAGCCGATCTGGCCCGCCACTCGGAGCGGGCCCTGGAGGACTACGCCAGCTTTCCCGGCACCCTGGAGGGCCAGTTGGTAAATGGGGATGTGCTGGCCACGCTCCTGCCCAGCCTGCGCAGGAACCCGACCCAGGGCTATGAGGCCCTCGCGGATCCTGCTGGGCGGGCCGCGGTGCATCTCAATGCCCTGGGGAAACGCCTCCGCGACCGGGCGCTAGCCCTCTCTCAAGGTGATCCAGTGATGATCTTCATGGGGGGGCAGGCCACGGGCAAGACCACCGGTGCCCTGGCCCTGGGACCGGCTTTCGGCGCTGTGTTTGATGCGCCCCACACCGAACCCGATGGGGTGTCCTTCCTCCTGGGCCGGATCCAGCGAGCCGGCTGCCTGGAGGTTCACCTCGCCTATACGGATCGGGGTCCGCTGGGTTCTCTGAAAGCGATGCTGGCACGCTCCGAGCGGGAGGGCCGCTATGTGCCTCTGGATCGCATGGCCCGGGCCCATGCCTGGGCTCCCATCACCTTTCTGGGCCTGGCCCCCCTCCAGGGTCCCTCCCTGCGCCTGTACCACGTGCGCGTGGACGAAATGGGCCCCGGTCGCATGACCGAAGGCCGGGATGCCATCCAAAGCGTCAGGGCGCGTAAAAAAACTTTTGAATCCGTGGTTGCTTACCAACTACAGACCGCTTACCTTTCTCTACTGAGGAATCCCACCCATGAACAGCAAGCCTGGTACCCGCGAGATGTTCTCGCTGGACTCAACCGAACCCTTGACCCCTGGCGTCGAAGCGAAGCCGACCATCTCCTTCGCCGATTTTTCGAAGCTATGGCGGAGCGAGGTTCCGAAGTTGATCCAGGCCCATGAGGAGCATCGGCTGGAAGTGCGCCGTCGCCTGGGTCTCGCCTAAACTGAATTCGCGTAGCGAATTCCGATAGGAAAAGCTCTTGGTTGAATTCGCATGGCGAATTCTCCGGAGTTGGGGTGTGAACATCCATGGGAATTGGTGATGATGGGAAATGCACTTCAAGCAATCTTTGCTGGACCAGGGCCTATCCCCACTTCTGAGCCAGGAACGCCTGGATGCCTTCTGTGCGGGAACGGCCATTCCACCGCTACTCCGCGACGCGGTTGAGAACTGGACGATAAAAGAGGCAATCGGGACGGCGCCAGGATCATTCTCAATTTGTCCAAACTCCAGAGAATTCGCTCAGCGAATTCCTAGCTGAATCTGCGCAGCAGATTCAGCCTTCCCTGTACCCCAGCACCACCAGCACACACGGCCCCCCCGCAATGACCGTCATCCCCAGGGCCTCGGCGCTACGGATGGCTGCATTACTTTCGGCGCCAGGTTGCATCCAGATGTGAGTTACACCGGCGGCGGCGGCTTCCCGCACCACCTGCTCGGTTACCACCGGCGGCGTGATCACCGAGATGGCTGGTACCGGCACCGGCAGGTCCGCCAGGGAGGCATAGGCCTTGAGGCCTTCCACCTCCGCCGCCCGGGCATTGATGGGGTAGACCGTGCGGCCGTGCTGCTGGTAGCAGCGCAATACCTTGTTGCCATACTTCGTGCGGTCCGTACTGGCTCCCACCACGGCGAAGGAGTCAGCGGCCAGAAAGGCCTGGATGTGGGCAACCACAGGATCGGACATGGGCTCTCTCCGGGAAAAGACACTCCACAGATTGCACAGATTACACAGAGGCCAGGGGTGCAAGCGAATCAAGGTTCCCGAGACCCATTTTCGCTCATCCAGGGACCATGGGGAAGAAGCACTGCCAACTGCAGAGAACGCTTCCCCAAAAAGGCTGAGAGCTATTTTTTTGAATCTGCGGAATCTGTGAAATCTGTGGAGCGCAGTTCCTCCCCCCGCCGGTTCCCCTCAGGCCAGGCTCTGGATCGCCCGCACGGTCATATCACCGCGCAGGGTCTCCACGGCTTCGCAGGCAGCGAGGGCAGCGCTGAGGTTGGTCAGGCAGGGGATCTTCAGGCGCAGGGCTTCCTTGCGGATCGAGCTTTCGTCGAAGAAGGCATCCCGGCCCAGGGGCGTGTTGATGACCCACTGCACCTCTCCGTTCTTTAGGAGATCGACCGCGTTGGGCCTGCCCTCGTTGACCTTGAAGATGCGGCGCACCTTGAGGCCCACGGATTCCAGGGCCCGGGCGGTGCCCTCCGTGGCGCAGAGGCCGAAGCCAAGCGCCACCAACTTCTGGGCCAGTTCTGGCAGGCGCACCTTGTCGGCATCGTTGACGGTCAGAAACACCGTGCCCGACAGCGGCAGGGGAATACCGGCGGCCAGCAAGGCCTTGGCGTAGGCTTCGCCGAAGGTCTCGCCGATGCCCATGACCTCACCCGTGCTCTTCATTTCGGGACCCAGCACCGGGTCCACGCCGGGGAACTTGGCAAAGGGGAAGACCACGCCCTTCACCGACACCGCCCGGGGCACGCCATCCATCACGCCCTGCTGCGCGAGGCTCTGGCCCAGACCGATGCGGGCGGCGACGCCCGCCCAGTCCACGCCTGTGGCCTTGCTCACAAAAGGCACTGTTCGGCTGGCCCGAGGATTGGCCTCCAGGCAGTAGGCGACTCCGGCCTTCACAGCGAACTGCAGGTTCATGAGGCCACGCACGCCCAGTTCCAGGGCTAGCCGCCGGGCATATTCCTTGACGGTCTCCAGGATATCTTCCGGCACGCCTAGCGCAGGAATCACCGCGTAGCTGTCGCCACTGTGGATGCCTGCCTCTTCGATATGCGCCAGCAGGCCGGCGATGGCCACCTGCTCGCCGTCGCAGACCACATCAATGTCCAGTTCCTGGGCGCCATCCAGGAAGCGGTCCAGCAACACGGGCTGATCATCGCTCACGGCCACGGCCTCCCGCATGTACTTCTCGAGGCCCGCGTCATCGAAGACCACGGCCATGGCCCGGCCCCCCAGCACGAAACTGGGCCGCACCATCACCGGATAGGCGAGGCGCTGAGCGACAGCCTTGGCCTGTTCGAAGCTCGTGGCCATGCCCCAGGCGGGGGCGGGAATATCCAGGCGCCGAAGCACCTGCCCGAACCGCTCGCGATCCTCGGCATCGAGGATCGCGTTGAGGGGTGTGCCGAGCAGCTTCACGCCCGCGGCATGAAGGGGCGAGGCCAGCTTGAGGGGTGTCTGGCCGCCGAACTGGGCAAAGACCCCCAGCAGGTGCCCGCCGGCACCTTCTCGCGCCACCACGGCCTGCACGTGCTCAAAAGTGAGGGGCTCGAAGTAGAGGCGGTCGCTGGTATCGAAGTCCGTGCTGACGGTTTCGGGATTGCAGTTGATGAGAATGGCCTCCACCCCGCTCGCCCGGATGGCTTCCACGGCCTGCACGCAGCAGCAGTCGAACTCGACGCCCTGACCGATGCGGTTGGGGCCGCTGCCCAGCACGATGGCCTTGGGGCGGTCCGTCGGTTCGGCCTCGCTGCAGGAATCCCAGGTGCCATAGAGGTAGGGGGTTTCCGCCTGGAACTCCCCGGCGCAGGTGTCCACCCGCTTGTAGACCGGGTGCAGGCCCAAGGTCCCCCGGCGGGCAGCAACCTCAGCCTCGGAGCCAGAGCAGAACACGGCAATCTGGTCGTCGGCGAAGCCTGCCCGCTTGGCCCTTTCCAGGAGCTCCTCCGGCAGGCGATCCACGGGGAAGCTGCGCAGGCGGCCTTCCAGCACCACGATCTCCTCGATCTCGCGCAGGAACCAGGCCGTGATCTTCGTGAGGCGGTGCAGTTCTTCCACACTGTGACCAGCCTTGAGCGCGTGGTAGACCCAGAAGATGCGCTGGGGTCCGGGAATGAGCAGGTGCTCCTTGAGGCGGCCCAGATCCAGCTTGCCCTCCAGGGCGCCGGAGAGGCCCCGGTGCCCTTCCTCAAGGGAGCGCACAGCCTTCTGCAGGGCCTCCTGGAAGCTCCGGCCCAGGCTCATGACCTCGCCCACGCTCTTCATCTGGGTACCCAGGACCTTGTCGGCCTGGGGGAACTTCTCGAAGGTGAAGCGGGGGATCTTCACCACGATGTAGTCGAGGACTGGCTCAAAGGCGGCCTTGGTCATCCGGGTAATGGCATTGGGCAGTTCCCACAGCCGGTAGCCGAGGGCCAGCTTGGTGGCGACCCAGGCGATGGGGAAGCCTGTGGCCTTGGAGGCCAGGGCGGAGCTGCGGCTTACTCGGGGATTCATTTCGATGACGATGATGCGGCTCGTCTCGGGCTCCAACGCGAACTGGATGTTGGAGCCGCCGGTCTCGACTCCCACCGCGCGGATAACAGCCAGAGCGGCATCGCGCATGCGCTGGTACTCGGGGTCCGTGAGGGTGAGCGCCGGCGCCACGGTGATGCTGTCGCCCGTGTGGATGCCCATGGGATCCAGGTTCTCGATGGAGCAGATCACCTCGACGTTGTCATCCAGGTCGCGCACCACCTCCAGCTCGAACTCCTTCCAGCCCAGGATGCTTTCCTCGATGAGGACCTGCTTGGTGGGGCTCAGGTCCAGACCGCGGGTCACGATGGTCTCGAACTCGTCCACGTTGTAGGCAATGCCCCCGCCACTGCCACCCAGGGTGAAGCTGGGCCGGATGATGGAGGGGAAGCCCGTGAGCTTGAGGAGGTCCCGGGCCTCGGCCATGTTGTGGGCGAAGCCACCCCGGCAGGTCTCCAGCCCCAGGTCGTCCATGAGAGCCTTGAACAGCTGCCGGTCTTCCCCGCGCTTGATGGCCTCCGGCTGGGCGCCGATGAGCGTGACCCCTGTGCGTTCGAGCAGACCGCTGTGATGGGCCTCCATAGCGAGGTTAAGGGCGGTCTGGCCGCCCACGGTGGGCAGGATGGCATCGGGTCGTTCTGCCTCGATGATCTTTTCCAGCACCCTCAGGGTGAGGGGCTCGATGTAGGTGGCATCGGCCCGGCCCGGGTCGGTCATGATCGAGGCCGGGTTGGAGTTCAGCAGGATCGTTCGAATGCCCTCTTCCCGCAGCGCCTTCAGCGCCTGGGTTCCGGAGTAGTCGAACTCACAGGCCTGCCCGATCTGGATCGGCCCCGACCCCAGCACCAGCACACTTTTCAGATCCGTTCGCTTAGGCATCAGCAATCCCTTTCTGCAACCGCAGAGGTCGCAGATTGCACAGATGAACGACGCTGGCTCTTGATCTGTGTCATCGGCGTCATCTGCGGTTTCACTCTGTTCATCTTTTCTCGTTTGCCATGAGCTCGACGAACCGCTGGAAGGCGGGATGCGCATCGTGGGGTCCGGGGGAGGCTTCGGGGTGGTGCTGCAGCGAAAAGATCGGCAGCTTGGTGTGTCGCAGGCCTTCGACGGTGCCATCGCTGAGGTGCTTGTGGGTAACCTGGATATCGCTGGGCAGGCTGGCCTCATCCACCGCGAACCCGTGATTCTGGGCGGTGATCTCGATGCGCCCGGTGGTCAGGTCATGCACTGGCTGATTGGCACCCCGATGGCCGAACTTCAGCTTGAAGGTCTGGCCGCCAAAGGCCTGACCCAGCAGTTGATGGCCCAGACAGATGCCGAAGATGGGCAGGCGGCCGAGGCAGGCCGCCACTTCCGCCCGCATGCCCGGTAACGCCGCCGGATCACCGGGGCCATTACTGAGGAAGAGGCCCTGGAAGCGGGCGGCCGCGAGTTCACTGGCCGGCGTGTCCCAAGGAAAGACTTCCAGGTGCAGCCCCACGCCCACCAGCTGGTTCAGGATGCTCTGCTTGATGCCCCCGTCCAGCACCGCCACCCGAAGGACGCCCCCTGGATTCAGCTCATGGCGCTCCCGGCAACTCACCTCGGCACAGAGGGCCTGCCCCGTCATGTCCGGCAGCGCCTTGGCTTTGGCCACGCCCGCGTCCAGGCTGCCATCCACTTCCGTCCACACCAGGGAGGGCTGGGAGCCCTGGTCCCGCAGGTACTGAGTCAGCGCCCGGGTGTCCAGGTCAGTCAGCACGGGGATGTGGTGGCGCCTCAGCCAGCTCGGCAGATCCCCCTCGGAGCGGGCGTGGTCAGGGGCAAAGGACAGGCGGCGGCAGAGGAACCCCGTGGCCCAGGGGCGGGCGGCTTCGTTCAGGTCGGCGTGGACCCCGTAGATGCCCTGCTCAGGGAAGGTCATGCAGACCATCTGCCCGGCGAAGCTGGGATCCGTGAGGATCTCCTGGTAGCCCGCCATGGCCGTGGTGAACACCGCCTCGCCGCTCCCACCAAACCCCAACGGTGCCCGCCCCCGGAAGATGGTGCCGTCCTTCAGGATCAGGTGCGCGCGCATGGGCCTCCTTCGTGCCGGGGGGCTTTGCAAAAACCCCGCGAGGACCTAGCCGTCGCGGGGCGGTGAGAAATGACTCGGTCCTTGCGAACCAACCCCAGTGTACTGGCCCGAAAAAGGCAGAATCAGCCTTTTTCTTCTGCGCGAAATCGGCCATACTTTTCCTTTGCTTCAGACGGGTCGGGAAGACTTTTGAGGCTGAAGACGCGGGCTTTCTTGCCACACTGTTGCCACCATGTGGACCGGCGATGACATCTACTTCATGAAGCTCGCCCTACAGGAGGCGGAGCAGGCGGATCGTCTGGACGAGGTGCCCGTGGGCGCAGTGCTGGTGTCCGAGGGCGCCCTGTTGGGCCGGGGCCACAACCATCCGGTGCATCTGAACGACCCCACTGCCCATGCAGAAATCCTAGCCCTGCGGAGCGCCGGGGCCTGGACGAAGAACTACCGCCTCACCGGCGCCACCCTCTACGTGACCCTGGAGCCCTGTCTGATGTGCTTCGGGGCCCTCATCCACGCCCGGGTGGCGCGGGTGTTCTACGGTGCCTCGGATCCCAAGGTTGGGGTCAGCCGCTGGCTCGACACCTTGGATGGTGCCGCCCTGAACCATCGCTTTGAATTCCAGGGCGGCCTCCTGGAACCCGAATGCCGGGACCAAATCCAAGCCTTTTTCAAAAGGCGCCGATAGAGAGGGTCATGCTGCTGCCCCTGGCCTCCACCACTGCCCTGCCCCTGGCAACCTTTGCCAGCCAGGCCTTCCTGGCGGGTGTGCTGGTGGCCCTCGCCCTTCTGGCCATGCTGACCTACCGCAGCCTGGGCGACCGCGTGCTGCGATTGTCGGGGCTCTTCGGCCTGCTGGTGGCCACCACCTGGATCGCCTTCTGTGGCCTCGCCGAGGCCCTGCTTCCGGCCTGGCTGCAGCCAGCCATCCACCCCGCCTCCCTGGTGCTCGGCGGTATCAGCCTTGCCGTCTGGGAGCGGATGACCTCCGAGCTCTTCGCGGCTTCCCCGGAAGCCATGCGTCTGGCTCCCATCCGGCGGCTCACTGCTCTGGCCACCCTCGCCATCGCCCTGGCGGCGGTCATTCCCTGGGAGCCCTCCCATCGTTTCGCGGAAGTGGTGCTGGGCCTGCTGGCCCCAGTGCTGGCGTTGCTGACCCTGGCTGCAGGCCTGCGCGCCCGCCGGGAAGGCTTCGCAACCGCTGGCCCCATGGTGGCCGCGACCTTTGCCCTGCTGCTCTGCTGCGCGGTCCTCTGGATCCAGGCCGCCGGGGCCGTCAGCGAACCGGTGAGCATGGCCTTGATCTGCTGCCCCTTGGCCCTGCTGGCCATGGCCCTGGGTTGGGCCATGCATGTCCGGATGCTGGAGCTGCGCAGGGCGACAGAGGAAGCCCGCCTCTTGGCCCTGGCCCGCCAGGCCCAAGAGCTGGAGGCGCTTGTTGCCGAGCGGAATGCGGAGCTATCGGCCCGACTCAATGACCTGGGCGAGGCGCGCCGCACCGCGGAGTTGGCCAACCAGGGCCTGCAGCGCGCTCTGGAGCAGTTAGAGCAGGCCGCCTCCACCGATCGCCTCACGGGCGCCTGGAACCGGCGCCGTTTCGAGGAAGCAGTGCTGCCCGAGATCGCCCTCGCCCACCGCCGTCGGGATTCCCTGGCC
>SESH01041708.1_pt1 | contig 21628 bp, 13 predicted proteins | sample 3171561 | NCBI WGS metagenome assembly SESH01 (sample SAMN10866947, study PRJNA518727) | freshwater metagenome | biome: subpolar coniferous forest; feature: holomictic lake; material: water; isolation source: holomictic Lake 442 2011 16.5 m and 2014 13 m | place: Canada: near Kenora, Ontario
AAACCTACCCCTGAAAGGGGGGCCTGCGGCCCCCAAACCCCCGCCAGGAATAGCGCGGTTGGCAACTCCAACGGTCGTACTATCGGCTATCGGCTATCGGCTATTTTCACGTTAGGCCCGCGCCGTAGAGCCTCGATCCGCTCCACCAAATGACTGAGCTTCACCGGCTTGCTCAGGTAGTCGTCCGCCCCCGCAGACAGGCAGCGCTCGCGATCCCCAACCATGGCCAGGGCGGTCAGGGCGATGATTGGCAGCGCGCCGAGCGCCTGATCCGCGCGGATCTGGCGAATCGCCTCGATTCCATCCATCACCGGCATCTGGATGTCCATCAGGATCGTCTCCGGCAGAAGCTCCCGGACCATGGCCAGCGCCTCGACACCGTTGTGGGCCGTGCGTACATCATAGCCCCGCGCGTTCAGGTAGTCGCTGGTGGTATGGCGGGCCAGATCATTATCTTCAGCGAGCAGGATCACCGGTCGCTCGTCGGCGCTCGGCCCGCCCGCCGCGTGTGTGGCAGGCGGGCTATCCGCCGTCTGCGGCACATCCTCGCACCACGGCAGCGAGACGGTGAAGCGGCTGCCCTTGCCGGGCGTGCTGGTTAGGCTGACGCCGCCGCCGTGGAGTTCGGCGAGGTGTGCGACGAGGACAAGCCCAAGCCCGGTGCCCTCGTGGTGTCGGCTCAGGCGGCTATCGAGCTGCACAAACGGCTTAAAGAGCCGGTGGATATCGGCGGCGGGGATGCCGATGCCGGTATCTTCAACCGTAAAGTGCAGCACATCGGCGTCGCGATCTCCAAGTACCTCAAGGCTGATCCGGCCGCCCACAGGGGTGAACTTAATCGCATTCGAGAGTAAGTTTACTAAGATCTGCTTGAGCCTGCGCGGGTCGGCCAGCACCGTATCGACGCTGGAGTCGAGCGAGATGGTGATCTGCTGCTGCTTTGTGTGGGCGATCTGGCGCACCATGCGCAGGCTGGCCGTGCAGATCCCCTCAACATCGACCGAGTCCAAATCAAGCTTGACCTTGCCGGACTCGATCTTGGTCACGTCGAGGATATCGTTGATCAGCGCCAGCAGATGCTGGCCACTCTCGGTGACGGCGTCCAGGGTGTGATGCTGGCGCTGGGTGAGCGGGCCGTACACCCCCTCGATGACGGCCTCGGTCAGGGTCAGGATGGTGTTGAGGGGCGTGCGCAGCTCGTGGCTCATGGTCGCCAGAAACTCGTCTTTCATGCGCGCCGCGCGCTCAAGCTCGCTATTCGCCTCGCTCAACGCCGCCGTGCGCTCAATCACCCGGCGCTCCAGGCTCTCGTTGGCCCGGCGGATCTGCTGCTCGGCGATGCGCTGCTCAGAGATATCCTCGGCGATGCCGACTACGCGGTACAGATGGCCATGCGGGCTGTACACCGGGAAGGCGCGGTCGCGCACCCAGCGCTGCTGACCGTCGCAGGCCAGAACGCGATAGATCTCCTCGGTGGTCTCACCCCTGGCCTGACGGGTGAGCGCGGCGATCACCTTATCGTGGTCATCCTGGTGGATCGCCGCCACAAACGAGGTGTTGTCGGCATAGAGGCTGGCGCGGCTGCGCCCCCAGATCTGCTCGTAGCTAGGGCTGATGTAGAGAACTCGCTGGCTGGCCAGATCGGTGATGTAGAAGACCTCGCTGATATGCTCGGTGATCTGGCGAAAGCGCTCCTCGCTTGCGCGCAGTTGTAGCTCGGCCTCGGTGCGCTCGGCAGACTCCTGCTGGAGCCTGCGGTTGGCCTCTTCGAGCGCGGTCGTGCGCTCGACCACCCGCTGCTCCAGTTCCTCGTTCGTCTGGCGCAGCTGATCCTTGGTGGCGAGCAGGGTCGCGTTGGTCTGCAGATACTGGGCGGTGCGTTCGGCGACCCGCGCCTCCAGATCAGAGTTGAGCGCGCGCAGCTCGGCCTCGTTTTGCTTTTGCTCCGTGATGTCGCGGACGATGACGGTAAAACACGTCCCCTCAGCGGCGTCCCAGGGAGACAGCGAGATCTCGCAGGGGAACTCTGTCCCGTCGCGGCGCAGCCCGCAGATCTCGATTGTTTGGCCCACAATGCCGGCGTGGCGCAGATCTTTGTAGTGCTTGATCGTCAGCGCGAGGCTGTAGCGATAGCGCTCGGGGATGAAGAAATCAAAGGGCTGCCCCAGGGCCGCAGCGATGGGGCAGCCAAAGATCCGCTCGGCCGCCGGGTTCCATGTCAGGATGTGCCGCTCCACGTTGGTAGCGACGATAGCGAGCAAGGCCGAGTCGGTGACGGAGCACAGGAGCGCCTCGCGTGCGCGCAGCGACTCCTGCGCCTGGAGGCGCTGGATGGCCGCGCCGATCTGAGTGGCGACCATGTCGATCAGCCGGAGCATGGGCAGATTGACTGGGCGCACCTCGCGGGCAAAAAATACCAAGATCGCCAGGACACGATCCTGCGCCACAATTGGCAGGAAGAGTCCCGAGTGCAGGCCCGCCGCCAGCACCGGCTCCGGCGGTAGCGCGAATGCCGGGTCGATGGCGGCGATATCCGGGATCCACTCGGTGCGGCGGCTCTGCCAGACGCTGCCGAGGATCTCGGCACCAGGGGCAAACCGCAGCTTCCCGCTAGCTACAGAGAACGCGGTAAGCGCGGCGTTGTCGTACCAGACCGAGGCGCTGCGCAAGACGCCGAGCCGCTCATGCGGAAGCCATGCCTCACCGTAGCACCAGCCGGCGGCCGTGGCAATGGGCCTGATCACGCTGTGGAGGGTGGTGCGTATGTCGCTGGCATCCATCACGGCGCGGGTCAACTCAAACAACATAGACATCTGCCGCTCAAGGAGCGGCGTGAGCAGTGGCTCGGCCAGGGGCTGGTTTGCGGGAGGGGGCTGTGAAGGTATCATAGTGGGAGGAGATGGTGAAGGGCGTAGCCTCGCCCCAAAAGGACACGAGAACCGCAAAAGGCAGTTCGCACTACCGGCAGGGGTTTGGGAGTACTACCCGCCGGGGGGCTGAAGCCCCCGGCGAGGTCTACGACGGCCGCTGAAGTGGCCTGTCTGAGGCCGCTTCAGCGGCCGTCGTAGACCTCGCCCGCCCATTTATGGGCCGGGCGCTGGCGGCTTCGCCGCCAACAACCAACCAAAAACGCGGTCTGGGGCGCAGCCCCAAGGACGTTGCATCAGCCCTGCGCAAAACTCGCCCTATCATGCGGTGTTAGACAGAAACATGTACGATCTGAGCGCAGCTCATTTTTTCATCGAGCAGCTGCAGGAATGCCGTGAGCACGCGCGGATCGAAGTGTGAGCCAGCCTGCGGGGCGAGGTAGGCGTAGACCTTCTCGGGCGGCCAGGCCCGGCGGTAGGGCCGGTCGTTGCTCAGCGCATCCCAGACATCGACGATGGCGAAGATTCGGGCCGCCAGCGGGATGGCCTCACCGGCGAGGCCACGCGGGTAGCCGCTGCCATCCCACTTCTCGTGGTGGCACCATGGGATGTCGAGGGAGTGGCGCAGGTACGAGATTGGCGCGAGCAGATCGTGGGCCATGGTGGGATGGCGGCGCATCACCTCCCACTCGGCTTCATTGAGCGGCCCGGGTTTGAGGAGAATCGCGTCTGGGACACCCATTTTTCCGATGTCGTGGAGCAGGGCACCTCGGCGGATGTGCTCGAGCTCGACGCCCTCGATCCCCATCGCCTTCGCGAGGCACACCGTCATCTCGGTCACGCGCCGCGAGTGGCCCTCCGTCTCGTGGTCACGCAGATCCAGGGCGCGCGACCAGCCCTCCAGGGTGGCGTCGTATGCCTTGGTCAGCTCATCCGCTGCCTGCTGGCGCTCGTCGAGCATGGCGCGAAAGCGGTTGAGCCGCGTGATCGTGCGGATGCGGGCGCGCAGTTCGGCCCGGTTGAAGGGCTTACTGATAAAGTCGTCGGCACCGGCCTCAATGCCCTGCAAGAGCGAGTCCCGGTCGTCCAGTGCGGTGACCATAATCACCGGGATGAGGGCCAGGGCGGGGTCGGCGCGGAGGAGGTGACACACCTCAAATCCGTCCATCTCGGGCATCATGACATCCAGTAGCACCAGATCCGGGATGATAAGCCGCGCCATTTTGATCGCCTCGGCGCCGTTGCACGCAAAGGTGAGCTTATAGCCCTCAGCCTCCAGTACGCTCGCCAGTGCTTCGCGCCCGCGCACCTGATCATCAACAATCAGCACCGTCGCACGTTGATGTGACATCAACATCGTCACTCCTTTCAGATGGTGAGAGTTCAGCCCCGAGCGGTAGCTCCAGTGTAACGATAATACCGGGGCCATCGGGCCGATTCGTAATCCGACATGCGCCGCCGACCGCCCAGCAGATCTGGGCCACCGTGGCAAGCCCGAGTCCGACCCCCGGCACCTGCCCAGCGAAGTCGCCGTCTATCTGTTGATAGGGCTCCCAGATGCGCTGGAGCTGGACAGGCGTCAACGTCACGCCATTGTCCATCACACCGATGGTCGCCACCTTGCCTTGCTGCGTGAGCGAGACATGCACGGCGGGCCGGTTGTGCGGGTGGAACTTGCGCGAATTTTCTAAGATCTCCGTCAGCAGCAACTCGATCGTCTGCGCATTCACCGTCAGCCGGGGGGCACCCGAGCCAAGGGGTGCCGTGACCTGGATCGCCGAGATCCCCAGGCTGGTGCCAAGCTGGATAACCAGATCCGGCACGCTGCGGAGCAGCACACCCTCGCCACGGGCCAGCACCATGGGGGCACCAAGGTAGCAGAAGATATCATCGACCACCGCTTTGATCCGCTGTGCGCCATCGTATGCGGTTGTGGTGAGCATGGCCAGGTCGTTCGGAAGCGCATGGACATGGCGATTCAGGAGGCCCATGCCGATGAGCAGGCTGGTCAGAGGCGTGCGCAGCTTATGCGACATGAAGCTGTGGAAGGCCCAGATATCACGCTGTGCGCTAACCTTTGTGGTGACATCCTGGAGATGCACTAGTCGGCTGCCGACTACGCCCTTGGGCAGATCGAGCACATCGACTTTGAGCCAGAGCGCAGGGTCGGCACCCTCGGGCCGCACAAGGTAGCGCACCGCGTTGGTAGACTCTGGCCAGCAGGCCCAGGCATCCTGGGGTTCAAGGTGGTAACTCCGGCCCGCGATCTCGCGAAACGACTCGCCGCTACCCAGGGCCGGCTGCTGGGGGGACATGCCAAGGTAGTGCCAGCCCTGGGGGTTGCCGTCCTGAGGACGATCTTCGTGGTCGAGCATGATGTAGCCATCGACGGAGCGCTCAATCGCCCAAAGAAACTGGGCGCGCTCACTGGAGACGCGGCGATGCTCATCGAGCAGGGCACGAAAGCGGTTGAGCCGCGTGATGGTGCGGATGCGGGCGCGCAGCTCGGCCCGGTTGAAGGGCTTGCTGATAAAGTCGTCGGCACCGGCCTCAATACCCTGCAGAAGCGAGTCCCGGTCGTCCAGCGCAGTGACCATAATCACCGGGATGAGGGCCAGGTCGGGGTCAGCGCGGAGATGGCGACAGACCTCGAAGCCGTCCATCTCGGGCATCATCACATCGAGCAGCACGAGGTCGGGGGCCAGCAGGCGCATCTGCGTGAGCGCCTCCGGCCCGGTCGACGCGAAGGCCACCCGGTAGCCCTCTGGCTCAAGCAGGCTAGCGAGCGTCATCTGGCTACGGGCTTGGTCATCAACAACCAAGATTAGGCTTTGGGAATCCAATCAACACCTCTGGCAGACCACGTCACTCAGAAGCTGTCTGAAAAGGTCACACATCCTGCGATTCCCCCTCCCCAGCCCTCCCCCGTTGGGGGAGGGAGTCGGCTCATCCCCCCAACGGGGGGAGGCTGGGAGGGGGGACGGAGACTTTTCAGACAGCTTCTCAGAAGAAGCGAGGCAAGTTCAACGGTCGCACATAAGGCGTCAGTCTTCAGGTGTACCGATGACGAGGGCGCACGCCTCCCGATATCATACTCGATGCTTGGGGGTTGCTGCAATAGCCCCGGCACGCGGCCAGGGCTATGGTGCAGGTGGCGTATGCTTATCTTCCCTGGCGAACCCCAGATAGCCGCCCAGCAGTTGGCGCAGGCGTAGGCGGGCGCGGTGCAGGCGCACCTTCACTGCGCCGGGGGTGATACCGATCTGGGCTGCGGCCTCCTCGGTACTCAGCTCCGCGATGTCGCGCAGCACGACCACCACGCGGAGGGGTTCTGGCAGCGCGGCGATTGCCTGCTCAAGCTGGGCGCGCAGTTCGTCGTTTAGGGCCGCGCGTCCGGGGTCGAGCGCCCGGGAATGCAGCGGCTGGGGCAGATCATCCGCCTGGATCAGATCTTCCACGCCATCGAGGGCAACCTGCGGCTTACGCTGACGGAGCAGCATCAGCCCTTCGTTGGTGGCGATGCGATAGATCCAGGTGCCCAGGCTGCTCATCCCGTCGAAGTTGGGCATGGCCGCGCAGACCTTGATGAATGTCGTCTGGAGGACACTCTCGGCATCGTCAGGGTCGCCCACGAGGCGCAGGGCGCGGGCGTAGACCAGCGGCGCGAAACGCTTGACCAGGCATGTGCAGGCGTCGGGGTCGTGGCGGCGCAGGCCGGCAAGCAGCGCGGCCTCGTCCGCATAGATGGAAAGATCAATGATTGGCCCAGGCATAGGTCCCCCCCGTCGGTAGCGTTGCCGCAGTATAGCACGCTGCCGACGGGCGTCATTTGCCCGCCGACGGAGTACCCCTCTCCCGCGTCCGATCCTGTTGACAGTCACTGGAGAGGGGTGTATCGTTAGGTTTCCCGCACTGCGCAGCGCAGCGCGGGAACTCGGTCGCTGGCCGTGCCAGCGACGTACGAACGGTGTTCGCACGGCCCTCTGCATCTTCAACATTCTTCCCGGCGGAAGCGGCATCCCGTTGGTACGTCTTAACCGCAGGAAGATCAGATACAGGTTCTCTATGCGTCTGCTCATCGTCGAAGACGAGTCTATCATCGCCCGCGATCTCGCCACCACCGTCGAGTCCTTCGGACATGCCGTGGTCGGGGTGGTCGGTTCGGGCGAGGCGGCGCTGGCGCTCGCGGCGATGCATCGGCCAGATCTTGTGCTGATGGACATCCGTCTGTCCGGCCCGCTCGATGGGATTGCCACCGCCCAGCAGTTCCAATCCCCGCCGCCCATCCCGGTGATCTACCTCACTGCCCACGCCGACGCCGAGACAATGCGGCGGGCAGCGGCCACCGACCCCGCCGGTTATCTGCTCAAGCCTTTTGACGAGCGCACCCTCTGGGGCATACTGGAGATCGCCGCGCACCAGCAGCGTCAGGATCTGGCCCTCCAGACCAGCGAGGCGCGCTTCGCCGCCACGCTGCACAGTATCGGCGATGCTGTCCTCGTCACCGATATGGATGGGCAGATGACGTTTGCCAATGATGTGGCGCTGCGGTTGCTCGGGCTGCGCCTTGATCAGGTTGTTGGCCGCCCGCTCGATGCCACGCTCGTGCTGGTCGATGCTACGACGCGCCAGCCCATCCCGAGTCTGGTTGCGCAGGTGCTCACCGTAGGCGAGCCGCTGCACCTGACGTTCCCCGTGCTGTTGCTGGCCCACGACGGGCAGGTCTGGCCGATTGAAGGCGATGCGGCCCCGATCCGCGCCGATGGTGATCGACTGATCGGCATGGTCTCCGTCGTCCGTGAGATCAGCGCCCGCCAGAAGGCGGAGGTCGCCCAGCGTGAGGCCGAGGCGGCGCTGCGCACCAGCAATGCCCAACTCGCAACCGCGCTTCGCGCGCAGGAGCGCCGCATCGCCGATCTGATCATCCTCGGAGATCTTGGCAAGGCGCTGACCGGTTGCACCTCGGTGGAGGAAGGCTATGCCGTCATCGCGCGGGCGGCGCATCAGCTCTTCCCCGACGTCGCGGGCGGGCTGTATATGGCCCGTCGCACGCCGACCGTCCTCGATGCGGTGATCACATGGGGTTCGTCCCTCCACCCGCACCCGCCCCTGCGCGCAGCGAGCTGTCGTGTGCTGTGCGAGGAGCAGATCTTTCTGGGCATGGAGACCTGCGGCGGCTGTAGCTGCGATGCGCTCCCGCCCGATCTCTCGCCCTACGCCCTCTGCGTGCCGCTCAGTATCAAGGGCGAACCCCTCGGCGTCATCCACACCCACCTCGCCGCCGCCGCGCAGACCGGAGATCCCTCTGGGGCGCTCCAGCGCCAGTTGGCCCTGGCCTTCGGCGAGCAGGTCGCCATTGGGCTGGCCAATGTGCGCCTGCGGGCCACCCTCCGCGAGCAGGCCATCCACGATCCGCTCACCGGGCTGGTGAACCGGCGCTACCTGGAGGAGAGCATGGAGCGCGAACTGCACCGCGCCATGCGCGACCACTACCCCGTCGGTGTGATCATGCTCGATGTTGACCACTTCAAGCTTATCAACGATACCTACGGCCATGATGCGGGCGACGCGGTGCTGCGGGCACTCGGCGGGCTGCTGCGCGGCATGGTACGAGCGGGGGATGTGGTCTGCCGCTACGGCGGGGAGGAGTTTGTCTTCATCCTACCGGCGGCACCCCCGCCGGTGGTCGCCGGGCGGGCCGAGGCGATTCGTGCGGCGGTCAGCACGCTGGTGATCGCGCACAATGATCTGGTGCTGCCGCCGATCACCGTTTCGCTGGGGACGAGCGTGGTGGCCACGTCGCAGGCAAGCGTCGCTGCGGCCCTCGCCGAGGCCGACGCCGCGCTCTACATGGCCAAGCGGGCCGGGCGCAACCGCGTGGTTGCCCACGAGTCCGACAGATCGCTCGCGCGCTAGGGATCCGCCACCCCCGCGTAGGACGGAGCATCCCGGCGGATGGGCGTGGATGCGCCGAACCGATCATGCGGCGCTGCTTTGTCCCGAGGAGGCCACCGTGCGATTCTCCCTTCACCCGCACTGGCTGCGCCTGAGTGTTGCCCCGGCGGCGGTCCTGGTGGCCTTCGGGGTGCGCCTGCTGCTGCTCCCGCTTACCGGCCACGAGGGGCCGTTCCTGCTCTTCTTCGGCGCGGTCATGTTTAGCGCCTGGGTGGGCGGGAGATCTGCTGGCATACTCGCCACCGCCTTGATCACGCCCCTCGCCGTAACCTTCTTCCTGCTGCCCGACACAAACCTGATCGGCTTGAGCATCCTGGCCGGACTCTTCGTCCTCGACGGCATGCTGGTCAGCATGATCACCGGCCAGCTCCAGACCACCGCCAATCGGGCCGCCCGCCACGAGGCCGAGCTGAGTTCGCTGATCGACGGGGTACAAGATTACGCCATCTTCCTGCTCGACCCCGCCGGCCGTGTGGTGAGCTGGAACAACGGTGCCGTACGCATCAAGGGCTATGCGGCGGCGGAGATCATCGGCCAGCCCTTCACGCGCTTCTACACGCCCGAGGATAGCGCGTCCGGCATGCCGCAGGCGGCGCTGCAAGCGGCGGCGGCGGGCCGCTACGCCGGTGAGGGCTGGCGGGTGCGCAAGGACGGAACGCGCTTCTGGGCTAGCATTGTGATCACCCCGCTCCACGACTCGACCGGCCACCTGACCGGCTTTGCCAAGGTGACCCGCGACGTGACCGAGCCGCAGCGCCAGGCGGAGGCGCTCCGCGCCAGCGAGGCCCGCTTCTCCGGGATGATCGACGCGGCGCTGGACGCGATTATCGGGGTGGACGCCCAGGAGCGGGTGAGGGTCTTCAACCCCGCCGCCGAGCGCTTGTTCGGCTACCCAGCCTCTGAGGCGCTGGGTGCCGACCTTGAGCGTTTCATCCCCCCGGCGCTGCGCGCACGCCACCACAGCCACATGGCCGCCTTTGGCCAAAGCGGGCGAACCAACCGCACCATGGGCGGCCCCGGGATCAGCGGGCTACGTGCGGATGGCAGCCTGGTGCCGCTGGAGGTGTCGGTCGCCCGCCTGAGCGTGGACGGGCAGCCCTTCTACACGGCCATCCTGCGCGACATCAGCGCCCGGCTCGCCAGCGAGCAGGCGCTCCATGCCGCGCACGATGAACTGGAGGCGCACGTGGTCGAGCGCACCGCCGCCCTCGCCAATGCCAACGCCACACTCGCGCAGCAGGCCCAAGATCTCCTGACGAATGCGGACAGCCTGCGCGCCTCGCTGCAGGAGAAGGAGGTACTGCTCAGAGAGATCCACCACCGGGTCAAGAACAACCTGCAGGTGGTGATGAGCCTGCTGCGCCTGCAGAGCCGCCAGGTCAGCGATACCCAGGCGCTAGCGGCGCTGGGCGACAGCCGCCAGCGTGTCGAGGTGATGGCCCTGGTTCACGAGTTGCTCTACCGCACGGGCGATATGGCCGCAATCGACGCCGATACCTACATCCGGCAGCTCAGCAACCATCTGCTGCGGATCTACGGTATCTCGCCCGCCCAAGTGCAGGTCTCGCTCGCCACCGAGAAAATCTGGCTGAGCCTCGACCATGCCGTGCCCTGCGGGCTGATCATTAACGAGCTCTTCTCCAACAGCCTCAAGTATGCCTTCCCCGACGGGCAGCCCGGCATGATCGGGATTGCGCTGCACGCCAGCCCCCCAGGCATGCTCACGCTGACGGTCTGGGATACAGGGGCCGGGTTTGCCGCCAGCGCAGCGGTGGCCCAGCCCCCGTCGCTAGGCATGACTCTCGTCCACGACCTGGTGCGCCAGATCCACGGCAGCGCCGTGATCACGAGCGGCGCGGGCGTCACGGTCACAATTACGTTTCCGCTGGGCGCGACAACGGCGCAGGATGCGGCCATACGCTGACCGCCGCCGCGCCGCCGTATAAAGCAGATCTGAACCAAGCCTAATCGTCGTCAAGGTCGTAGAGCAGATCGAGCAGATCCTCGCTGGCTACCTCCAGCGCCTCCGCATCACCTTCCTGGGCCGCGACCTCCAGTGCGCGGATGGCGTGGATGATCTCCTGGTTATCGGGGTCGGCGGCCACCGCACGCTGGCCGCGTGTGAGGATGCTGATCGTCTCCATGCTCATCCCGGCTAGCGTGGGCGGCTGGTTCGCTTGCGACGACACCGCAGGTATCCCCTCATCCGAACCGGCCTGATCCAGATCCTCCAGGCTAACCCTGGCCCCGGCGATATCGGCAGGCGAGAGGCGTGCGTGGGCGGCGCGGACGCTGGCGCTGATCTGTTTGCCGCTACCCCGGTCGATCGCCGAAACGTGGACGATCCCGTTGAGGTCAAAGTCGAACTGCACGGTGATCCGGGGCGGCATGCCAGGAGCCTCGGGGCGCAGTTGCTCAAAGAGAAACTCGCCCAGCAGGGTGTTCTGCGAGGCCACCGGGTGTTCGCCCTGGTAAATCTTGAGGTTGATCGCCGTCTGCCCGAGATAGATCGCCGAGTAGACCTCGGCGCGCGAGGTGGGCACTGTCGTGTTGCGCGGGATGATCACGCTGTAGTGATCCGGCACGATGCGGCCCATATCCAGGTTGGCGATCTCGATCCCGAGGGAGTGCGAGGTGACATCGACCAGGATGGCGTCGAGCGGCTCACCGGCGATGATCGCGGCCTGGACGGCCGCGCCCAGCGCCACGGCCTCATCGGGGTTGATCGCCACCGCCGGCTCGATCCCGGTGTGGGTACGCACGAGTTCCCACACCTGTGGGATGCGCGTGCTGCCGCCGACAAACAGCACCTTGTCGAGATCGGCGACGGTTATGCCGGCGTCACGCAGGGCCGCATCGAGGGACTGAATCGTGCCATTGAGCATGTCGGCGATGGCGGTCTCAAACTCCTCGCGCTGCACCTCCACGTCGAGGTGCAGCGTTCGGCCCTCAGCCGTAAGCAGATACTCCTCTTGGACGCGGGCGGTGGGCCGGGTGGAGAGCGTGATCTTGGCCGCCTCGGCGGCACGCAGCAGGCGGGCCATCGCGCGTATGTCGTCGCGAGGGTTCACCCCGTGTTCGGCGACGAAGCGCGCAATCAGCAACTCACGCAGGCGCTCGTCAAAGTCGTCGCCGCCGAGCTGGGTGTTGCCGTGGCTGGCGCGCACCTCGATCACACCGTTATCCAGCTCGATGATCGAGACATCGAAGGTACCGCCGCCGAGATCGTAGACCGCCACCAGCTGGCGCTCGTCGCTGCGGTCGAGGCCGTAGGCCAGGGCGGCGGCGGTCGGCTCATTGATGATCCGCTCGACAATCAGGCCGGCGATCTCGCCAGCCTCGCGGGTGGCCTGGCGGGCGGCGTCCGAAAAGTAGGCGGGTACGGTGATCACGGCGCGCTCGACAGGCTGCCCGAGGCTCGCCTCGGCGGCGCGGCGCAACTCGCGCAGGATCAGCGCCGAGATCTGCTGGGGCGTGTAGCTCCGTGTGCCAAGCTGCACCTCGGCACCCCGGCCCATCTGGCGTTTGATCGAGCGGATGGTGCGCTCGGGGTACAGCACGTACTGGTTACGGGCGGGCGTGCCCACCAGCAGCCCGCCGTCGGGGGCGAGGCCGACGACCGAGGGGATGATCCGCTCATCGCCGTTGGGCACGATGCTAGGTACCCCGTCGCGAACCAGGGCCACGGCGGAGAAGGTCGTCCCCAGGTCAATGCCGATAATGACGCTCATGGCGATAACTACTCTTTCCTATTGTTGTAGCGTACCGGCAACGGACACCTCGGCGTGGCGGAGTACGCGCGTGCCAACCACAAAGCCGCGCCGGATCTCCTGGAGAACCGTGCCGGAAGATACATTGGCGGCGACAACCTCGACGGCAATATGGTGGCGAGGGTCGAAGGGTTGACCCTTCGCCTCAATGGTGGTCACGCCCTCGGCGGCCAGGGCGTCGAGCATGCGACGGCGTACCATGGCCAGCCCCCCCAGCCAGGCGTCGAGGGCGGCGTGCAGGGCGTCCACCTCGCGGTGCGCGTCAGACTCGGAAGTGCCCAGTAGCAGCCGGCGCAGCAGGGCATCTGCCGACTCGCGCCGGGCGGCGTGGCCGAGCGTGGCCCGTCCGGCGCGGATGGCCTCGTCGAGCCCGTCGATGGCGGGGAACATGGCGCGGGACACCGCGAGGCGGGCATCAGACACGGCGGCATGGACGCGCTGGCGGTCGGCGACGATCTCGGTCGCGTGGCGTTCCTCGGCGGCGCGCAGAGATTCGATCGCCGCCGCCAGGAGATCGGCCTGGGTCTCAGACAGGACGTTAGCCTTAAGTTGCTCGCGACCGGCGCGGCCGATCTGCTTCTCCAGGGCAACGATGGTAGCCTGGAGCGCGTCGATCCGGGCCGCCAGATTCGGCGGGGCGAGATCACGTGTCATCAAAGCTGCACCTTCTCATAGTGCTCGCGCCAGTCGGTGCGGTCGAGATCGGTGAGTGCGCGTAGGATGGCGAGGACATCGGCGGGGCTGACGCCAAGGGCGAGCGGCGGCGGGCATTTGCGGCGCACCGGCTCGGGCCAGGGCTGGATGAGCAGCATATCCACCTCGCAGCGCTGGGCAGGGTCGCGCAGGCGCTCATAGGCCGCACGGATGCGCTTAAACTGCTCGGGGTTGCGCTCGGGCGGGTTTGCCTTCACCAAGGCAAAGTAGGCGCGCTTGATCTCCCCGGCGGCGGCGGATCGAGTCAAGCCGAGTACCGCGTAGGGATCCAGATACGGTTCGCTCATCCGGCGACTCCTCTAGTCGATCAAAAAGACCCGTCAAGATCGTCGAACGGATCGAGATCATGTGCGGCTGGGCGAAGCATGAGGCGCAGCATCGACGTACCGACCACCCGGCGCAGATCCTGGGCGCGGGCGTAGAGATCGGGCCGGCCCATCTGCTGGGCGAGTTTGGCCGCACGCTGAAAGGTTGTCTTGGCCTCGGCGGCATGGCCACTCAGGCCAAGCACACTCCCGAACAAAATCAGCGCCTCCGCATTATCGGGGGCCAGCTGAACGATACGCTCAGCGAAGCGGTGGGCCAGATCCGGGCGCGGCAGCAGCAAAAAGTCTGCGATGCGCTTGAGGATGTCCGGGTCGTCGGGTTGCTGCGCCACCGCATGATCAAGCATCTCCATGGCCAGATGGATCCAGGGCGTGTCGACCGGCTTCGGTGGCGGAGCCTGCAGGGCCAAGACGTCCAAACTTGGGGGCGGGATCGCGGTCGTCATCAACTGGATCCCAAGGTAGACATAGTCATCGGCGCTAGGTGTACGCTCCCGCTCGAAGCGGGCGATCAGCGCGCGCGCCTCATCAAATTTCTGGGCGAACATCCAGGTCTCAATCGACAGCACCCAAGTCTCAACGCGCGTGCCGTCCCCCGTCAGTGCCCGCTCGATCAGCGCGCCGGTATCCACCGGGAGGCGCAGGGCGAAGCTCATACGGGCTTGGTTGAGCGGAAAGTGCGGGTCGTTGGGGTTGTAGCGCTCGCCCTCGATAAACGCCTGGTAGGCCGCCTGGTAGTCGCCGAGCTGACTATGCTGGCGACCGTGCTGCATAAAGACATCGGCGACGAAGGGACGCAGGTCGGCCCGGTCGGGGTAGTGCGCGACAAGCTCATGGACGAGCCGCTCTGCCTCGGCATACTGCCAGCGATCGGAGAGCTTGGCGACATGGCGTAGCACCGCATCGGGATAGTACGGGTCAATCTCCAGGATACGCTTGATCTCATTCAGGGCGGCGCGTTCCTGATCGTTCGCAAACAGCGCATCGGCGAACTGGATACGCAGCTCAAGATCCTCGGGGTCGAGCTTGATCGCCTGGCGGAAGACGGCGACCGCCTCGTCGGGACGCCCGGCATTGCGGTAGCAGCTGATGATTCGGGTGCGGGCCCATGCCCAGCGCTGCTCATCCTGGGCGTCAGGCGAGCGCCTGCGAGCGCGGGTACGCAGAAGTGCGCGCCAGCAGTTGGCGGCATCCTCCCAGCGCTCCTGGCGCTCATAGGCCAGGGCGAGGTTGTGCAGGATCGGGCGAGGCGAGCCGAGGCCCTGGGCGCGGCCAAGGATCTCGCGTGCGGCGTCCCAGAGTACGCTGGCCTGGGGCCACATGCCCGCCGTGGCGGCGGCGCGGGCCGCCCGGTCGAGGGCCAGCAACCGCAGCTCATCGAAGGCAGCGCCGCCGCCGATCAAGACCCTGCGCCGGGCCAATTCCCCGGCGGCCGCGTCTTCTCCGGCGTCGACGAGCGCGGTGAGGCGCTCCAGCAGCAGCACGGCGAGGCGCTCCTCTAACCCCGGTGGCCGGTCGCCGGCATCGTAGATCCGCTGCCAAATCTTGAGCGCCGTATCGGTATCGCCAGCCAGGGCGCTGGTCAGGGCGCGAAAGTAGCGCCGGAGCGGTTCGAGCGTCGGCACCGGGAGCGTGCGCTCGTCGCTGAGGATGGTGCGGGCGTTAGGGTTGCCTGCGGCCAGTTGGCCCAGGCCGCGCCAGAGCGTGCCCAGGGCGCTCTCGTCGGCGGGGACTGGCTGGCCGCGCAGCACCGCCAGGGCCGGTGCAGCCCACGCCCGCAGCGCCGGGCGCAGCCCAGGCAAGTCGGATAGGTCGAAGGCCGGCTGCTGCTCAAGGGTCAGCAAGACGAGCAACTTGGCAACGGCGGTGTTCTCCGGCTCGCGGGAGAGTACCTCGCGGTAGTAATCGGCGGCGGCGGCAAGGTCGCCGGCGCGGTGGAGCATACGGCCAAGGTGAAACGGAAAGCGCGGGTCGGCGGGGGCCAGCGCGGCGGCGCGGCGCAGGTCAGCGATAGGGTCGGCGGCGTGGGCACCAAGGGCACGGCGGAAGAGCGCCTCGGCGATGGCGCGGGCCACCGCCGGGTCGGCGGCAAATGGCTGCCACGCGGTAATCGCCGCGTCGAGGCGACCGGCCTGAAAGTCGCGTAGCCCAAACTCGCGGGGGCTGAGACCGGCTGGCGGGCACTTACGGCCCGCACGCTTTGGCTGAGGCATAGCGGCTTGGGTGAAGGCAGCGCAGTTGCCGCTGCCAACGTAGACACGAACAGCCGGCCCAGGCGGGATCCCCGCAGACAGCACGTAGATCAGCCGGGGGCTGCGATACCGGCCTTCATTTTACCGCATTTGTTGAGCATAGTGATCTCGCCATCGAATCTACTCAAGGGCGGCTGCAACGTCGCTGGGGCTGCGCCCCAGACCGCGCTTTTTGGGGATGTTTGGCGGCGAAGCCACCCCCAAACCCCCGCCAGAGTCGACATTACAGCCGCCCTGCGGATCTGCTCAGGGCGGCTGCAACGTCGACTGGCGCGTCAGCTGTCGAGCAGCCGCAGTTGGGCGGCGATGTAGGCACGTAGCTCAGCGGCGCTCGTGCCGTCGGACTCGGGCACAAGCTCGGCGGGAGCAAGCGGCGCAAGCAGCTTGAGCGCGCTGCGATAGCCCCGGCGGGCCTCGACCGTCATCCCCCCCCGCCGCCAGGTGTCCGCCATCGCCAGGGCGCCCATCACAAAGGTAGGGTCGAGGTACAGGCTGCGGCGATACGCATCCAGGGCTGCGTCAATCTGGCCGACATGATCGTAGACCTGGCCGCGCAGGAAGTGGGCGGAGGCCCGCATCGGGTCAGCCGCCAGGGCACGATCCGTAAACTCGGTGGCGCGCTGCCAGTTACCGGCGTTTGCGGCGGCGCGGGCCGCGATCAGCAGATCCGTAGACACAAGCGCGGGGGGAGACGCCGGGGCCACGGGCTCCGGCACAGAAACCGTTTTGCGCACCTCGTGCAGCGGGGTTGGCGTGATCCCCTGCGTCGGCGTGATTGGCGATGCCACGGTGGGGGCGCTTGGCAGCGCCGCAGTGACAAACATCGGGGCGTTTGGCGGCTTGCGGTAGAGTATGGTGCCGGGGGCGTTCACCGTCTCGAATTGGCGGAAGATCTCTACGTTGGGCTCGGCGTGGCCAACCACCAGCCAGCCCCCAGGGGCCAGGCTGGCGTACAGCCGCTCGGCCACCCCACGGGTCGTCGCCTCATCGAAATAGATCAACACATTTCGGCAGAAGATCAGATCTATCGCTGTGGTGCCATTGATCAGGGCCGGGTACTCGTCCGCCGCGAGGTTCAGCCGGCTAAAGATCACCGTGCGCCGGATCTCAGGCCGCAGGCTCCAGCGGGCACCTTCGGGGGTAAAGAAGCGTTCCCGCTGCGACTCGGTTGTCTCGCGAAAGGACCACTGCCCATAGCTGGCCTGACGCGCCCGGCTGAGGAAGTCGAGGTTCAGGTCGGTGCCGAGGACGCTGATCTGCCAGCCCGTGTCGGCGGGCAGGCTGTCGGCGAGGGTCATGGCCAGCGAGTAGGGTTCCTCGCCGGTGGCGCAACCGGCGCTCCAGAGGCGCAAGCTGCGGACACCAGCCCGACGAGCGAGCAGGTCGGGGAGGATCCGCTCGCGCAGGGCGGCGAATTGCGCGCCGTTGCGGAAGAAATAGGTCTCGCCGATGGTCAGACAGCGGGCCGCCGTGTCCCAGATCGGGCCACCCGCAATCAGCGCCAGGTAGAGGAGGCCCAAATCCGCATAGTGATGCTCCTGGGCCACCGCCGTCAAAGCGCGGGCCAGATCAGCACGGCGTTGCGCGGGGAAATGCAGGCCCAGCCGCTCGCGCAGTAGGGTGCGCACGTGCGCGTAGAGTTCATCGCTGAGCGGGAGATCGGTCACTGCGCGCCCCGCTGTAGGCTAGTGGCGGACGGAATCGCCGCCAGCACGGCACCAGCCAGCCCGCTCAGGGGCAGCAGCCGCACCACTGCACCGGCCTCAGCGGCGGCGCGGGGCATGCCGAACACTACGCAGGTAGCCTCATCCTGGCCGAAGGTGAGGGCACCGGTTGCGCGCATGGCGCTCATCCCACGGGTGCCGTCGTCGCCCATGCCGGTCATGATCACCCCGATGGCGCGCGGGCCATACCAGCGGGCTGTCGACTCGAAGAGCCGGTCGGCGCTGGGGCTGTAGCGGTCGGCGGGGATGGTGGGGATGACGGAGGCGATACCGGGGGCGGCCAGGAGCAAGTGATGGTCGTCGGGAGCAAGGTAGGCGCGACCGGCCACAAGGCGCTCGTCGGGGTGGGCGAAGCCGAGCGGCTGCGGGACAACACTGGACAGCCACTCGTGCAGGGCGGACGCAAAGCCACGGGCGATATGCTGGACAATCAGGATGGGCAGGGGAAAGCCGGGGCCAAGCCCCTCAAGGAAGGTCTTCAGGGCTGCGGGGCCACCGGTGGAGGTCGCCACCGCCAAAATCTCCGGGCGCGACAGCGGCAGCGGAGCGGAGATGGGCGCGAGGGCGGGCGTGGGCAGCGGGTCTCGCGGCGCACGCCGCGTGACCACGCGCACCCCCGACATGAGACGCACCATGCGTAGAAACTGCGCGTGATCGGCGGCGGCGGTAGGCACGCCAAAGCCCGCAGGCTTTGGCAGCACTGCCAGGGCACCGGCGGCGAGCGCCTGCATGGAGCGCACCCCGGCATCACCAGACACGCTGCTGAACAAAACGATTGGCGTCGGACAGTGCTGCATGATCTGGCGCGTGGCCTGGTAGCCATCGAGGATCGGCAGGTGGATATCCATGGCCACCACGCTCGGGCGCAGCCGGATGGCGGCGGCCACGGCCGCGCGCCCATCGGCAGCCGTCCCTACCACCTCGAAGTCTCCAGCGGCGCGCAGCAGCCCTACGATCAGGGCCAGCTGCGACGGCGAGTCGTCTACGACGAGCACCCGAATGGGTGAATTCATAAAAAAACACTTTTGCGAATCTAATGGTGGAGGCGCGGCGCGGTGTGCCCCCACCGGTCAGTATTGATTTCAAAAAGCGATGAGATCTGCGATGCTCTCCCCCAGCGCGGCGGGGTCGAGCAGGATCACGGTACCCTCGCCATCGTGCATGATTCCACGAATGAAGGCCGCGCCGCCAGTCAGGTCAACGATGTGCGCGGCGGGGATGGGGTACACATCTTCCACCTCATCGACCAGCAGGCCAAGGATAGGCGCACCGCCAAGGACAATCACCAAGATGCTGCTATCGAGCGTGTAGGCAGATCGGTCGCCGATCAGGGCGTGGCCGTCGAGTACCGGCAGGAAGCTGCCGCGCAAATTGAGCATGCCCGCCAGAGTCGGCGGCGCACCGGCGATGTCGGTCAGGTCGGGCAGGCGCACCACCTGGCTTACCGACTCCAACGGCAGCGCGTAGCGCTGCCGACCGATGCGCAGGGTCACGACGAGTTCGGACAGGGCGGATGTGGCCGGGATCATAGGGGCCTCGCGCGGCTTAAACCAGTCGGCTGATGATATCGAGAAGCGCCTGCTGGTCAAAGGCACGCTTGATAATGTAGGCATCGGCTCCAGCCGCCACACCCCGCTCACGGTCGCCCGCGCTATCAAGCGATGTGACCAGCACCACCGGCAGGTGGCGCAGCTTTGCGTCGCCGCGCACCTGGCGGGTCAGGTCGAAGCCATTGAGCCGGGGCATGTCGATATCGCTGAGCAGCAGGTCACAACCGCCATTATCAGCCATCGCCCGCAGCAGGTCAAGCGCCTCCTGGCCATCGGTGGCCAGCCGAACCCGGTAGCCTGCGGACTCCAGAATATTCTTCTCCAACGTGCGCGTGGTGATCGAGTCATCGACGACCAGCACGGTGGGAATCCGGTGTTCCTCCACCGTCGTGGGGGCAGGCAGCGGGGCGCGGCGGCTACCGGCAGCGGCCCGCACCAGATCGACGACATCCAGGATGGGTACCACCTGGCCGTCGGCGAGGATCGTCGCCCCCGAGACGTAGCGGACGCGCACCAGGGGCGCGGGCAGGTGGTGGATGACCAGCTCTTGCTCGCCGAGCAGGGCGTCGATCTGGCATGCCACCTGGCGCTCGCCGCTGCCCAGGATGAGCGCGAGGCCACCCGAATTTGCCGAGATCTGGGCAACGCCAAGCAGATCGGCCAGCGCCACCAAGGGCAGGGGCCGATCATCGAGCCAGAGTACCGGTCGGCCCTCCAGACGCCGGATCTGCGTGGGGGCGATGGCGACAATGCGCTGGATAGCGTCGAGAGGCAGCACGTACACAGCGGCGGCCGCGCGCAGCAGCAGCCCGTGTGAGCGGGCCAGCGAGATCGGCACGCTAATCATGAAGTCGCAGCCCGCGCCGGGGCGGCTCCGCACCGACACGTGCCCGCTCATACGCTCGACCAGCGTGCGGACGACATCGAGGCCAACGCCGCGCCCCGATAACTTGCTAACCGTGTGGCGGGTCGAGAAGCCGGGCAAGAAGATCATGTCGAGCAGATCCGCCTCGTTCGCCTGCTCGGTGTCGATAATCATACCGGACGCCCCGGCGCGGGCGCGCACCGCCGCCAGATCCACTCCAGCGCCGTCATCACTGATCTGGATGTTAAGGTGGTCGCCGCTCACCTCGGCGCGGATCGTCACGCTGCCAACCTCGGACTTACCGGCGGCGATGCGCCGATCAGGCGACTCAATCCCATGATCGACCGCGTTGCGCAACAGATGCAGCAGCGCCTCGCGCAATTGGTCGAGAACCTGGCGGTCGGCCTCAGCGCCGCCATCATCCACGATCAGCTCGATACGCTTACCGGCAGCGCGGGCCACCTCGCGAATCTGGAGGCGCAGGGGCGGGAAGAGCGTAGCCAGGGGCTGCATGCGGGTGCGCCGCACCTGGTCGTGGAGCCGGTCGGTGACGGCGGCGAGGCGGGCGTGATCCTCGGCGGCCTGCCGGGCGAACCGGGCCACCGTCGCGCTCAGGTTGCTGAGCAGATCGTTGGCCAGCTCCAGCGCCTCGACCAGCTCGCGGGGCTGCCCGCCAATGGCAGATGCGCTGGGGGTGGATCGCATCTCGGCATCGAGGTGATGAACGATAGGCTGCTGGGAGGAAGGGGCCGCGCGGAGCCGCGCGATCCGTGGGCCGATCCGCCGCCATGTTCGCCGCCAACGAGCCGGCAGTTCGGCCAGTTCAGCGGCCTCGCGGGCGGCCTCGCGGGCGCGCAGCGTGCAGGTCATCAGCTCGCCCGCCTCGTTGAGCAGGTTGTCGAGCATGCGCGTGGGCAGGCGCACGGTGGCCGACTCCTCGCTGGAGCGGGTCGGGAACGCAGGCACCGCACGTGGCGCGGGCGACTCCTCGCGAGAACGAGTTGGGAACGTGGGCACCGCAGGCGGCGCGGGCGACTCCTCGCGAGAACGAGTTGGGAACGAGGGTACCGCAGGCGGCGCGGGCGACTCCTCGCGAGAACGAGTTGGGAACGAGGGTACCGCAGGCGGCGCGGGCGACTCCTCGCGGGAGCGGGTCGGGAACGTGGGCACCGCAGGCGGCGCGGGCGACTCCTCGCGGGAACGGGTTGGGAACGTGGGCACCGCAGGCGGCGCGGGCGACTCCTCGCTGAAGTGAGTCGGGAACGTGGGCACCGCAGGCGGCGCGGGCGACTCCTCGCGGGAGTGAGTCGGGAACGCGGGCACGGGCGCGGGCGCGGACACGGGCGACTCCTCGCGGGAGTGAGTCGGGAACGCGGGCACGGGCGCGGGCGCGGGCGCGGGCGACTCCTCACGGGAGTGAGTCGGGAACGCGGGCGCGGGCGCGGGCGACTCCTCACGGAAGTGAGTCGGGAACGCGGGCACCGCGCGCGGCGCGGGCGACTCTTCGCGGGAGTGAGTCGGGAACGCGGGCACCGCGCGCGGCGTGGGCGCGGGCGACTCCTCGCGGAAGTGCGTCGGGAACGTGGGCACCGCAGGCGGCGCGGG
>SESH01010220.1_pt1 | contig 21605 bp, 20 predicted proteins | sample 3171561 | NCBI WGS metagenome assembly SESH01 (sample SAMN10866947, study PRJNA518727) | freshwater metagenome | biome: subpolar coniferous forest; feature: holomictic lake; material: water; isolation source: holomictic Lake 442 2011 16.5 m and 2014 13 m | place: Canada: near Kenora, Ontario
CTGTAGCGTCACAGTTTATCGTGTTGCCTGTGTTCTTCTAGTGAAAGTTGTTATTTTTGACTTTCATAATCGCAAACTAGTTGCCGCATTGATGCCTGGTTATTTAGGCACTCCGCAAGCTTATCGGCAATTAGAGCATCGTGATGGCGGCATAAAACAGAATCTGTTGGACGTGGAGAAGCAAGAGCTTCAATCATGCTGGTAACATGGGTGAGATAATGTCTTTTCAGTATTGAATCCTGAGGAAGTGGATTGACGTTGTCTTTTGTACAAGAAACTTCAATCAATTGTTCTTGTGGCTTAATTAACGAAGTCTCTCCATTAGCTAATATTTTACATTTTTCATAATCATGATGCAGTTGTTCTGTGGTATTTTGATCAATAGAGCATTCTGCCAGTTTGGCAGCCAGCATTGCATCATAATGACGGCTAAGCACTGAGTCCGTTGGTTTTTCGGGAGCAAGTGATTCAATCATGCTGAACAAATGGGTCAGGTAATGCCGTTTCAGAATTGAGTCCTGAGGAAGATGAGTATGGTTTTCTGTTGCAGAAATTCTAAGGAGGTCTGGGTTTGAATGCGCAGTAGGTTGAGGTTCAGGAATAGTTGTGGTGTCAATTACTGGGATTTGTGGATTTTCGACAAGTTCAATGACTTCTGATTGAGTTGGCTGTGTGGTTTGTTCTGCTTTTTCTTCGGGTTTAACGTACTTTGACGATTCTTGTTCTGAGTTTTTTCTTGAGTTTAAAAAGATTTGTATTGCTATACCCAGAATAATCAGGATTGTGATAATTTCAAGTGCGGACATAAATAGCTCTCCAGTTTTTAAAATTTAGGTTTTTAAGTAAAAGGGTGTCGAAGTAATAAAACGTTATATTTTTAAGTCAGTAACTTAATCTGGTTTTATAGCAATGAGTATTAAATCAGGTAAGTTTGTACAAACCCATAAATACCGTTTCAATAAGATATGTATTTTCAATGCATCCAGAAATCAGTTACACAAATTGCCATATTGGCAGTATTGTAAAACATGTTGAATATTAGAGAGGTAACTGGTCAGCGACTGAACCGGGTGCTGGTTTAGTATCTGATTTATTTGATTTTGGCGAGTTTTCAATACCATCGAAACCAAATAAGCCGGTAATCATTTCCCAAAGACTTTTTTCAAGGTCTCTTTTGGGAACATCTACCGTGGTTTCTTCGGAGGGTTTGATAACAGGTACTGCGCCAGGTTTGAAATCACCTTGAATTCCAACCAGTTGATCATTTTCGAAGAATAATGAAATTCTTTTTTGTTGTCGGTCGCCGCCATCAATTTGCGCAGAATAGAGATAATCCCAGCGCTTCTGGTGGAAAAAATCAACCAGCATGGGTGAGCCCAATATATAGAGCACCTGCCGTTTGTTCATACTCGGTCTGAGCTGATCAATCATGGTCTGGTCAACCATATTACCCTGCTGGACATCAGCGGTGTAGACGCCGGGCAAGTTGGTTAGAATTGTTGTGCAGGAGGCTAGTGACAGACTTACAAAGATTGCAAGGATACCGCTGGTGAAGTGGTTATTTAAGTTTAAAGCGAAAAGCGGCTTTCTCATTTGAGGCTGCGAATAGGTTCAAAATTGAAAATCATACAGGATGTTAAAGAATTTTCCTATAAAACTGTCATGCCCAAGCAGTTGAAAAAGGCTACAATGAGCAGACTTCTTTATAAAACTGTCCACACACTATGATGTAAACGGAGATTAATGTTGGAAACTCATGATTTAAGGAATGCTGGTCTAAAGGTTACCATACCCAGGATCAAGATTTTACAAATATTAGAGAAGCAGGTTAATGAACGTCATTTGACAGCTGAGCAAGTTTATAAAATCTTGCTGAGTGAAGATGAGGAGATCGGTCTGGCTACGGTGTACCGGGTTTTAACCCAATTTGAAGCGGCGGGTTTGGTAAATCGACATCACTTTGATGGCGGTAATTCTGTTTTTGAGCTTGATAAAGGTACGCATCATGATCACATACTTTGCATGCAGTGCGGGAAAGTCGATGAATTTACCGATGAAGTTATTGAAACACGGCAAAAAGAAATTGCAGAAAAATTGGGCTATGAGTTAACTGATCACGGCCTCAATTTATACGGTTTTTGCGCTCAGTGCAGAGAAAGCCAGAATGTTGCGCGAGTGGCAATAACTTGATGGGATTGGCTGGTTATAAAATTTGGGACCGATTTTTCTATGCGGTAATTAGATGATTTAAGGTTTAATCATTTTTAATTCAATCATAACCATTTATGTACTATTTTTCTGACTGTCTAATAGTTATATTTTTTAATTTTAAATTGTAGGCTTCATGTTTAAACCTCTTATTTTTTATATCGGCTTACGTTATACACGGGCTAAGCGTCGAACCCAATTTATCTCATTTATTACCTTAACTTCCGTTCTGGGTATAGCGCTGGGCGTTACTGCATTGATCGCAGTGTTGTCGGTGATGAACGGTTTTGAAGCTGAGTTGCGCGAGCGAATTCTTGGCATGACCTCACATGCGACGGTTACGGGGAGATATGGTCAATTGGATAATTGGCAGGAGTTGGATCAAAAATTAAAAAACTATCCGCATGTTGAGGGTACTGCGCCCTTTATTAATGGACAAGTCATGATAAATGCCGATCGACGCGTTAGCGGCACTATGCTGACCGGGATTTTGCCAGACTACGAGTCCAAAGTGTCAGAAGTAGCGGATAAAATGAAAGAAGGCAAATTGTCTGATTTGGTGCCTGGTGAGTATGGCATTATTTTAGGCGTAGAGCTGGCTAATTATTTGGGCGTTTTTATGGGTGATAAAATTACCATCATCAGTCCGCAGATTAACTCCACGCCAGCAGGCATTGTGCCCAGGATGCGACGCTTTACAGTTGTGGGCGTATTCAAAGTCGGTATGTATGAATACGATCGCAACATGGCGCTGATTCATCTTGATGATGCGGCCAAGTTGTTTCGATTGGAAGGTTCTGTTTCGGGACTTAGAATCAAATTGGACGATTTGTTCAATGCGCCGAAAATAACTCATGGGCTTGCAACCGCTTTGTATGAGGAATATCAGGTTAGTGATTGGACGTTGGCGCACAGTAACTTCTTTCGGGCGATTCAGACAGAAAAAAGGGTTATGTTTATTATCCTGTTGCTGATTGTCGCCGTGGCAGCTTTTAATATTGTGTCGACATTGGTGATGGTGGTTACCGATAAGCGCGGCGACATTGCTATTTTAAAAACCCAGGGTTTGACCTCGGGTTCAGTAATGGGGATTTTTATGGTACTGGGTGCTGTGATTGGCGTTGTTGGTACCGGTCTTGGCACTGTAGGCGGAGTTTTGTTGGCTTTAAATATTGAAACTATCGTGCCTGCCATTGAGAAATTGTTTCACGTTCAGTTTATGGCGGCTGATGTTTATTATATTTCCGAATTGCCGTCCAAACTGGTTTGGACTGATGTATATGCAATAGCCGGCATGTCTTTTTTATTGTCCTTATTGGCAACCATTTATCCTGCCTGGCAGGCAGCTAAAATCAATCCTGCGGAAGTCCTTAGATATGAATAATACTAGCATTTTGCAATGCCAGCAGTTGACCATGCGATATAATCAGGGCGGATTGGATGTTGAAGTTTTAAAAGGCGTTGACTTAAATATTGGCATTGGTGAACGTGTTGCCATAATGGGGGCCTCAGGTTCTGGCAAAAGTACCTTGTTGCATTTGCTGGGTGGACTGGAAAAGCCTACCAGTGGCAACGTGGTTTTGGACGGTGTAAATCTTAATCAAGTTGGTGCAGGTCAATTAGCCAAGTTGCGTAATAAATCCTTGGGCTTTATTTATCAGTCGCATCATTTATTGGGTGAGTTTACCGTACTGGAAAACGTTGCAATGCCACTGTTAATTGCCGGTCTGTCGGTAAAGCTCGCCACTGTTCGTGCAATTGAGTTATTGAAACGTGTTGGATTGGGACATCGCATTGAACATAAACCCGGCGAATTGTCTGGCGGAGAAAGACAGCGCGCCGCTGTTGCCAGAGCTTTAATCAACAAACCCGGTGTAATTTTGGCGGATGAACCCACAGGAAACCTTGATAGTAAGACAGCCGACCAAGTTTACCAATTAATGTTGGAATTAAATCAGGAGTTGAACGTCAGTTTTCTGGTAGTGACTCATGATCATGAACTTGCGGCGAGAATGGGCAAAGTTTTGCACATGGAAGATGGAGTTATATTAGGCTAAAGTTAAAAGTATAAAGGCAAAAGTGTTAAGTTTTTTTGCCTTTAATTTTTTCTCAGTCTATTTTATGTCTTTTTGCCCATTTTTTGCGCACATGGTATTTCCAATAATATTCAATCCCGAAGTAGCCAATTACCGAGGAAGTAATACCCATAACAAAACAACCGGTTAAAAAAGGCTGCCAGGCATCGCCAAGTTCTGAAAACATCATGCTTAAGGAAAACTGCGATTCCTGTGTGTTTGTTGATTGATTCATAAACCATAGTCCGACTTTATAGGCAAAATAAAATAGTGGCGGCATGGTGACAGGATTTGTTATCCAGACTAATGCAACGGAAATGGGAATATTGGCTCTGTAATAAATTGCCCCGGTAGCGGCAAACGCCATTTGCATTGGAGCAGGGATCCAGGCGCAAAACAGACCAACGGCGAAAGCCAGCGCAATAGAACGTCGATTCAAATGCCAGAGATTAGGTTCGTGTAATTTTTCACCAAGAAACTGAAGGTGCTTGTGTCGTTTGATGATTTCAGGGTCAGGGATGAACCGGTGGATCAGTTTTTGAATCAATTCTTTTGGCATCGTTAAATTATTAAGTTCGCGCTAATTGAAATAGATTTTGTTAATCTAAAAATATTAAGGTGCAAAATGGTTGTTTCTGCTCTGTCATTTCTAGCCGGAATATTAGTTGTGCAACAAATGTCGGTATTGCCAGTCATTAAATGGCTGATTGTCATTGCTTTAGTGGCGGGCATTATGGCATGGTTGCGTTATTGGCGGTGTCTATTTTTTCTGGTCGGCTCAATATGGGCGATAGTGTTTGCAATGCATCGGTTGTCCGATCGTTTGCCGGAATCACTGGAGGGTAAAGAAATTCAAATTGCCGGCACTATTGCTGACTTGCCGGAAGTTGATGACAGGCGTGTGCGCTTTGATTTTATTCCTATGGATAAGATTTATGCCCCAAGGCTTTCTGGAGTTAGCGTGGCGATCCCCACGGATGAGGTGAATGCCACAAGTCTGTCAGGAACAGGTGTGGAGATTCCTGTTACGAATGTAAAACAAAAGCTGCCGGCTAAATTAAAATTAAGTTGGTATTACCCTGATCAACCCATCAAAGCAGGTCAAAAGTGGACTTTTACCGTTAAATTAAAGCGCGTTCATGGCACGATGAATCTCGGTGGCTTTGATTATGAGCGTTTTCTTTTCACTGAAGGTATTGGCGCTACGGGCTATATACGTCCAAATCCAAAGCCCGTTTTATTAGGCTGTGATTCAGTCTGGAACAGTATTGCTGTCTGGCGGCAGGCTATTATTGATGAGCTGTCAACCAATTTGGCTAACAGTCCGAGTCTTGCTTTAATAAAAGCACTGACTATAGGTGATGGCACTGGTATAACACAAGGGCAATGGGATGTTTTTCGTAAAACCGGGACTATTCATCTTGTAGTGATTTCGGGCTCTCATATTGGACTTATAGCGGGCTTTGTCTATTTTTTGGTGCTTAAATTATGGGCATGGACTGGCTGGCTTAAGTTATCACCTCAAAAGGTTGCCGCTGTATCGGCTGTTTTGGTAGGTGTCTTTTATTCGGGTCTGGCCGGGTTTTCTGTTCCTACCCAGCGTTCCGTAATCATGTTAATTATCGCCATGGCCGCTATTATTGTACAGCGTAATAATCGTCCATTAAATACGCTTGCGGTTGCCTTGTTTGGGGTATTGATATTTGATCCTTTAGCGATTTTGGCTGTGGGATTCTGGTTGTCGTTTCTAGCTGTGCTGCTGATTGTTTACGCGGTGTCCGGGCGTATGAGTCCAATTGGATATTTCTGGGGTATTGTCAAATTAAACTGGTTCACGTCAGTAGGCTTGTCACCCTTGCTTCTGTTCTTTTTTCAACAAGTTTCAGTCATTGCGCCATTTGCCAATATGGTTGCTGTGCCTGTTATCAGTTTTTTTGTGGTGCCCTTGGCGCTATTAGCGGTAATCGTTATGTTTATATCCGTAACACTTGCTGACAAATTGTTTTATCTGGTTGATTTTGTATTGCAGGGTTTATGGTGGTTATTGGCTTATATGGCGGAATTGCCAATTGCGACAGTTAATCATGCGCTACCTTCATATTGGGCATTATTTTTTTCGGTGCCGGGTGTTTTGCTGTTACTTGCTCCGGTTGGTATACCAGTTCGGTGGTTGAGTATTGTCATGTTTTTACCACTGGCTTTTACTGAAGCAAAAAAACCGGAAACGGGGGCTATTAAAATGACTCTACTTGATGTGGGGCAAGGTCTATCCGCGGTTGTTCAGACCAGCAATCATCTAATGGTTTATGATACTGGCGTCAAATTTTCTGAGCAAAGCGATAGCGGTCAAAATGTGGTTTTACCTTTTTTGCGGTCACAAGGTGAGGTCAAAATAGACAAGCTTATTATCAGCCATGGTGATAACGATCATATCGGTGGTGCGGATTCGATAATGCGCGGGATGGTCACTGAACAAGTCTTGACCAGTGTGCCACAACAATTAAAGGACTATGCACCGAGTGAATGTATGGCTGGGCAGTCCTGGCAATGGGATGAAGTCGACTTTACTATATTGTCACCGCATCAGGGATTTGCTTCGGAAAATGACAAATCGTGCGTGTTACAAATACAGGCGAAAAATCTTAAAGTGTTATTGACCGGAGACATCGAGGCGGCAACAGAATCCTGGTTAGTCGAGACTTATGGTGCGGCGTTAAAAGCAGAGGTTATCCTGGCACCGCATCATGGAAGCAAAACCTCATCCACGCCCGGTTTTCTTCAAGCCATAAAGCCCAAGTATGTTTTAATTCCTGCCGGATACCGAAATCAATTTGGCCATCCTCATAAAGAAGTTCTGGCCAATTATTCTCATATCAATGCAAAGTGGATGACTAGTGCCGACAGTGGAGCTATTACTGTCAATGTTCAAGATAATGACTTGATAGTGCGGGGAATGCGTGACACTGAAAGCAAGTATTGGAATGTGAAATAGTGAAATTAATCCTTCGTCCTCAGTAGTCTGTTTTTTAACTGCTGAGGACGAAAGTGAATTGTTAAGCGTGAGTAGCTTTTTAGTGATGATATGGCAGCTTGGTTTTATTGGCCACTTTGGTAACAGTTTTGGCTTTATGAAAGTTTTTACTTTTAGTCGCTACCGTGTTGGTGATTTTAATAACAGGTTTGATTTGGTTATTGCTCTTTTTTGTTAAAACAATCGGTTTGTTAAGCTGCTTAATGTTCGATTTGATTGGAACTGCCATTTTTTGTCGAATTCTAATCGCAGGTTTGGTATGTCTGCTATTGGCATGTACCGATTTATAGCTACTTTCAATAGAGGTCGGTATTACATGTGTAGCCGCACCATTGCCACAATCAAGTTGGTAAGGTGGGGGCGCTGCGGAGTTAGTTGCAATTGTATTAATGTTTCTTGCGGGATCCATATTGCCTGGGTTGGCGAAACTGGCATCCATTTTTTGTATCATTAGCTGGTAACGTTCATTACTGGTCATGCCGCCCATTACTACGCCGATCAGATGTTTACCATTTTGATGCGCTGCGCCGATCAAATTGAAACCGGAACCACAGGTAAAGCCAGTTTTCATGCCTTCAGCGCCGGGATACTTGGCGGTAAATTTATTGATGCCGCGTAATTCAGTGCCTTTAAAGTTAAAACTGTGCGCAGCAAAATAGTGATAATACTCGGGGAAATTGCGTTGTGCTTTCCAGGCCAAAACCGCCATGTCCCGGGAGGTTGTCACCTGCCAGTTATTGGGCAGGCCGGTAGCGTTCATGAAATGCGAGTTGTACATTCCTAAAGAATGAGCCTTTTCGGTCATGTTAGATGCAAAATTTTCTTCAGTACCGCCCAAATGTTCCGCAAGCACCACTGAAGCATCATTTGCCGATCGGGTAATAATTGCGAGAATAGCTTCTTCGACGGTTAAATGTTCGCCACGTCTGAGACCGAGTTTGCTGTTGGGTTGTTGTGAGGCATGAGATGATGCAATTAAAGTATCGTACAGATGGATTTGCCCTGATTTCAACGCATCAAAAGTCATGTACAGGGTCATCAGTTTGGTGAGTGATGCTGGATACCATGATTGCGTGGCTTCGACTTCATGCAAAATATTGCCGTTATCGGCATCGATAATGATTGCCGCATGGCGGCCATAACTGGTCTCGGATATTGCAAACAGCCACACGACATTAAAAATAAGTAGCGTTAATTTAACTTTGGTCATTTAAAACTGTTCTCAAAAAAAATCGATAATCAAAAGCACATGTGCAAGATGCTGGCCACTAGGTTTGGCCAAACTGTTTAAAGTCTATTAGGGTATGATATTAGTAAAAGTGGAAGTACTTGAGTATGAATACACCACATTTTATGTGTTGTAGTTTAAAAAATCACAGATTATAAACTGCGGTTATAAAAATGGGTAATTAGATTTGCCTTGTTTTAAAGATGATGACATTAATTCGGCGCAGATAATTAAAATATCGAGATTGATGACTACGACGCTTTCTCAAAGAAGTTCTTCAATTGGATTTAAGTAGGGGCTCTAAATCTGAAAAATACTATTGGACAGCGAATGGGATTGGTTTTGCGAAGATGACTAAAGGGCTTTATGTTTTTTTGCCCTTTTGGAGGAAAGGGCTGCCGACTTAGATTATTGGCAGCCCCTTGGTAAATTGGGTCTATTGAATTTCGATGGTTTTACGTTTGTTTTTTTCACTTTTAGGAATGATGATTTTTAATATTCCATCGGTAAATGAAGCTTGTGCTTTGTCACCATCGACAGTGTCAGGTAAGGTTAAGGTGCGCAGGAACTCTCCTCGCATTATTTCGCGCCGTGAATATTTATCTTTTTCTTCATCATTTTTTTGTTCTGTGAGGGTGCGGATGGTAATTGTCTGATGATTAATAGAGATTTCGATATTTTCCTTTTTAAATCCAGGCAATGCAGCCTGAACTTCTATGTCATTTTCGTGTTCGATAATGTCAACTCTTAAGATATTTGGTTCTTCAATGGCAGTCATTCTCCAGGCTGGTTTACGAGGCCATTTTCGTGAAAGAAAATCATCAAAAAAACTATCCATTTCATCAAAGGAAAGTAAACTTCCCAAAGAAGATGCTGTGGATAAGTCAGAATTTTTTTGAGTTGTATCTAATTCTTTATTTTTCATAATAATCTCCAAAGAGTTAATGGCATGGATTTAAGCTAAATATTCGAGATCATCCTTAGTCCAGTCATCCAGTTCGTAGCTTAAGGAATGTTTTCTTTTTTCATTTCTGTAATAAGCCAGTTTGGTGTTTTTGGTATCATGATCCTGAGAGTTTATAGTTGAGCTTTTTCTGAAATCATTTATATTTTTGTCTTTGTCTTTATAGTTTTTTGTAATCACAGTCATTTTTATTGTCTCATTTATGAGTCTGATTGGTGTCTTGGTTAGGCAGTGCTTCGATATTTTAAATAGAAAAACAAGAAATAATATTGGTGTGAATACGTAGGCTGTTATTTATAGTTGTAATTTTGTTCTGGAATTTAAGCGTTTTTAAGCGATAGGTGTATGTGTTTATAACTTGTAAATGTGGTTTAATTGTAAATAATTAAGAAGTTTAGGCTTGAGTAAATAAAAAATGTTATTGAAATATTGTGTAATTCTCTTTTTATATGTGTTCTTCGGAATATCACAGATTCAGGCAGATGATTCTAAGGTTGCAATTGCTTCGGCCCACCCTTTGGCGACTGCTGCCGGTTTTGAAATCTTGGCCAAAGGCGGAAATGTTTTTGATGCAGCGGTAGCTATCAGTGCGACATTGGCAGTCGTTGAGCCGTCCGGTTCAGGTTTGGGTGGAGGGGGTTACTGGTTGTTACACCGTGAGCAGGACGGCTTCGAAACGATGATTGACGGTCGGGAAAAAGCGCCATCGGCAGCTCATCAAACGATGTTTTTGGATAAATCAGGTAAAGTTGATCCACGTTTGTCACTGAATGGGGCCTTGGCCGCTGCTATTCCAGGCTTGCCGGCAGCGTTGGTGCATCTATCTGAAAAATATGGACGTTTGTCATTGGCGGTAAGTCTGCAGCCTGCCATTAGGGCAGCGCAGAACGGTTTTGCTGTTGGTGAAAGATACCGAAAACTGCTTAAGTTCAGGTCTGAGGTAATAAAAAAAGATTCCAACACTGCCCGGATATTTCTGGTTGATGGCGATATTCCAAAAGCTTATTCAATACTCCGGCAACCGGATTTGGCTTATACCTTAAAGCAATTAGCCGAGTCTGGTCACGAAGGATTTTATAGTGGCGAAATAGCCGAGAAACTGGTCGCTGGAGTTAATAAGGCTGGTGGTATCTGGACAAAACAGGATCTTGCGGCTTATTCGGTAGTCGAGCGAGACCCCGTTAAAGGTATTTATCAGGGTATAAAAATCACCAGCGCCGCGCCGTCATCCTCTGGTGGTATTGTTTTGCTTGAGGCGTTAAATATTTTGTCTGGCTATGATCTAAATAAGGTTGATGAAGTAACCCGGAAGCATCTCGTTGTAGAAGCCATGCGTCGCGCTTATCATGATCGCTCTTTGTATTTGGGTGATCCGGATTTTATCGCCATACCTGTAAAACGTTTGATAAATGAGGATTACGCCGCCGGTATACGCAGCAGTCTAAGAATTGACAAGGCCTTGCCCAGCGAGATGTTGTCAGGTGAAATTAAGCCGCAAACTGAAGGTGATAACACGACACATTTTTCGATTATTGATGAACAGGGTAATCGGGTTGCGGCAACCTTAAGTATTAATTTTCCCTTTGGTGCAGGTTTGGTAGTTTCTGGAACCGGTGTTTTATTAAATGATCAAATGGACGATTTTGTCGGTCTGCCTGGCGTAATGAATGGTTATGGTTTGGTCGGTGGAGTCGCCAATGCAATAGCCTCGGGCAAAAGAATGTTATCCAGTATGGCACCAACTTTTTTGGAGGATGATAAGCATGTTGCTGTTTTGGGGACGCCTGGGGGCAGTCGAATTATTTCAATGGTATTGTTGGCGGCATTGGATTTTGCTAAAGGTCATGAACCTGATTCATGGGTGCAGGTGCCACGTTTCCATCATCAATTTCTTCCGGATGTGCTTGAGTATGAAAAAAATGCAATGACGGAAGAGGAATTGACTGGGTTGGCTAAAATGGGGCATCAGTTGAAAGAAGCGCGATATAATTATGGTGATATGCAGGCAGTGCAGTTAAATAAAGCGACGCATCAACTGACCGCAGCCACTGACAGGCGTGGTGAAGGGCGGGCGAGTGTCGAACCCTGAGGCGATTGAAATATGGCATGGCAATATAATCGCAGAGGATGCTCATTTTCAGGCTTACTGGCTTATTCTTGATTTGATCGAACAAACCCATGCTGCAAAAATAGCAAATGAACTGTTACGTAAACGCTATGTTGAGGTGCGTGGTCGCTTAAGAATAATTTTAGCTGAAATACTTAATGAGCAGCCAAACAAGATAAATATAGAAAAAACCGGGTATGGCAAGCCTTATCTTGTCGATCATCCGGAGTTGGTGTTTAATCTATCGCATTCGGCTGGCGTTTTGGTGATCGCTGTAGGTTATAATTGCCAGTTAGGAGTGGATATAGAAAATTGCAAACCCAGGGCCAATTTATTTGCTTTGGTTGATAAATGTTTTTCTGAAGAAGAGTCGATTTATTGGAACAAGCTACCTGAGGTGCAAAAAACGCCAGGTTTTTATCATTTCTGGACACGTAAAGAAGCCTTTGTTAAGGCCACGGGGCGAGGTATAGCTCTGGGTTTAAGTAACTGTGTCATTGATCCGGAAAATCAGACAGCGTTTTTAAGTGTTCCTGCTGATTATGGTCCTGCTTCAAAATGGCACGTGCGTGATTTGGTTTTGGCTCAGGGTGTGTGTAGTGCCTTGGTGGCCGATAAGGCGCTTATGAATATCAGAGTCTTTGATTTAGATTCATCGATTTAAGTTTAGCCAATAACTCGTCGCTCCAGTATTAAACAGACCTCAATGGTCCTTTATTTATCCCAAAAACACAAAGAATAAGAGGCTTTAATTCTCATGTTTTCGTGGCGATAGTCTCTTGCATTTTTACATTAAACAGAATTTAACTAACCAAATAATATCATGAGTATAAAAACACGTTTTGCCCCAAGTCCAACAGGTTATTTGCATGTCGGTGGTGCGCGTACCGCACTGTTTTCCTGGCTTTATGCACGTAAGCATGGCGGGAAGTTTATTTTGAGAATTGAAGATACTGATTTGGAGCGATCAACTCAGGAGTCTGTAGATGCTATCTTGGAAGGCATGGCTTGGTTAGGTCTGGAATATGACGAGGGTCCTTTTTACCAGACCCATCATTTCGATCGCTATAAGCAGGTAATCCAGCAGTTATTGGATCAGGGTGATGCGTATTATTGCTGTTGCAGTAAAGAGGAGCTTGAGCAATTACGTAGCGAGCAAATGGCTAACAAGGAAAAACCGCGTTATAACGGGAAATGTCGGGACTCGACCGAGTCGAAAAGTGACAGGGTTGCGGTTATCCGTTTTAGGAATCCAGTCGATGGTGTAGTCACCATTCCTGATTTGATTAAAGGCGACATTGTAGTTGCCAATAAAGAGCTGGACGATTTGATTATTGCAAGGGGTGATGGCACGCCGACCTACAATTTAACGGTAGTGGTTGATGATATGGATATGCAGGTCACGCATGTTATTCGTGGTGACGATCATATTAACAACACCCCCCGGCAAATGAATATTTTAAATGCCTTGGGAGCCAAGTTGCCGCAATACGCGCATTTACCGATGATATTGGGTTCTGATGGGGCTAGATTGTCCAAGCGACATGGCGCGGTTAGTGTTATGCAATTTCGTGATGATGGCTACCTGCCCGACGCCTTGTTGAATTATCTGGTGCGTCTGGGGTGGTCGCATGGCGATCAGGAGGTTTTTACCCTTGATGAAATGATTGAGCATTTCTCGCTGGAGAACGTCAATGTGTCAGCCTCTACTTTCAATAACGAAAAATTGTTGTGGTTAAATCATCAGTACATTATGAACGGCGATCCGGCTCATGTGGCGCGTCATTTGAGCTGGCATATGGGCGAATTGGGTATTGATCCCTCCGAAGGTCCAAGCTTGGTTGATATGGTTAAGGCTCAGCGGGAGCGTTGCAAAACCCTGGTAGAAATGGCTGCAGCCAGTGTCTATTTTTATAAGGAATTTGAGAGTTATGATGAAAAGGCGGCTAAAAAGAATTTCACAGTCGGTTCAGATAAGGTTTTAGAGCGATTACATGATGAATTTATTGAGATCACAGACTGGAATGGCGAGGTCTTACATCAAATTGTGCTGAATCTTGCAGAAGCCATGGAGCTGGGATTGGGAAAAGTTGCTCAACCTCTGCGTGTTGCGGTTTGCGGGTCAGCAGTTTCGCCGGCCATTGATATTACCTTGTCGTTATTGGGCAAGGAAAAAACCTTGGCTAGAATCTTACGTGCCATAAAATATATAAATTTAAATTAGAGTTGGACTCAACCGGTAATTACTGTACAATGCCCGTTCTCAGCTTGGGGCCATAGCTCAATTGGTAGAGCGCAACACTGGCAGTGTTGAGGTCAGCGGTTCGATTCCGCTTGGCTCCACCACAAAGCTGAATAAAACAGTCTTAGTCCCCATCGTCTAGTGGCCTAGGACACCGCCCTTTCACGGCGGTAACGGGGGTTCGAACCCCCCTGGGGACGCCATTTTAAGGTTCGTTTTTAGTTTATATGATTGTTCGAGTCATAGAGATTTAGTTTTACAGTTTATTTTTAGGCTGACTAAACCAGTTTTAGTCCCCATCGTCTAGTGGCCTAGGACACCGCCCTTTCACGGCGGTAACGGGGGTTCGAACCCCCCTGGGGACGCCAAATAATAAAGGGTTATCAGATGATAACCCTTTTTTTATGCCTATCAGTTTTCTTTTTGGCTCGGCGCAGAAATTATTAAGGAATTTTCCTTTTATAGAGTCTTTCGAGTTCTAATGACTTTACAGCCAGCCTTTGCGCTTAAAAAACCAGTAAGGCGAAATTCCCGCAAGTAGCATTAAGGCCAGCGCGCCCGGATAACCCAGTTGTAAATTAAGTTCCGGCATATACTGGAAATTCATGCCATAAATGCTGGCTACCAGGGTAGGGGGGAGAAAGACCACTGCAGCAATGGAAAAAATCTTGATAATCTTGTTTTGGGCAATATTGATAAATCCCTGGGTTGAATCCATCAAGAAATTGATTTTATCGAACAGGAAGGTAGTGTGTGACATCAAGGTTTCTACGTCACGCATGATTTCCCTTGCCGTTTCCTGTAATTCCGGATGATTACGCAAATGGCGTTGCAAAAAGGATATGGAGCGTTGCGTGTCCATAAGACATAAACGAATCTTACCGTTGCTGTCTTCCAGTTTGGCCAGTTGATCAATGGCATTTTCAAGGTCGGAATCTATTTCTTCCAATACCAGATAACTCACTTCTTCCAGTTCGCGATGAATATCCTCCAATGCATCGGCTAGGTTTTCTACTTTTTGCTCAAAGATGATAACCAGTAATTCCTGTGGCGAATGCGCTTCAACCTGTCCTCGTCTGGCACGCATGCGTAATAAGCGAAAATCCGCCAGAGCACCTTCCCTAAGCGTAATTAAGCGATCGTTCTGCAGAATAAATGCGACAGTTGCGGTGCTGTGTCTGCCTTCGCTTTGGGCAAGAAATAAAGAACGAACATGAACCCCGGTATTGTCGGTAAAGTAACGCGCAGAAGATTCAATTTCCTCGACGTCATCTGATTCAGGCAGCGCGGCCCGTAAAAAAGCTTGGAGTTGCGTTCGTTCATGTTCGCTGGCGTCGTGAGCGTCGATCCAGGAAGCTTTAGCGACGGCTTGTTTAAGTTGATCTTGGGTTGGCGATTGTTCTTTGAGGCGGCCCTTGTCGATATTGAAGAGTCTTAACATAAGCGTTTTCCGTTCTTTTGATTATTCAGGCAGGCTGTCCGGGCGAATCAATGTGATTAATTTTGCACAGTCGTCTGATAATTCGGTCCAGTTTCCATCAAAAGAAAGATGAGCCAAAGCGGCAGTAGGCATACATTTTCCGTTAGCGGATAACGGAACAGATTCACGGGTTAATTTCATGAGTAAGTCTTCAAGTCCTGGATTATGGCCGACTAAAAGCACTCGTTGGCCATGATCATTTGCTCTTAATATTTCAAGTAAAGTCGATGCGTTTGCTTCATAAATGTGTGGGTTAAAGATGATAGCTGATTCGTCTATGTCCAATTGTTTGCAAACACGTTGGGCAGTAGATAGAGTTCGCATTGCAGGGGAGCAAAGTATGGTGTCCGGTATCAAGTGCTGCTCATATAGCCAACGACCTACTTGTTTGGCTGCGCGTCTGCCGCGTTTTTTTAAGGGACGGGAAAAATCATCCATCTCAACTGACCAATCTGACTTGGCATGGCGTAATAATAATAGTTCGTGCGTCATAAATTTGTCCGTCAAATAATAAGACTACAGGTTAGCATTTATATTCTTGCACTATACCAGTTATTTTTTTTCAGGTTTTATTTAATCATGAAGTAACAAAATCCACTGGGGCGCGCTGGTTTTAATGTTACTCGGCACTAGTTGTCATCAGTAGTATTGGTTGTTATTTGGCCAATATTAATTATTTATTCTAAAGATGATTATGCAGTATTTATGATCATTGGGAATGAGGTAAGTCATGGTCCTAAACGAAGATTTTAATAGTTTAAATGAAAAGTTGTAGCTTAAACGGTATGAAATTATGTTGAAAAAACATCTGGCAGCGATGGAAGCCAAAACAATAATTTGTACCAGCAGGAAAGCAGTGGAGCAGTTTAAAAATCAAAGTGCTGAAATAGCAGATAAATCGGTTGAAACGGCTGAGTGATCAAAATGCAGGATTAAATTTAAATTGGCAATTTCTAAAAACAGCCTATCTCGTTTGGCTGATTTTAAGCGCCATCATTGATTCAGTTCTTTGTTCACTTGATCGACGAAATCTCTGGTCTGTATTAGTCAGAATTTTAGACGGAAATGTTTATATTCAATAGCCTGATATTAATCAGGGTAACTTTTGTCTATAATCGCTGTAATTTTAAACCCTTGCCAATTAATAATAGCTAGAGAGTTATTTTTTTGGTATTCGGGTCAGGTTCCAGTTAACAGGAGTAACCGATTGAACCCTAACAACAAGATTTTATTTGCAGGCGATCCGCATGGCGATTTTGAGCCGTTGATTGCTGCCGTCCATGAGTATAAACCAGAAGCGGTCGTGTTATTGGGTGATTATGATTTGGAAAAACCCTTGGAAACTTATCTGCAGAGCATTATAGATTTAACCCAAATTTGGTGGATCGCTGGAAACCATGATTTTGAAACACCAAGCAAGCATCGCCATCTTTTTCATTCTGCTTTAGCTGATAAGGGTTTGCATTTAAAGGTTATCGAAATTGCCGGACTTAGAGTTGCGGGTCTTGGGGGTATTTTTTTGGGTCGGGTCTGGTATCCTCCGCAGCCGCCTAAATGGCAAGACAAGCAGCATTATATGAATAGTCAGTCTACCCATGCCAGGCATTCAGCTATGTCATTAAAATACAAAGGTGCGATTTGGCATGACGAGTTTGAGGATTTAAAGGCGCTTAAGGCCGATATTTTAGTGACACATGAAGCGCCCGGTTCTCATCGGCACGGCTTTGATGTAATTGGTGATTTAGCTCTAGCGATGGGCGTCAAGCATATTTTTCATGGTCATTTGCATGAAAATTATGCAGGTATTGTAAAGAGAAATATCAAAGTATCTGGTGTGGCGAATAGAACAGTCGCTAATTTGGAAGGTAAAATCTTGCAAACAGGACAAGGCTAAATTAATTATTTGTAATTAATTTTTAAAACTATAAAGCCAGCTTTGAATACCATAACCTGGGGTTCAAAGCTGGCTTTTTTATTGGGCTGATCGGTTACGAAGTCTGGCTACTTAAATAATCTTCATAATTACCGTTAAAATCAACAATCCCGTTGGGTGTTAATTCAATAATCCGGGTTGCCAGTGAGGAAACGAATTCACGGTCGTGACTGACAAAAATCAAGGTGCCGGGATAATTTTCCAGTGCGGTATTTAACGATTCAATTGATTCCATGTCCAAATGATTGGTAGGTTCATCCATGACCATGATGTTGTTTTTTTGCAGGATTAACTTGCCAAACAGCATACGGCCTTGTTCACCACCCGAAATGACTTTAACGGATTTGTTAATGTCGTCAGCGCTGAATAATAAACGTCCCAAAGTGCCTCGTATCGCCTGATCGTCATCAGACTCTTTACGCCATTGATTCATCCATTCGATGAGCGTCTGGTTTTCGGCAAAATCTTCGGCGTGATCTTGCGCAAAATAGCCTACTTCAGAGTTTTCAGACCATTTAACTTCACCGGTGTCCGGCGTTAAATCACCAACCAGAGTTCGTAACAGTGTTGATTTACCAATACCGTTAGGGCCGAGCACGGCGACGCGCTCACCAACAGGAATCATAAGATTGAGATTCTTGAACAGAGGTTCTTCGCTATAACCTTTGCTCAGGTTTTCGACTTCCAACGCCAGGCGATGCAGTTTTTTGGTTTGATCAAATCGCAGGAACGGATTAACCCGACTTGAAGGTTTGACTTCATCCAGCTTGATTTTGTCCAGCTGTTTGGCGCGCGAAGTTGCTTGTTTGGCTTTGGAAGCATTTGCGGAAAAGCGACTGACGAAAGTTTGCAGTTCGGCAATCTGGACTTTTTTCTTGGCGTTTCCGGCAAGCAGTCGTTCACGAACTTCGGTAACCGCGATCATGTAATCGTCATAGTTGCCCGGATAAACGCGCAGTTCGCCGTAATCCATATCTGCCATGTGCGTGCAAACGCTGTTTAAAAAATGGCGATCATGCGAGATGATAATCATGGTGCAATTACGTTGATTTAAAATCTCTTCAAGCCAACGTATGGTGTTGATGTCCAGGTTGTTGGTAGGTTCATCAAGCAGCATAATATCTGGATTGGAGAACAAGGCCTGGGCTAACAAGACTCGTAGCTTCCAGCCAGGTGCTACGGCACTCATCAGGCCATTATGTTGTTCCAGTGGAATATCCAAACCCAGTAACAGTTCACTGGCTCTGGATTCGGCGGTATAACCGTTGTATTCCGCAAACACGGCTTCGAGTTCGGCTGCGTGCATGTAATCGTCTTCAGTGGCTTCGAGGTTGGCGTAGATGGTGTCACGCTCGGACATCGCCGCCCACATTTCTGCATGGCCCATCAGCACCACGTCAAGGACGCGATAATCCTCATAGGCAAATTGATCCTGACGCAGATTGCCCAGGCGTTCGTTTGGACTAAGGCTGACGTTGCCAGCGGAAGGTTCCAAATCGCCGCTCAAAATTTTCATGAAGGTAGATTTGCCGCAGCCGTTGGCGCCTATCAGGCCGTAACGATTGCCGTCGCCAAATTTGACAGAGACGTTTTCGAACAGGGGTTTAGCCCCGAACTGCATGGTGATGTTAGCTGTAGAGATCAAGTTTTTGTTCCGAAGGGTTAGATTTAAAGTTCAAGAAGAAAGCACCGAGCTTGGTGTTGAGTTAATTAAGCCAGACATCAGGCACTATAGTGGCAGTGTTTTGTTCATCGCTCACCCAAATCTGTCCATCCTGGATGCTGATTTGCAGTTGCATGGTACGCTTTACCATCGGTATGAGCTGATCTGTGGCTTCCTTGGGCAGATTAACAACTGTCAGATTTTTAAATCGCTCAAGTTTTGGTTTAATCTGGTTCCACCAGACCGTATTGCGTCCGCCGTAAGTATATAGAATGACTTTGTCAGCGCGACTGGAGGCCTTGCGCAGACGTTTCTCATCAGGCATGCCCATATCAATCCAGAGTTCAATGTCATCTGTAAGGCTTTTTTGCCAGAGATCAGGTTCATCTTCGGTGCTCAGGCCTTTAGTGAATTGCAGATATTCATGCGCATTAATAACAAAAGCAAGCAGCCGGGCCATCATGCGTTCTTCGGTTTCAGAAGGATGCAGGGCAATGGTCAGGTTGTGCGATTGGTAATAGCCTCGATCCATGTCGGCAATCTGACAGTCGGCTTTATAGATGGTTGACTTGAGCGCCATTTAGCGTTTTACGGTTTTGAATTAAAACACTATTCTAACAGATTTTAGTTGTTGAGTGTTCACAGTAACAGTTTATCGTCTATGGCGATAAACTGGCTGGCCGAATTAATAAGAGAGGGTGCCGTTAATCCCGGTACGCCATAGACTTCTGTTCTGGTACCGTAGGTATTTTTAGCTTTCTCCAGCAACAAGTCGAAGTCGCCATCGCCGGATACTAAAATGATAGCGTCAACTTTGGCGGCATATTCAATCACATCCAAGGTGATGCCAACATCCCAATCGCCTTTTGCAGAGCCATCGCTACGCTGAATATAAGGCTTTAACTTAACGTCAAATCCAATCGTCCTCAGGATTTTCTGGAAGCTCTGTTGCTTGCTGTCGCCCTTGTCGATTGCGTAGGCAAACGCCGCGACCACTTGTCTGTTGTCTGTTGCCTGAGACCAGAAGGCGGCGTAATTGAAGTGCCGTTGATAACTTTGCCGGGTTGTGTAATAGATATTTTGCACATCGGCAAAGATGGCGACCGTCTTCATGGTGTTATTTGATAAAGGAACAGCAATAATCGCTAGGCGCTTTAACTTTCATGGTAAAGGCCGAGTTGCCAGGCACATCAAAAGCTTCTCCGTCTTTAATCGTTTGCCATTGCTCTGTACCGGGCAATAAAACTTCCAGGTCGCCAGCAATGATTTCCATGATTTCAGGGGCACCGGTATTAAAGGTATATTCACCGGGTAACATAAAACCCAAGGTTTTTGATGAGCCATCGGCAAACGTGATTGTCCGGCTGCTAACATTGCCGCCAAAATAGACATTGGCTTTTTTGACGATGGTTACATTAGTGAATTCTGACATGACTTGTCCTTGGATTGGAATGGATAAATAAAGCGCGCAATGATAACAGATAGTATCTGTTTCATATGATTTTTAGCTAAGAAAGGATTCTTGGTTGGATTCCTATCGATACACTTTAAATTTCGTTAGCTCATGCCGAAAGTACAAGCTGTGGAGTAGGCTAGAAGTAGTTTTGGTTCAAGACTAATTGAAATGTTTTAAATTTTTGAGATTTATTTGTAGAGCTTGAGTATTTAAAATAGAAAGGTTTTGGCCTGTATTTTGGTTATTTCTAATTTTCAGTTGAACCTTTAGCGTAGTTAGCGGAACGCACTATTCATGTAGAAAAAAAATGAAAGCGCTGTTAGGTGGGCAAGTAACCACTTACATGCGAAATTAATTTTTATCTTCATCTGATTTTAATTGAATCCTGATTACAGCGTTCATTTTGGATGTGTATTCTGTAAGCATATTAAATAGAGCTGTAAGCGGTTTTTTTAGAATCTGTGTCTGCGAGACAGTATGCACGTAGAGTCAAATGAGATAAGCGTTATTTTTTAAGATGATGATATTGCGTTTTGGTAAAAAAAACGACTTCCTACAAGTGGAAACTAGGGGGTATGCGTGATAAGTGCATGATGTTATAGCGTGGAATTAATAGGCATCATAGAGTTAAAAAGACTGATAGAGGAGTTACAAGATAACCAAAATCTGTCTAAAAAAACGGCATATTTTTCTTACCTAGCGATTTAAGCGAATTCTTCCTTAGGTGAAGAATTGATACATTTTAATTATAAATAAGGTTAGGTGAAATTATGAAAAAAAGCCCCTCATTATTAGGGACAACTTTAGTCTCTTTATTGCTCTGCAGTGCAATTCTGAATGCCGCTCCGGTAGCGGACTTAGACATTAAAGTCAATCAACCCGGTGGGTTGACGGGTGGGAAGCCATTTAGATTGCATCCAAAAGGCGATGAGTGGGGAAGCTGGTATGAAACAGATGAGGGTTACACCGTCATCAAAGACGAACAAACCGAAGCCTGGCATTATGGAACGCTTGATGTTGAAAATAAATTGCGGTCAAGTACGGAAATTTTAGGTGTAGACAAGCCAGAAAAATCAGCTATCAAAAAACATATTAGACCAGTACCAATCAATCAACCGGCATTTGAAAGTCCAAGCGCAGTATTTAATGGTCCGTCTGCCGCTGGCGCGGCTATTGGTCTGGTTACCACATCTTTTGCAGGTAATGTACCAACCTTGT
>SESH01095634.1_pt1 | contig 21602 bp, 4 predicted proteins | sample 3171561 | NCBI WGS metagenome assembly SESH01 (sample SAMN10866947, study PRJNA518727) | freshwater metagenome | biome: subpolar coniferous forest; feature: holomictic lake; material: water; isolation source: holomictic Lake 442 2011 16.5 m and 2014 13 m | place: Canada: near Kenora, Ontario
GGCCGTTGACGATCGTCACTGCCTTTTGAGGATCAAGCCATGTTTGCACTTCAATCGAAGGAAGGACTTTCGCATAGCGACGCTCATAAGCTTCAAAAAGCCCCTCCTTTAGAAACTTCCATAAAGCCTCGCCCTCAGCGGCAGACATTGCCGATTTTTGAGATTCCCTCAAAGCCGCCTCTTTGAAAACAACAGGCTCAGACGCAGAAGCCTCGGGCGAAACTTTAAGCTGAGCCTCCGCCATCGGAACTTGCTTTCCCAAGGGTTTCACATCAGAAGTCGCCGCCACCGCCTTGAGGGGGGCTTGTGTTTTCACAGAGGCAAGCTCCGTCCTCTGAGCCAGCACCGAATCTTCAGCCACGGCGGGCACTGCAGAGACCTGGACCTGAGGAGGCAGATTTGGGATTGAGGGTTTTTGGGATTCTTTCCTTTTTTTCGTATCAGATTCTAAGGATTTTTCAGCCTTCTGCACTACCACCGGCTCTCTGGCGACATCGAGTTCTTTATAAATTCCGGAAAATCTTCCCTGCTGCTTCAGGAAAGCAAAAACTTCTATCTTGACGGATTCCCCCACCCCGGACAGTTTGTCAATCGTATCCATGATCTCATAACCGGACTTCATGGTATTTTCAAACTGTTTCTGGTAATAGATCCCTGCTCGATAAAGCGCTTTTGCCGCACGCCCCGAAAGCTCTTCGAAAGCCGTGGGACCTTGGAGGGAATCATCAAAATAAACTCTCCAGCCTTTTACCCTTCGAGCTTCTCTGGCTTTCCTCTGAGCGATTTCTTTCCTTTCAGCCTCCGCAACGGACAAAGCTGGCCCAACTTCCTTTACGGGTTCTGTGATCGTAGGGATAGAGGGCGTGATAGGAAAAATGACTGCCTGTTGAGATAAAGGGGCGGCGGGTTTCGGGACTGACAGAGCCGCAACCGGAATTGTGTCCGGCACCGCTATGACCGTGGAAGCTTGTAATTCCGCAACAGGCGATGCCGCGGGCGCCACTTGTTCCGGGTCCTTCACCTCAGCAACAACCGGCTTCACAACCGTCCGAAATCGGATCACATCCTGAACCGCCGTCGAAAACACGAAACCGTGTCTCTTTTTCCAGTTACTCCAGGCGCTGGGCTTAATCCCTATTTGTTCACGGAACTTGGCTTCTGTAAGTGATTCGAGTTCCGATAAAGTCATCCGCATCAATGTTTCCTGGACCTTTGTCATGCGAGTCTGCGTGCTCATGATCAGATCATGAAGCGCTGCGACTTCCGGCTCGTCCTCATTATCCGTGAACCAACGATCCAGAGTTTGCCACGTCACGGATTTCTTCCCCAACGCTGGAAGCGTCTTACTGATCAGCGGCGCTGTGATTCGCCCCTGCAGGTCCGGATTGTTTTCTTTTTTCATAAGCCACGCCACGACTTCCCGAACATCCTCAAAACGAGTCGAGGTATCCCGTTCTCCGACAATTCCTTGACGCTCAAGATACTTCCACCCTACGAGCCGCACAAGACTATAAAGCTGGTTGATCGTAAGACGCCCTCTCGAGTGAGCCGCCAGATTTGTCAAATTAGGTTCGACTTTTTCCGAAAGCAGTCTGTTTTTAATTTCAAGTGCCACTTTGAGATTTTCGTATGCTAGCGGATGATCCGCGAACAGACGTTCGCCTTCGGTCTCACTTGTGCGTTTTGTGTCCGCTTGTCTTTCTTCGGAGCGAGCTCCTTCTTTCGCGACAGCACCCTCTTTTACTGCCTCCCGCATTTTCACAGGAAGGAAAGCCTGAACCTCGATCTCAACAAGCCAATCCGGGCGACACACATCCGCGATGACGTAAAGTGCTGGGACATTCTTAAATTTCTTTTCGATGACCGTCCTAATGATGGCATAGTGCTCAGGGTTCTTGATGTAGAGCCTGATTTGGGGAATGTCCCTGAGACTTGCTCCCCGTTGCTGAAGCAAGAGTTCCACACTGCTGATCATATACAAGGTTTGACGGACCGGATCTCCTGGGTACATCACTTTCTGGCCTTTCGTGGAAGCTGTACCGGAGACCATAGACATTTCGTACCCCGGTGCAAGAAGGGTCATGGCTCTCGACCAAAGCGGCGGTTTCTTCCCCCCCACCAGAACGTCGGACGTGTATTGAAAAGGATTCGTTTGCCGTGGACTTTCGAGACGTACCGCACGAACCCTTTCGTCTTTCTTGACGACAGCAAGCCCCTCCATGACCATTGTCCCGCGAAGCATCCCGATCCCGGTTGAGGCAGGCCAATAAGGATTCTCAGAATTCGCACCAACGATCATTCCTTCTCCGAACGGGATCGCTTTCCCATTCAATGAGGCTGTAAAATAATCAAACCGGGCGTCATTCAGTTGCTGATACCGCTGCTTGCCGTTGGAATCCTTCTTTAGGATCTCATTTTGATAAAACCAGATACGAAGGACTTGCCGGTAATCCAGAACGTCGTCCGGAGCGATCTTTCCAAGACGCTTCAGCTCAATTTCCGCCTTCGCCAGGGCAACGCGCATTTTTTTCAGCATGTCCATGCTCTGCTCATACGCGTTCGGAAGACCGGAGGCCGGGGTAATGCCACCCAATTGGATCTGGAGCATGTTCTTGTCTTCGACTACCGAAATATTTTCATCGATCCGGAGGATGCGAACGTCTTTCCCCTGAGCTGCTGAAAGTTCGACCGAGAACATACTTCCATCCGCGGGTGATTGCTCGATGGAACTCGTAGCGGGCGGAGGGATCATGGTGCCATAGTATCGAATCAAGGCTTGCTTGATCTTCGCCCTCTCGCTGTCCGTGATATCCCCGAACGAGACGATTTGTTTGAAGATATCGTCTTTCGAGAGACTCTTTTCTTTAAGCATTTGGTCGAGGTTTTGGAACACACTTTGGATCTGATCCTCAGCTGTCTTCCCCTGACTTGGTTTTACACTCAGAAATGCACGTTTCCCAGCATCGCCGAGATCCACCGACGACGCTGCGGAATTCATGGGAAGCCGCCCGTCATTTTCCCCCGCCCGCACTTCGGAACGCGCTATAAAGCGTAAAGCCCGATCATCTCCGTCTCCCGGCTCGGGAGCAAGATCTTCAGGTTTCAGATTCGCGAACGGTGCTCGAAAAAAAGTCTCGAACATCTCATTGGCACGCTCAACATATCTTTCGACCTCCACAAAGGACTCTGGAGGCGTTGCCAACAGCCGTGAAGCCATGGACGACCTTAACTTTCTCGCAAATAGACTCGTCCGGCTGTTATCCCCGAGCATATTGGTGATCTGGTCCACGTTGACCTGAGACATGGGCATCGGATATCCTTGCCGAAGGCTACCCTCAAGAATCGCCGGATCCAATCCGTGTTTCAGCGCCGCGCGGCCGGTCAACAGAATATCGAGCTCATTTTCAAGGACCTGCCACTGACCCAGCCGGGCCGCGATCAAAACAAGATCCATCTGCATCTGGGGAGGATAAAGTCCGCCCTTGTCATAAAGCTGGACTCCGTGAGTCGCGTATATGATCTTATGGAAAATCCTCTGCGTGTATGTATGCATCCCCATCGCCTCAGAGCGGCTGAGAAGCCTTTTGTATATGACCAGAGCCTGCCCGAAGGGGTCCCGCTCGCCCTCCCTCTGTCCCTTCTTCACAAGATCTTCCGCCTCTTCTTCTTCGGAAAAAAAGAGAGGCATGACATCTTTATAACGCTTGAGGACATGTGCTCTCATGCGCTCGGCCATGCGTTTCTGGAGTTCAGCCGTAGGAATCAAGTGGATGTCCTCTCCCGCGCTGAAAAAATGAAGGTTAAGCTTTGCTCTTTCCTCTTCGATCGCCTCCGCAATTGCCGCTTCCGAGGAATCCGCTTTTGAAGCATCTTTTGCAATCACTCCGTCCAGATCTGCCATCTCATTGATCTTCTTCTCGGAATGCTCCCCATAGATATTCCGGTAAATATCCAGCCACTCCTGCCCAAAATTAAGCCAAGTCGCGAGTTCTTTCATATCTTCGGGATCCTCGATCTTCAGTGAATCGAGATAAGCCGTGGAAAAATAGAAAGCATTCGTCAGGCGATCGGTATGGATCACGCGAAAAATATTTTGCTCCGTATCCGCCACGATAAGCGGCAGCGTGGGCCCATAAGCCACGACCACCCCGTACTGCTTGAAGTTCTCGATCCTCTCGCGAAAAAACGAAGCGCTCAATTTACCCGCCTGTTCCTCCCAGAATTCAAGCGCTTTGAGGACCTTCGCTCCGCGAAGTCTCTGAGCTTCCGTCACTTCCGCCCGTTCTGCAAGACGGGTCCTGTCGAACATACTTTCACGTTTAAGACGATAATTCTTTTCCGCATCATCGCTCGCGAACAGAATCTCTTTATCGAACAACCGGATGGTGCTCCAAGCGCGGCTGTAATAGGACTTTCCCTCACGAGCGATGGCAATCGTCGGACGTGTCGCCATGATCACGTCATAGACAGGCCCTAAATAATTTTCCATCTCTTTGGTTAAAAAGAAAAAGATATGCCCGTAAAACTCGACCAAGGCTTGCGGAGTATTCTTTCCGGGCTTTATTTTTCGGAAATATTGAAGCGCAAGAGACGAGGGCAAATCGGTTCGCCCCATTTCATCCCAAAGGCCCTTAACGCCATCAGTCGCAAGAATGCCGCGGGCATAGGAAACAAACTCTTCAGCGCCATCGAAATCGATTGAAAGTCGGGCGAGGAATAGTTCGTAGAGCTGTTTATAAAATTCCTGCTCGTATTTTTGAGGCTCTTTAATGACAGACGGCAGGGACACTTCATGTCCGTCTTGTGCTTTCTTATTGATTTGAGCGACAAGCTCACGGATGTAGTTATCAAGTTGGTCCGCATCCCCGACAACCTCGGATCGTTTAAAAATCCCCACTTCCGCAGATTGGGCGCCAGTAAATACAAAAGCCGGAAGACCCGCTGCCATTGAAAACTCGACATTCTCGACCCGGTCATCCACAAAGACCAGCTCATCAAGTTTGAGCGCATATTTTTTTTCGATCTTCTTCCCCATAGCCTTAAAAATCTCTGCGCCATCTCCTTTGCGTAGCCGGAGTTCATAGGAAGTGAAAACATCATCGGCGAGCCCCATGAACTCGTGGTGCCGCTTGAGATATTCCACATGAAGCGGATTCGTATCACTTAAAAGAAAGATCTTGTAGCCGTCCGTCTTGAGACGCTTGATCAGTTCAATCGTCTCGAGGTTCGGCTCAAAAACCCCAACCCAGGCTTCGGTGAACGCCTCGTAAGAAATTGAGTGAATATCCAATGCCTTGCATACAGCTTTGTAAAAAGCCTCGGGTGAAAGTCGGCCACGCTCAAAATTCATATTGAGCTCAGAATGAAGGAGAATATTCGCAATCTCGTCGACGCTTTTACCCCGAACGCCCAATCGGATAAGAGTTTCCGCGGCCTTCCTGAAATCGAATTTCACGATCACGTTTCCGATATCGAACACCACCGCTTTGAGAGGCTGTCTCAGACGCACTTCCGAGCGAAAGTTACCCATCAAAGCTTGCTGTCGACGATCGAACCGGTTAAAGATGTCCCGTAGTTCGATTTGCTCGCGGGAGGTAAAATACACCTCTCCCTTCAGCTCTTCGAGTCTCCTGATCTGCGGCTCGTCAAACTGCGGGAGTTCCCGCCCCAGCGTCTGAGACTTTGTGAAAAATGTCGGGTCCGAGATAAGCCTCAGGACCTCTTGCAACTTTTTTTTGAGAGGCTTGCTTTCACGAATGTGACGGTCTTGAAGTTGCTTTTGTGATTCCGTGTGTTTCGCGCTATTTCGCCGTTCTTCCGAAGGACGCCCCGATAACATCTCGAAAGCGATCATGGCCTGCGTTAACAGCATAAGAACTGTAAAATTCTCGGGGACATACTTTTTCTCATGGAACGCCCTAAGATACCGCCTTACCACGGGGAGAGTCCTGTACCAAACATGAGTTCCGAGCTTGATCACCCCTGAATCAGCAGCCTCCACAATCCTCCGTAACACGATCGCGGCTTTCTCGAAATCGCTGGTACGATCAATCACATCTTGCAGGGTCACAACCCGGTGATGACTTGCAAGATTCCCCCGCGTCTCAGAACGCGCTCTCCCCGTTTCCACACCGGGCATGGCCTCGGCGGCATTCGTTTCCGGGGCAGACGGCATCTGCTTTAACCATTCATCAAACTTTTTTGAGGTCTGGGAGAGAACATTGGGGCTGGTCCCCCAAAACGAGGTTTCGAAAGGCTTACTTCCAGTCATCCGGAGCGTCATCGCCAAGGCGACCCCAAAGATCCATCCACGGCCTACGCTGAAGTTTATGGCCGGTTGATCTTGCCCTTTCCCTAAAGAAATAGAAACTTGGTGATTCCCGCTACGCATGATCGACCAAGGAAGTTCCGCCAGCACGGGATTCGCTTCAATCATCCGGAAAATGCCTCGAACCAGGGAACGGATCCTCCATCCCGCCATATTTGCGATCGCCGTTTCATGCATGAAAGGTTTTTCATTTTCATTGGCTTGGGATCTTATTTCGGATCTCTCAAGAAGAGCCGTCTGAATCTCTTCTTCAAGCTCTCGGATTTTTAAAGCCTCTAAAGCCTTCCGGTGCTGAGTCGTGGCCAGGTAATCTGCGATCACAGGCAGATATTGACCCTTGATGTAGGTCATCCTGTCGCCATGTTTCATGGGCAGGCCTTCGTTTGTGCCCCTTTCTCTCAATTCCGAACGGTTGACACCTGAGCCTGGTCGAGCCGCCCAGATCACAAAATGTTTTTGTAGAACGATCGGAGCGCCGCCGGTTCTTTGGATGACATAATCCCCATACCGGTTCGCTCCTAAAACCTTCCATTCTGCCGTCTCGCCCCCCTGAGAGGCCCCTTTGAAATCCGAGAAGCGCTGGGCCGCCGCTCCTTGAACTGAAAGGATCTCATTTTTATCCTGGACGGGCCTCGCCACCTGAGGAAGTGAACGTGTTTCGGAACGCTGCCAACGCTCCGAAGGGATCCTTTGTTTGGCCAAAGAGAGAACCGCCTCCACCTTGCTTTCAGGCCTGAGGGTGCTTTCGTCCGGAGATCCGATCCAGACAACGGGTATCTCCAGCACCTTTTTGCGCAGGTCCCGAAGCCTGAGGAGAAGGTGTGTATCAAAAGCAAAGTCGTAGGTAAAATCAGAATCCAACTGCCACTGGCTATCGACCGGCACGATCGCTTCAAGCGCTTTCCGCGTGAATGCCTTGAATCCGCACTGCGTGTCGCGGAATTGCCAAAGCCAAAGGATGGACCGCACGAAGATGTTATAAATGAAACTTCCCCGCCGCTCTTCTTTAAGACGTCCGGAAACCACGCCGCCTTTTCGCCATCGGGATCCGATCGCCGCCTCCGCCTCCCCCGTAGCCAGCGGCCCAATCAAAAGCCCGCTCTCTCCAAGATGCACCGCCTTGTCGGCATCGGTAAAGATAACGATCTTCGCACCAAGTTCGAGGAGCTTCCGCATCCCGAGCAGGATACCGCTCCCCTTCTTGCCGCCAATACCGGCTTTCTGAGTTTCATTGACGAACCAGACCTGGGCCTGACCGGACTTGAGACGATCCGGAAATCTTTCACGTAAAATATCGAGAGCCACTTCGCCGGAGCTCTTCTGGAAAGGATAGATCTGATCCAAAAGCGCCCGGTTCAACTTTGAGGTCTGCCACGAGGCAAGTTTTTCCCCGGTTGTCCGCGCTTTTGAAAGCAGTCGCTGGGCCCCTTTGGAAAGCTTAGCTTCTTTTATTTGAGAAGCCACTCTCTGATAAAGATCCGGCATCTCCAAAGCCCGGCTCAGAGCGTCTTCTAATTGTTTGTCGGTGGCAATTCCAAGCTTGTCGGCACCGCCATCCAATGAGCTTAAAATAAGAGCGTCGCTCGCCCTTCCGCCGGCCAAGGCTTCCCTGAAAAGAGGCATCTTGAAGAGAACCGCCTGATATTTGAAGCTGTTCTTGTCCTCGATCTTTTCTTCCGGGGTCCCTGATTCCATGTGAATCATCTGAAATACGTGCAGAAGGAACATGAGAACCTTCCGGACATCCTGGGAAAGGAACCGGACATACCACTGCCAGAATGCCGACCGCATCATAGTCCGAGGCAGGATCGTGAATCTGAGTTCATCTTGCCCGCTTGCTCCCTCGACCACCGCCCGCTCTCCGTCATCCACCATGAGAAGCTTGTAAGTAAGACGCGGGTTGACCGAGAAAAGCTCATCCAGTTCCGTCAGCTTGGCCGCAATCGCGTCCTCCCCATGCGGATTTTTAGCAGAAAGCGGCCGCAAGCGGTTCTGTTCTCCATACATGGAGAATTCAATTCCGACCAGGTAAGGATCATTCCCCTCCGGCTCCAAACGATAAATACTTAGGAAGGAATGTATCAATCGTTCGGCTTCAGGAAGAAGAAATTTCTCGACCTCATTGCGAGAGATCATTTCCTCAAGCTTCTCAGCCTTTGCCTTTGCGGATTCTCCTTTGAGAAGGGTTGAAAGCGATTTGGAAAGAACCGCCATCCGGGCCCAGCGCTCACGGCTCTGCTCTTGAGCCAATTCCGGCCACTGAGAATTCTTGAAAATTTCGAAATCCTCACCCCAATCCCTCACCTCGGAGCGAACAGGACCGCTCATGTTCTGAACACGGCGGATATTGTCGCGAACATAATGAAGAACATTCTCTTGAACGCTGGCAGACATGCGCTCTTTCTCCGTCGCAAGCCTCTTGAGCGAGATTCCGAGATCGATCACATGCCTCTGGAGTGAAGCGTATTGGCTGTCTTCGGGAGCCTTGTGGAGATAATGCGTCCTATAGAGGATCCGGAGAAGCTGATATGCCGCCTGAAATTTTTGCTCGTCAAGGAGAGAGGCCAGTTCTCGCATAGCTCGCGAGGTCTCATTCCTCCGGTAACGATGGATCAAATATTGCGACTGAGAACTGATCCCGGCTTTTTTGCCCATGAGAACGCCGAGCCGCGTCTCAAGCTCGGTCTTGGCAGCTTCGAACATTTCAATCGCTCGGACCACGTGCTGCGCCTTAAGTTCGGTCATTCCGGTCTTGATATTCGCAGCCGCATGTCCTTTTTCGTCCACGCGTCCACGCACCAGACCACCCCGGCGGCCTTCCATAATAAAATCCACTGATTCTTGGATATCTTCCAAATAGTAAGCTGGAATCTCGTCGCCATAAGCCCTTAAAAGATCCACGGTGTAATCGAGATCATTGATCCGGTCATAAACCTGCGAAAAATCCACTTCCTGATTCAACAGAATGTGAAAAGATCTCCGGACCGCAGTCACGAGATCTTTAAAAACGAACGGCTTCTTTTCCGGCTGGTAAGTGACGGTGCCGTCCTCAAGATCTTTCCGAACCCAGACGTCCTGAAAAATAGTCACGGGATTTTGCTGCCCCTTTTCATCGGAAGCCGTTCCTATTTTAAAATTTTCATAGTCATAGACCTGGGCCACATCCCCTTCGCGTCCAACCACCTGGATCTTTTGAATCGCAGCCTCCCCCAGCGCGCGTCGGATCCGCCAACCATATTCATGGGAAAGTTTGAGGTACCCGATGCGAACGGCGGTCAGGACCGCTAATAAGGCCGTCTCATTGACCTTCTCCTCAAGAAAATAAGAAGATGCCTGAAGAAGTTGCGCCTTAAGACGCGCTTTATAGAGCGCAACGACTCGCCCGTTCAACTTCTGGAGTTTATCCGGGTCTTTGGCGCGATGGGCTTCGAGAAATTGCTTTTGGAGTCCTTCGATATCTTCTTTGAGTTTCCGCGATTCGGCCGTAAGAGCAATCGTCACCTCTTCCTGACGAATCCCGGAAGGCGGCTTAACGGCATAATCATTGAGCCCTTGGTAGCGCGCCCGCTCGTCCCCGGTCCCTTCGCCGGCATCCGGACGGATATTCCCGGCGATTTCTTTGAGAGCCTCCGCGTAATCACGGACCTTTTCCAGAACAAGGGTTTGCTCTTCTTTCGCTTCTTCCGTATTCCTCGCCCGGGCATCCTTCAAAACCAGGAACCACTGGATCAGTTCACGGTTATACTGGAGGAATTGCCGCGCCCGCATCCGGGCACCGTTCTTCAGCTCGGTCGCCTGATCGATCTCGGATTGGATCTGCGTCTGATTTCTCGCTTCCGAGCGGCTCGCATGGTTATTGAAAGCATCGAACCAGGCCCGGGATACTGAGGCGCCCACCTCGATCTGCTTTGCGACTGCGTCGCTATGTTCACCAACCCACTTCTCAACCCCGTCCAAACCATAATTGATCGTGAGGCGCCAGGCATTACTTACCCCGCCCACCTTGTTTTGGATCTTGGAGACTATTTTCTCTGCTCTTTCAATCCACGCCGGAACACCCACAGTCCCCTGGCGGATTACGATCTGCCAGGCATTCGTGCGGCCATTCACCTTGTCGCTATAATCCTCAACAATCTTTTTTGCAGCCACAAACCATGCCGCACCTTTTTCGAGGCCGTGTGTAATCACGGTATTCCAAAGATAACTTTTAAGCGAGAGTTCGCCCTCGGGCGATTCCCTCACCCGATCTTCCACAAAAAGATGTGCGTTCCGAAACCATCTTTCAGCTCCGGTAAGACTTTTCCCCGTCACGAGATCTTCTTCTTCGGAAATACCGCGTTGGACGACGATGCGCCATGCGAGACTTTCCCCGATCTCTCCCCGGTGCTCCGCGACAAATCCCTGGGCCTTGGAGACCCACGCTTTGGCATTCTTCAACCCATGCGCAATCGCGATCCGCCACGCATAAGCTTCTCCGCCCACTTTATCTTTATAAGCCTCGACAAAAACCTTGGCTTGCCGCATCCATTCTTCCGCATTCTCATAACCCTGTTTAACAACGATCTCCCACGCGTTGCGTGTTCCGCCGACTTCATCTTTTTTCGACTGCACATATTTGCGGATAGTGTCAAGCATAAGAAAATTCGAAAATCGTGTCCGGATGAGTGAAAAAACGACCGCCTCCGGAGTTCCCTTCGCCACTTCCTGCCGCACCACAGCGAGAGGTACCAAACGTTGGTAGGCCGCTTTTTGTTTAAATTCCGAGAGTGTCGCATATTCCGTCATAAATGCTTGCATTCGCTCCGCGAAGTCCTTCGATCCTTCGATTTTTGACATCTGGCTGCTTTGGAGCCATTCTGACTGTTCCCTGGAAAGCGTCCCCCACGCTTCCCAAAGGTCGTACATGGCAGGCCCCGCACGCATCAAGGTCACGGCGATCTTGTCTGCAGATCCAACTTCCAGGCCGTGATGAACGAAATATTGGCTCAGATCCTGAGCGAGATCTTTTTCCCCCTTATTTAATTGTTGTTTAAGCCCATAGGGTGCTTGCCGCGCATCATAATCACCGACAAACAGAGGTTCTTTCCTTGCACGAATCTCCGAGCGGACATCCATGGACGTTTCAGTGGCCTTTCCTACCTCGGCCTTCGAGGCTTTTCCCTTCCCACCCCGCAGGGCGAGCCCTAAGATCTTCTCCGTAGCCTCCTTCCCGCGAGCCGCCAATTCTTCTTTTTGAGCAAGCGTTAGATCGAAATCTAAAGTCCCGACATCCACCGGAATGTTGACTATCTTGGCCCACACATCATCTTCAATGTGACGATTATCCTGACCCTGGAGCGCCGTATCGATCACAGCGGCTGCGATGTGAAACGCCGGAAGATATTTCAAGAGAGCCAGCAGCTTACTGATCCACCCTTTTGAGGCTTCTTTCTTGTGCGGAATTTCCTGAAGCATGAAACCGACGACCGGCTCTCCCTTGCTTCCTGCCGCGTCATAAATAAAAAGAGGGAAATTGCTGAGAAGCCCTCCGTCGACCATGCGACGCACCGCAAGCGGAAAGCGCTTATAGGTCCCGAGCCAGCGGTAAACTTCAAAGAAAAATGGAATGCCCATCGACATCCGCACGGCTTCCGCGACCTTAAGGTCGGGCGCCGTATCTTTATCCAGGATGAGCATGTCTTTGTTGGAAATATCGCTCGAGACGACCGAGAGCGGGATCGGCAGATCCTTGAGCGTCGGCTCAAAGCCGAGCTTGTCCTTCAGTTTTCCAGCTATCCACGTTTCAAAAGCTTGGCCGCGGTACAAGCCACCAAAGATTGCGAGATTTAACCAAGGCGGTACAATCCCCCACCGCAGGTCTTTGAACTGATTAAAATCAGACTCAAAAACAATCTTCTTGATCTCGGGATACGTATATCCGGCCGCGATCAAAGACGCCGTGATCGCGCCCGCCGAAGTACCTGCCACTTCTTTAAACCACATATTCTGCAATTCCATCTCTTCCAGCGCACCGACATAGGCCACGCCTTTCGCCCCCCCGCCTTCAAACACTGTGTGGAGAAGACTTTTTCCCGCCAGATATCTTTCAAGATCCGGATCAGAAGCTCTGTTCTTCTCAATACCAGAACCGCTACGCAACTCCGACCGCCCGCGTGGCTTAGCGCGGGATTTTATGATGTATGTTGATGGGCCAGTGACGGGCATTATTTTCTCAAAAACAAAATTAATATGTTGATAACCCCCTGTAATGGGCTCGGGCAAGGCCTTAAGTGAATATCCAAGTTCTCTGGGGATCGTAAGATAATAATGCTGCATCGTACTCTCCCGGGACTTAAAGCCTTCCAAGAAATAGGCGGGTGTTAGAAACCGGATCTGAGAAACCGAGTTCCGTGAAGTCAGGACATCTTTGAGATTCGCCTCGATCAGAAGCCCAAGCGCCCTCATACTCCCCTCAACATATTTTCTTAAGTCCTCCTCCACCGTTAGCGGAAGAAAAAATCTTGGTTGAAAAGCGGTAATGGTCGGAACACCGGCCAAGATCGTGATCTGCGCGTATCCTACCGGGGTGACTGCAGGCAAATGGCGTTCCACCACCTTGGAAATTCCGTGGATGAAACCGGTGTTCGTCGTAAACAGATAAATATCGTAGGTCCCGTTATCCGAAGGGGACGGAGAATCATAGATCCCCATCCGAAGGTCCTCAAACTTGATCCCGGCATCCTGGAGGGTTTTAGACAAAGCACTGTTGGAGTTCAGATCTTTGATCCATCGCGGATCGCTTTCCGAAATCACATCGCCTTTATAGATCGTGATGGGCAGCCTCGTAGATTCCGTCCGATATTCACGCAAGCGTTCAAAGATATCATTGCCCATTTGATTTCCGGCACGCACACGGGAAACGGTATTCGGGCCATGCCGCTCTTTTTCCTCCTCCACCCTTTGCAAATAAAGGCTATACGCAAGCGGGAACTCCCTAAGGGCAATGTGATTTTTTACCGCCCAATCCAGGAAATCCTGCTCCAATTGGGCGTATTGAATGGTTTTTTCGATGACCTTTTTACCGCGTTTGACCTCAAAGGTCATGGAATGGTCGCCTTCGCCGAAACCGTCTTCCATACGCAGAAGTGACGCCAGGTACTGGGCCCGTTTCTCAAGAATTGGGTGTTTTTCTTTACTGATCAACTTATAATAAAAATCTTTCAAAGAAGCATCCGCAAGAACCCTTTCCCCGACCATCGCAAGCATCAGTTCGTAGTCCGTTGGGAATTTATCCTTAAAATCTTTCTCCAGTCGTGTCGCGGTCAACCGCACTTCTGAACGCGCAGCACGAACCTGGTTCGAGCTCGTCCCCGGTACTGCCGGTGCTTCAATGGCCGGCTTTTCCGTCGGAAGAGTTAAGGGCCTAACGGTATCGGAGTGAAGCCCCGGGAATACAGTAATGAGCCCCTTCACGATCAAAGTCACCCCAAGCGCGGCAAGCAGTAGATTAAAGATCTTTCCGATGACCTTGGCTCCTTCTTTTCCAAGCGTTTTAATCACTTTTTCAGAATAATGGAAAAGAGCCGCGGTCAAGAGCATGTTTGCGAGAAAGGCAGAAATCACGACCGGCCAGCCGAACTGACCCCGAAGGATCATCAAGGTTGTCAGAGTAATCCCCATAAAATCAAAGAGAAGATTCCCTGCAAAAAGGAATAAGGCGCCGACCGCCGTCGCTGCGACAAGCGACTTCTTGGAAAGATTTTTCCGCTCCGCCGCATCTTTCAATCCCCCGGTCATCGAAACAAACGTGACCGCCGAACCGATGGGATTCACCACAAAAAATATCGTAAGAAAGATTTTAAGAAAATGATCCGATAGGAACGCCGCGCCCGCCAGAAGCCCCCCGACTACTATAATGGCAACAATTTTCTTCAACAACGGTCTCAATTCTGACCGAGCCTTGCCGCCCTGGGCGTCAGCACCTTCCATAGCTTCTACCGCCACGCTCTCTCTATTCGGAATTACCTCCGAACGAACCGAGGGGATCAACCTTGCAAGAGATGGGATAGAAATCTCTTGGGGAGGCAACTTTTCCGTTGCTCGGCTAACACCGGCTCCATCCAAGCTAACGCTTAGGAGGTTTCCGGGAGTAAGAGAAGCTGCCGCGTAAGGGGTCTGGTTGGCTGGCTGTGAGAGAAGTTTCGCAATTCTTGTTTGGGTAAGCTGGTTGTTCTTCCCGAGGAAATGAAGCTTTCCGATAAATCGCTCGAGTTTGGCCGTCCATTTTTCCTTGAGAGCCTGATACTCACCGGAATTTTCGACGGCTTGCTGATCGATAAAGTTGGTATATTTCGCATGTTCCGCAACGCGGCCGGAGGCGGCAAGCGTACGGATAACTTCGTCTCTCCATTCCTTAGCATTTAGGCTATAGGGCTTAGGATTAAGTTTTCCATCTCCTAAAAGTTTTTCCACCGTAGCGCGCACAAATGCGTCATAAAGATCGATCTTCCCGTTCCTGCGGTTGAAATACTTGCGCCAGGAAACCTTCCCTTTCATGTGAGCCAAATAGCGGTCGTCCTGTGGGACCTCGTTGATCTTGGGCGAAACGACAACATAAGAGACATCCTGTTCCTTTAACCTGGCGGAAACTCCGGAAGAATGGAAACCACCCATAACGACCACCGCGGACTTTAAGTCTGAGTTCGTGGTCGGTCGGCTCAAAAGCTTTCGAATGTTTTTAACAAAGACAGACTCGCGTTTAAGGGCAAGCTTGTAAAATTTCCAAAAAACCTCTGTTTTCGAATAAACCGAGGCGATCGATTCTTTTAGCCGTTGAATATCTTCCTCGGTCGCAGGTGCAACACGTGAGGAATCTCGAAGTTGCTCCCACTCACTTCGCGACAACTCAAAGCTCAGAAGTTTCTCGAGCAAACCGACCTGCTCACTAAGTTTCTGGATCTCTTTTTCCTGAAGAGAGTGCGAAATTTTTCCTTTGATCTCTGCGACCGCCTTCTCAAATTCAGCCACAAACTCAGAGCCTTGCAACCGGACGATCCTTTCATGACTCTCGATCGCGGATTGAAGCTCCTGAGAGACTTCAAAGACGCTGCCGGGAACAAGCTTCTTCACTTCACAGGCAAATTCCACTTTTCCGACGCGCCCTGTCTGCACGGATTGCCGCAGCTCATTCAATTTCCCTTCCAGAGTCTTGCCCTTCAGGGCCGCCTGGACCTTCGCCGTAAAAACCTTGAGCTCTTGATCCAGCTTTGAGTTGTCCGGCACGTTCTCATTCAGCAAACCTTGGATCACGGCATCGAGCGAAGGATAACTTTTTTTATCCAATCCAGGGACCTTCGCCAAATAGCTCAGAAACCCCGCGAGATCCCCTTGTTTTTGGCGCCATGATTCATAGCGCGCATCAAACTCCATGGCTTTCGGACCGTAATATTTGTCTTTAAGTTTTCGGAGCTCTGCTTTGAGATTTGAAAGCTGAGATTTAAGATCGGCCTGCTTCCCGAGCCCGTCGAGAAATGCCGTCACTCCTTCTTGATAGAGATTCCAATCCTCCATGCCCACATAATCCATCGGCCTTGGTAAAAGCACGCTCGCGGCGGCCGCTCCGGACAACTCCCCGGAATCAAGATAACCATTAAAAACTTTTGAGAGTTTTTCCTTGTCCGGGAAATCACGGAAAAGTTCGGGGTCGAGCTTCCCTTCTGCCCCTTCCAACGCGACTTGGCGAACCCCATATTTCGATTGGAAATACTCGATAAGTTTCATGAGAGATCTCTGCGCATCCGGAACAGCATGGGCATCCTGGATACAAATGGTCATCTTTCCGGAGTGTCCCTGGTAGAAAGATTGGATGGAGCCAAGTTCGGGAGGGATGACGAGCTCCTGCACTTTTCCGCCTATCGCGGAGGCCGAGGCAAGAAGACCGGCGTCAGTCCCTCCCAGAATGTGGGATGAAGGTGAAGTTTGGGCCAGAGCCTGGCCTGGGAAAGAAAGGAAGTCTGAACACAGGAAAACGATCACCGTAAACAGGCTGATCGCCTTTAGCGAGAAGCGTGGAAATAGACTTCTTTGTAGAGATGTTTTTCGGTTCATTTGCCTCGGCCGTAATTTTAATTTTCTTTTGACTAATGGCAATTAGGGCCGCCCCGATTTCCCTCTTCAGGAAGTCGAAATTGAAGAGTATTGGGACGACCGTTCTTTAATTTCTAAAATCTTATGCAAAGATAACACATAATCCGACTTCCGCAAGGGCACGCGAACCTTTTTTCCATCAAATAAAACGATTCCATTTAGACCTGGGATCGAGCTTTCCTCTGATTTCAAATGTTATAAATTGCCCTAAGATGCGACTAGCAATAGATAGCAGAATATAGCGCGAATGCTAGCGGTCTAACGGGGGGAAAAATAGGTGCGAATAGCTACAGCAGTTTGCGAGTCGATGCCGGGAATGGCTTGAAGCTTTTCGATACTCGAGGAACGTATCTCTTCGATGGAATTGAAATAACCGAGAAGAATACGTTTACGCTTCTCGCCAATCCCGGGGATATCGTCTAAAGCAGAACGCCGCAAGGCCTTCGACTTAAGTTTGCGATGATACGTGATCGCGAACCGGTGGGCCTCATCCCGGACCTTCTTCAAAAGATAGAGCGCAGGTGAGTCTAAGGCCATGACAAGCGGAGCTCGGAACTTCGGGGAATGTAGCCACTCGAACTGCTTGGCGATGGAAATAAGTTCCATCGTTGCCATCCCCTCCTTCGCGAGAACCCTGGCAGCGGTATTGAGATGCCCCTTCCCTCCATCGATCATGATCAGATCCGGTATAAAATCCTCCCGGCCTTCCTGGATGCCATGAAGCATGCGCGTCAAAGCCTCCGCGATCATCGCGTAATCATTAACCCCCGAGACCCCTCGGATTTTGTAGCGCCGGTACCCGAACTTGTCGGGGAGCTCACGGTAAAAACTCACTTTCGATGCCACGGCCTGATCCCCTTGCACGTTCGAGACATCGAAACAAACAATGCGCTCAGGAATCCTCTCCAGCTTCAACCGCTGTTTCAGTTCGATCGTTGCCGAAAGCGAGATGCCTTGCCCCGGATTTCTAGGAAGAAAACGTTTTTTGCGGAGTTTTGAAAGAGCGTCGATCTGCTCCTTAAAAAATTGCGCATCCTCGAATCGCAACTCCCCGCTCGCCTTTTCCATTCTGTCTTTGAGATACTGAGCGAAGCTTTTTTTGCCTCCTCCCAGGAAACGCTTCACCTCATTGATCAAGCGGTCGTATTCCGGTTTCACCTCGGGCTTGATGCACGGGGCAAGGCACTGCCCGATATGATGGTAAAGACACGCCGCTTTAGGAAGCAACTGACATTTCCGGATCGGAAAAAGACCGTTGATCAGGTTCACGGCTTGATGCAAAAGCTTCGCGTCGGTGTAGGGGCCGTAATAGATCGCACGCTTATCGATCTTTTGACGCGTGACGCAGATCCTTGGAAATTTTTCGCGTGTGATCTTAAGAAGAGGAAAGCTTTTATCGTCCTTGAGGTCCTGATTGTAGCGAGGTTGATGCTTGTGGATCAGATGCGCCTCGAGGAGTAGCGCATCGACTTCCGTCGGAGTATCAATGTGATCGATCCTTCGGACTTTGTTCATAAGGATTGTGACCTTGGGGATCGGGGCGGGAACCTTGAAATACGAACGCACCCTTTTTCGGAGGGACTTTGCCTTACCGATGTAGAGAATCGCTCCCCTTGCATCCCGCATTAGGTAAATGCCAGGACTTAACGGCAGGGCATCAACAATATTACAAAGCGTGACGTTTTGTTTTTTGGTTTCTGACATCGTTCACCTTGCGCAACGCACAACGCTCAACGCGCAACGAAATGCCAGACGTTGTGCGTTGCCCGTTGCGCGTAGAACGGCCCTACGCTCCATCAATTAATCTTTCCATTTCGGCAGGATCCGACGCGGGCTTGCGCTTCTTCCGGAACCAGGCAAGAGCTTCCTTAGCCTCCGGCACTCGGAAAACAAAGCAAAGCCCGAAATACGAAACCGTCGCGATCAGGATGCTGCCGAACACCTGCACGAGCTGTAGGCGGGTCCCCGTCCCGGGAATCCAGAGCTTGAAAAGCTGCCAGCTCCCGTAACAAATAAATCCCATGGCCACGGACGCCAAAAGAATCCTCAGAAAAGAGAAGATCACCTCGCGAAAAGGAAACTCCCCCACTTTTTTCGGATAATAATAGATCAGCTGCCCGAACTGAAAGATCCCGGAAATGGAAGTTGCGATCGCAAGCCCCGCTTCTTTAAAAGGCACCATCAGGATCAGATTTAAGGCAATATTGGAGCAAAGGGAGATGATGGCCGTCTTCATCGGAGTTTTGGAGTCATGAGTCGCATAGTAGGCGCTATTCATGATCTTCTGCCCCGCGAACGCAAAAAGGCCGATCGTAAAGCCCAGAAGCACGGCCGCGCACCGCGCCGTAGAGGCCGCGTCGAATTCCCCACGCTCAAAAAGCACACGTATGATCGGTTCGCGAAGAACGATCAGCCCGACCGAGGACGGCAGGATAATAAAAAAGATGCTCCTCAGCGCGAACGATAGCGTTTTCCGGGAAGCTTCTTTCTCTCCGCGCGCGATCTGGTGGCTCATCATGGGGAGAAGCGCCGTTCCCATCGCGAGAGCAAATATCCCGAGAGGAAACTGCATCAGACGGTTCCCGTACCAGAGACTGGAATTCGCACCCGGGCCGATCAGCATCCCAAGCGTCATGTCCACGGTGATATTGATCTGCACGACCGCAAAGCTCAAAGTGACCGGCAGAAGCAGCTTCCAGACCTTTTGCAGCCACTCATACCCCATATCCCAGATCCACCGGAACCGGAAACCGATCTTCAAAAGCGGCGGAATCTCCACGGCGACATGTAAAAAACCGGCGCAGAGGATCAAATACGAAAGCCATCGGATCCTCTCCCCATAATCGCCAACGGCCCACGCAGGAACCCAAAGCACTCCCACGATCCAAATAATGTCGAGGATCGGGCCTCCGAGCGTGGGCGCAAAAAAGTGGCGGTGACTGTTCAGAACCCCCATGCCGATCGCATAAAGCGAGATAAAACAAAGGTAGGGGAACAGGATTCTGGAAAGCTGAAGTGTAAGCATTACAGTAGGCGAGCGAAAACCGATCCAGAGAAGAAAAGCCAGCAAACCCTCCACCGCAAGAACGAAAACAAAAAGAACGCAAACCAGAAACGTAACCGTGATGTTGGTGAAGCGGAACGCCTCTTCCTTGCTGACCTTCGCGGCAACCTCGTTATAGACAGGGATGAAAGCGCTCGTAAGCCCGCCTTCCCCCACGATTCGCCGGAAAAGGTTCGGCAGCATGAACGCGTAAAGAAAAGCGTCCCACTGCCAACTCGTCCCGAAGGTCTTGGCGCTCACAATGTCCCGGATCAGCCCTAAGATCCTGCTGACCAGGGTCATGACCCCCACAACTGCGGCAGCCTTCATTAGATGCCGTTTCCCTGTGGCGTGGGTAGGGGGAACCTCGTTGACAGGAGCAGAACCCCGTGTTACATTGTCGCCACTTTTTTCACCTAAAGGAGTCATCGAAATGCCCAATATTCGTTCCGCTGCAAAACGTATTCGAAGTGATGCTAAAAAACGCGCGAAAAACCTGGCCGTTCTCTCTGAGCTGAAATCCCTCAGCAAGAAATTGGCCCAGCTCGCCTCCGAGCCCGAAAAGGCCCAAGCGATCGGCGCAACTCTCGTGGCCCGCTATGACCACGCGGTCTCCAAAGGAGTCATCCCGCACGGCCGTGCTGACCGGAGAAAATCCCGCATCGCGCTTTTCCTCGCCAAGATCAAGAAAAAGTAATCTTCCCGTTCAACGGGCAACGCGCAACGTAAAAGCCAGCAATTAATTCGTTGCGCGTTGCGCGTCGTACGCTGATCGCGTAAATCGAGTGGAAGCTCGTTTTACGAAGTGTACTCCAAAAGCCAAGATTCCAATCCCGAAATACCTTCGATTTGTCCGCTCTTGGACTTTCGGTCGATCTGATAGAGCGCTTCCATAGCCGATTCTAATTTCTCGACGGGAAATCGCCTGAGCGCGCTCAATCGACTCGGAGACATCCGGAGCTTGGAGCTGATCTCTCGTTCGGAAACGCCTGAAGCTAAAAGCATGGCCGCCTGCCATAATTGCCGAAGCTGCCAGTGCAAAATCCCGACAAGAGAAAAAAGCTCCGCCTCATAAAAATCCATCAAGTCACGAAAAACTTTAAGAGCCCTCGCGGGGTCACGATCCACCAAAGCATTCGTAAGTTTAAAAACATCCATCTCGGTCCAATTCTCCTCGAATCGATTGACCATATCCTCATCGATCTCGGGCTTGTCGCCCGCGAACTGAACGAGCCGTTCGAGCATGGTATCGAGGAACATCACGGCATCCCCGCACATGGCGAGGATCCGAGACTTGGCGCCGGGAGCCATGGTCTTGTGATATTGCAAGAGCTTTTGCTGGAGGAAGGTCGCCCCCGCCCCGCGAGCCTCGTCTTTAGCCAAAAGGATTAATTGCCCCTTTGCTTTGATAAGTTTTTGAAGCTCCGAAGCGCCTTTGAGATCATCCGCTTCCAAGATGAGCGTGGTCCCGGGCGTCGGATTTCCAAGATAGGCGGTCAGCACTGCGAGATCCTGCTCCTTCAGCGTCCCTGCTCCTTGAGCATAAATCACCTGCCCTGACGAAAAGAATGGAAGGGTCCTGGCCGCTGCAAGAATGGTTTCGAGGGGTGTTTCGTCAAGATTGAAGGTTTGCTGAGCAATCGGTCCGCCAGATTTCTTTTCAATCTCAGCGGCAAGGACCTTGGCTCTTTGGGTTCTGAGGAACGGATCGCCAGAGATGAGGAATACTTCGGTATTCACAAGGGGTGGCAAAGAAAAGACCTTACCAATCTTCGGTAATGCGATCCACAATGTTGTACGCGAGACGATGAGTGGCATCGACAGATGCCTTCTGCTGGCCAATCGATGTCACCGTGGTTAGATAGTACTCCGTATCTCCCGAGAAATTCGGCTCCTTCCAGATAATATCTCCCGTCTTCGCATCCACTAGCTGTAGGCTGACGACGATAAAAAGACGGTATTGCGCCACACCTTCTAGGGCATTGAACCGAAGCCCTTCCTGTTGGAGTGACACGAGATCTGTTTTCAGGATCGCATCGGCATTCTTTTGTTCCACAACCTTCACCGTGCCATCCTGTTGGAGGCGCTGGATCACCGCATTGGTGA
>SESH01108287.1_pt1 | contig 21588 bp, 23 predicted proteins | sample 3171561 | NCBI WGS metagenome assembly SESH01 (sample SAMN10866947, study PRJNA518727) | freshwater metagenome | biome: subpolar coniferous forest; feature: holomictic lake; material: water; isolation source: holomictic Lake 442 2011 16.5 m and 2014 13 m | place: Canada: near Kenora, Ontario
GAAAGAAAATGGCATTAGAAAAGACGAAGAAAAAAGAGATCATTTCAAAATACAAGATCAGTAAGAACGATTCAGGGTCCGATGAGGTTCAGATCGCTCTTCTTACAGAGCGCATCAATGGTCTATCCGGACATTTTGGAAAAAATGTCAAAGACCATCACTCGCGCTATGGACTTATTAAGATGGTCAGCCGCCGCAAAAGGTTACTGAAGCATCTCCAAAATGAAACCCCTGAAAAATACCAGCAGATCATTGCTCGCCTTGATCTGAGGAAATAAAATCCTCGTTTCAGTGTTTCAATCTGCCTTTATATTGAATAAGTCCCAATCTCACAAGCGAAAGGTGTAACCTCACATGACAAATGCCACAAAAGTTTCTACTCAGATCGGAAGCCATGAAGTGTCCCTGGAAACCGGGCGCATGGCCAAACAAGCTCATGGCGCAGTGATCGCTCAATGCGGCGGGACCGTGATCCTCGCGGCCGTGGTTGCGGCAGCTGACAAGAAGGAGATCCGCGATTTTTTTCCGCTTACCGTGGATTATCGCGAACGCACGTACGCCGCAGGGAAGATCCCAGGCGGTTTTTTTAAACGTGAAGGCCGTCCTTCGGAGAAGGAGATCCTGACCTCGCGTCTGATCGACCGCCCTATTCGCCCTCTTTTCCCTGAAGATTATCTCAACGAAGTTCAAGTGTCGGTGACCGTGCTTTCCGTAGACGGCGAGAATATGACCGAGATCTTCGCTATGAACGCGGCTTCGGCGGCGCTCATGATCTCAGATATTCCTTACACGACGGCTCTCGGCGCCGCGCGCGTCGGACTCGTGGACGGGCAGTTTGTTGTGAATCCCACGCACCAGGAACTCGAAAAAAGCGCGCTTGACCTCGTGGTCGCCGGGACGTTTGAGAAGATCGTGATGATCGAAGCGGGCGCTCAAGAGATATCGGAAGAGCAAATGCTTGAGGCGCTTAAAGTTGGGCATGAAGCGGTCAAGCAGGCCGTGCAGCTCCAACTCGAGCTTGTGAAAAAGGCCGGCAAGACTAAAAAGGCCGTGAAACCGCTCCAATTTCAGGCGGGCATGGAACAGAAGATCAGGGCTGCCATCGGCGGTGAATTCGAGAAAATGTTTGCTCAGTCAGGCAAGGAAGCGCAGGAAGCGTTTCTGAAAGGCCTTTATGAAAAGGCTCTCGCCCAATGCGACACCAAGGCAGAAGATTTTGATGAAGCCCTCGTGAAGATCGCGTTTGCACGGCTCGAGCACGAAATGATCCGTGATTTTGTTCTTTCCACGGGCAAACGTCCGGACGGACGCGGGGAACGCGATATCCGTCAGATCACCTGCGAGATCGGCATTTTGCCGAGGACGCACGGGTCCTCTCTTTTCACCCGCGGTCAGACGCAGAGCTTGAGCGTGATGACGCTTGGTACGGGGGATGACGAGCAAAGGGTTGATTCTTTGGAAAAAGAGGTCTTCAAGCGTTTTATGCTCCATTATAATTTCCCGCACTACAGCGTGGGCGAGGTCGGGCCCAACCGTGGGACAGGACGTCGTGAGATCGGTCACGGGGCGCTTGCTTCACGCGCGCTGGAGCCTATTCTTCCGTCGCAGGAAGATTTTCCGTACACCATCCGCCTCGTTTCGGAGATCATGGAATCCAATGGGTCGAGTTCCATGGCGACCGTCTGCGGCGGAACACTCGCGCTGATGGATGCCGGGGTTCCGATCAAGGCGCCAGTTGCCGGGATCGCGATCGGACTTGTGTCGGACAAGAGCCGCTGGAAGGTCCTGACGGATATCGCCGGGATCGAAGACCATTTGGGCGATATGGATTTCAAAGCCGCGGGGACCCGCGAGGGACTGACGGCGCTTCAGATGGACATGAAGATCGACGGTATCACCGAAGCCCAGCTCAAGGAAGCGTTTGATCAGGCCAAACAGGCGCGTTTTGCGATCCTGGACAAGATCGGGGCTTGCATCAAAACACCGAAAGAACTTTCGGAATTCGCGCCGCGCATTACGACCCTCAAGATCGATCCGGAAAAGATCGGTATGTTGATCGGCCCCGGCGGCAAGAATATCCGCAAGATTGTCGAAGAGACCGGCGCCAAGATCGATATCGAAGATGACGGGCGCGTCTTCATTGCCGCCATGAGCAATGAGTCCTCGCAAGCCGCCATCGCGCGCGTTCAAGCTGTGACCGAAGATGCTGAGATCGGCAAGATCTATGACAGTACGGTCCAGAAGCTCATGCCGTTTGGCGCATTTTGCGAAGTCCTCCCTGGGAAAGACGGGCTCTGCCACGTTTCGGAGATCACCGAAGGATTCGTGAAGAGCGCTGGGGATTATCTCCGCGTGGGTGATAAGATTAAAGTGAAGGTCTTGAGCGTAGACGAACGGGGTAAAATAAGCTTGAGCATCAAGCAAGCGATGACAGAACCCCTTCCGATACTTCCTGAAGATCAAAGAACGGTCGTGGAAGCAGCTCCTCCAAGACGTGATCGTGATGATCGCGGCGGAAGAGGCCGGCCTCGTCGGTAAGATTTTTCATCAACGAAAGGGACAGTCCCTCTGAAAACATTTCAAGGGACTGTCCCCTTTTATTTTTATAGGGAATATGAACGAAATTAATATCGAAGTTAAAACCTTACCGCATTTCGAAGGCCTTCCCCTTCCGCAATATCAGACCGAAGGCGCGAGCGGCATGGATCTTTTAGCCGCCTGCCAGGAGCCCGTTACGATCCAGCCAGGGGAGCGGGTTCTTGTTCCTACCGGCATTATCATCGCCCTCCCCAAGCAGCTTGAGGCCCAGATTCGTCCTCGGAGTGGCCTTGCGATCAAACACGGGATCACACTTCTTAATACCCCCGGGACGATCGATTCCGATTATCGTGGTGAGATTCAGGTTATTTTGATCAATCACGCAAAAGAGGCTTTCACCGTGACGCGCGGCATGCGGATCGCCCAAATGGTCCTTGCCGAGGTGGTTAAGGCGAAGCTTGAGGTAGTCGATAATCTTGATGGAACACGTCGGGGTGCCGGCGGGTTCGGCCACACCGGCCACTGACAGCGTATTGTTCTTAGGGTATAAGGTTTACATAAGGCTTAATTTTCCCTCGTATTTTTACGCGCTATCCCTGCCTGCCGGAAGGCAGGCGCTCAACCTAACTGCTAGAGAATTATGAAAAAAGAACGAGTCAACGAAATCTGGGGCGTTTTTTTCCTTTTGCTAGGGGTGTTTACCCTTGTAAGCCTTTTTTTTTATCACGCGGAGGATATCGCGTTCTATTCCTCTCAGCCTTCGTTTCCCGTCGTCAATTACGCCGGAGTTTTTGGCGCCTATGTTGCCTTCGTGCTTTTTCTTATTTTCGGCATCAGCGCCTTCGTCATCCCCTTTGTATTCCTGCTTTGGGCGGAGTGCTTTTTTCTTCAGAAAGTTCCCGAGCGTAAGCTTTTCAAATTTATAGGGCTTGCCATCGCGCTTCTTTCGATAGCAACGATCGTGACGATTACCGTAGGGCCCTCGCAGCGATTCATTTATGGAGGCGCATTTGGGTATGTAGCCGGGAACCATTTATTGCGTTACTTTGGCCGGCTTGGAAGTTATATTTTAGCCGGCTCCGCGCTTTTGCTTTCGCTCCTTCTTGCCACGGACTTTCTTCTCTATCCTTTATTTCGCGCGATTCTTGAAAGGTGCCAAGACTTTTTTTCAAGTGTTGCCGAACAGTTCCCCCAAGGAACAAAAAAGAACGGGAATGCCGGTGCTCTTAAAAAAGAACAGGAACAAAAAGTAAAGGAGCTCAAGCAAAGGGAGAAGGATAAAGAAAAAGAGAAAGAAAAGGAGAAGGAAAAGCCGGCGCCCCGAATGCCGGATATTCCGCTCAAGATCAAAACCTATCAGCCCACCGCGGGCATGATGGAAGATAAGACGAAGTCTGAAAAGAAAGCAAAAGAGGAAGCTAGGGAATCCGTAAAAAAGCCCGTCCCTCAGACCGAGGGGGTCAAAACGGATCCCTCCGGTAAGGAAAAGGCGGCTGAGAGCGGATCCGGTGAGGCGGTTGCCTTTAAGGGCGTGATCGGCTCGCAGATCAAGGCCGATGTTAATTACCAATTTCCTTCGGTGGATATCTTGAAAAGACCGAAGGAGGATGTGGTCAGCGGTGGCGACGATCTCGCGGCGAATTCCAAGGCCATTGAAGCAACGCTCGGCGAATTTGAGATCGAAGTCAAGGTGGTCGAGGTGGAACAGGGACCGAAGATCACGCTCTACGAGATCCTTCCTGCGCCCGGTGTGCGAGCCAATTCGATCGCGGCCTATGAAGATGATATTTCCATGGCTCTTCGGGCGACAAGCATCCGGATGATCATACCGATCCCCGGGAAGCAGACGATCGGGATCGAAGTTCCGAATTCTGTGTCGCGGCCGATCCTGGTGCGTGAGATGATCGAGAATCCCGATTTTCGTTCACAGAAATGCATGTTGCCCCTGATTCTCGGAAAAGACACGGGCGGGAAGCCGATGATCGCGGACCTGGCGTCCATGCCCCATATTTTGATTGCCGGGACCACAGGAAGCGGCAAGACCGTTTGCATTAATTCTATTATTGCGGGTCTTCTCTATCACTGTACGCCTTCCCAGCTGAAACTGGTCATGGTCGATCCTAAAATGGTAGAACTGGCTGTTTATAACAAGATACCGCACATGCTGTCGCCTGTGGTGACGGATGTCCGCAAGGCGGCGAACACGCTCAACTGGGTCGTGATGGAAATGGAAAAGAGGTACAAGCTTTTTGCCACGATCGGTGTGAGGAACATTGTTGGATTCAATACCCGTGAACTTTCTGAGGATGGCGTGAAGCAGGTCGAAGCGGCGGGGGAATCCGATAATGTGATCCCGGTCTCGATCCCTTACATCGTAGTCATCATTGACGAACTTGCGGACCTCATGTTGGTGGCGCAGGATAAAGTCGAGACGGCCATCACGCGTCTCGCCCAGCTTTCTCGAGCGGTCGGAATCCATTTGATCCTTGCGACGCAGCGGCCCTCGGTCGATGTGATCACCGGTGTCATCAAAGCGAATTTCCCGGCTCGCGTTGCGTTCAAGGTGGCTTCGGTGGTGGATTCCAGGACTATCTTGGACAGTAAGGGTGCGGAAAAACTACTAGGTCGAGGAGACATGCTTTTTGTTCAGCCCGGCAGCGACAACATGATCCGCGGACAGGCGCCGCTTATTGATGATGATGAGATCAATAAAATCGTGGCCTTTACAGCCAGCCAAGGGAAACCGCAATACCATGGCGAGATCCAAGCCGCGCAGAACAGCTCGATGCCGGGTGGCGCCGGAGAAAAAGATGATATGTTTGAGGAAGCCAAGCGCATTGTCTTGACCACGCGTCAGGCTTCGACCTCTTATTTACAGAGGCGTTTAAGGCTTGGCTATTCGCGGGCGGCACGTGTTGTCGATCAGTTAGAGGCTGCGGGCGTAATCGGTCCTCAGGATGGGGCAAAGCCCCGGGAGATCCTCCTTCCGAATCCTACGGGCGACTACGCTGAAGCCACTCCCGTCGAGTCTGATTCAGAGGACGAAGATAACGCTTAATGCCGGGGAACGCATAAGGCGCAACGCGGGCGTTTAGCGTTCACTATGCACCGTTTCCCGAGCGGGCTTTTTTCTGTATAATGTTTCCATTAGCCCAACTTTAACTTCGAAAAAATTGAAAGGTATTTGGGACTATGGTATCCAGCGAATTACTCTCCATCCTTTGTTGCCCCGAGACGAAACAAGATCTTTCCGTGGCAGACGCGTCTTTGATCGAAAAGATCAATCAAAAGATCGAGGCAAAACAGCTTAAAGCTCGCGGCGGAGAAACGGTTAAGCAGAAGATAGAAGGCGGGCTTATTCGTACGGACAAGCAATTCCTCTATGCGATCCGTGGGGATATTCCCATCATGTTGATCGACGAAGCCATTCCCCTCGCCGGGTTTCTGTAATTCTTGATTTTCTGAGGCGCCTCTTATGACAAGCCTCTTTGATCTGGAAATTCCCCACCACGAAAAAAAAGTTCTGCTCCATTCGTGCTGCGCGCCATGTTCTTGCTCCATCCTTAAGAGGATGATCACATGCGGGATCGTGCCTACGGTCTTTTTCTGTAATCCCAATATTTACCCGCGTGAAGAATACGAGCGCCGAAAGGCCGAGGTCATTCGATACGCACAAAAACTGAATATGCCCTTCGTGGACGCGGACGATGAGGCTGATCCCTGGTTTGAACACGTGGAAGGCCATGAGGAGGACGCGGAGCGGGGCGAGCGCTGTGATCTTTGTTTCCAGATGCGTCTTGAGAAGACTGCGGCTTACGCGAATGAGAATGGTTTTAGAGTGTTCACGACGAGCCTTGGCATTTCCCGTTGGAAAGATCTCGCGCAAGTGAATCGCGCGGGAGAAAAAGCCGCAGCTTCATTTCCGGGAATGACTTACTGGGCGCAGAACTGGCGGGTGGGGGGCGGTCAGGAACAAATGGATCGTATCGCTAAGGAAGAGAGCTTTTACCGTCAGCGCTATTGCGGCTGTCTTTACTCTTTCCGGGAGTCTCTCCGTCGTGGCCTTCCGAAACCTTCCGGGGATCAGCCCGCGCGATAGCACTGTTCTCTATTTAATTTTAAGGGTTAACGGTGCCACACCGCATACTAATAAAATCAAATGTCATGCGGTGTAGAGGATTACGTTCGCTTTTTCGAGAGTGACGAGGCCTTCCTTCACCATGGGATCCAAAAGGGGAAGGAAGTTCGCGATCTTTTCTTCACTGTCCACGATCTCGATCACAATGGGGAGATCTTCAGAAAGCCGAAGGATTTTCGTCGTGTGCATGTGGCTTTTGCAGCCGAATCCCATAAATCCTTTCACGGCCGTAGCGCCGGCCATACCCTTTTCTTTAGCCAATAGCACGATCGCCTCATAAAGCGGCCGGCCCTGCCATTTATCCGCTTCGCCGATAAAAACCCTTAAAAGTTTTCCGTCCTCGGGTATTTTCATGAATTGTCCCCCCGTTAGAGATAGGAAACGCTTTCAGGAAGCGCTTCCGTGAGTTGTTGAAAATGAATGAGCTAAAAGCTTTCCGTTCGTAAATGGCTCATTCTATGGGCTCATATATCCGAAGATCTCTAACGGGGCAAGCTCCGCTAGAGCATTCTCGCGAGCATAACGCCCAGGCGAAAGACCAGAAAGCCTAAAACCACGCTCAGGGCAATATTCATAAAGGCGTAAAGGCTTTCGCCGTCTTTGGTGAGATTCGAGGTTTCAAGAATGAAAGTCGAGAACGTCGTGAAAGCGCCGCAAAAACCGATCATGAGGAAAACCCTCGCGGTAGGGCCTAGCAAGAATTTTTCTTCTGCGAGCACGGCAAGAAAGCCGATGGCGAAGCATCCGATGAGATTGACCACAAGGGTTCCAAAGGGGAATGTGACTCCGAAAACACGATGGACGGCCCCTGAAAGGAAATAGCGGGCGAAGGTTCCGAGAACTCCCCCCGCTGCCAAACCGATCCACTTAGTCATTGGAGACCCTTCGACTCCGTGCTCGAGGGCCTGTCGCGCAGGATGAGCCTCGAAAAGTATTGCGACGAATCACTTTTTCTTGCCGACCGTGAAAGCTTGACCGAGGAATTTTCCGGTGGCGTAATAGGCGCTCGTTCCCGGATCGAACATGAAGGCTTTCATCTTTTCAGGGTCCGGGAATCCTTTGGAGTTGAGCGCCGACTCCTCGACCTTGATATCCTTGATCTCTCCGATGAATTGCGTGTGGATGCCGAGCTTGTGGGTTTCTTTAAGGACACACTCCAGCACGAAAGGGAATTCCTTGATGTAGGGAGCGTCCACAAGATCGCTCTTCACTGGGGTCAGCCCCGTGGCCTTAAACTTGTCCTCGGTCTTGCCGGAGACGATCCCGAAATAATCGGCCTCTTTCATGTATTTTTCGGAAGGGATATTCACGGTGAAAGCTTTTTTGGCCATGATGTTTTCATAGGTCTTGCGGTGGTCCCGGATGGAGACCGTGACACACGGAGGCTCCGAGCAGGCGATGCCGCCCCAGGCCACGTTCATCGCGTTCGGAACACCGTTTGCGTCATACGAGCCGATGATCATTACCGGAGTGGGGAAGAGAAGTGTTTTGGTTCCCAGCGATTTTTTCATGAATCACCTCGATGAAAGTTTAACGGCCTTCAATGTTGAGAACAGTTGTTTTTTTCTTCAGAAAGCGAAAAACAAGATAGATGACAAGCGAAGTTCCCCAGAAGATCCACCAAAAAGCGGCGATCTTATGGTCCGGCTTCGTAAAAAGGTCAGAAGCGATCCCGAGCAAGGTGAGCGCGGAGACCATGCCGAATTGAGTTGAGTGTTCTCGGCGCAGAACGATCTTCCACGCATAAGGGAGCTCCGGTTGTTGCCAGCCCTTGAAATTCGGGATGAAGACGGGTGTTTTCATGGACCATTCCACGAACGTTTGCCCAAATTTCTGGCGCAGGAATTCTTCTTCCGTGAAAATAATGCGCTCATAAAAGATCCAAAAGATCGCGATGCCCGCAACCGTGAACCACCAGACTTGGCTGAAGAGCAGTAGTCCCAGGATAATGAGAAAGTTCCCGAGATAAAGCGGGTTACGAACGAACGAATAAAGGCCCCGGGTGTTCAAGCTTTCCGCGACTTGGCGCGCTGTATTGCGTCCTGACGTCCCCAGGGGGACATAGCCGGCCACGAGGCAGCGCACCAGGAGGCCTGCGAAAGAAATGAGAATACAGATCGTTTTCCAGACAGAGCCGGCAAAGCCGCTGAAAAGCGGATGCGTGAACTGGGGATCGAGGAGTGCCGCGATAACGAGCGGTGTTACCAGTAAAGGAAGGTAACTTCTTCCACGGAAGAGGAAAGCGCCTTGTTTCTCATAAGTTTCTTTAAGAGCCATAACGACCTTTCATGTTCTATTGCTTTTTGAAAACGTAGAAAATAACAACGGTCACAAAACTAACCCAACGGTTTTATTCTAATTCTTCTTCAGAAATAAATACAGGTTTAAGACTTTTTCCTCGAATGCAGCCACTCTTTCAAGATCGGAAGGATTGAAAGGACGATCACTACCAGGATGACCCAGTGGACTTTCTTTTCGATGTTCGGGATTGAGCGAGCGAGTAAGAATCCCAGAAATGTCATGCTCATGACCCAGCCGATTCCACCTATGATATTGTAGGTCAGGAATTGTTTGTAATCCATACGCCCCGCACCCGCGACGGTGGGAGCAAAGGTTCGTATGATCGGGACGAAACGAGCTAAGATAATGGTTTTGGGCCCGTGTTTTTCATAAAATTTCTGGGTTCTGACAAGGTGATTTTTATGAAAAAAGAAGGAATCCTCCTTGTTGAAAATTTTAGGTCCTAAGTGATAGCCAATCCAATAGCCAGTTGTGTCGCCGACAATAGCCGCAGAGCACAACAAAAGGTTTAAGATCCAGATATTCATCGATTGATCTACGGCCGCTATGAGTCCTGCTGTGACAAGCAGGGAATCCCCGGGGAGGAAAAATCCGGCCAAAAGTCCGGTTTCTGCGAAGACAATAATGGTTAGAACAACATAGCCGCCCCAGCGGATCAGCGCTGGAAGATCAGAAAGCTTTGTGAAGAATTCCTGCAACCATTCCATGATTTTAAGCCGTTTCTCCGGGGAAGAGATGACCAGGAATGCCGAACGATCCGTTCAACGTTTCCCGCTCATCGTTTCCAGGATTTATCTGTTTAAAAAAAAGATCCCGATATTGAGGCCGCTTGCAAATGTCACCCACAGAATATAGGGGAGGAGCAGTGCAGCTGCCAGGGTCGAAACCTTGGAAAATTGCGCTATTGTAACCAAGATCATGGCCCAAAGGAACAGAATATCCACAAGACCATAGAGGGGCGACCGGAGCCCGAAGAAAAGGACCGACCAGAGCATGTTCAGTATGAGTTGGACGAGGAAAATAACAAGCGCGGTACGAACCTGAGGGTTTTGAAGGCCCTTTTGCCAGACCTTTGCGGCTGCAAGGCCCATCAGAATATAAAGCAGCGTCCACGCAGGTGCAAAGACCCAATTAGGTGGCGAGAAAGAAGGTTTATAAGCGACGCGTACCAAGTGGGGATGGCGGGCATCGTGAAGGTCGACCCGATTCCGCCTGCGGAGAGACACAAAAGAATACAAAGAATGGCTTTGATCAGCACGCTCAGCCTCCTAGAGTTCGATAGCCTTATTTTCTTGAGTTTTGATGTTATCAAGTTTCTTCCATAATTGGAAGAAGAGTCCCGTCTTGAAACGGGGAATGGGCTCAAGCCTTTTTGAGGTTGAAGCGTAAAAGACTTTCTCTTTGAGCAATTTCCGAAAAATTTCAACGCCTGTGGCCGACCTGCGGTCCAGCTTTGCGGCGATCTCTAACGCTTTGGATAGAGAAACGGGTGAGGTCTTGAGAGGGATCCCCTTGAGGAAGTTCAGGATACGGGTCGTGATAAGAAGTGTGTAAAGATCCTCACGTTTGAATTCCCGGGTCTCGATCGCCATGGCTGTGAGGCGCGCTCGGAAGACATCCGTTTCAGAAGGGTCGTCAAAGTGCCGGGCGATAGGCGAATGAGGGATAAGATAAAAAGGGGATGCTCCCAAGAGCACCGGTAGCTTGGCGTTAAAGAGAAGCGTTTTGATCATGGAGGAAAGCGTATCTCCCGGAAGGCCGAGGATCTGATAGGCGACGACCTTAAAGCCGAGCGCGGCCGCCTTTTTTACCACGTCCCGATATTTCTTGAGAGGATTGGGTCGTTGGACGGTCTTGAGCAAGGCCGTGTTCGTGCTGACGAGGGAAAGGTTTAAATGCGTGAACCCCGCTTGCCGCATGAGCTTGAGGATGCCAGAGTCCAGCGTCCAATAGCAAACCCCATTCATGGCGAGTAGCTGGATATCTTTTTCAGGGAAGGTCCGGATGAGTTTTTTGCATAGCTCTGTCATTTCTTTCCGGTCAAAAGTGAGATTGTCGTCTTCAAAGTCAAAGACGCGATAACCCTCGCCGTAGCGCTGTTTGATCTCGGAGAGAATACTTTCTGCAGAACGTCGCCGGCATTTGTGACCGAATGTCTTATGAACTGAGCAAAAAGCGCAGCGGTAAGGACACCCACGCGAGGTGATGATGAAACAGAGTGGCTTCTTCTCGAAGAGATAATGGTCTTGGGGAAGATCGGAAAAATCCGGAAAAGAAAGTGTTTCGATCGGGAAGTTTTCTTTTCGGGGATTGAAAACCAATTGACCGCGTTTTTTATACCCAAGATTCGGGACCTTCTTGAAATCCTGACCGCTTTTCAACGCTTTTAAAAGTGCTACGAACGGTCTCTCACCCTCCCCCTGAATGACGAAGTCGATAGCCGGATGCGCAAGCATGGTTCCGGGCATGGCGGAAACTTGAGCGCCCCCAAGGAGAATGGGAACAGAAACGAGTTTTTTGATCGCTTCGGCGCAGCGCAGGACTTCGCGGTGGTAAGGAGCGAAAAGAGAGGCGATGCCCACAAGATCAGGTTTCTCTCTGGCGATTTCGTGAGCGATTTTGTCAAAATCCGCGCCGAAGTGATAATAATGATGGAAGGTTGAAAAAGGACTTTTGTCGTCCTTGGAATAATAATCTCTTAAATAGGCGAGCTCTCGCGGAAGAGGGATCGTTCTTCGGCCCCAACCGTGGTGGTAATCTTTGATTATGACCTGGATCTCAGGGGTATGTTTTTTTGCTGTGGCTTTGAGATACGCCAGACCGATCGGCTGGAGACGGATGTCCGTATTATAGAAATCCTCTACCGGTGGCTGTAAAAGCAGGACCTTCATAAAAAAGCGCGCAAAGCGCAACGTTCTACGCTCAACGCTTGTGCTTTTCGTTGCGCGTTGTGCGTTGGGCGTTGCCGACTCGGGCAAGACATTGTTCCAAATCCTCCGGCAACGGGGCTTCAATCGTAAGATTCTTTCCAAGCGTGGGATGTGGGAAACTTAGTCGCCAGGCGTGAAGGAACATCCTGTGGAGATCAAGAGCCGACTTCAATTCTCTGTTGAGAGTGAAATTTCCGTAGAGCCGGTCGCCTGCCACGGGGTGTCCTCGATAGGCAGATTGCACGCGGATCTGGTGAGTTTTTCCGGTCAAAAGTTCGATCTCCAGAAGTGATAAATTAAATTTCGGAAAATTTTCTTTCATTTTGTAATTCAAAAAAGCATTGGGCCTTCCCGCATAATTGATCGCTGAACGAATACCGCTGGAAGACCGCTGCTCCATGAGCGTGTCGCGCCATATCCCGTGGGCCGGCATGGGACGTCTTGAAACAAGGGCGATGTAGCTTTTCTTGACCGCTCGTTCCTCAAAAGCCTTTCGGCAGGCCGCGACGCTTTTCTTGTTCTTTGCAGCAAGGAGCGCTCCTGAGGTGTCTTGATCCAGGCGATGGATGAGCCATACCGGGCCTTGGGGTGTTTGAAACTTCCGGTCACCCAAATCATAAGGACCTTCGAATGCGGAGGCAGAATTTTTGGCCCCCGGATTTGGATGCGAGAGCACCCCCTCGGGCTTGTTGACGACGATCAGATCCGCGTCTTCGAAGAGGATCGGGCATTGCGTGAAAGGGGAGTTTGTCATGGATTTGGATGAAAACCATTTCAAGCTACGAGGTTGAAATGAGTCCAACCCCGTAGCTTGGGAATGTATTAACGGCAGCAGCAGGATTTCTTTGCGGCTTTTTTGGTCGTCTTCTTTGCTACTTTTTTCGCTTTCTTGGCCATGGAATACTCCTTTTTGTTTTGTCATCCCCGCTTTCAGCGGGAATCTAGCTTTGTTTTATGAATCCCCGGGCAAGCCTTTCGGGGATGACGTCCTGTCGGACATTACAGCTTATTAAAGAACATCAACATTCCGATGACAACGAACGCTGTCGCGCCACCATAACGTATAAACTCCGGCTTCACGTATTTTGCCAAGAGAGTTCCAAGAATGACTGAGATCAGCGTCACCAGAGCATAGCCTGCAATCGAACCCAAGAATACGGGAAGCGGTTTCCCGGTCTTGGAAGCCATGGTAATCCCTACGAGCTGGGTCTTGTCCGCAAGCTCTGCGAAGAAAATGGCGCTTAGGGTCGCTAAAAATATTTTCCAATCCATAAATTCTCCTAAGGGAAGTGACTGACGAAGAGGATTGTAGCTCAAATGGAATGAACGGGGAAGGGATTAAAGCGAGGCGTTTTGGCGAAAGATGCGGGCGGCAGAAAGGTCGCAAGAAAGACAGAGCTTTAGTCGACGAAGCGATGTTTGAGGGTCATGACGTCCCGGTAGAGAACGACCCCCAGGATCTTTTTTTGCACATCGAGGATCGGAAGTGCCAGGAAATGGTAGCGGGCGAACATGGCCGAGGCCTCTTTAATCGTGCTCTCGGAGTTTAGGGAGACGACCTGATCGTTCATGATGTCTTTTAAAGGCGTGGGGTCTTCGGCCATCAACAACTCTTGGAGCTGGATAATGCCGAGCAATTGGTCCTGATCATTGATGACATAGAGATAGAGGACCGCATTTTTTCCGCGCGCCAATGTTTGAAAATCTTTTCGGGCTTGAGCCGCCGTTTTTTCTGGCGGAAATTTCAGGATATCTAGGGTGGCATAGTTCACCGCCTTTTCATCCTGCCGTTCCAAAATAGCTTTGATCTTCGTCGCATGCTCGCGAACAAGCAATTTCAGGATAACGTTGGCCTCTGACCAGGGGAGGACGGACAAAATGTCCGCGGCCTGTCCCGGCGTCATGTCATTGATAAGCTGAGCCGCTTTTTCTTTCTTGATCGACGAGACCAAAGCTCTTTGCACGTTCGGGTCGATCTCCTCGAGGGTGTCCGAGGCATGTTCCGGATCTAACTGGTCGAAGAGGGTCACGCGTTGTTCGTGATCCAGTTCCTCCAGAATATCCGCAAGGTCCACTGGAGGCATTTCGGAAAGTTTTTCCTTAAGGACTTTCAACTTCACATCCCCCTTGAAGCTACTGATCTGTTCCAGGGGTTGGATATAGGTCCAGGGCAGCGTCCGGTCTTTAACCTTGTTGGCAAGGCCGTAGAGGAAATTGGCAAACCCCTTCATTCTTTCCGAGTAAAGACTCCGCGCGCCGATTGAGAAGGCAAGACTATGGATAAAATTGGCAAATCCTTTCAGTCCAATCCTCCGGAGAAAACCATAGCGACTCAGGTCCACACCGCTGATGTAGAACTTTTTGTTTCGGATCACCATCCGGACGTCATAGACCACCTCAACTTCGCGATCCTCGATATCCAGAACCTTTTTATCCAGGATGTAATCTTTCAGGAGAATGGCGCTTTCAGGCGGGGGTGCTTCATAGTTTTTCAGATCCTCAATGTCCACTTTGATGCTCTTATAAGTGATGGATTCGATCTTCTCCCACGGGATCAGGAGGGAGGGATCGCCGAACGAACGGGAGATGTAAAAGTGAGTGACCTCGGCGATCTTGTCTTTGTCCACAATAACAAAATCTGTGAGGCGGCCGATCTTCCGATCTCCCCAGTAGACTTTGGCGCCGACGATCTCACTTAAGAAATAGACCTGCTCAAGATCGCTTGTGTTCTGGATATCTTTGTTCATTTTCTCGTCGATCTATTTTAAAAGCGTGATGAATTTATAGGCTAAAAGAAGAAGCAGTACCGCGAGGTAAACCCCCAACGAAATAAGCGCGAAGTGGGTCCACGCCGTGGTCTTGATCTGGGGTACGGCATATTTCCTGTTGATCTCCCGGACTTGAGAGACTGTGTCTGCGAAGAATTTCTTGAGTCCCTTGACAAAAATTTCATAAATAAATGATCCCATAGAGGTCCTCGAGTTAAGAGCCCATAAAAAGGTTAGGGAACAAGGTGCTGATCCCGTAGGCGGTCGATAAGACAATGATCGCCGTTACAATCGTAATATTAACGATATTCTGCCACAAGGTATTCTTATATTTTCCCATCGACGCTTCATCGTTCAGAAGAATGAGCAGAAATACCAGCGTGGCCGAAAGCAGGGTCACGGCAACGACCTGGACGAAAAGAGTGATCAAAACAAGCGGTGCTTTCGGGATCAGCACCACGATGCCCGCTGTCAAAATGGCGAAGAAATAAAAAGCGTAGAACCAGGGCGCTTCTTTGACATTCTTGTTCAGGGAATGCGCCCAGCCAAACACTTCGCCGAAAGCCCAGGAAGTCGCCAGCGAGATACAGATGGCGCCAAGGAATCCGGCGTCAAACAGGCCGATCGCCAGGAACGTTCCGAGGTATTGGTTGGTCTTCATGAGCTCAATAGCCGCTTGAGCGGCGCTATCGATGTTCATGCCGCGAAGTACCGTGCCTGTCACGATGATCACAAACACGGCAATGAGGATCGTAAATAAGGAGCCCAGGGCCGTATCCAATTTCCCCATGCCGATATCTTTCTCTCCCATACCCTTGTCGACCACGGCGCTTTGCTGGAAAAAGATCATCCAGGGTGCGATCGTGGTCCCGATATTTGCCATGAGCAGAAAAAAGAGATCGTTGGTAAAACCTCCCGGGGGAAAGTGAGGAATAATAGAATTCTTGAGAACCTCCGGAACAGAAGGATGGACCATGAAGGCGGCAGGAATATAGACAAGATTCACGGCGCAAAAGAGCATGGCGATCTTTTCCCAGGTCCAATAGCGCCCCTGAAGGACCATGAGCGCCATTACGATGGAAACCACTGAGACCGTGATCCAGGGTGGGACATGAAAAATGCTCATGGCCGCGGTCATACCGATAAATTCTGTAACAAGAGTAAGCCAGTCGATCAAGACAAGATCAAGCAACGCGAACCAGCCCCAGAAAGAGCCGAAGGCGTAGAAAATCGATTCCGCGTGCCCGCGCTTTGTGACGGCTCCAAGTCTTACGGTCATTTCCTGGATGTAATAAGCAATCGGGCCGAGAAGGACAAGGAACCAGAGGAGATGATAGCCGTATTTGGCGCCTGTGGCGGCGTAGGTCGTGATCCCACCGGCATCATTATCGGCGATCATGACAATGATGCCAGGACCCGCAAGAATGAGGTACATCTTGACGGCCTTCCATCCTCGGCGATATTTATAGAAAAGATTTGCCCAGAAATTCACAGGATTCAAAGTCTCTTTTTAAATGGATTCCCCTCAGGAGGGAGATGATCTGTAAAAACACAGCGCATTCTAAGAGCAATTGCGGATTTTAGCAAAAAATATATTGGGACTGATCGTGTGAGAGGCGCGGGCAAGGCATTCGGGTACGCTACAAGAAAAGATTCAGCAAAATTCCGGCCGTGAGACTGATGAGGACGAGGAGGCCGATGATGAGCGCAGTTTCCTTGCGGTCTTTGTTTTCTTTCAAAAGGACCAGCATGCCTAAGCCGCCACTTGCCGAAAGACCGGCAATGGCTGAGCCGAAGGTGATCGCGCCTTTAAGATAGACTTCAGTGATCGCGACGGAGGCCGCGCAATTCGGAATAAGCCCCACGAGAACCGCGATCAGAGGTTGGAAAAAAGTTCCTGCGAAAAAGATGTTCTTCAGTCCAGCCTCGCCAAACTTTGCAAGCAGAAAGCCGATCGCAAGTGAGACCGCGAGAACAAAAAATGAAACTTTCAGCGTGTGTTTTAACGGAAAGAGGAAAAATGTTTTCCAACGGGGGATTTCCAAGCCATGGGCATGGCAGTCGCAGTGGCGGTGTCCTCCTTCAGGGACCACGGGGGCGTGGGGAGAATGGGGCTCTTTGGAGGTATCTTTTTTAAAAATAAGATCGATCGTATATCCGGCGATTGTCGCGAGGCTCACTTTCACGAGCAGAAGCCAAAGGACTAAGGGGGCTTTGTCGTGCTGGGCGAGGATAACCGGGATCGCCTCATCCGAGGTTGAAATGAAAACAGCGAGGAGCGTCCCCATCGAGATGCATCTGCGGGTATAAAGCGTGGCCGCGATTACCGAGAAGCCGCACTGAGGCATGCAGCCCAAAAGAGCGCCCAAAAGTGGCGCTGCGCCCATTTTGTGACTGATCTTTTCTCCGATGAAAGATTCCGACTTATTCTCAAAGATCTCGAGCGCGATATAGATGCCCAAAAGCCATGGCATCATCCCAAGGGTTTCTTTGAGCGCGTCCCAAAAAACTTGTACCATTTCCGTCCGTCTCCTCGTCACCATTATAAAACAAAATCTTAGACGAGGATGGTACATTGGAATGTCGCTCAAATCAAGAAAGCTCAACGCGTGAGGCGAAAGGAGTACGGCGTACGGTGCAAGGCCCGAGATGTTGTTTTATTCGCCGCATGCCTTCCGCTGTACCCCTTGCTGTCTTTCATCGATTCTGCGAGAATATCCCCGCCATGAACCCCGTTAGAGATAGGAAGCGCTTTAAGGGCGCTTCCGAGAATGATGAAAAACTTATCATGAGCATTTCAATCTTAAATACTCCAAAGAAATCTGAAATATGAGTCTACCGATCTCTAACGGGGTGAAAAAATATCTTTGGAGTTATTTTCTCCCCGGGATTCTTCTGATCCTCTGCGCGTTCTGGGTGGGGACCTTGCCCAGCATGGTTTTCTCATTCCTGGGGTTTCTGTCGTTCTTTCTGGCGGGTGTTGCCCTCATTATTGAAGGGCGCAAACGATGTTTTCCAGGTAAATAGAACGGTACCCGACACCGTTCTGAGGACATAAAAATGACCGAACAAAAGATCTCTGATTGGGAGGCGCTTTACCGCGAACAGGACGTCGAGAAGATGCCCTGGTTCACGCCGGAGCTGGACCATGATTTTTCCGAGGCCTTAAGAAATCTCAAGATCTGTTCCGGACACGTTTTGGACCTTGGCACGGGTCCGGGGACTCAAGCCATCGCGTTGGCCGAGCTTGGATTCGACGTTGTCGCGAGCGATATTTCCGGGTCTGCGATCCGGAAAGCGGAGGTCCGGTCCAAGAAAAAGGGTTCAAGCATCCGTTTTGTGAAAGATGACATCCTTGCGACCGGGCTAAAAGGTCCGTTCGATATTATTTTCGACCGCGGGATCTTCCACGTTTTTCCTGCCGAAAAAAGGGCCGCTTATGTTCAAAACGTCGAGGGTCTTCTCAGAAAAGGCGGCTATCTTTTTCTGAAATGTTTCAGTGACAAGGAGTCGCCCGGAGAAGGCCCCTACCGGATATCCGAGGAAGAGATCCACCGGTCCTTCACTCCCGCTCTTGAGATTTTGAACATTCGCGCGGGCTTCTTCAAGGGGGTCCGCCAACCCAACCCCCACGCCCTTTTCTGCGTTCTTAGAAAGGTATCGGGGACAATGGCTAATCCTGACACTTTCAATGGGTTTCCGGAACCCTTCACGCCCCCTTCTTAATTCTATGTCAAAGATCACGAAGCGTAACATTTTCTCAGGGCTTCCCGCCGCCAAGAAGCAAGAGATGCTCCAGGTGCTTCGAAAAGGAAGGGATTTTAAGTTCGAGAGGATCGTTTCTCTCGGACAAGCAACGCCGCAAGGGAAGTGGCTTTGCGCGAAAACGGCGGAGTGGGTGATCGTTCTGCGTGGCCATGCGCATCTTCTCTTCAAGGGAGCTCGAAAGAAACTTGGACTGAGGGCGGGGGACTATGTGTTCATTCCGGGTAATGCTCGCCATCGCGTGACCTGGACCCATCCCAAGAAAAAAACAGTGTGGTTAGCCGTTCATGTCAGAGATTAAAATCGATCAGATCATCCGTTCGAGGCGTAGGACGGTAGGGCTGCAAATCACACCCGATGCCAATCTGATCGTCCGGGTTCCACAAAAGATGCCGCTCGAGGCGATTCATGAAGTGGCTCGCAAAAAGCTTCCGTGGATCCTGAGGAAACAGCGTTTCGCACGCAAACACTATCTTCCCGTCGTTCCGTGGGTCTTTACCGCGGGAGGAAAATTCCTGTATCTCGGGGAAGGGTACGAGCTTTTTGTGACTCCGGGGGCCTATGGGCCGCTTGTCTTTAATGAAAGAGGATTTTTTCTGTGCGAGGGATGTGTTCCTCTGGCCAAGTGGCTTTTTCGCGATTGGTACCGGGAGCAGGCCGCGGAGTTTTTGAACGCCCGGGTCCGGCATTATGTCGGAATGATCGGGGCTCGTTATTCAAAAATTAGGATTTCAAACGCGAGAGGGCGCTGGGGATCCTGTAGTTCTAAAGGGGTTTTGAATTTTAACTGGCGGCTGGTCATGGCGCCGCGGGATGTGGTGGATTATGTTGTGGCCCATGAGGTCGTCCACCTCGAAGAGTTGAACCATTCGAAGCGGTTCTGGCAAAAAGTGAACGCACTTGTGCCGGATTTTCTCCGGGCCAAGCGCTGGCTTGAGCTTCATCACCGGTCGTTGCATAACGGCGCCTAGAACAGTAGAAAGGCGACGGAGTTAGATCAACAAGGAAGGTAGAATCCAGATGGCGATCATTGAACCCGTGATACGGCCCCCGGCCGAAGCCGACAGTTTTCTTTTGCAAGTGACCCTGGGATGTTCGGCGGATCATTGCAGTTTTTGCGGCGTGTACAAAGGGAAGCCCTTCCGCGTCAAGGATCCGGAGGAGGTTTTTTCAGATATCGACCGTTACGCCGGTCGCTATCCCGGAACGCGGCGTGTTTTTCTGATCGATGGCGATGCGTTGGTCCTTAGTAACCTCAAGCTGGTAGCGATCCTAGAAAAGTTAGGACGTGTTTTCCCCGGGCTTTCTCGCGTCTCGAGCTACGCGAACGGATCGAACATCACCCGGAAAAGCGACGGGGAGTTGGCGGAGCTATACGCGCACAAGCTGAGCCTGATCTACATGGGACTTGAGAGCGGCAGTCAGCTCGTGCTCGACCGGTGCGGGAAAACTTCAAGCGCGGAAGAAATGATCGAGGCGGTACCCCGGGCGGAACGGGCGGGGATCCGGTCGTCCGTGATCGTGCTGCTCGGACTGGGCGGCAAAAAATATTCCGCGGAGCATGTGCGGGGCACGATCGAAGCCCTGAACCGGATGCAGCCGAGGTATCTTTCGTTCCTTTCTCTGATGGTCATTCCCGGCACGCCTCTTGCCGGAGAAATACGCAGGGGAGACTTTACGGAGCTCGGGTCTGCAGAGTTGTTAAAGGAGGCTTACGAAATGATCCGTGGGCTTGAGCTCAAGCACACGGTTTTCCGGTCGAACCACGCGTCGAATTATCTCGCGCTCGAAGGAACGTTCCCGAAAGATAAACCGGCTTTGCTGAAGGCCTTGAAGGGCGCGATTGACGGAGAGATCACGCTTCGACCCGATTTTGCAAGAGGACTGTAAATTGGATGGTTCTGCTCCTGGTGTTTTTGAACATTTGTTTTAGAGAGAAAAAGAGGGCCTGAGAGTTCAATGAAAAGAATCCTAAGCCGGGTCATCGTTTGCGGGGTGTTTGTCACCGCTCTTTTTGCGTCTTCGCCTGTGAGGGCGGAGAGCCGGGATCAGAGAGTGTCGGGGAATATTGTCGATGTGGTGAACCGCGTGATGTATCCCGGCACGCTGGTGCTTGAAGGAGAAAGGATCAAGGAGATCGTTCGCGAAGAAAAAAATTACGACACTTTTATCATCCCCGGTCTGGTGGACGCGCACGTGCACATCGAAAGTTCCATGCTTGTCCCCTCAGAATTTGCCCGGCTTTCGGTGGTCCATGGCACGGTCGCTACGGTCTCGGACCCGCATGAGATCGCGAATGTCCTGGGCGTGCCAGGGATCGAGTACATGCTTAAAGATGCCGAGAAAGTTTCTTTCAAGTTTAATTTCGGAGCTTCTTCCTGTGTTCCCGCCACGTCATTTGAAACGGCGGGGGCTCGTCTGAGCGCCGTCGAGATAGACACGCTTTTGAAGCGCGAGGATATCAAGTATCTAAGCGAGATGATGAATTACCCGGGAGTTATCCACCAGGATCCTGAGGTGATGGAAAAGCTTGCCGTAGCCCAACAACATCAAAAACCGGTCGATGGTCATGCCCCGGGGTTATTGGGGGAGGCTCTCAAAACTTATGTCGCAGCCGGCATCACGTCGGATCATGAGTCGTATCAATATGAAGAGGGATTCCAGAAGATTGGATTGGGGATGAAACTCTTGATCCGTGAAGGATCTGCCGCCAAGGATTTCGATGTTCTGCATCCTCTGATAGGGAAGTTCCCCGAGTCTTGTATGTTTTGCAGTGACGATAAGCATCCCGACGATCTTGTGCGCGGGCATATCGATCAGTTGGTAAAAAGGGCGCTCGCCTTAGGCTACGATAAAATGGCCGTATTAAGATGCGCCACTTACAACCCGGTCAAGCATTACGGGCTTACTGTAGGCCTGTTGCAAAAAGGGGATTATGCAGATTTCGTGGTGATCGACAATTTTCAGGACTTCCGCGTGCTAGAAACCTGGATCAACGGCCAGCTTGTCGCAAAGAACGGTAAGAGTTTGATGAAGAGACAACCCACAGAGAAAATGAATAACTTTTTAGCTCATGAAAAGAACGCCTCTGATTTCCGGGTTAAAAACAAAGGGGGATCCATCAGGATTATCGAGGCGATCGATGGGC